>ERZ773018.119-NODE-119-length-55523-cov-11.452171_pt1 | contig 55523 bp, 50 predicted proteins | sample MGYA00580840_ERZ773018 | MGnify/ENA primary metagenome ERZ773018 (study PRJEB29015, sample SAMEA2738125) | human oral metagenome | biome: human oral; feature: human-associated habitat; material: saliva | place: China | collected 2256 ... | reverse complement strand
GTACTTGGCAATGATACTCTTGGGAATGTCAAGCAATAAAACATTTGTCTCCACACTTGTTTTCTGCCTCTTGGTCATAATCCACTGCTTATCATCAAGGGTAACAATATTCTCGGGAGTAAGGTTGGCCACATCAATGTACGCCAAACCTGTAAAGCACGAGAATACGAATAAATCACGAACCAATTCCAAACGTTGTATGCCCAGATCCTTATTGGCTATCTTCAAAATCTCTTCATCTGTCAAGAAACCACGATTGACTGGCTCAAGGTGAAAGCGATGATTAAGAAAAGGATCGTGATGGATTACGCCCATTTTTCTTCCTAAGATTGTAATTGTCTTGAAAGTCTTCATTGTCTTGGTGGCTGTATTCGGGTTCTGACCAACTACTGTGCGAAGATAAATATCAAAGTCGTGTATGATAATATAGGTGAGTTCAGACAAACGTATATCCGAACGTTTGTACTTATCCTGCAAAAAAGTCATGAAGTGTCGTTTGCAGACATTATATTTCTGAAAGGTGGCAGCACTTACAGATATGCCCACTTGCTTGGCAATATCTTTGTTGTGCTTATCGAAGAGTGTCATCATCGTTTCTACCTCTTCTTTCTTGCCGAGATACTCCGACTTGATACGTTCCAAAGAAATGGCATCTGTCATTTCCAACTTTTTGAAGATAGTCTGCAATCCGCTTTGGATGTTATCCAACTCGAGATTAGTAGAAAGAACCTCTGTAGTCCTTCCCTTCAGTCGTTCTTTTTCACTATCCCATTGCGACTGCTGAACGGCAATACCTGTTGAGCCAATGGAAAGTCGTTCGTTGTTGAGATAGATTCTCAACATCACGGGTGTTTTACCCTCCTTGTTCACATAGTTGCTTCTTAAATAGAAGACTGCTCTGAAAATGGTTTTCATTTGCGCTGCTGTTGTTTAATTGTAGCCATGGCAAGGAAAGTTGTAGCCAAAATTCAATAATTGTAGCCAGCTTCTAATAGAATTGTAGCCAAAAGATTGAATTATTAGCGAGATAAACTTCTGTAACCACGCTGCAAAGTTCGACATATTTATTTGAATAACAGCAATTTGCGTGTACTCTATGCGTACTCTGTACGAACTCTTGGCTACAATTTTTATTTTGCCTCAAAAAGTGTAGCCAGATTGTAGCCATTGTAGAGTATTTAGGGAGTATTTACCCCCTCTGTACGTACTCTGACAAGAAGAATAGATATAAAATAAAAGTATCATAACTACTTGTAGCTATGATACTTACGTTTTTGTTAGGATTTCTCTGTTGGTCTGTTCAGAGTACCTAAAGCGGAGAGAGAGGGATTCGAACCCCCGGTGCCTCTCAGCACGGCGGTTTTCAAGACCGCTGTAATCGACCACTCTACCATCTCTCCAGAAGGCAAAACGTTAGTCTACCTGCCTCCTAATTGGAAGCGGTTGCAAAGATATAGACATTTTTCGGGACTGCAAAATATTGAGAGAACAAACTTTATATCAAAGCACTTTTTTTAACCAAATAAAGCATCGATAGCTTCCGTATACACCCCCTTGAGAGGCTTTATCCATTATCTTCTTAGTCGAAAAGCTCTTTAGAGATGTATCCTCTTTTGTTAGAGGATAAGCGAAGGAGAGGAGTTTATCCCATCTTCGCTTTAGCTTTCCTCAAAAAGGGCGTTTATTCGAATCTTATTGATTTGACCAAATCAATGATGTAAGAGCCTGACGTACCATTGTCGTAGGCATTTATGACACAAACTTTCTCCCCTCTCTTATCGGTAACGGAACAGAAACGCCAGTAAAGAGTTTTACCTTCTTTCTGAAAGCGCCAGACACGAAAAACACAGGTATTACCGTTTATATTCTCCCGACCCTCTGCAACCAGTTGGGGAGATTTGTCTTTAAGGCTTTCAAGTGTAAGCTTTTCCAAATTCTTATATACTTTTGTCTTGAAATCATCCGATGTATAAAATGAATAAATGCCCAGTCCCACGGCATTATGCTTCAGTTTGAATACTATATCATCGCCTAAGTCTTTACTAACATCCTGTTTCTGACAGGTAAATCCTTCCGGTATAGTGAAAACAGCCAGTCCGTTTGTACGTTGGTTGGGTGGTAATTTTCTACTGAGCATTTCTCTTTCCTGTTTAGACTGTGGTGTAAGGGCTTTTAGCCCGATAAAAAGACCACAAGCAATTCCTATGATGACGATAAGCAAGATGATACTCATCCACTTTTTTTTATGTGTATTTGCCAATAGCCCATGCTGTTTGTGGGTAACCGTTTCTTTTTTGTTGTCGGCCTTATCGCCTTGTACCTGCGTCTCAGCAGACTGTTCAAACTTCCTTTCCATCAATCTTATATCCTTTCTTTGTGATTCTTGTTCCTGTACAGTCCCGTACAAGACTGCATAAATGACAGAGACCGGCCTCCATCATCTGCAAAGAGCTTCTATACTCTTTTTCCGGAATATCGAGACAAATATAGTAAAACCTATCGACTTTTCGCGATGTTCATTGGCTTTCAATCTAACTTATATGTCTGATAAGAATTAAGTACATAGTATATGCCTTGTGAAGTCAGCAGTGAGGCGCGAAAAGAATATCTAGGTTGCCAGATAAGAAAAATTAATGGCAAAAAGAAATGTCGTTCCCGCCCTTGTAGGAAAGAAAGCATATGCCTATATTTGTCTTATCTATGAAGAAAGCAAAGAAATTTACGGTTATTTCATGTCTGCTGCTGGTGCTTTGTATGACCTGTAATGCTCAACGGAGTCTTGCGAAGCAGCGGATAAAGACCGAGCAAAAAAAGGCTCTACCGCAGTATTCAAGGGTGCAGATTCCGGAAGATAGTATAGCATCTGTGAACAAGAAGAAAACACTTGGATTTAAGGTAAAGGATGCAAGCTGGCAGGGAACTTATGAATACTATCTACAGGCATCAGAGCTGCCGCCGGTCTTTGTCGGCTACACGCTGGATATTAAACGAAACAGTTGCATCTTCGAGGGCAATGGGCAAATGGTCACGTTCCGCATACTTTGTGCCGTAAAGAGTGAGTCGGAGAATGAGTTAACATTGGTTTATGGCCGTTCATTGAGCGAAATGAACAGCTTGTCTCAGTCATTACAACACTCCCCTTCGTTGGTAAAACTGTATCGGCATAATGGGAAATATTATCTTCAAAGTCCCTGTATCGTTGACAAGAAGGGCAGAGCTAATATGAAGGTAGCTTGTGGGAAGCTGAAGGCATCCAATTAAAGCAAAAATCTGCTTTCAACAAGTGTATTCAACTGTGAAAGCAGATTTTTTCTTCATTTCAACCCAAACGGGGGCGACTAAACATTTTTTATTTTCCCGTTTCGATAATCCGAGGGAGAAATACCTGTGGCATTCTTAAAATACTTACCCAAGAAACTTTGATTAGGAAAATGCATGCGCGCCGTAATTTCTTTAATGGAAAGCCCCGTATTGCGTAAAAGCGATTTGATCTGCGTAAGCGTGAGTGACATGAGCCATTGTCCGGCCGTCCGACCGCTTACAGTTTTTACAATCTCTGATAAATATTTAGACGAGAGCCCCATTTCGTTGGCATACCATTTTACTTCGCGATGCTCCATGTAGCAAGCTTGTGCAAGATTGATAAACTTGTCAAAGATTACGTAGCTATGTGCGGAGTGCTGCATCGCCTCCGGATTGCGCTTAGCCAAGAAGTCGCAAACGTCAAAATAGAACACGCGCATCAACATCAAAATGGCTTCTTTACGATAGCCGTGCGACTCGTTTTTAAGGCGACGAATGAGGGCTGCAAAGCTCTCAAAGAGCCAAGTCTGTTCGACTTCTGAAAGATGAATTACGGGATTCTGCAACAGATAAAGCAAGAAGGGCCAAAGGTTTTGCAAGCCCACGAAGCTCTCTTTGCAATACTCTTGAGAGACTAAGACAATGCGCCCGCGAAAGTCCTCGCTCGGCCGGCATTTTTCAAAGATCTGCTCACCAAAACCCACCAAGAAATCGCCGGGTCTCATCTCATACGCCTTCCCGTTGAGCACGAAAGAAGCACTACCCCGATTGCAGTAGCAACAAAGCATAAAGCCCAGCTGAAGAGTCTTGCCCGTAAAGGCTACATTGCGAAAATTATCGAGTATGATCAGGTTGTTATCTGTATCGGGTGCTCGGAAGCTGGCATAGGGACGCACATCGTCCAAGCTGACTTGCATTAACATCTCAAAAGTGTTTAATTCCAATTTGTATATAGGCAAAAATACGCCTTTAAAAGCGACAGAGCAAATTTACAGCCGTATTTTATACTGATCTCAGCAAACCTTTTCGGCGCTTTGTTTCCGCTCCGCTTCTTGTCATACTTTTTCTCACATAATTATAGGCCGTTTTATCATCTTATAATTGGAAAATATCACAAAAATGTCTGAGGGTTTCAATCCTAAAAACAGAATATTTATCGCTTAATCTCCAAATAAAAATACAGCATACTAAATATTATGCCTTAAAACGCCAAACCTTCTTCCAGCGGTGTTCCTGATCAGAAAAGGCCATTGTCTGCTGCGTCTACCACCTCGCCTCTTCTGCGCTGCACCGCCCCACTGCTGAAGGCTGTAGGGGTAAATTCTGAATAATCACTGCGCCGTTTGCGCCCACCACATTCCGCCCATCGACTTTGCCATCACGAGCGTAAACCTTTTTCATCACGAGCGCAAGCATTTATTATCGTGAGCAAAAACCTTTGTCGTCGTGATAAAAAAGCGTGCAGATGATTTTGCGCCACTTATAAACAAAGTTTGCTCACCCAAAGCCAAGGGCTGCACACCGCAAACAACCCGCTACGCATTGTGGAGCTTCCGCTAAGGCGAAAAGACGAGCTGATTGGAGATATGAAAAGAAAAATGCCGCTCGATTTCGTAGGTCATACGATAATCGAACGGCGTTTGAGAGGCCGTCGGGCTCAGCACAATTGGCTTTGGCTCAGACTGCTCCTGTTATATAGTCTACGTAAGATAGATCTATGCGCGCTGTGTCACACGAAAATGTAGCGGAAACAGACGCTTTTTCAGGATTATCCGAGCAATTCAAATACGGATGGTCCTGCCATCTTTGAAGTGATAGAAATCTTTTATGAGAGAAAAATCTTTGTCGGAAGCGATCTCACCTCCATGCTCTATATAGCAAAGGGGCACATCGCCTATAAATGAAGCCCAACGACTAAAAGAACTATGAGGTCCAATGATGCGATCACACTGTGATAGTGCATAAAGATCATGAATAGCAGAAGTATTTTTCTTCAAATCGCAAAGCGTAAATCCTTCAAATGCGGATTTGTCGTATTTCTCATTTGTCGAAATAAAGAAGCAAACTTTTTTGTCGGAATAAAGGGATTTGACCTGCGACATAAATGTTTTATACTCTTCGATTTCAAAGAAATACTGACCATTTTCCCAATAACGATAATCGCCCCCACGCATGTGTACGGCAACTATAAAATAGCCCTCTGATTTATACCGATCTAACTCTGATGAAACATCGTCAATGACTTGTTGATTCGGAGAAAACACACGCCTTAAAGTGTCTTTGTCAACGTAGGGATAATAATCGTGGTGGTCTCTTAGGTTCCACCCATCCAAAAACCCCATCTTCTTTCCTAATCTCGTTTCACGAAACTTGCGTGCAAGAGAATTTAGAAACAGATATCCCCAGAAATTCTTCCAACGCTCCTCTCCAAATAGTCTGAAGAAAGATTGAGCGTAAAAAGGAAAGCAACAATACTTTGAACTGAGCAGATTTGGAAAATATTTTATATCTACATCCCAGTGTACAATATAGACTTTCCCATTATTTTTTATAGCCCACGCAATGGTATCAAGATAGGACCAAAGCCTATTACAAGTTTGCCCGGGAGCATCACAAATCACCTTAAACATTCTTTTTCGCTTAATTTCGATTAAACAACTTATTCTTCACCATACGATTGACTACGTTGCGCTCTTCACGTCCTAAAAATAAATAGGAAAAGAAGGACATGCTGACTAATATCAAGCCACAAGAAAGAATCAAACGAGAGAATTCTGATATATCGAGATTGGTGAGTAAATAGAGAAGTAGGATCGTCGGAACAACAGGAAGAATCATCGCACTTACTTTCATACAAAAGTCTTGTACAGAAAATAGCGGTATGTACTTCTTTAGATAATAAACACTAAGCAGCACACATACAAAGGTACTAAGCGTATTGAGTATATATATGTGCTCAGGATGCTTGCCGGCCAACAAGCAGAGAACGGCTAAAGGAATGACAAGGAGCTTTACGATACCTTGAAAAATACTATACCCTTTTATTTTCCCTGCAGCATGAACCCCAATTTTTAGATTAGATGCCATAACATCGAAGAATGTCTCGAAGAAACAAATATCCAAGAGTATGACGGTGTAAGCAGGCACCTGCTTTAGCCAGATTCGCAAAATAAAATCGCAATTGTAAATAAAGGAGATTATAATCACAGACATAACGATAATGAGCATCCGCATTGACAAATAATAGATGTCCATCATCTCAGTATACTTTTCTTGCGCGTAGAGCTTTACAATCTGAGGCCGAAAGGCTGTCGTAATATTGCCAACAAAGGAGCGAAACACATTTGTCACCGTTATGACGATACCGGCAGCCGCATTCATAACAACCGAAAAAACGATGTTGATAAAGTAAGGAATGCCTTGAAAGTTGACATTCGCGCACAAGCCCGTAAACATATCAAATCCCGAAAAGGACAACATTGGCTTAAGAATGTCCTTATCAAACGTAAAACGAAAACGACACTCCTCAAAATGCCTTATGCAATAGATACGATAGATGATCGTAATAAAAACATCTACAAGCAATGAAAGAATCGCATAGAACAACAACTTATCAAAGTCGCTCACGATTAAAAGATATAAGATAACGAGCCTGAGAGCGGTTTTGAGAATCTCGACGTAGGCGTAGACGTTCATCCTCTCGTGTGCAATAATGCAAGCATTGTAGGGCACTTGTGTACATTGAAATAGAACAGAGAAAGCTGAAATCTGATAAACCCAGAAAGCAACATTAAAACGCTCCGCAGGAATTTTTAAAACATTGAATAAGAACCAGAGCCCGACCGTCTCTGCCAACAGGATCATACTAAGCGCCACGCAAATTTGTATAACCAAGGCGCCTGAGAATGTTTTTTGCAATCTATTCTTGTTACCTCGTCCTAACTCTAATGTAACGAACCTTGATGTTGTCGCCGCCATTGAGTTGCTGAAAAAGCCAAAAAAAGGAACAACAGCAGCAACGACATTATAAACACCATAATCTGTTACACCCAACGTCTGCAATACAACTCTTGAAGAATACAATCCAACAAGCATTGTAAAAATCATACGAAGATAGAGCATCGCGGCATTTTTGGCTACTTGGCGCTTTGAAGAAATTCCAGACATTTAATTCATATATATGTTGTCTAACAATAGAGCATAACTGCAAAAAGCCGTCGGGCTCAGCACGACCGGCGTTTCGTCAAGCTTCTCTCACAAAATGGGGGAAGGCCGGTTCGCCCAAATGGGGCGCATAGGAAAAGCCTTCGTAAGTAAAGTCGGCCAAAGCTGATGGTTGGTCAGCCGCAGTTTGGAGCAGATGGCGCACCATAGCGCCGCGGCAGGCTTTTGCCCAAACGGCTTGTACGTGCAGCCGGCCCTGCTTGCGAACATAAAAGAGGGGCTTGATCACTTTTACTTCGCGGCTGACGCGCGCCCAATTGAAGAGGCGCTCATATTCGCCGGTCGAAAGGTGGACCAAGATGCCGTCGTCGGCGTGTACGGCGCGGATGAGATAATCCGTCAACTTATCGCGCCAAAAGCGATCGATGGGTTTATCATTTGTTGCTTCCAAGCGCACGGTGTGCTCCATTCTGTACGGCACGATAGCATCCATCGGTCGCAACAGGCCGTAAAGGAAGCAGGTGATGAACAAATGTTCCTGCGCAAAGGACAGGGCGGCCGCATCGAGCGTGTGCGCCATCAGCGCTTGATAGGCGCGCCCGTTGTAGGCCATTATGGCGGGCATCTTTTCGGCTAAAAAGAAGTTTTGATAGCGCTGTTGATTCTCTAAAGCCAACTGCCGGCTGCACCCCAACTGCGCTGCCAGCTCGTCAAGACTGAGGCGGGCCATTTCTTTTGCGAGCCGATCAGCCTCCGCCTGAAACGCAGGAACCGTCAGCGGCTTTGCAGCGACTTCCGTCGGGCAAAGCATCATCTTCGCATTGGCCAGCAGGATTTGCATAGGGGCTTATTTGTTGATGTAGTCCAAGATTTGTTCGGCGTGAATCTTAGTTTTGATTTCTTTAGGTGTGAAGATCTTTTCTACAATTCCCTCTTCGTTGACCAAATAAGTGGTGCGAAGAATGCCCATTGTACGACGTCCGTAGTTGACTTTCTCGCCCCAAGCACCGATAGCTTGGAGTAAGGTCGTTTCAGTATCAGCGATCAGGGGGAAATCAAGCCCCTGTTTGTCGGCAAATTTCTTTTGAAGTTCTACTCTATCCTTGCTCACGCCGACGATAGCATAGCCGGCAGCAGCCAATTCTTCTTTATGCGCCTGCAAAGAACAGGCTTCGGCCGTGCAACCCGGCGTATTGGCTTTCGGATAAGTATATAAAATTATTTTTCGCCCGCGATAGTCGCTTGCTTTTATCTCTTTACCATCTTGATCTACACCGAAAATCTCGGGTATTTTATCTCCTACCTGCATAATGTTTTAATTAATCGAATTGTTTATAGTTGTCTGTGTTGTATATTGAATGGGGCGTTTAATGCCCCAAAACTTTATTTCTTCAAACCCAACAAAAGGGAGATACGATGCGGCAGTCCGCTAAACAATGCGGCACGTATATGGCGCGGGGAAAGGGCGTAGAAGAGTCGATAATGGCGGAGCTTGATCCTAAACGTCTCCCAATAATAGCCCAATCCACTGCGCACGGCGTGGTGCTTGGCTTGCTTACCGAAATTACCCCCCAGAAAGACAATGCGCAAGATGTCTTGCTCGTAGCGTTTGGCCTTCGCGGATATAGGTAAGGGAAAATCTTCCGGCGGCAAGCCGAGTTTATCTATAAGTATCCACCCGACAGCTTCAAAGGCGAGCGTAAAGTTCAGGACCTTGAGATGCTTTTGCAAGGCCGCGCAATCTATTTTTTCGCGCAAGGCGTGGAGCAACACTGCCACGTCGCAAAACTGGCGCAACCCGACACCAAGCTCGACCAAATGAAGATATAGGTGCAAAAAAGTATAGAGAACGTTGAGCGTTGGAGCGAGCGTAGGCACTTTTAGCCCGTTTACCTCGATAAAATCAGTAGGTGTATCGCTTAAAAGCCGTTCCCAATAAAGCCGATCTGCCTTTGTGTTGAAATCCAACATTTCATAGTGCATTTCAAACAAGACCTTCCCGTGATAGAACTCGATGGCGTGCTCGCCGGCTTGACGCTCAAGCTTGAGTTTCCATTCTTCCTGAAACACTGCGGCAGCGGCATCGAACGACGACGGAGGGCAATAGAAATCTATATCGCCCGGCGTGCGCTCTTCCGGATGCGGATAAAGCGCGGCCAAGGTTTGGCCCTTAAAAACGAAGAAGGGGAGTTTTTTTCTATGCATCACGTTGACCAGATTAGCCAACTCGTGCTGCAAGAGTGCATTGGCTTGCGCCACGCGCTGCGTAAAGCCGAAAGCCATCAGGGTATCACGCGGCGTAAGCGGAAACTGCTGACGCACTAATTCCCCAAAAATGAGGCCGGCTACCGTTTGCTGCTTAGCAACTTTAGACAATCGCGCAAAATCTACAGACTCGCGCAACTCTTTTTCAACAGGATGTCCCCACAAAGCATTGCGCAGCAAAGCCAAGAGCACTTGGATTGTCGTCATAATCTGTTCAAGAGGGAGTTTGGGCGTGATCGAGTGAAGAATAGATGGAATTTTTGCTAAGAAACTCGGGCACGATGGCTTTCATCTTGCGCACGATGGTCATATCGTCCGCCGTGCGCGCCGTCTGAATCAGTTCTTCTATCTTCTGCTTCACATCGGCGTAATCGTATTCGCGGACCTTGGCAATGCGAATCTTATCATTAAAGGAGGGAAGTGTGCCCTCTTTATCGTTCAAGAGTTCTTCATACAATTTTTCTCCGGCGCGCAAACCGGTATATTCGATCTCGACATTCGTAGCACCGGATAAGCGAATCATACGCTTGGCCAAATCGGCGATGCGGACGGGTTTGCCCATATCAAATACGAAGATCTCGCCGCCATTGCCTTTCGTGCCGGCCTCCAAAACCAGTTTGCAGGCTTCGGGAATAAGCATGAAAAAGCGGATAATATTGGGATCTGTGACGGTAACCGGACCGCCGGCGCGGATCTGCTTTTCAAAAAGGGGGATGACGGAGCCATTGGAACCCAAGACGTTGCCGAAGCGGGTCGTAACAAACTGGGTCGTGCCTTTGACTTTGTTCTCTTTTTCTGCCTTATCAAGACTTTGCACGTAGATTTCACAAATTCGCTTGCTACATCCCATTACATTGGTAGGATTTACGGCTTTGTCGGTAGAAACCATCACGAACTTCTTCACGCCAAACTTGACGCTCAAGTCGGCTATTATCTTCGTGCCGTTGACATTGTTGAGGATACTCTCGCTCGGGTTGTCTTCCATCATCGGCACGTGCTTGTAAGCGGCGGCGTGGAAGACGTAGTCGGGGCGAAAGGCGGAGAAAATCTTTTCCATCCTTATCTCGTTCGTAATGGAGGTGACGATAGTCGAGACTTTAATGCCCGCGAAGTCGTGCAACATCAACAGGCGTATGTCGTGTTGCGGCGTCTCTGCTTGATCGATAAGCATCAATTCGGCCGGCTTCAGCAAACTGATTTGCCGAACCATCTCGCTGCCAATGCTGCCCGCAGATCCGGTAATCAAAACGCGCGTGCCGGCTATTTCTTGACCTACACTCTGCATATCAACCTGAATCTCATCGCGCGGCAAAAGGTCTTCGATGCTGATCTCCTTTAACGTCGCTTGGGGTATGCTTTCTGAAGAGCCGTCCCACTCGCGCGCGCCTTCAGTCATATATATATGTACGCCGGCATTGATCAAAAGGTCTTGCAACTTCTCGTTGCTGCGAAACTCATCGTTGCGCAAGGGAGAGATCAGAACGGCTTTGATCTTCGAATCTTTAATGATTTCCTCTAAATCACTGTCTGCTTGGTAGACGCGCTGCCCCATTAAGAAGATGTCCTTCAGTGTGGGATCGTGAGAAATAAAGCCTTTGAGGCGAAAGCGCCGAGGCTTCTCGTTGTTTATATTCTTCGCCAAACCTATACCGCCATTCTTAACGCCATAAATCAAAGCGGCAGCTGCGCCATCACTATCAAACGCCGTATCATAAAGCATCTTGACGATAACGCGAAAAGCCCACAACAAAACCGTAGCAACTATATAAATGGCTAAGATATGGCGCGTATGAAGCGGCAAGAACCATTTATTACCTTCCCAAAAGAGAATCGGATAATGCAAAATCAACACACAGCCACAAGCCAAAGCCATCGCGTAGCCCACACGCTGTAAATCAATAAAAGAGGAGTAGCGAATTACACCTGAATAGGTATGGAAAACGCGAAATCCCAAGACATTGAACACCATATAAAGAAGTAACGTGTATGTCAGTGGGACGAAATGAATCATCGTATTGTAACCTCTGAAGAAGAGGAAGAATACAAAAATCCCGGAAAGATAGCAAATCAGACAATCAATGAAGAGTACACACCAATAAGGCAGCGAATCTCGCCTGAAATACCAATTGATGAGTTTGTTGAAAAAGTCTTTCATAACCACCATTATAATTAGAAGTTGCTTAATCTAATGCCGCTTTTATCTCGGCTACGATCCTTTCTACCTCACTTTCGCTCACACAAGGGCCGGACGGCAGGCAGAGGCCGCGGCAAAAGAGTTCTTCGCTTACGCCATTAACATAGGCGGGACTTGTTTGATAAACGGGCTGCTTGTGCATTGGTTTCCAGAGCGGACGACTTTCTATGCCTTCCTTATCTAAAGCTATACGCAAGGCTTCTACGTTGGCCGCAGGTTCACAATCGGTGTGGATTTGCCCCGTAGCGTGCACCACGCCCGCAGCGCCACCGACAGCACCCTCAACTGCCTGCGTGTAAGTCTGCGCTTGACCTTTGATTTTCAACTCAGGCGCTAAGAGAATCGTATTCAGCCAAAAATTTGAATCACATTCTCCATCAGGATTTCCGTGGAAAGTTATACCATCAATCTTACTAAATGCCGCTTCATACAAGCGAGCCACGCGGCGGTGATGAGCTATATGTTCGTCAAGCACAGTCATTTGCCCGCGACCTATACCGGCGCAAACGTTGCTCAAGCGATAGTTGTAGCCAATCTCTTCGTGCTGATAGTAAGGAAAGGCTTCGCGCGCCTGAGTCGCGAAAAACATCACGCGTTGCTTTGTCGCAGCGTCGGGGCAAATAAGTGCACCGCCGCCGGAGGTAGTAATCATCTTGTTGCCATTAAAACTCAGTACGCCAAAGCGGCCAAACGTCCCGACAACCTGACCTTCATAGCGCGAGCCCAAGCCTTCGGCAGCGTCTTCCAAGACAGGAATGTCGTATTTCGCAGCCACGTCCATAATCTCGCGGATCTTGGCCGGCATACCATAAAGATATACAACGATGATAGCTTTAGGTTTCCTGCCGGTCTTCGTAATACGATCTTGTATGGCACGATCCAGCAGTTCCGGATCCATATTCCAAGTTTCCCGCTCTGAATCGACAAAAACAGGAACAGCCCCTAAGTAAGTTACGGGATGGGAACTGGCGCAGAAAGTAAAGCTCTGACACATTACCTCATCGCCGGCTTTCACCCCCAAAGCGATTAGTGCCAAATGGATAGCTGCCGTGCCGGAGCAAAGCGCCACAACGCTCCTGTCCTGCAAGCCAGGTAAGCTATCAAGCCATAATTGTTCCGGATCATCACAATGCGCCATAATGCTTCGTGGGTAATCCTCATTGTCAAAGTCTTTTTTGGCATCAACGGACTTCACGAAACGTGCCAACTCATCTTCGAAAGCATTGACATTGGGGCCCAAAGGCACCACCCAATTGGTATCAAATGCTTCTTGAATGTACTTCATCTCATTGCCGCTCATATGAGCTAGGCATAAATACGTACGGTTTGCCATAGCTAACAATTTAGCTTTATAATCCTATTATATTTCTATCAGATAACAACTCTATCAACTCCGACAGATCTGTAATAGTTTTCTGCGGCAGCTTTTCTTGTGTTATCGAGAACTGTTGTTGATGTATATTTTGCCCATTATCCTTAAGGCAAATAGTTAGCCAACCCAATTCGTTGGCTGTAATAAAATCCTTATCCGTATTGTCTCCAATATACCACCATTCGGCTTGCGGATACCGTTTCATAAAATAGCGATAATTAGCTACTGAAGGCTTAGCCGAACCAAAGATCTCTGAGATTATGATATCTTGTGGCGCAATATAATCATAAAGGTGTAACGCTTCTATTTTATGTGTTTGCGTTAATGCTCTTCCATCTGTCATCAGCCCTAAACGAATATCAGGGCAAGCTTTCAATCGCTCCAATACGTCCTTCGTATCTTTTGACAAAGTTATATCAGGTTGATGTATACGGTATAATCGAAGCAACTCATCCTTAGTTGCCGACGTTACCTTTTGATCTATCAAACGTTGAAAGACATCCTCTCCTGCAGCATACCAATCCAGCATCTGATGATAAATACCTGGCATAACACAAGTTGCCGCTATCGTTTGATAAGCCGACCTTAGATAATCTACTTCCTTATAAAGAGTATCATCCAAATCAAAAACTAAAATCTTGCACAACGATTTCTTTGTCATAACGTAACATCAACGTATTATCAGCCCAATCATCATAATAGCTCAAATCCTTATCCAGCAGATATTCATCAATAATTGCCATTGGATAATTAGCCTTAGCATGATAAGATAGCGGATATCCTCCACCAAAACGCGGATTAATTTCTATACCGACGATATCTTTAGTCTCCGGATGATAAAACAACTGCAAGCAAATACAACCACGCACACCAGGCAGATAGTCCATACGCTGTCGAAGATAGTCTACAATTTGATTCTTACGCGTAATGCCTTTATTGATTTCTCCTGCACGTATCTCTAAACGCTCTCTAGGCACGATAGCTTTGACATAAGCATCTCTACCATAATACATATCGACCGTAAACTCTTTATATATGCTACGATCAATATACTCCATAAAGAGAAGCTTAGAATCTTGTAGGATACTTTCCGTCAATTCAGACGCTTTCGTTACAATATGCAGGTTCATACTCAAAGACCCATCATAGGGCTTTGCAAATAAAGGGAATGTTGGGTGCAACTTATCTACGACTCGTGGTACTCTGATACCCAACTGCTCAAATAGATCGTTGGTCAGACGTTTGTCTCGACAAATATGTACAAAAGAAAAATCAGGAACAATTATTTCTGTACCTAACTCCAGAAAGCGTTCACGATTCTTCGCCAACAATTCCAGCTCAGTATCTATGGTTGGGACGATAATTCCAATGGCATACGATTCACAAAGTTTCAATAACTGCGGCAAATAATCGTCATCCGTACATCGTGATACGGAAAAACATCCGTCAGAAACATAGCCTGCAGAAGCAAGTTCTGGATGCATATCCGTCGTATATACTTTAGCCGACAGATCACGCAACTTGATGGCTTCTTTAAAAATCTCTGTTAACACGACGCGCTTACCCGCAGAGGTAATTAATATATTTTGCTTCAGCATAAGAAAGAATCTATTTTAATTTGTCCCATCAAAGAACTCCATTGTTGCCTGTCCTTCCTGCGAAATTCCCTCGCGTTTGAGGACAGATTTTATTGTATAATAAATGACCTTCAAGTCTGTCATTAACGAGAGATGGTCTACGTACCACACATCGTAGGCAAACTTCTGCTTCCAACTGATGGCGTTGCGACCATGGCATTGTGCCCAGCCCGAAATTCCGGGACGCACCTCGTGGCGGCGGGCCTGCTCCGGCGAATAAAGGGGAAGGTAGCGAACGAGTAAGGGACGCGGGCCGATAAGCGACATATCGCCCTTCAGGACGTTAATAAATTGAGGCAATTCGTCAATGGAAGTGGAGCGAACGAAGCGGCCTACGCGCGTCAGGCGCTGCTCATCGGGGAGCAACCGGCCATTTGCATCACGCTCATCGCTCATGGTCTTAAACTTAATCACGCGAAAAATCTTCGCATGTCTGCCCGGGCGCTCTTGTAAGAAAAAAGCACCACCGCCTTTATTCGCAAAATGCAGCCAAAGGGTCACGATCAGCAAAAGCGGTGCAAGACAAATCAAGGCCACCAATGCTATAATAAAATCGAAGCAGCGTTTAAAAAAATGTTTGTACATACGTAATGGTTGATAAAGCTGAAGATCGTTTGCAAATCGTATGCAAGCCGTTAAAGTCCGACGAGGCTTAGCGACAAAACTTATATGTTTCTACTATTGAAGCCGAAATAATAGCTATTTTATATAGCGAAAAAGCGTATTCTGCGCTGATATTTGAATGCGGCGCACTGTATCTTGTTTCGTTTGCCGGCAGCAAACTATCGTTTGGTGGGAACAAACCATTGTTTGCCCGGGGAAAACCATCGTTTGCCGGGGGCAAACGATGAAGTGGGCAGTGCTGTGTAGCGTTATATGCGTTGAAAGTTTTCAGAAAAGTTGTTGTCCGATCAATTGAAGCCGACTATGCGCCAATCAAACTGCGTACATTAAAAGAAAAGATATGATGAACGAAGTCTCGAATGAGCCGGTAATCCACAGAAAGAAGAGATAGATGAGCGCACAAGGAGTATCAGAAATACAATGATTTAGAGAAGGATCTCTACTTGCGCCACGCGGATCTATTCTTTTATCTATAGGCGATCATATTCCTCGCGCAATGCTTCCCAGACGGCACGTTGCTCATAGCGAGAGAGAATCATCGGACGCGCATTGCGTGCCAAGTCGCAGACCAAGGGGCGGTCTTGCAAGAAACGCAACATAGCTTCGTAGAGGGCGGCCTCATCGCGCGGCGGAATCAACAGTCCGTTGCGGCCGGCCTCTACGATTTCGTTGCAACCCAGAATGTCGGTAACGATAGCAGGAAGTTGCATCGCGCCAGCCTGCATCACGACATTGGGAAAGCCTTCGCGATAACTCGGAAAGACTAAGGCATCAGCCGCCAACAAATAGGGGCGAACGTCTTGTTGATAACCAACGTAACAAACTGCGGGCGATTCTTTCAAAAAGGCTTCATTCTCGGGTTGTAAGGGATCTAACTCGCTCTCCAACCTGCCGACCAAGATTAGTTTGCAGTCGGGCTGCTCCCGTACCAAGCGTCGCATAGCAGCAGCCAATTCGTTCATCCCCTTATCACCCACGATTCGTCCGATAAAGATGAATGCAAAATCTTCGGGGCGAAGTCCGAGCGAACTGCGCATACGAGAGCGAGCATCAGCTCCCTGCGTCGCTTCAACGGCTGCGGGAGAAAAATGCTGTGTATCAATACCATTTATATTGCCGTTGAGTACGACGCTCATCGGTTTGCGCGTAATGCCGTCGGCATAGAGCGTTCGCTTCACGCCCTCGCCTTCCGGAATCACCTTCGTGGCAAATGCGCAACTCAAACGCTCCATTGTCATCAGAATTTTGCGAAAGAGTCCGCTCGCACCTTGATAACGCAGACCGGTGACGGTATAGAGGCGATGGGGGACGCGCGCCAACCAGCCGGCAATCATCGCGAGCAAACTGCCCTTGGGCGTATTGCTGTGGATAATAAAAGGCCGCTCGCGGCGAAACGTCCGGTAGAGCAGCCAAAGGCATTTCAAGTCAGGCAGCAGAGCGATCTCGCGATGCATCGGCACTTCGATCGTGCGCACACCTTCACGCTCGCCGACGCTATGCAAACAGCCCGTATCGTTGGACAAGGCCACGACATCGTAATACTGATTCATATAGCGCAGTTGCCCTTTCAGAAGGCCGTCAAGACTGATGTCGGCGGTCGTAATGCGGATGAGCTTCTTTTTCATACGCTACTTATTGCTCAAAATCTTGTGATAGACGGCTTCATATCCGGCAACCATCTTGCCAATATCAAATTGGCGGGCGCGCAGCAGGCAACGTTCGGCCGTCGTTTTATAATAGTTAGCATCCTGCCGCAAGCGCTCGATGGTCTCGGCCAAGGCTTTGTCGTCTTCGTGGGGGAAAAGGAGGCCGTAGCCTTTGGTCACTTCGCGCAAACCATTGACATCGCTGGCAATAAACGGCTTTCCTGCCGACATTCCTTCGACATTGGAAAGCGAAAGTCCCTCCCAGTGGGAGGACATGCAGATGATGTCGGCCGCTTTCAAAACATTGGGGATGTCTGTGCGCAAGCCGAGAAAGCGTACACGGTCGGTCAAGTGCAGCGATTCGACTAAAGCCTCCACCTCCGCTTGGCGTTCGCCAATACCGGCCAGCCATACTTCATAGGCATTGCGATCTAAATGACTCAAAGCGCGGATCAAGGTATCTTGATCTTTTTGGGGACGAAAGCCGGCCACCATAAGGATCGCAGTGCGATTATCTTTCTGTTCCAATAATTCAGGAACCGGGGTTGCGGAATAAATTCGGTCTATATCCACACCATTATTTATGGTTTCTATCCTTCGGTATTTAGCGGCATTAGGAAGAGACCAATCAGATCCCAAGTAGTCGCGCAACTTTTGTTCTGCAATTTTACTAATGCAAATCACGTGATCATACCGCCCATACATCCAACTTTCTATCGGTGAATACCACTTCCAATCACGCTTCCTATTAAATGTATTATGCTCCGTAGAGCAAAGAGCAACAGATTGTCCTATGCCAGACAAAGCGACAAACAATTGAGGAGAAGAATTATGCGTATGGATGATGTCATAATTACGTATTATCTTCCTTAGCTTATAAATATATAGAGGATTATAGAAGCTCGTTCCCAATTTGTATAGTTTCACTCCCGGATTTTCTCGAACAAGCTTATCCATTAAAGGCGTCTCTACTCCTTTGAATACGCAAACATCAACCTGATGTCCGCGTTGACGAAGCCTTGTAGTCATCTCAACGACTAACATTTCGGCACCACCAACTAAAAGGGAGGTTATTACATTTAGAATCTTCATATTGATCTTTGTCTTATTGACCTTTTAGAAACTTCTTATCCCGCAAATGCATAATGAGTCCTAAAGGTAATGTCCATAACCAAAGAAATGAGATCTTAGGTACGCACGTTTTTTGTAATTTCCGGCAAAAGAAGAATCTCCAATAGTTGATAGCAGACTTAAGTCTATGCACAAAAGGAATAGATAAATGGGTCATCTCTACATAGGTCATCATTGTGGCAATAGGACTCTTCATACGTATCTTCGTTATATAGGATGTAATCCCCGTAGACTGATACTCTGCGAAATAAATAACACGATTCACAAAACGGAGTTTATATTTAGATCCTATGCGGTTCCACACTAATATTTCCGGACAAAAAGACTCTCCGTCAATTTCAGGAAAAGGGAACTCACGTAGCGCTTCAACGAGGTAAACCTCCTTCATATCTCCTCTAAGATGGTAGCCAAACTTCACATCTGCGTAGTATCCATCAATTATATCTTTGGGTAAACCGCTCCCAATTATCTGCTTTGTTTGCATATCTGCATCTAAGCCACAAACGCCTGCAAAAGAATTATCTTTAGACAGTTTCTTCCATTCTTCAGCTACAATCTCCAAGGCATTATCCGGCAAGACATCGTCACTATCTACAATAAAGAACAATTCTCCTAATGCCTCTTTCACGCCCAAATTATGCGCCGTATGTTTCCCTCCGTTCTGTTTATAAAAATAACGAATGGAAAAACCTACTTCCTCCGATTTTCGGATAAGCTCATCTACTATTGCCGCCGTATGATCTGTAGAGCCATCGTCTACAATGATCCATTCAAAGTCCTTAAACGTCTGCCGCGTAAGACTATCGTAGACTCGAGGTAGCAAATCGGCGCGATTGTAAGTAGGAGTAAAAACAGTAAACAGCATTTCTTAATTAACGTGAGTGCGATATAAGAAAAGTCCTCTAAAAGTTGTAGGAGCAAACAGTTTTCCGAAACTTTATGATTGTATATAACGCAGGTAGAAAATATGACTCATTCCTATGACTGCTACAAATTTAATGGCGTGAGTCTGTATCTTCGATGAGTTTTGCTAATGTTTGACATCAAGGCTAAGCATACTTTGCAAATCTACGGTAAAAGACATCGCAATCGGTCCTTCCATCGTCAGAGCGTGAGCGCTAAAACTTTCTCTGAATAAGCCAAGGAAAATCACGCTTAGGAGAGTGGCAAAACTTGCTTAGGAGATCGGAAAAATTCTCTCCTATGATCGGAAAAATTCTCTCCTAAGACAATTTTTTCTTTCCTATAAGAAAGTTTTGCGCTGCATATGGACAAGTCTTTGTGCATACGAGAGCGGAAGTATGGCTTACGCTTGAAAGCAATAATTACTGCCAATTGCTTGTCGCCCACTTAGTCGTCTTTCTTTCGTTTCCTTCTTGCTTTAGCACGATGTCGTATGCTTCATTTCAGTAGAAGTAGATACTTATAGCGAATCCTCATTCAATAATTTTTCAACGAGTAGAAGAGCAAGAATGATTTAACAGGCGCCGAATAACTTGCTCGGGCGAAATCCATTTTTTGAAATATGAGCGGGCACCTTGCTCCAACTTCTGCCTATATGCTACATCTTGCGTTATACGAACAATTGCATCATAAATTTCCTCCGGCGTCTGTACAAAATGTACATTCTCCCCATGAACCAAACCCTCTCCGGGCATTGCGCGGGTTAGTGGCGTAGATATGATGGCTTTTCCCATACACAGATATTCAGCCAACTTCCAACCATGACATTCACAAACAGAAGGCGTATTGAAAACAAGTACGCTTTCTTGCGTCTTGCGAATATAGTCGTCCATCGATAAGCGCTGTTCATAAATAAAATCTTTATAAAGCTCCTTATAACGTGGATAGTCCGGCATCTCAGCCAACACGTCGTCACCATGAAGAAAATAAAGTCCACCTTCTATCTGCAATCCGGCCTTTTGACAGGCTTTCAAAAATTCTCCACGATACATATTGGTATCTGTAGCCGCAAAGCGATTGTACCAAAGTGTAGATGCGTGGAAGATATAATGATCCTTAACCTGAATTGGCCTTATGTAATGAGCTAATGGACGTCGTCTGATATTGGTATAAAGATAATCTCGCAAATAAGCTTTAAAAGGCAGCGCTGTATGCTTCCGCCCTTTTATGTAATGTAAAAGACAATTAAACACGGAAATGAATGATCGGTGTAAAGTGATGCCAAACTCCGGGCCTATTGCTTTTAATTTCTTCAATTGTGTTACCTGCTCAAATGTAGGATTCACTTTACCATAGACATCACACCATTCATAACGATCTTCAAACACTACGGCTCGATCTTCCGTATCTATAAATATCTTCTGTACAAACGTCCCTTCTTTGTAAATAAGCGCCAGCCCGCTATTATAATCAGGTATCGTCTCGTATTTTAGCGACCGAAAGGGACGAACATCATAGTTGATATTACGCCTCCCTACAACTTGAGCAAGGCCGTATAAATACCAAGAGGCATAATTATATTTTAGACGGGGATCAACTATCAGTTGCATTCTATTCTTATTTCTGTGGGTATATCAGATTGTAGAATTTATCGCGATCATATTTGTAATCGTATTCATATCCTTGATAGATAAAGTCATCTGATCTATGTCCAACCGATAAAAAAGTCTTATAGGGACGTATCAAAACACCCCAAGCAAAAAAGATACGCAAATAAAGGACTATACAAAGTACAGTGACGAAACTACGCAAGCCGCTCGTATTGCGATAGCTACAAAATTCAGACATCATAATCATCACACCCAAAGAGCAGTACCAAGCAATACGGCCGCCATCAGAAGAACGGCAGAAAAAGAGCAAGACACCACAAAACATCAGATATACATTTAACAGGACCAAGCCCCGCCTATCTGTTTGTACCTTAGCATAGTTCTTCAATAAGATAAAAAGGAAAAGGAGAGCTTCAACCACATACTCAATACGGAAACCATATTCTGCAGTCTGGGAATAATTCGTAATCTTCATATTTTCGGTTACATCACCTGCCACAAGAAATAAAGACTTAGTTATACCACTCAATCCTAAAAAGAACAAGAGACTCATCACGAGAAGAATTTTTGAAGGGGCATATTTCTTCTGTGGGATGAAGTATAAGAGGATAAAATAAGCTGCTGAATTATGAATCAATGTCGCAGCCACGACAAATGCGACAAAGCGCCAGAGTTTACGATCGACAGCATAAGGAATAGCCATCCAACAAAGACCACAAGCTAGCACTTGGCGTAGATAAGTAAAACTAAAGAAGAACATCAGCCCAAGGAAAATGAGCAGACTGAAAAATGGATACTTCGTATGTTTATATAAAGATAAGGGCAAGAGCACATAAATCAAAAGCGTTATGAACAAGATGAAAACATATCGATTAGGCGTAAAATATCCCACGAAGCTATTCAACAAGCCATACAAAGGCTCATGTCCAAATAATAAGAGAAAGTCAGGATTAAACAATCCTTTTCCCAAATGTACACTCCACGCTTGCGCTTCAAACGCTTCAGCGTAAACATACCTATCATAACCACCCAACATATCGCTAATACCGACAAAGATGCCGATAAAAAGACAATAGGTAAGGAAAAACGATTTAGAAACTTTAGGCTTATCAAAATTAACCCAAGCCAATACAGCCGTGACGACGAGTAAAATAATATATTGCATAGCTTATAGCTTAATCAATAAAAGCGTATAGTTTTTCTACTTCGGAAGAATTGTCAACAATGTGAGCGTTTAAATAAGCTACATAGGATTGACATAGCTCTTTATTGGTAGCCAATTCAATAATTGCATCAGCCAACGCGCCACCATTCATCTCGCATATGCTCGCGTTCACTCTATCCTCAAATTGATCATTAACAGTAGAGAAATTAGTGACAACAATGGGCTTACATAAAATCTTAGCTTCATCTAGCGCAATAGACTTTCCTTCAAAACGAGACGGATGGACGTAAATACCGGCCGCCTTTATATAAGGATAAGGGTTAGGGCGAATACCTAAGAATACAAAGTTATCGCTCAGGCCTTTTTTTTCTATTAAAGTGAGCCAATCAGACTCTATAATCTTACCTAAGAAGAACCATTTGAAATCTATTTGTTTCTTCTTTAATTGAGATGCAGCCTCAATAGCCAAATCAATTCCTTTAGCCTTTAATACGTGACCAATAGTTAATAACGACAAAGACGTTTCCGGAAATTCTATTGATTCTGTAGCCTGCTTTCTAATCAATTCAGGCGAAGAAATATTCTCCATTATAGAGATCTTATCCTGACATTCAGGAAAAAAGTCCTTCAAAGCATCCACACAAGTTTGAGAAATAGAAAAAATATGATCTACTTTAGGGTAATACAGTCTATCGGCAGCATAGTAATAGTCCCACTTAGTATAGTCGCTATGAAAGAACGTAATCTTCTTTTTCCCATCCAACTTATCCACCATATAATACAACTGCTGCTGGCCGCCATAATCTATGATGAGGTCAAAGGTCAGATCCGTAAAACGCGGCATCAAATAAGCCAGCCATCTACCTGCCCAAGCCCGCGATATTTTCGACATCAGCATACGGATCAAAGAGCCTAGCGCTAACCACAAATGACCGGTAAACACCAAAGCACGTATACCGCTAAGTCCACGATGAAGATTTTCTATTTCTCGATTGACGTGAACAGTAATATCCGAAGGAAGATATGGAGAAAGAATATCTCCTGCCCGATCAAGCAGAAGCAAATGGACGTCATATGTTGTGCGGTCCATCGCATTGAGAAGATTAACAATGCTCTTTGACACACCGCCCGACTGCAACGTACCAATCATAAAGAGTATTCTTTTCTTCATAATAATCCCCAAATTAAAAAATTGTGAAGCGTAAGCATTTACTCAAGTATTCTACGGCCGCGTAGGTCCACCCCCCAACGAGCAACTTACATACCTAGCTCTAACCGCTAAACGATAAAAAGCAAACTTCATACTTCAAAACCACTCTTCGTGGGAAACTTTCGCTCAAACAGGGCGATCAAGCGGGGCTTCAAGATCTCATAGTCCTCATAAGAAAGGTCAGAAGAATCGTTTAAACAAAGAGATTTTACTTGAGGGTCAAACATCAATCGCTCTACCTGATCGAGAGGATCTACTCCCAACTGCACGACTTGCTTCGCACGCAACTGGTTAACCGGATAGAATTTATTGGAGGCCAACTGCCAAAACCTCATTAAGTAGATATTTAAGTTTGTCAGCTCACGAAAGCGAGAGCAGGTTTTATCCATCATTGAAGGTTCTTTATCCCACACATCATTAAAAGTCGACTTCAAAAAAGCTTTTTCATTATGTGGAGTATAAAGATGCTGAAACTCTCTTCTTCTAAACCACTTAATTATATACGACTGTAGTCGGTATTTGTAACCTAAATAAGCACCATACCATCCTCGCTTGTTAGACTTTGCCACACATTTTCGATCAAAATGAGCATTAAGTACTTGCACGTTCATATAATCAGTCACACTAATTCCCCAACCCTCAGAAGGCTGATAACCCTTCCCATCAAAAACATGTTCATAAGGAGCATCACACGGTATCTCCTTTTGAAAATAATACTCAGGAGTTACGGGTTGATTTATAAACGTATCGTCATTGAAAGACACAAAGCACTCACTCAAGCCTTTAATTCTATGCATATTCACTTCTATACAGTTTGAATTAAATGTAGGTAAGTACTTTTTCGGAATATAGTCCTTATGATCTACCAACACCAATTTGGCATAATTCAGGTTCAACCAATCCGGACATTGATTATCCGTAATCAAAAAGACTTTTCTAACCCAAGGAGCATAAGCTTCTACTGCACGAAACCAATATTTCAAAATACCCCAATCACGAAATCTGGCATCATTTTTTACTGCGCCGGGTAAATAGGAGGCTTTTTTCTTCAACCAATCAGCATCAGCACCATCAACCCAAGTTAAGACAAAATCTATATCCTTTTCCATCCTTTCAAATTCGATATTAAATAGTATTGCTTATGCTAACTGAAATACTTTTCTTGTAAATGGTATACGCAAACAAATCAAAACTACCAATGAACAGAAAGCCACTTTCACGGCAAACAGCAAGCCTAAATTTGTTATGTGAAAAGCGTTCCAAAGAGGAATAAAACGCTCTATCGTATGGGCACAAAGAATAACTATAGAAAATCGACCAAACCAAGCCAAAAGTCGAGCCGCATAATTCGTCTTTCGATCCAAGACTGTTGACATACTATAGACAGCCGCTGTTCCTCCGCAAGCCACAATAACATCTAAAGGCAAAAAGCGATAGTTATTATGCATCATATCGATAGAAGAAATCTCAAGCCCAAAAGCATTCAAACCCATTGCTAAAGCCCAGCATAAGATAAATAGATATATCCACCTTTTTGAAACACCTTTTTTCGCCCAAACACCAATGATAAAGAATAACAAGCCAATCATTCCTTGAAATAACGCAAAAGGAAGCTCAACAAATCTTGAACCTACGTAAGCAAGCAACGACAGGAAAATACAAAAAAATTACCCCCCCCGATTTATTTTGAACCAAATTATACAATTGTTTAGTCCAAAACAATGCAAGAAGAAACCACAGCGGAACAGCAAACAAAGCCCCATAAGATCCTGTAGTACCTGCCACAACTTGGAATACGCCCAAATCAGTTACGCCCAACACATCAAGTATAACCCTCGACGTATAAAGGGAAACGACAAGATTAAACAGCATGCGAGCGTACAGAAACAGTGTATTCTTAGCTATCGTTTTATTTGAAGAAATAATTTCAGCCATTCGCTTTTTCTAATCGACCGATTGCACACAACAAGTTTAGATATGACAAAAAGAGATATGAGGACAAAGCATCACATTACTGCCATACTATCTCCCTATATCTATTATTCTTATTTAATCTACAGAAAGAGAAACGGTACTATCCAGTTTCTTCATCCCTCTCTCTATTTTATGTCATTATTAGCAGTGATAAAGGCTTGCCGGGCCTTGGATAAGTTGGGTAAAGACTTCATCCTATACTAGTTATTTTTCAACTTTATATCGCCAAGAGCGATGCTGTGATTTCTATGCCGGATTACAAAGTTACCGATCACAATCTCTCAAATGCAAAAATAGAGATAATAAATGACAAATACCCTTCTCGGCGTTCTATTTTTTAAAAGCCGAGTTAAAAAGCTGACTTCTTAACTCGGCATAGTTTATTCAGATCTCAGAAAGATAGAATCTGTATTTCGCTCACTGCTCCTCAGGAATAGTAAAACAATATTTCCTGAAATAGCTAAGCGTTCTTGTTCAATCTGCTTCGAGAAGCGCCGGAGCGCGATTTCACAACAATATAAATACCCAAGCCTATGAAGGCCGCAAGGATGATGAGTAGAGGCACAGCATACTCTTGTGGTTCCACCCAAAACTCTTTGAAGAAATCAATACGCCCTAAGATCTCCACAGGAACCCAAAAAACGATTACCGTAGCGTAAGCCATACGCAAGTTAGCGCCCCAAGATGGAATGCGCAACTGCTTCCAAAACATCAAAATCGAACCAACCAAGCAAAAAGCACCAACCATAAACGTCACAGGGTGGTGATCGCCCAAGAAATTCTTATCATAACAAAACATCAAGAGCAGATACGAAGCCCAAAGCATCATATTGACCTCCATAAACGTCACGATACTCGTGTGGCGTGTCATAGGATGCGGTGCGATAGCCTTACGTTTGCTGCGGAAGCACACCTTCTGAATCCACGTAATAAAGAGACAGCCATTGCGCGTACTGAAAATGTACATCACCATCATCATCATCCAAAAGCCAAAAGAAGCTGACAAAATCAGGTATTCGGGGCGAGTAGCCATCGCATCTTTTACCCACGGCTCACTCATACTATTGACCAGCTTTCCATTGATATGCATCACGGTCGTAGAGATGCCGTCGACATAAGTACTCGTCGTACTCACTACGCCATTGACAAGCTCAGGGTGCACGCCATATCGGTGCGCATAATACAGGAAGAGAAACTCCACCCAACCGGTCCAGAAGAGCAAACCGCCCAAGAGTCCTAAAAGCGTTTGTCGCGTATCGCCACGCACAAAGACGCCGACAATCACAATGATCAATCCGGCAAATCCCAGCAAGAAACCGGCCACGTGAACAGTACTCGGCGCCAAATAATGCTCCATCAGCAGCATTAAGGCGTGACCCAGCGGCATCGCAAACAAGACGATAAGGAAAGACGCTATCGTACGCCACACATACAATTTGCGGCGCGATTTGTCAAGAGTCGAATTTTGAAGTGTAGACATATCTATTTAAATATTCAAGCGTAAATAAAACCAGAAAAGGTGCGTCCATTGCCCACGCACACATCTCTATTATATAAATAATATGGGCCTAAAGCCCATCTTCGGCAAATGTACAACAAAAAGCATACAACAACGAATTTATTGACGACACTTTTGAGCGCCCTCTCATTATTTACGAAGACGTCGATACCTACTGCTAACAAAGCGATCGCAAGAGCCGACAAGGCGCGGCCGCCACTAACCGCGACATATCCCTCATAACATCATCTAAGGCCTCGCCTGCACGCACACAGAAAAGCCGCCGACAATAATATAAAGCATTGTCGGCGGCTAATTATTGCGTTGTTATCTTCCGTCTTAGAATCTGTAGCGATTATCTTTCACATCGCCGTTGCGCAATACAAGCGCGTTGATCAGCAACTCATTTGCACCGTAGTAGCTCTGCTGATAAATAGCTTGGAAGTAGTTGCCAGACTCGCGTTGCATTTCTGCTTTGGCGTCAAACTTCTCTGTGCCTTGCACCTTGCGCTGCACTTGCACGAAATAGATCGCTGCCGCGCCTTGAACAGCGCCCGAGAATTGTCCTTGAGCTGTACGTGCAATTGCGCCGGCCAATTTTGGTTCAGGCACAGCTAACGAACTCAACTGCGTTTGGCTGAAGAAGTTTTGTCCTTGCAACATTTGCAAGATCACACCCTTTTGCGTCTTCGCTTGAGCCATATCCTTCACACCTTTCAAGCGCGCCATAAGCAGTTCGCCCTTCTTCTGCTGCTTCACGAGTCCCGTTAAGAGCTCGCGCACATTCTTGTTATCCCAAGGCAGGTAGCCTTTGTCGTTAACCGCTGTCACGCCCAACACGAGCAAGTGGTCATTGCTGCGGCCGCACTCGAACAATTGTGAAACCTCGCCCGCCTTAGCCTCGTCGAAGAGCCAACGCACGGCATCTTTCGCACGGCTGCCACCGATTTGCTCTTGGATCGACTGGTTGCTTTGTGCATAGTTGGGCACATCACGCACGATATAGCCTTCGCGCGGTGCGTTTTTCGTAATCGCCTCAATCGTGCGGTTTGCAGAGAGGAAGCGGTTCATCTTATTGAGTGCCGCGTTATAAGTATCCTTAGAGAATTGTAGTGGGCATTTCACCACAGCCACATTATATTTCGTTTCGATATGCTTGCGCTCCAAGATCTGTACGACGATGCTACCTTGCGCATTGCTGATCACGCTATAGCCCGGCTGCAACGTGTTGATCTGATTGATCATCTTCGCTTGGTCATCAGGCACGTTAGGCGCTTCATATTGCGCTGAGAACATCCAGATAGAATCCGTCGGTTGGTTGTAGCGCTTCGCCAAGTCCTCAAATTTCGCACCACCCTGCAAAGCCTTCATGATGCTATCAGCACGCGTTTGACTTTCCTTCGGCGTCTTGCCCACAGCCGCTATCATACGGTAGCGTACAGAGTCAGCTGCCTGTAATTTATTAATGAGTTTGAGCGTATTGATCGTATTATCCTGCGCGTTGTAATAAACCGGCTTCACGCTGCCTATGCCCATAGAATCCAAGGCCGCAGCTATGTCAGGCGTCGAACTGAAAGCGTTCTTACTCATAGCCAACGTCGTGTAGGGGAAGATGGTCTTGCTCGCATTGACAACCGCTGCGGGATCGCCGCCGGCCTCCAATTTTTGACGCACCTCGTTCACCTCTTTCGTCAGGTCTGCCTTATCTTTCTCGCTGGCCTCAACAGTGACGTCAAGCACCTTAAGGTCAACGCTCTTCGTCGGGTTGACGAATTGCTCCTTATATTGCTCGTAAGCCGCCTTCAAATCCTCATCCGTCACCTTCACGTCTTTATCGCTCACCGTTGCATAAGGCACGGCAGCCACTTCGACATCGGCCAACGTATTACGAGCATCGAAATCCATCTTCGCAGAAATCGGGTTGGAGATAAAGGTCTGGCCCAACATGGTGTAGAATTTCATCTTCAGCAACTCGTTGCGCAATTGTCCTTCCGTGTACTCCCAAATCTGGCGAAGCATTTGGTATTGCTCTATATAAGCCTGCTGGCCGCTTTGGGCCAACTGCGCCATATTTTTGTCGTAATTTTTCAAGAAGTCTTGCAATGCATTCACGTCAAAGCGTCCTGTCTGCTGATTAGCAAAGCCCATTTGCGCCATCATCTGCAAACTCTGAGCCTGCCCCGTGCGCAAAGCGTCTTGCACATCCTCGTCAGTCACTTGGATGCCGGCTTTATCCGTCTCGTGCTTGATGGCACTCGTGTTGACAAAGTCGGACCACACTTGTTCGCGAATCTGATCCTGTTCCTGATCAGTCAACGCATCACTCTGTCCGGCGCGTTGCTTCTGCATTTTCGCAATGTTAGAAAGCTGCTCAACGCGATTTTGGAAATCTTGAATCGTCAGTGTCTCGCCAAAGGCTTCGCCAACTTTCTGTTTGTCAGCGTTGGTGAGACCGGTAATCGACTGAAAGCCACTCTCGGCAATAAAAGCAAACAGGCCAAGGCCGATGATGATCATCAGGATCTTGCCTTTGCTTCTGATTTTCTGTAGTGCTGCCATTTATATCTATTATTTTATTGTTTCTTCCGTATTTTAATGGCTATAAAGCCGGACAAAGGTAGCAAGTTTTATTGAGTTGCCTGCGCTCGGGCTAAAAAAAAATACAATTTTTCAACTATCTGCACCCATCCGGTTGAATTTCAAGCCAACGAAATGGGCCGACAAACTAAAAAAGCAGCCTTTCTCGGACGAAAAAACAACAAAAAGAACGCCGAACAGTCCTCACCCCATCCGCCGCATCCCGTTCCGGCATGCGGAAGGCAAACTTAGCTTCCGCCTCCACCCCACGCATCGGCCCTCAACGGTCCGCTATTAACGCGTCAAAGTCCGATCCGCCGGTTTACGCTCACGAGCGTACACCTTTTTTCTCACGAGCGCAAGCCTTTTTTATCGTGAGGTGAAACCTTTTTTGTCGTGATCAAAAACCTCCCCAAAGAGCTTTGCGCGATGAATACCTTGGATTTTTTCAAAAATAAGCCAATTAAAACCTTGGATTTTTTCAAATTTAGGCCGTTTAATACCTTGGATTTTTCAAAAAGGGCTTGATTTAACACAAACGTATAGCGACAGAAGAGTCTTGTTTTAGATTATTAGTCAACTACTTATATACCACAAGAAGAATAACCAAGGATAGGCAATTCGCAAAATAGGATTGCCGTTTCTCGTTCAAGACAATTGTGTGGCTATAAGTCGCTTTCGTGCTCGTCAAATCGAACGAAAGCGTAAAATAAAAAACGCCGGCCAAAAGGTCAGCGTTTATTTCTTTTGCGGAATGGGGCGCTCGCGCATCGGCGGAGCGGAATCGGGTTGCGTAGATGCGGGGCCGGAAGTGGCCGGCTGACTATCGTTGAACATCGGCATATAGCCACTACTGCGATGCAACTCATACTGCGTCAGTTGCTCGTTGGCGGTGAAGCGATTGCCTTCTATCATGTGCCCCGGCTTTTTAATCTGCATATAGCTATCAGAGTAAAAACGATGCTCCAGCATATCCCAGAACACTTCGTGCGTGCGAAAAGTTGTCTGCGTGGCCCGATTGTCGATAAAAACGTTGCCTTTGAAGTGCCATAAGCGTTCGTCGAAGCACCAAGCCGTATCGGCTTGCATGTAAAGGTCCATTTTGAAATTCTCATCAAAACGTTCGAGGAAGATACCGCGCGGAAATTCTTGGCGAGGCGGCTTGGTCTGATCGTAATAGAGCCACGCCTCGGCTATGATACGATACTTCATCACGCCGGAATCGGAGATCATTTTCGCCACGCCAAAGGTTTCCATCACAGGCATTGAGTCGCGCGGCATATCGAGGTGTCCGGTAGGCGGTTTGTCGCCTCCGCAACTCCCCAAGAGAGAGACCACGAACAGCAAGAGTAAGCCGGCAACACTCCAATCAGTCCATCGACGCAAGCGAATGGGAGCAACTGAAGCGGGTGCAAATGCAGACCGCCGCCCGGCGGTCTTTTGAAAACCGGGCAGCAGTCGTAATGCTTTATTTTGCCTAATGTGGGCCGTCTTTATTGGGCTTTCCATTTTGCAAACCAACGCTCGTTAAAGCTGATGCCAATCGTAAAGCGGATATAATCTTCTTTAAGCAGCGTCTTCGTGCTAGGCGCTACGTGTTCATATTGAACGCCTAAATTTACAATGCAACGATTGCTGTAGTTTGTGTTGACGGGGAGGCCTACGCCTGCACTGATAATATAACTCTTCGGACCATCCTGCCCATTGACGCGAACATAGGGCGAAGCGTAAGAGAAGCCGGCACGATAGCGCACGTGGTCGCGCCAGCGTAAGCCTTCTTCGTTGGCAATATATTCTACGCCGGCGGAGAAACGCGAACGATCGAGCAACTGCCCCTTAGATACATTATATATATAGCGGCCATCGGCGCCTACGGAAAGTTCCGGCATACGCACATCAGCCCACTTCTGCAAATTATAATCGACGGAAAGCGTCAAACTGCGATTCCACGTCCACGACAAGCCCGCACCAAAGCTCGTGGGCAGCGCGAAAGCCTTAGCCGTGCCGATTGTATCGCCCACAAATCCATTGCCTACAGACTTCAGATCATAGAAGAAAGCATTGCGATTGATATCGTGGCCAAGGCCATACGAAAGGCCGAGCGTCAGCGTGTGTTTCTTACCGATCGCCTGCACATATTGCAAACCGAAATCGGCCTTATAGGTATGCAAACTGGCCGAATATTGGCGGCGCAGCGTACTGATGGTGGCGTCGGAGAAAGAGGAGGTAACGGAATGATCGATATCGCCCCAGAGATAGCCGAAGTTGGCGCCCACAGAAAGTCCTCGGAGCGGCTCCCAACCGATGCCGGCATAAGCTACGTGCAAGCCGCCATCGCCTTTATAGGCATTGGTTTGCGTAACTTCGCCCGCCTGTGTCTGCATCGTGCTCTTCCGACTAAAATCATAGCCTACGGTAGAGTAAGGCAAGAGGCCGAGCGAGAAGCCTAAACGCGGGCGGAGGCGGAAGCCTACGGTAATATAGTCCAAACTCGTGTTGCGAGCATTGACTTTCAAACTGCCTTCCGTCAAATAGTTGTTTTGCAGCGTAAGACCTGCATCGAAAAGGAAAGTCAATGAGTCAATGGCAGAATAAGATGCGGGGTTGAGTACGTTAAGTGCTGCCCCGGAACGCGAACCAAGGCCCGTGCCGGCCATATCTGTAGTTCTGGCACTGTAACGATCGTTGAGCAAACCGAAGCCATAGCGCGAATAAGGCGAATTGCTGCCGTTGGTCTGGCCCATGGCAAACGTTGCGGCGAGAAGAGCCGAAACGAAGAGGGTTATTTTTCGAATTGTCATAAGGACTATTTTACTGCTATCATTAATAAATGCGAACTACTTCCGGCCAACTGTGTTATAGATAGCCAAAACCTTGAGTCCGCGAGCCACGAGATCAGCTTCGCGCCGCAGGGGCAGCGAGGCGTCAGTGGAAAAGTAAACGGCATCGCCTCCCGTCAGGAATATTTGCAGATCGGCGTGCGCTTGACGAAAGCGATCTATGCAGCCTGTGATTTCATCTTGCCATCCTGTGAGGACACCGGTGCGAATGGCCGTCGGCGTATCGATACCCGGATTCGGCGTAGCGCCTTTAGGATCGACGAGGGGCAACTGCGCGGTATGTTCATGCAAAGCGGCGAAGCGCAAGGCCAAGCCCGGCGAGATATTGCCCCCAAGATATTCGCCCGAAGCGGCGACAAAGTCGTAGGTGACGCAAGTGCCGGCATCGATAATCAAGAGCGGGTGCACCGGAAGCAAGTCGGCCGCGCCAACAGCCGCAGCCCAGCGATCCGCGCCCAGCGTTTCGGGCGTATGATACCCATTCTTCAGCGGTGCAGGCGTTAAGCCCGTCACGCAAAGGGTGGGAATCTCCAATTCTGCAAGCAGTGTGCGTAGCGGCAAACTGCGATCTCCTACATCCGAAATGGCGCAACGCTCGACGGGGTACTGCCGCACCCATTCGCGAAGTTGGCGGCCGTCGGCCGCCAACGGGCAGGCGGCGGCCACGCATCGATCACCCTGAAAGAGGCTCGCTTTCGTCTGCGTATTACCCGCATCTATCGTCAGCGTCATTTGGCGTAAACGTCTCAATATTGTTGCAAAAGTAGTGTAAACACAAAGAAAGACAAAACAATAAACGTTTTTTGTAGCCTTATCTGTCCTTGTCGGGCAATGTGACGGCAAACTTATTTTCTTTTCTCTTGCGCGATGGCAGGCTTTTGCGGCTTTGCGGGCAGAGAGATCTATCGCTAAAAAGGCAGAAACGAGACGACAGCGCGCAAATTCACCACACGGAGCTCAGATCGCCCAAACTATTTGCCCTGATGTGAGTTATATTCGACGGATTCTATATAAATTTGCAGACTTAAGCAGACACAACTCCACTATGGGCAATTATATTGTTTCGGCGCGCAAGTATCGCCCCACGAATTTCGATGATGTCGTGGGTCAACACGCGCTTACGACTACACTGAAAAACGCCATCGCGGCCGGAAAACTGGCGCACGCTTATTTATTCTGCGGACCGCGCGGCGTAGGTAAGACGACTTGCGCTCGTATTTTTGCCAAGACGATCAACTGCCTGCATCCCGGCCCCGGCGGGGAGGCTTGCGGGGAATGCGAAAGTTGTCAAGCGTTTCAAGCGGGCCGAAGTTTGAACGTCCACGAATTGGATGCGGCCTCCAACAATAGTGCGGAAGATATCCGCGCCTTGATCGAGCAAGTCAATATCTTGCCGCAAATGGGGCGCTACAAGGTGTTCATCATCGATGAGGTGCACATGCTTAGTACGGCGGCGGCCAACGCATTTCTAAAGACGCTCGAAGAGCCGCCCGCACACGCCATCTTCATCTTGGCGACGACAGAAAAGCAGAAACTTCTGCCTACGATTATAAGCCGATGCCAGATTTACGACTTCAATCGTATGGAGGTAAACGACATTGTCAATCATCTCAAGCGCGTAGCCGAAGATCAGCACATTCAATATGAGGAGGAGGCGCTCAACGTCATTGCGCAGAAGGCCGACGGTGGTATGCGCGATGCTTTATCTATATTCGACCAAGTCGCCGGCTTTGCGGAGGGCAACCTGACCTATGATAAGGTTATCGAAGACTTAGACTTGCTCGACTACGACTACTATTTCCGCGTGACGGATCTGTTGTTGGCGGGGAAAGTGCCCGAGGTACTCCTTACGCTCAATGAGATTCTCAACAAGGGCTTTGCGGCCAATCATTTTATCAGTGGTTTGGCGGCCCACTTCCGCGATTTGCTGGTCAGCAGAGACGCCATTACGCTCCCGCTCTTAGAGGTGGCCGAAGACGTAAGGCAGCGATACGGCGAGCAAGCCGGCCGCTGCGCCCTACCTTTTCTATATAAGGCGCTGCGATTAACGAGCGACTGCGAACTACAATATAAAGATAGTGGCAACAAGCGCTTACGCGTAGAACTGACGCTGATCGAATTGGCCCAACTCGCCAATGCTGCCGCGCCAACGGTGGGGCAAGGTGTCAAAACAAACTTGCAACCGGTTTTTCAAAAGCCTGAAGCGTCAGGGCGCACCACGCCTCAGGCTACGGTATCGCAACCTCAACCCGCGCCAAGTAGTGCAACAGCACCGGCACCCTCTTCCGTAGCCGAGCAGAAGCCGGCTTACGGCGCGCCAAAGCCGGATTCGGAGCAGACGCCGACACCAACAGCGCCATACAAGAAGCTCCCGGAAACGCTTTCCGTCAGAGAAATGGCAATGCGCAAACTACAGGAACAGCGCCAAGGACCGCAAGCGCAAGAACCGGAAGAACACTTCGGCAACAAAGCCTTTGAACTCTCGGATGTGCGCTATGTCTGGATGCGCTTTGCCAACAAACTTCCCGCGGAAGAGACGGCTACGGCCGCTCGAATGAAGCGTATGGAGCCGCAAATGGTTGATGCGACAAACATTGTCGTACCAGTGGAAAACACGATGGTGCTCAAGGATATGAACAAGATAAAAGGGCAATTGCAGCACTTCTTCAGAGCGCAACTGGACAATGGGGAAGTTACCCTAAGCTTCAGACTCTTAGCGCCGGAAGAAGATGATCACGCCTTTGACCCGCAGGCGCTCTTGCAAGACTTTAAGCAGCGGAGCGAAGGCTTTAATCTGCTCCATAACCAACTCCAATTGCGCCGCGGATAAAAAGCATTTGGCAAAACAGTAATAAAAAGACGCGCGGCTGCGGCTCACTTCGTGCTCAAGGTGCGCAAACCGGCCGACTGACGCGCAGAACATACAAAACAACAACCCTCTAATTATGGCAAATAACAAAACCATTACGCTGACTTACCGCCTCACGGCAACAGACCGCGAAGGTAAAGCACAACCCGTAGAAGAAGCTACGGCAGAACGCCCTTTCCGTTTTATCACCGGACTTAACTTCGCGCTCGACGCTTTTGAAACGAAAGTGATTGACCTCAAGACTGACGAGGCTTTCGATTTTACGTTGACGCAAGAAGAGGCTTACGGCCCTTACGAAGAAGAAAACTTGCAGAAGTTCTCTAAAGATATGTTTACCGTCGATGGGCATTTCGACAAGGAAAACATCTTTGCCGGTAATATCGTTCCTTTTGAAAACGACAAGGGTGAGCGCTTCAACGGCACAATCTTAAACGTCACGAACGATACAGTTGTCGTCGACTTGAACCATCCGCTCGCCGGCTGCTCGCTCCACTTTACGGGCAAAGTCGTAGAGACACGCGAAACGACGAAAGAAGAGTTGGCCGGTTTCTTAAGTATGATTAGCGGCGAAGGTGGTTGCGGATGCGGCTGCGGCGAAGAAGGTTGCGGCGACGGCGGATGCGATGATGGCCACTGCGGACATCATCATTAATCAATGAATACTTTCGGCCATCTCTTTCGACTCACTTCCTTTGGAGAAAGCCACGGGGAAGCTATCGGCGGCATCGTCGATGGCTTCCCCGCGGGCATTTTTGTCGATGAAGACTTTATCGCCGGCGAAATGGCACGCCGCAGACCGGGTCAGAGCGACTTGACGACAGCGCGCCAAGAAGCGGATCGCGTGCAACTGCTCTCGGGTATTTTTGAGGGGCGCTCTACGGGCTGCCCCATAGGCTTTATGATTCGCAATGAGGCGCAGCATTCGCAAGACTATGCAGAGATGCGCGAAGCCTTTCGCCCTTCTCACGCGGATTATACGTATCGGCAAAAGTATGGCCTCTACGACTACCGAGGCGGCGGGCGGGCTTCAGCACGTGAAACGGCCGTGCGCGTTGCCGGCGGCGCTTTGGCAAAATTAGCTTTGCGCGAGGTGGGAATCTCCGTCGGGGCTTACACTTCGCAGATTGGCTCTATTGCCTTACCCTACGACTATCGTCATTATGATGTGGCGGCTGCGGAGACTAACGCGGTGCGTTGTCCGGACGCAGAAAAAGCAGAAGAGATGGCCGCGCTCATTCGGCGCGTCAAGGCGGAGGGAGATACGGTTGGGGGTGTCGTTACGGGCCTTATCCGTGGCTGTCCGGCAGGACTGGGTGAGCCGGTCTTCGGAAAACTTCACGCGGCATTGGGTGCAGCGATGTTGAGCATCAATGCAGCCAAAGGTTTTGAGTATGGCGAAGGATTTGCGGCAGCTTCCGGCCGAGGCAGTGAACTGAACGATGCTTTTAAGCCCGACGGTCAAGGCGGTATCACCACGCAAACGAATCACAGCGGTGGCATTCAAGGAGGCATTTCCAATGGCCAAACGATTTATTTTCGCGTAGCCTTTAAGCCGGTCGCCACGCTACTCCACCCTCAATCGACCGTAAATCTACAAGCGCAGCCTATCCGATTGCAGGCCCGCGGCCGCCACGATCCTTGCGTCGTGCCGCGTGCTGTGCCTATCGTAGAAGCGATGGCGGCGATGACGATCTTAGACTATTATTTGCAGTCGAAGACTACACGCATCTAACGACTGACACATTATATATTATTATTGTTTGGTCAACTACGCCACGACGCAACAAATCCGCAAGGCCTACAAAACGGCCTTGCGGATTTGTTGTAAGAGCAGCAAGTAGACAACCTGCAAGTAGCACGACGAGACGCCTTAAAAGCAGCGTCTTTGAGAAGCCGCCCCACAAAAGAAAGAACCTTTAGCACCATACAAAAAGGATTTCTCACGGCCATCGCAGCACGGAGAAATCCTTTGAGTGAATTTATGTATGCAGCAAAGCTCGACCGCATCGGTCAGCCATTGCCTGATACTGCACAATTAATTAATGTTCTGCACCAATCTAGTCATACAGCCCTGACCTGCGTCTGATGCATTTGCGGTATTAGGAAATCCACCATCTGTCATCAAGACATGTATAATTCCCCCACCTCGATATGAAGAGGTGAAGTAGTTTCCGTGATTTCCCACTTGTTGCAATACGTTAGATCCCGTAGGCCTCCAAGCCGTCAGAGGAATAAAGACCGCACCGCTTTTCTTTATCAACTCATGGGTAGTCGGGTTCTTGCTACTAACAGCCCATCTTCCGAAGATCGGACTTGTAGTTTCAAATGCCTTTTTCGCATCTTCTATCGACATATTATCGGGGAATATTAGATACCCGCGCTGCTCTGTATTCTGCCACTTCCCTTTATTATTTCCGTCTCTGATGTCATCAATAAAACATCTTGCCCATCGCTCAACTTTTTTGATACCCACCTGCCAATAACGCTTGGTGTTATTTTGGGCATACTTATATAATAGATATCCCCACTCATCTGAGGTCATTGTACGCGTAGGCTTTGTCCCAACAAGCAACTTATTACCGAAGTCGTACTGAGTATCCACACCTGAGCCGCTAAGCACGGAAGTGTAATCAAGCAACGTTGGGTTATCAATCGTACCCCACGAAGGAACGTCAAAATAACGATAAGCTTCCGGAGAAATATATCTCTTGCCATCCTTCATAACCGTCGCAAACGTATAGTTACCGCCTTTGACGCTTGTAGGAATTGCCAATCGCCATTGCTCGGGGGCTAACCGATAATAGCCGGGGTGTGTAGTGAGTGCGCCGGCAATCTTGAGCGGCACAGACTTTTTCCATCTGATCAGCGTGTTAGCTTTCAGCGTATTTGTATTCATATTTGACGTATACGTCTGGATGGGCATCACATACTGCATATTGCCATTGGTGATCGCTACCGTCTGCGTCTCACTGACAGAGAAAACCGCTTTACTTCCCCCGTAATAAACGAAAGACTTTTCTTCATCATAATCGCGCGTTACCGGCGCTGTTGTTACCACATCAGCATTATATGAGTTGGCATAATAACCATCAAATGACGGCGTAACTGATCCGGGTACAAGCGTCACATAAAAGTCAGTTGCTCCACCGGCAATAAACACATTAGTCTCCGGATCTGCTTCTGTTCCGGCCTCCGTAACGCCCACAGCCTTTCCATCGTCAAAACTAACGCCGGCCTCAGCGTAAACACCTGCACCGCGTATACCCACTTTCGTAAGTAGCGTATTGTCGTTGGCTCTCATCGCAAAATGGGCTACGGCAAACGCATTCTCCAGCTTAACGTCATTTTCAATAGACGCATTCAAGCCGGAAATGGCAAGCTTACCCGTACCGGAAAGTACGCAATACTTCTTCAAATCCTGAATCTTCCCCGTCTGGCTACTTAGATCTACACTGATTCTACCTGCCCTGACATCGTCTTGAGTAATGGTCCTATCGCCCATATAGAAGAAGCGATAGGTTGTGCCGGCTGTTACGCGACCGGCCCCGACCGATCCTTTAAATTCAGCGCGGGTGCTATCAGCAGATATTCGACTCACCGTAAGCGGAGTTATCGTCGTATCTCCTGAAACGATTGATACCAGCTGAAGCTTGTCGCCCGCTTCCCATTTCCAAGGACTCTTAGGACCATCCGCCTCTTCTACTACCGCTTTCGTCATTATGGAGTCTTCCACAGTACCTGCTGTAACGGTAAGCGTTAGCATCTTTTCGGCAGGTTCTTCTTTTTGGCCCGGATAATCAGGAAGTTCAGAAGAACAGGAAAACATGAACACTAATGTTGCCAAGCACAAAGCCGGCAAAAAGAATCTTTTTTTCATTCGTATATACATTAACAAGCCCAATTAATAAGCCTAAATTCGTTATATGAATAATTGCACTCGCACTTTGATATCCGACTCATCTTACAAGTACAGCATCATCATTCATAAACTGCTTTATGATTCACTTATCGCTAACCAATAAAATAACTTTATCAGTTAATCCTGACCCGTGTACCAAGGATCATTAGGATCCTGAGCAATATCCTTATTGTCGGTGTCACCACTGACACTGCCGGCTAACATCATTTGTGCATCCAATCCGTATACCTGGCACACCGGTTGCACATAAGTCCGCTTACCATCGGCATTCATAAAATCTGCTGTCATTAATCTTTTTTTCATTCGTATTGTCTTTAAATTCTGTGTTATTCGTCCAAAGAACTTACAACTCTTTTTTTAGTGGGTGCAAAGGTAAATAAAATAAAAATAATTCGCCACACTAAACAAGCCGATTAACTATTTATTTAACGACTATTTAAACAACGCTTCGCATGCGAAGTCATCTTCACACGACCCTTGCGTGAGCTATAAGGCTAATATTTCTAAAGCACATTTCGCATCAAGAAGGTGCAATTTATATTATTCGGGAGGCATGCTTATCAACATTAAAACACAGCAGCCTGATTAAAGCGAATCATTTTAGTTTGTTTTAGGCGATTAACGTGCGTCGGGCAGGCATACCTATATATAGTTGTATGCGGACCAAAGAAAGCGCAGGTTTCATTAGCGCCATTTGAAGCAAATCCTTTCTATCGTGCTTTGAATCGTTATGATGATCCGCAGTTGCTATTCTCGACTCTTTAATCTTCGGTATCGCCTCAAAGCCTTGGTGGTAAAAACAAAAAAAGGAAGTTGCCTTGCGTAGCTACTTTACTGCACGTTGATCCGGAGTCGTTCATTATTTCTCTTTTACGCTGTATTGACCAAAAATAAAAGCAAAACGTAGACAAAATACCCTGCAAATAATGGGGTTTTCGCTATCGTTTACAAAGACCCAAAAGGAAAAGATAAAAAATTCATGTTACGAATAAAAACGTAAACTATTGATATAAAAGAATTAATGGGAGTTTCCGACGCTACGGTACTCCCATTAACCAACACAAAAACTAAACTAGACTTAACTAAACACGTTATCTCACGACAACAATCGCTGCAAAAGTACAACTTCTTCGCTAAACTCCCAAATATATTTGATAGAAATATACCATGAAAAGAATAATTTTTTCGGTTGAAGTGAAGAAATTCCCTTTTACACTTTCGTTTCTTAGCTAAAAAGAGCGCAAAGACATAAAAATGGCGGGACAAGGATATTGGCGCAAGCGGAGTGAGGTCAGGGGCAGCGGGACTTGTTGGGTAACGAAAGGTGCGCGGAGAATTGAGCGCAAAAGAAGTAGAAGGTAAGAGCCGCGCAGAAAGCGTCCGAACAAGGAGAAACCGATGGAAAAAGGAAACAAGAAGCGCTTAAACAAGGAGCGAAGAACGCAAAAGCCGCACAAAAACACCTGGGCAAGGAGCGGCAAAACGCAAAAAGGGCGCAAGAAGTATTGTGAACGAGAGGCGACCGAAGGTAAAAAGAGGCAGCGCGACAGAGGCTGCGGCAATATAGAAAAAGCAGTAATGGCCGAAGTCCATTGCTGCTTTTTATGTATTATATAATCGTTAGATAGCGCTACAAAAAGCGGCCTTACTTAGCTGCTTCAGTAGGTGGGAAAGGCTTGCTCAGCGGATTGTTGCGCGCTGCAGCAATATAATGGCGCACATAGGGATTTTCAAGAAACGATTGAGGTACGCTCGTCAAAATGCGCTGGATCTGATCCGTCACGATCGGCGTCGGATATTTGCTGCAAAGTATGCGGAAGAAGCCGGGGCCAAGGACGTTATTCCAATTGTCGACGATAAAGTGAATTTCAAGGTTCTCTGAAGCCGCATTGAGGTTGTCGATCTTGCCTTTCCACTTCGCCTCAATCGTCTCCATCGTATGCCCTTGCTGCATTTCCCGAATCACGTTTTGCTGAATATCCCAAAGCGCGTTCTCATACTTATCGCGCCGCTTAAAGAATCGGTAAAGACGACTATTGAGCGGTCCACCGGAAACGGTCTGACCTAAATTGTCTAATTGAACCGTAACGGTACTCGCCTCTATAACGAGCGGCATTACCTGCGTATTTCCCAAATACAACTGGGCCATACAGGTTGAATCAATTGCGCCGTAAAAACTGAAACGTCCGTGGACTACTTTGCAAGAATCCAGATCAGTTGAGGCGATGCCATCAGGAGATACCTTGAGATAAAGCATACGTCCATCATAGGCAGGCACCGTAGAGCTACCATTGATGTTATAAGATGAAGCGCACGAAGCGATCAGCACCATAAGAGTTATGTATGTCAATACCTTCATCATTTTCCGTTACTTCGCCTGACTATTGTTTGGCAAATATACGCTGAACACTATGAATACTTGATGTTTCGACTGTTACAAATTCTTGAAATAATAAATTTTTGAGGTTTTGTGAACAATTTCTTCGCTTAAGCAGGCGTTTTTTTATACTTCACGCGTTTTTTTTAGTTCTGACGGTAAGCGAAAAGCGGTATAAAGTTCAAAGACGACAGCTATGGCCAACGAGATTTTCCACTCATCGCCGCGAAAAGGCGGGAGGCCTTGCCAATGCATATACATTAAAACGCTCGTAGCCAGCAAGAAGGCTGCGCCAAGCAACTGCTGGCGATGCAAACGCCGCGCGGTGAAACTTTTGCTGGTGAAGGGAGTTAAAAATTGCGCGCCGGCGAAAAGAACAGTGCCCAAGGTGAATACGAGAAATGCATACATAAAATCGGCCACAAAAAGCGGCAGCAATACGCCAATGGGTAAGAGCAAGCCGCCTACAATCGTAGCCAGGCTAAGGAGGGTTGGAGATAACTTCATTGTTCCTTTTCGATTACGTAAACATCCTCATTGTCAGTCTTCATAAATAAGTGGACGCGCGCCACCTTCTCTACCGCCGCCGAATCCGTATGCAGTTCGTAAAGCGTGCGTGCATCGGCGGCGTATTGCTGTTCATAGCGCCGAATATCTTCGCGCAGCGTTTCGTTGCGCTCATACAAGCGATAGCGATACCAAAGACTATTGGGGTCTACAAAGCCTATCAAGATCAGAAAGGCAAGAATAGTCCACAAGTACTTATGACGCGTCAAAGACCGACCGAAAGCAGAAAAGTTGAGTTTCACCATACGTATTATTTATCACTTACGCGGCTATGCGCTGAAGGGGTTTATAAGTCGTGCTGCTCCAAGCGGTGGCGAGCCATTTCTTCATACTTCGTTCCGGGGCGTCCATAGTTGGCATAAGGAAAAATGCTAATGCCGCCGCGGGGCGTGAATAGGCCGCACACCTCAATGTATTTTGGATCCATCAGGCGAATAAGGTCTTTCATAATCACGTTGACGCAGTCTTCGTGGAAGTCGCCGTGATTGCGGAAACTAAAGAGGTAAAGTTTCAAACTCTTACTCTCAACCATACGCTTATCGGGCATATAACTGATGCGCAATTCGGCAAAGTCGGGCTGACCCGTAATCGGGCAGAGCGACGTAAACTCGGGGCAGTTGAAGCGCACCCAATAGTCGTTGTCGGGATGTTTGTTTTCAAACACCTCAAGCACCTCAGGCGCATAATCCATTTTATAATCCGTCTTACGCCCCAACGCGTGTAAATTATCGAGTTCTCTATTCATTTGTTTATGATTTTTGTGCGGCATCCTTTAATGCCAAATATTCTTCTAAACCGCGGCGGCGCAATGTGCAGGCGGGGCAGTGGCCACAGCCATCGCCTTTCACGCCGTTATAGCAAGTCAGCGTCTCGTTTCTGACCAAATCGAGCACGCCCAGCTCGTCAGCCAACGCCCAAGTAGCGGCTTTGTCGCGCCACATCAGCGGCGTATGGATCACAAACTGCTCATCCATCGCCAAATTAAGCGTCACGTTCAGACTCTTCATAAACGAATCGCGACAATCAGGGTAACCGGAAAAATCGGTCTGCGATACGCCCGTCACCAAATGCCGAATATCGTGCTCACGAGCATAGACGGCGGCGATGCTTAAAAAGAACAAATTGCGCCCCGGCACGAACGTGTTTGGAAAAGAACCTTCGGGCTGCTCAGCATCCATTTCGAGCGAAGCATCAGTCAGCGAATTGCGCCCCAACTGCCCGATCAGTGGCGCTTCGAGGCCCTGGAAATGCACACCGGCCTCGCGGGCAATGCGTTCAGCCAACTCAACTTCGTTTGCGTGCTTCTGCCCGTAACGAAAAGAGAGGGCAAAAACTTCCTTAAATTGCCTCTTGGCCCAAAAGAGGCACGTAGTAGAATCCTGACCGCCGCTAAAGACGACCAAGGCGCGTTCATTATTTAATAGTTTCATCTTGTCTTGTTTTTAGGAGCTTGCCGGAGCGCAGACTTTTGAAGAGTACTACGACCCCAACAAGGGCAATTACGCCAACAGGCACAAACCGCTGCCACCGCATCATGCTTCTGCCGATCTCGGAAGCAAAGGTAGCAAAAGCCCTTCGCCCGACAAAGTCTAAAAGGCTTTGAGAGGGGCAAAGACCGGACTTTTATAGCTGTCGGACACTCATATGAACCAAGATAAACAACGATTCGTAAGCCCGACGAAGCGCTTGCTTTATTCCGTTTTGCCGGACAGCAGATACATTAAATATATAACGACAAGCCTCCAAGCTTGGCCTCGCAAGTGCGTCGGCGCCCGGAAACCGGCCGATTATAATACGCTTCGCCATACTTCACTCGCGGCGCACAACAAAAGAGACTATTTCGGTATAATTAAAACAATGCCGCACCGGAAAAGCAGCCCATACCATTGTTTTTTTTAGTTCAATAATTCTAAAAATGAGCGCCGGTAACCACATTTACATATTATATGATGGGATGAAAATGCGCCAAAGCGTCCAAAAGAGATGTACTTTCACATCCTTCCATGCCCAAAACCATCGCCACCGTTGTAGGTATGTCCACCATTTCAGTATGATGATATGAATAATGTCTATGATGACCAAATGGCTAAAAAGGCGCTGTCGACCGACGTTACTCGTTCGCGAAAAAGCGGCGTGGGATTAAAAGAGGCGAATCCGCTTTATTTTCAGCACATTATATCGACGCTTTCACCACGCTCTATCCCCCTTAAAATTTGCTTAGGTGAAAGTAAAAACTTTCTCCTATGATCGGAAAAATTGTCTCCTAAGACAAAAAAAATTGTCCTATAAGAAAGTTTTTCTTTTCTTAGGTGAAAGTTTTGGGACTTCTATAATCTCTGAAATACAATTACTTACAAACCCCATTGATACCCCATAAACGGCTTGATTATCTGCATCGGTTTTTGAGGCAGACTCACTTGTACAACGCAAAGCGTTATGTACCGCAAAGACAAGCTTACGATGACGCGCAAAAGAATAAGGAATCGGGACAACTTTCATGCTAAAAAAATAAGATTTAAACTTGCAAAAGTGCTGTTTTCACAATATATTTGCGTCATAAAACACCTATAGCTGCGCATCTTTCCGCGAGCTAGCAGTAAAGCTCCCCCTATTTGCCGCCTGAAAACCCTTAAAAACAAGACGACAAAGCTTACCGATCAAGGAAGAAAAGGCGTGGAAACACGGCATTTGACCGGAATCCTGCGGACTATATCATAAAGCCACAAATCACATGAAGAGAACGATACTTTTGTTAGTCGCTTTGGCGCTTGTCTGCTCACAAAAAATCTTTGGGCAAGTGAATTTCTTTGATGTCCACGTGAGCAAGTACGGAGAATTGGAGCAGGTCTTGGGGGAAAAATGGGACAAAATCGATTCATTAATCGTACATGGACCAATCAATGAAGCTGATTTTACAACGATATGGAAATGCAGCTTTGAGGGGAAACTTACTGTGCTGAACCTGGAGCATGCGCAAGTAGAAAACAATAAGATACCTACGCGTGCACTTTATAAGGCTGATAGGCAGGTTATTGATGACCCGAGAGCGTATCAAGGAGTTGTTTATCTGCCAATACGTCATCTGATCCTTCCTGAGGGTATTCAGGAAATAGGAGACTTTGCTTTCTCACGAATGAGATTAGAACAAGTGAACCTTCCTAAGAGCCTAAGAAAGCTTGGTCCTTTCAGTTTTTCAAGTTGCCATTGGCTGAGTACCGATCCTTTGATTATCCCGGATGGGATCACGTCTATTCCACCACAATGCTTTATAAATTGCCAATGCTTCAAGAAATTGGTGTTACCCTCTACACTTAAAGTTATTGGCGAATCAGCTTTCTACAACACAAGAATAGAGGAGGTAAACTTGCCAGAGGGATTGGAGAAAATCGAGCAAGGTGCCTTTGCCGGCTGTAATATAAAAAAAGTGATAATACCTGCTTCCCTAAATGAATTACCCGGATTTCTTTTTTCTATGTGTCCCTATCTGAAAGAAATTTATATTCCCAATCACATTACAAAAATTCCCAACTCTTTTGCTTCCTGGTGTCCTTTGCTTGAAAAGGTGAATATTCCCGAGTCTATAACAGAAATTGGAGTTGACGCTTTCGCAGGCGATGTAAAACTTAAACCGATAGACTTGCCGGAAGGACTAAAACACATAGAGCAGGATGCTTTATGGTACTGTGCAATTGATTCCATCGTTTTCCCTGCTTCGTTGGAATATTTGGGTGGAGGAAGTTGTGCAAATTGGAAATACATAAAAAAAATATATTCCCTTGCACCAATACCTCCTTATTGTGCAGAAGACATGGATAATCCCGGTGATGGACCATTTCACGGATATACGCCGAACGATGTTCCTCTCTACGTTCCCATCGGTTCGGGAGAAAAATATCGGCAGACTTTCGGCTGGAACTACTTCACGAACATCATCGAGACGGACAAGTTTCCAACCGGAATCGTCTCGCCTAAGATGGGCAACAACGAGCCTTGTAAGGTGTATGGAAGAGATGGCAAACTTGTCATAGAGACGCCTCAAAAACTTTCTGCTCCCATTCATTATATTGTGTATGCAATCAATGGTCAGGTGGTGACGCAAGGCACACTGGCTACATCGTATAGTTTGTCCACATTGGCTAAAGGCATTTATATTGTGCGCATTGGCAACACTATACACAAAGTACGCTTATAATATGACACACGATAATGATAGTTGCCTTGTAAACTAAAACTACAAGGCAATTATTATATGGTTTGCATCAAGTGTACAAGCATATCCACCCAACTGCACGCACAAAAAAATTGCCGGACATCTAACAAGTTTACGCGTCTATTTGTCAACTTGAAAAAATTACTTACTTCCGCATAACCTTAAAACCAAATCTCTAAGTTTGCAGTATGAATTGCAACAAACAAAGAGGTTGGACTTAAGCCCTTACAGCATCTAATTCAGATAATAGCACAAAGAAAAGCAAAAAAAATCATCTCAAAATTTGGGAATAAAAGACTCCTTATTTAATTTTGTCATCAAAAGAGATCACTGCCTGATCATATATAACTAAAAACCCCTTTGCAACGAAACAACTTTCTACTATATGGATGATTTTTGGCACATTCGCTGAAATCCACGATTCAGATAGCGCGCCCCCACTCCTATTATCCACTACCGGATTAAGCTGTACCTGCTTACATCAACTTATCGATGGGCGGCAGCTTTAAAGTCAGTCTCTAACTTACCATTTTTAATATTTAAACTAACTAATTATGAAGAAGAAAACATTACTTTCAGCAGCGTTGGCTCTCATTACCACCGCAGCAATGGCGCAGCCGGCCTACAACATGAAAGTAACTAAGAACGATGGATCATCCATTGTAATTCCGGTAAAAGACGTAGCCGACGTTACGTTTAATACGGTTGAAAATCAAGAAATGACGTTCAAGTCGGGCGTAGGTAGTTTTGTGCACCGCGACACACAATCGAACACAGCCGTTTATCTCCTTGAACTTTCCACCAATATCTTTGGCGACAACACCACGATGCCGATGTCAAAGCTCTACATAACGCTTCTCGGCAAGGCTGATACCGTGAATATCAAGCAGCTGAGTGCGCCCGTAGGAACATTTACCATAGGTGATCCGAACGAACCGGAGAGCAGCAAGTTCTATCCGGGCATACTCAACGAAAACGGTGAGGCAGCCAACACTTTCTTGGGCACACTGAAATCTGCCCAAGACCCTATGGACATCAAACTCATTAACGGCGGAACGCTGACCATTACGCCGAAGACGAACAGAAAATACGCACTGGAAGGCAACTTCACCTTCGACGATGGCTCTACACTTAAAGCATCTTATGAAGGAATGCTCGTCATTGACAACAACTCCGGCGAAATAGCACCTGCCGATACGCTCCCACTTCCGGAAAGTAAGCTCGCGGCCGATACGACCTTGGTTTTCGGCAACAAGAAGTATGGTATGGCAACAGACTTTGGCATTGGCCGCTTCGGCATTAAGAACAAATCTGAAGTTTACTTGCAATTGTACACCGATGATAGCTACGCGACCTGCCTTGACCTTTATCTGCTGATCGATAATGAGAAATATCCGGGCAAGAAGCAAATTCCGGCCGGCAAATATCCGGTATTGCCAAAAATCGACTGGGAAAATATCAGTGCCAATGAGTTGAGCGCAGAGCCGGCTTGGAGAGTGAAGACACCCGAGGGCTCTCGCGTAGATTTAGGATGCTGGCTGACGTGGGACTACGCGTACAAAGCACCAATCGTAGGAGGCGAAATTGAGGTACTGAACGGAAACATCAATTCGTCAGAACTGCACTTAAAGTTTAAACTTAAGGATGCAAAGGGCCACTCAATAATGGGTGAATGGAAAGGCAAGATTGAGTAACGCCGCTTGCTCTTCATATGCAAGGTAGCTAAGGTTCGTTTAAGCGAACTTTAGCTACCTTGTTTTAGTTGTAAGCACTCTTTCAATTAAATAGAGGTGCTCGGCTGCAAGAAGAGGCAGGTAAGATGCTTCAGCCGTAAACAAATATGACTTTTAGGCCTCACGCATTTAAAGAGCCACTTGCAGTTCGGCCGAATTGAGCGGCTGGCCTTAAATCGAAAGTTCTGCTGACAGTGTGTCCCAATAGAAATCGCCGCCAAACCACTTCGTGCAAGCCAACTCTTCGGTAAGCGGGTAAAAGCGTGCGGAACAGGGGCCGCAATCTACCCAGCCGCCACCGACAAGCGGTAGTTGGCCGTCCGTATGAGGTAGAACTTCAACCACTTGGTTGCGAAGAATTGTCCCATCGGGCAGGTGTAAACGACTTACGGCTATGCGTTTCATAAAATTAGACTGTGAAAATAAGAAGAGGCTTACTCAGACAATTCGCAGGAAGCGAAGATAATATATAATAGGTGGCACGCTCGGTCTACGGCCTCACGTAGCGCTGAGTTGGCCCATAGGCGGGCGATGGCGGCGAAGCTTCATCGAGCGAATGGAAAGTCGTATCGCTCACCGGTTCAGCAGATTGCGAAGGCGTTGTAGCCGGCGTCGACGCAGAGGCAAGCACACGCGCCAGACGTGGAGACAAAAGCATCATTTTCTGAATAATGCCGGGCGAAGAAGCCGGCTGCAAAATCACAAAGCCCTCGATCTGCTTTACGGCGCGCGAGGCAAGGGTGAGCGAAAGCAGTTGGCGGCCATCGCCAAGCACGGGCGTGCTGTAAGTAGCCACAGAATCGCCAACGTAGCGCACATAAAGTACGGCCAAGGCTGTATGCTCTCCTTCGCGCCCCACCCAGTGCGATTCGAAACTCCAAGTGAGTTGGTCGCCAGCATGAAAGGCCGTATCAGCCGGCAGACTAAACGTCATCCGATTATTCGCCGCTGAAGAGAGCAGATAGCCGGACGCTCCGCGCCAATAATTAATGCCGTCAGAACCAGGCACGGCCGCGCCTCCGGCATTCTCCATCGTACCGAAGCGGGCATTTACGCGTCGATAAACAGCTAGCAATGCGTCGCTATGCCGCGAGTAATACTCCATCGACCGATCGAAGTCGGCCTGCGTAAGATCATACTTGCGCAAGACGGCATCGGTATAGAGGCGCATGTTGATATCTGCACTGTCGGGACTCGATTGCCCTAAAGCCAAGGCCACGTGATAGTCGTACAACACATCAGCCATCTTCCCCTCTGACAAGACACCGGATGGGCGACTATTCTTGCAGGCGGAAAACAGTAGCAAGACCAGCAGCAAGAAGAGTCCGCCGCGGCTGAGACGTGCCGTGACGGACAAAATGGGTCGGATATGCATACTGCCAAACTGCTGCATTCGTGATTATTGATCGTCGGATGCTTGATGAACCGCCGCGCGAGGTTTTCCGGTAAGGAAGCGCCAATAAAAGATAAGGATCGCTACTGCACCACAAGAGATCGATGCATCAGCAAAATTGAAGATGGCGTTAAAAAAGACTTTCCCTCCCAGCAAAGGCACCCAATCAGGCCAAGTAAAGAGCGGGAAATAGAACATATCGACGACGTGGCCCGTGAGAAACGAGCCTTTGCCCTCGCCAAAAGCGGTGAGCACGGCTGGCGTTGCGCCAGGCGTGCCTTCAAGCGGACTCGCCGTAAAGATCAAGCCGTAAAAACAATTGTCGATAATGTTGCCGGCTGCACCTGCAATGACCATAGAAAGGCAGATAATCAGTCCGGCAGGAAGCCGACGCCGAATAGCCTTAGCTAAAAGACCTACGAAGAAGCAGATGGCCACGACGCGAAAGATCGTGAGCAGCATTGTGCCAATAAAGTCCATACCGAAAGCCATTCCTTGGTTCTCGGTAAAGAGGATCTTAAACCAACTCGTCACGTCGTAGGCTTGATAAAGGAGCATCCCGGTCTTGACCTTGAACTTGATAAGTTGGTCGATGACCAAGACCAAGAGGATGATCCCACCGGACATCCAGGACAAAGTGCGGACCGACAAACGAGAAGACGTAGCGCATTCTGACAAAAGCTTATGCCCCGCCGTATTGCTCGATGGTTTCAAGTTGCTCATCTACTGAAGCTTCAGATTTTATTCTTCTTCTCTTGCATCTTTCCCTCGATGCTGGTCGTAGCGTGAGGCACGGCGCGCAAGCGTTCTTTCGGGATGAGTTTGCCCGTAACGCGGCAAACGCCATAGGTCTTGTTGTCAATACGCACGAGTGCAGACTTCAGACCTTGGATAAACTTCAATTGGCGGGCAGCCATATTAGTCATTTCCTCCTTGCTTTGCACGGCAGAGCCTTCTTCAAGCGTCTTGTAGGTCGGAGATGTATCGACAACGTCATTGCTTCCGCGATTCATCAAGCTATCCATCAGTTGGTCGTACTCCCGCGTAGCCAACTTTAATTTCTCCTCAATCAATTGCTTAAACTCCGCTAATTCTGCATCGTTATAGCGTGCTCTTTCTTCCATATTTGATTGTTTAAAAACTCGTCTGCAAGGCGAGCCTCGCAGACGATATCCATTATGCTTTTTCTATTTTAATGCGCACTATGCGGCCATCAAAGTCCATTTCTTCGCCTTCCGCTAATGCCTCAACGAGCGTGAAGCCATCGGCCAATACTTGCCCACGAATGTAATCGCCAAAAGCTGCTACGGCTTCTGCCAATTCGCCTTGGTGCGCCATCGTTACTTGTATGTGGTCCGTAATCTCAAAGCCGCTGTCCTTACGATAAGCCTGAATGCGCTTCACAATCTCGCGCGCCAAGCCTTCACGGCGCAAGTCGTCGTCAAGTTCTAAGTCGAGCGCAACGGTGAGCGTGCCTTCATTGGCCACGGTCCAGCCCGGAATGTCTTCGCTGACGATCTCCACTGACTCTCTTTCGATCGTTGCCGGTCCGTCAGCTAAGGTGAGCGTCAAACTTCCCTCTTGCTCCAAGCGGGCAATATCGGCTTGCGACAAAGCGCCTACGGCCTCGGCCACGGCTTTCATCCGTTTGCCAAACTGCTTACCCATCACGCGGAAGTTACACTTCACGGTTTTCTCCAGTAAATCTCCTTCGACAAAAACTAATTCTTTTACGTTAACTTCATCTAAGATCAGTTGCTGCACGGCTTCAATCGCAGCGCGCTGACTTGCGTCAGTAGCCGGAATAGAGATACGGCGCAGAGGTTGGCGAACGATGATATGTTCTTTCTTACGCAGCGAGAGTACCATCGAAGTAATCTTCTGCGCCATTTCCATACGATTCTCCAAGTCAATATCAACTAAAGTCTGATCGCAGACGGGGAAATTTTCGAGGTGAACGCTTTCCAAACCTTCGCCGGTCGGCGCTGTCAGGTCGCGATAGAGGCGATCAGCAAAGAAGGGAGCAATCGGCGCCATCAGTTTGCAGGTCGTCAAGAGGCAAACGTAGAGCGTTTGATAAGCGCTCAACTTATCCTCCGTCATCGTGCCGGCCCAGAAGCGTTTACGATTCAAGCGCACATACCAATTAGACAAGTTGTCGGCGATGAAAGTATTGATCAAGCGCCCTGCTTTCGTCGGCTCATAATCGTCCAAAGCTGCCGTCACTTCTGCCACCATCGTATTTAGTTCACTCAGTATCCAACGATCAATTTCGGGGCGCTTATTAAATGCAACTTGCGGTGCGTGCGCATCGAAGTCATCGACGTTGGCATACATAGCAAAGAAGGAGTAGGTCTGATAAAGCTTACCGAAGAAGGTGCGAGATACCTCCTTGATGCCCTCCTCGTCAAACTTCAAATTGTCCCACGGCGAAGCATTGGTAATCATATACCAGCGCAAGGGGTCAGAGCCGTATTTCGCAATCGTCTCAAACGGATCTATCGCATTGCCGAGGCGCTTCGACATTTTATTACCGTTCTTATCCAAGACAAGGCCGTTAGAAATAACATTCTTGAAGGAAACAGAATCGAAGATCATCGTCGCAATAGCGTGGAGCGTAAAGAACCAGCCGCGCGTTTGATCAACGCCTTCAGCAATGAAGTCGGCGGGGAAGCAGCGACCGCTCTCCACCTCTTCTTTGTGCTCGAAAGGATAGTGTTGTTGTGCAAAAGGCATTGCACCTGAATCGAACCAAACATCGATCAAATCGCTTTCGCGGTGAAGCGGCTTGCCCGTCTCCGAAACTAAAACAATCTCGTCTACATAAGGACGGTGCAGGTCTATCTTGTGGTAGTTCTCCTCACTATAATCGCCGAGCACGAAGCCTTTTTCCTTAAGCGGATTAGAGGGCATAATGCCGGCAGCCACACTCTTCTCGATCTCGTCATAGAGTTCTGCGATGCTACCGATGCAGATCACCTCATCGTCGTCATTGCGCCACACGGGAAGCGGCGTGCCCCAGAAGCGACTGCGACTCAAATTCCAGTCGTTCAAGTTTTCGAGCCATTTCCCAAAGCGGCCGGAGCCTGTCGAAGCCGGTTTCCACTTTATCGTTTCGTTCAATTCGGACATCCGCTCCTTAGCGGCAGTGCTCCGAATAAACCAGCTATCCAAAGGATAATACAAGACAGGCTTATCCGTGCGCCAGCAGTGTGGATAACTATGTGCGTGCTTGGCAATATTAAATGCCTTGCCCTCCTGCTTCATATCCATACAAATCGATACGTCGAGCGTTTCGTCTTTGTCGGTCAGCGTACTATCGTAAGCATTCTTCACGTAGCGGCCGGCGTAAGGGCCATAGGCCTCTACGTTAACGTGAGTCTTCACAAACTCCTCGTCCAAGTCTTCCAAGCGGAAGAAGCGGCCTTGCAGGTCGACCATCGGCGCAAACTTTCCTTTCTTCGTAATCATTTGCAATCCGGGGACGCCGGCCTTCTTCGCCACAAGTGCGTCGTCTGCACCAAAGGTCGGTGCGATATGCACAATACCCGTACCATCTTCCGTACTTACATAGTCGCCTAAGATGACGCGGAAAGGTTCACCCTCGCCATAAGGGCGAACGTAGGGGAAGAGTTGCTCATAGTGCATATTTTCAAGTTCGCGGCCCGTCCAGCGACCTACTACGCGATACGGCAGCACTTTGTCGCCTTTCTTATAAGCCTCCATATCGGCCGTAGCGCCTTCGGGATTGAAGTAAGCACTTAAGCGCGCCTCAGCCATCACAACAGAAATCTTATCGCCCGTATAAGGATTATAAGTCTGCACGCAGACATAATCAATCTTCGGACCAACGCAAAGCGCCGTATTGCTGGCTAACGTCCACGGCGTAGTCGTCCAAGCAATAAAATAGGGCTTGCCCCAAGCCGTCATTTCCGGTTTGGGATCGCAAATGGTAAACTGTGCAACGACAGTCGTATCTTTCACGTCGCGGTAGCAACCGGGCAAGTTCAATTCGTGACTGGACAAACCCGTGCCGGCAGCGGGCGAATAGGGCTGGATCGTATAGCCTTTATACAGCAAGCCCTTTTTATGAAGCTCTTTCAATAGCCACCAAAGACTTTCAATATAGCTGGTTTCATACGTGATATATGGGTGCTTCATATCTACCCAATAGCCCATCTTGTCGGTGAGGTCTTCCCATTCGCGGGTAAACTTCATCACATTCTTACGGCATTGGGCATTGTATTCTCCGATGCTGATCTTCTTACCAATGTCTACTTTCGTAATACCCAAATCCTTCTCTACGCCCAACTCTACAGGGAGGCCGTGCGTATCCCATCCGGCCTTGCGCTCCACGCGATAGCCTTGCATCGTCTTATAACGACAGAAAAGGTCTTTGATCGTACGAGCCATCACGTGATGGATGCCCGGGTGGCCGTTAGCCGAGGGAGGGCCATCATAAAAGACATAGTCGGGTTTTCCCTCGCGGGAGCTTATGCTTTTGTGAAAAAGGTCTTGTTGCAGCCAATCGGCTAAAACTTCCTCATTCACTTTAGATAGGTCTAAATTGGGGCGTTCCGTAAACTTCATACAGCTGTTTATTTTTCGTCTAATAATAATAGTGTGCAAAGATAGCGTAAGGGCGGAGTATTGCAAAACAAAACGCATTCTTTTTCAAGCTAAAGGAGTGAGTGATGGCATCCTAAGAAAGCATCAAGAAGTCCCAAAGAGCGCCAATCATCTAAAGACTTTCACGAAGCTGATTATACAAGGATCAGGCAAAGGCCCTCGGACAGCTTAGCGCGATGCGTTTCAATGCGTCGCAACCGGCAAGATCCTTTCAAAAAAACGGCCGAATAAACAAAAAAGGCAAAAGACTATTCCCTTTGCCACACCATTATTATATATAGGCGGTCGAGAAATCTTGCTCCCCGACCGCCTTAAAAAGATCTATGTTACTATCGTATATACTTCTTCCCATTCACGATATAGACGCCGCGTTGCGGGATGGCCTGCAAGCGCCGGCCGCTTAAGTCGTAAATCGCATCGTTTTTAATAGGGTTCACTTGGGGCGTCGTAAGACTTGTTATTTCTCTATGATAAATAACTTCATCTCCCACCACACAAGTCTCTAATAGGAAAAAGCCTGATCCTTTCCGTAAAGCATTATGATACGTATGGCGAAAGAAAGGATGTATGGAACTTCCTATACTTTCAGTCCATATATCTTTTGCATTCTCAAATGAGTAGCGATCGCCATAATCTACAACTATTTGACGATAACGATGCCCGCTATTCTCCAGCTCTTCTACTTTATTCACAACAGTAGGCCCTATAAGCGGATTTTTCGCCTCAAACCGCGCCTGACTGCTATACTCAAAAATATCATAGAAAAAGAGCGAATCGCCTACTTTGACATTGAAATCATAAAGTAAAGCATCAGTCTGTGCACCAACATAAGGACGGAAATAGACGCACTTATTTTCCTCGCGCACTAAGATCCAATACCTTTCCAAGTTTGTCCCTTCATAAACCTTCTTCCAAGTTTTGCCCTCAATTATGGTATCGCCCGCCATCTTATAGGAAAGATAAGCGGCCGGAGATTGTGAAGAGGCAGATATTCTCACAATTCTCCAACTCTTCCCCTCTTCCACGAAAGGACGATAATCCTGCGCCGCGGCGCGAAAGCCGAAGAGCGCTAAAGCGATGATAAGTAAAACGTTTTTCATAAAGCCATCTTATTTAATGGGTATAGGTTGTCGGCTTGACTTTGTTTTGGCGGCAAAGCCAAGCCGACAAGTATTCGTTATCGTATATACTTCTTCCCATTCACGATGTAGACGCCGCGCTGCGGGATGGCCTGCAAGCGCCGGCCGCTCAAGTCGTAAATAGCCGCCTTATCGGTCGCATCAAGCTTAGGCGCAGTAATGCCGCTCAAGTCGTGATGATACAAAATTTCATCGCCTACGGAACATTCCTCTAAGACGTGTCGGCGCGAACCAATGAGCCAAGTGGTGGTGATAGCGTGCTCAAAGGCATTGCCCGTGCTCCCCAGACATTCAATCCAGGCTTCTCTGGCATATCCAACTTCAACACTCTTGTTATAGTCTTCCGGATCGTCGTAATTATAAGTCCACTCTCGATACAGATTATAGCTACGATAGGCGTGTCCGGTATTCTCTATCACTTCATTGGTAGCTACGACGGCAACAGAATCCCAATTACGACACTGCCTTTCATAATTCTCTGCCGTATCTCCATTATAGAACTCGCGAATATCACGATAAGCGACCGTATCGCCCACAGCGACATTAAAGTCGTACATCAACTCTTCGCGCCCGG
>ERZ773018.118-NODE-118-length-55762-cov-13.719515_pt1 | contig 55762 bp, 58 predicted proteins | sample MGYA00580840_ERZ773018 | MGnify/ENA primary metagenome ERZ773018 (study PRJEB29015, sample SAMEA2738125) | human oral metagenome | biome: human oral; feature: human-associated habitat; material: saliva | place: China | collected 2256 ... | reverse complement strand
CAGCTATCATGACAATGCTCGGTACAAATATGTCTTTTGCAGCCGTGCAAATTGGGGATAATTCTATTGCAGAAGGCAATCAAGCAATCGCTACAGGAGTTAACTCAATCGCTGTAGGTACTAACGCAGTGGCAACTGGAGATAATCTAACAGGATCTGTCATTAAACAAAAATTAGCAGAAAATCAAGCTAAACTAGCAGAAATTGAACGACTTACTAAGCTAGTTAATGATGAAACAATTGATTTTAATCAAAAACACGCTATTTATAATCGTGTAGAAGCAGCTAAAAAGAAAATAGCTGAAAATAATGCATTGATTCAAAATACATTACAGCCAAATCTTGATACGGCGAATAATAATTACAATGCATTTAAGCCTGAATATGATGAAACCGTTCGCCAAATGAATGAACGATTATCTTATATCAATAAACTTAACTTTAGTTTACTCACAACGGATCCTAATGGCCTGGATACACTAGCTACAGAACTTAAACAAAAATCTGAAGATGGCTTTCCTGGTGTTAATAATGATTTGAATTTCTATAAAACTTATATTCAAAATTATATTAAAGTTAAAGGTGATTTAGAAAATATAAAAGCGGATTCTAATAGTGGCTTTTATTCTAATAGGGGCATTAGTTCATTCAATCATATAGGCATTGATACAAATAACATTTCAATTGCTGACTTTGGTGACTTATATTATTCTTCTTCTTCCAATAAATATTATCTTAGCAAAATTGATATTAATAATAATCAAATTCGATTTGATGCTTTTGATAATTTAAGTAATTATGCCTCTTTTGATGATGCTCAATATAACACTTATTTAAATTCTATTAAACTCGGAAATTTTGATCGTGCTAAAACTTTAATTGAATCAATGCCTATTTCTGGTGCTTTAACACAAGAAGCTAAAGAAAATATAATTACTGCAATTTCAGTACAAAAAGAAAGAAGTCTTGCTTTAATTAATATGAAGCATGAACAATATTTATATGATTCTCTAAAAAATTCTAATCCTACACAAGCATTAGTTCATTTACAAAATAAAATTAAGTTTGAAGAGGATTCAAAAACTTTATATACCAAATTAATAGCGTTAGCTAATTCAGAAAATTCTTGGAACAGTGCTTTTTCTGCTTGGTATAAAACTAATGTAACTGATGTTGAACAGTCTAATACATTAACAGTTAAGACGTTATCTGATCAATATAAGGCTGCCATAGCTGATAAACAAGCTAAACTTGATGATTTAAATGCTAAGGTACAAGCTGCTGATGCTGCTGTTAAAGCTAAACAACGTGAAAATGCGCAATTACAACCAACACAACAAGAATTAGATGAGGCAGCAGCTGCTGCACGTGTAAAAGCAAAACTTGATGCTGATCAAGCTGCACTAGATGATGCAAAACGAACACTTGCTCTTAATAACCTAAAAAATATTGGTACTAATGCTATTGCAGTAGGTAATAATAGTCTTGTTACTGGTAAAAATGCTATTGGTATTGGTACGAATGGTTTAATTACAGGTGAAGATGCTATCGGTATTGGTCGTGATAATACTATTACTGGCGTAGGCTCTGTCACGATTGGTAGTAACAATTCTATCCAATCTAATAATGCCTTTGCTATTGGTAATAACATTAATATTCCAACTGGTATGAATAATGCTGTTGTCATTGGTAACAATAGTACAGCAAAATCACCTACTACCGTTGATGGCGTAACAGCCGATGCAACTGTATCTATTGGTTCTTCAGGTCATGAACGTCAATTAGTAAATGTAGCTAAAGGTGAAGTATCCAATACATCTACTGATGCAATCAATGGCAGTCAACTTTATAAAGTACAATCAGAGGTTGATAAAAAGGCCAATAAAGATGCTTCCAACCTAACAGGTACAGATGTATCCAAATGGCAAGAAAAACTTGGTACAGGCACTGTAACGAATGGAAATACAGGATTAGTAACAGGCGATACTGTATATAAAGAAATAGCGAAAACAAATACAGCGCTCGATACTAAGGCTAATACAGGATTAGATAATATTACTGATGCAGGTAAAACTGTTATTCGTAATGTAGCTAAAAGCGCTGTCAAAGTAGTGAACGGTCAAAATACAACCGTTACTACAGGCACCGATGGTGATGCTACAACGTATGCAGTTAACGTATCTAACGATGCAATCAAAAATGTAGTACAACCAGAACTTAATAAAAAGGCCAATACGGATGCATCTAACTTAACAAGTACAGATGTATCTAAATGGCAAGAAAAACTCGGTACTGGTACTGTAGCAGCAGGAAATACAGGATTGGTAACAGGTGATACTGTATACAATGTTGTTAGAAGTGCGGCAGGAAATCCATTAGCAGTAGCTTATGATTCTACTGATAAAGATCATATTTCTTTAACTGGTCGAAATGGTACTATCATTTCTAATGTTAGAAATGGTCAAGTAGCTGAAGGTTCTATGGATGCTGTTAATGGTGGCCAATTATTTGAAACTAATAGTCGTCTTAATCAATTAGGTGGCGAAGTAAAACACGTAGGCGCTATTTCTGCTGCTCTAGCAGGATTACATCCACAAGAATATGATGAACATTACAAACTATCTATAGCAGCTGCTAGAGGTTCTTATGATGGTGCAAGTGCTTTTGCACTTGGTGCTTTCTACCGCCCTAATTCTGATTTAATGTTTAATGCAGCAAGTACTATTTCTTCTGGTAAAAAAGCCTATACAGTTGGTGTATCTTATAAATTTGGTACATCTACTAAACAATCTGTTCTTGCCGAAAATGCTGCTCTTCAAGATAAAGTAAATAAATTAGAATCCATGATGAATACTATCGTCAATAGTCCTTTATTTAAATTATCTAAAGAACGCTCTACATTCCCAGATGTTCCATCTGAACGTTGGGATGCACCTGCTGTAGAAACACTTCATGCTAATGGAATCATTCAAGGCTACCCAGATGGGACTTTTAAAGGTAATCAACCTATGTCCCGTTCTGAATATGCCAAAATGATTTACGAATTAGCGGAAAAGTTAACTACACCTAATAATTAATTATCAACAAAAAAACAAGTGCATAAGTTTTACTTATGCACTTGCCTGTTTTTCTGGTTGTATTTTCATAAAACAACAAAATAATAAAACAATAAGTTTTTTTATTAATTTATTGTTTTACATGAGGTATTAATTATGAATATTACTACATTAAGTAATTTTAAAGCTCGTATTAATGATATTGAGTTTAACAATGAACAAGACTTTCATTCTGTATCATTTTTACTAGAAAATATCGAAGAACAATTTAATATTTCAATCACGGATCCTGATTTTACAAAAGATGTAAAGGACTTTGTAGAACTTGCTTCTATTAAAGTTGATAATTTTTCTTATGGTGAATTAGAAAATGCTACAGTTACATCTATTATGAATGCAACTAAATTATCTGATATACAATTTTTAGCAAATGAGTATGATGACGGTAATTATAAATGGAATAGTTATATCAATGATAAAGTAAAAGAGCATAGAGGGTATCCATATATTATTGATGCTATTACTAGAGAACAATTTAATGCAATTAAATCTAATAATTCTATTGATACATTGTTGACTACTCCATTAAATAATTATTTATCTGTACAAGATAAAGAAGAGTTGTATGACAATGTAAATGAATATTACTCAAATAATTTTTTAGATGATGATTATGATGACGATTTTGAGTTTTTATATCCTAAAGATAATATTTACGATACAGATGTTAATCAAATTGTACCTTCTGTTTTTGAGAAAAAAACAACTATTGGATTAGGTACTTGGGAATCTTGTGAAGAACTATACAATAATGGCACTGAAGCAATTCATAAAGCCTTTATTAGTCGTGGGAAAAGCATCTATAATGATGATTCATTAGAATCTAATCCAGAACTTAATAAACGCTATATTCCTCTTAAACGTGAATCCTATTCATATCGTAAGTTTATCATTGAATTAGACACATATCTTAGTAATAATGATAAAGGCTATTATGTAGATCTTAATACTGGTTCTATCAATGATAGTCATTTATCCTTTATGAATAATGACATTATTAGTGATTCTAGCCTAGATGGGTATCCTGGTAATGAAGCACTTTACAATTATTTACCAGTTGCTATTGCTAAAGGTATGGCCACTAATCAAATTGCAGCAGATGAAGATATTCTCACTCAATTACCTGATATTATAGGTGAAACTCAATATAACGAATTTAAAAAGGAGTTAGAGCATATTCAATCTGAATATCCTAATCAAATTGACTATACTATCAATGATAATGGAATTGTTACTGGAATTACACCATATCAAGGTATTTATAATGATATAGACAATCCTGGCACAACGGTAATTACTGATTTAGATCTTAAATATAAAGATAAAATCAATATGTATCATGTATTAAATGGGAGAGAAGAACGACCTATTGCAGCTATTATTACCAACGGCGTATCAAGTCAAGATTTTGAGGGCGAACATTTATTACCTGAAAATTTGCGAAATGATGATAGTAGAATCATTGAGATGACAAAAAAATATGAAAACCTCTTAACTGATGAAGAAAAAAGTGTTTTTGAACATAAGTATAGAAGTGTGGCAGAAACTTTAACAAATTCTAATGGTGGTCTTAACTTTTCTAAATTTGATAAAGAAACACAAGCTATGATGGAATCTTATATTCATTTAGATAAAACAGGTCATCTTCCTCAATCATTTACAATACGAGATATGGAAGATGTAATTAAATATAACATGGAATTAAAATTAGAAGGTTTATTAAATCAACGTTCTGAACAAGAACTTTCAAAGAATAATCAACTAACTGCATCTAAAGAAACTCCTAAAATTTCATTTTCTAAACCAAAAGAAAATGGAGGGTTAGAACGATGAAAAATGACTATCAAAATGATTTAAAAGAATTAACTCACAGTTCTTTTAATAATCATTTTGCAATCTCTATTTCTAGTTTTGATGGCGCTGATTCTTTTGGACATTGTGTTTTAGGTGGTGGTGCATCTTTTGTACAAATTCCTACTATGCGTGATGCGATGAAGTTAGATAAGTATATTGATACTACACAAACACATATGATTCTTAACTCAACAGGTGGGGATTTATATGCTGTCACCCCTTTGACTGTTCCATTTCCTAAAATATATAAAGAGGATGCTGCCATTCGACTTATTAACAATATTGCTAAAGAAGATGTAACTATAGCTATTGTCAATCAAGAATGTAAAACACCTGAAAATACAAAAACTATTAATTTAGACTTACATATTACTGATGCGAATGGGAAAAAACATATCATTAATGATTCGTTAACTCTTGGTGATTTATCTGTATCAACTCTTGATACAAAATATCCTATCATAGGTTATCTGAATAAAGTTATTAATGATGAAACTATTATTAAAACTAATGAAGTCAAAGAATCTTTACAATCTATCCTAGATGATGTAAAAGAAAAAACCTTAGATAAGGACTTTCCAATTCATTCATTGGAAAATAATTCTGGTTCTTATAAACAGACTGTTTTTTTATGTACTTGTAAAAGAAAAGACAGTGAAATATCAAAACAATTAGATCAAATCATAATAAATGGTCTTAGTGAAACTAGCCTTAATGAATTGAAAGAATATGAAAATCAACAGAAAAAAGTATCCACTAAAATAACCTTTTCTAAGCCGAAAGGTAAATCTGGCTTAGAACGATAATTTCATATTATTAGTGATTGAAAACGATATAAAATGGAGTATTGTATATGAAAGTTTTTTCTATGTTTGATGGTGTTGGTGGGTTTATTGTTGGCCTTAATAACGCCGATTCAACATTTTTTCAAACTCTCTATTCTAATCAATATGAGCCTAGTAAAAAGAATCAAGATGCTTATGAAATTGGCTGTTATCACTTTCCTGATATTAAACACATTCCAACAGACGTTTCTCTTATTTCTAATGAAAATTTTCTTGAAATGCGAAATAATGGTGTAGATATGATTGTTGGTGGTTTTCCCTGTCAAGATTATTCAGTTGCTCGTAGTAAAAAATATGAAAACGGTATAGAAGGAAAAAAAGGTGTCTTATTTTGGGAAATTATTAGAGCTACAAAAATAATCCAACCTAAATATTTAATATTAGAAAATGTAGATCGATTACTAAAATCACCTTCTAATCAACGAGGCCGTGATTTTGCTATTATGTTAAGTGCATTTAACCAATTAAATTATTCAGTTGAATGGAGGGTTATTAATGCAGCTGATTATGGGCGAGCGCAACGCCGCCGTAGAATATTTTTCTTTATATATAAGAATGATTCTAAATGGGCTAATAAACTTGATAAGTGTTATGAAAAACATAAAGATTTGAATCCTATTGATTTTTATAAATCTTATATTTATCAAAAAGGCTTGTTTGCACAACAATTTCCTATTAATCCTTTTTCTTCTAATAATATTAGTTTTGAACATTTATCTAATGATTTAACCTATATTTCTAATCATTTTAATATCAGTAATAATAAAAGTTGTTTTTATAATTCTGGTATTATGCGTTATGGAATTTATTTTTCTGCTCCTACAGAACCTTTAAATGATGAAAAACCAATTGCATTACGAAATATTTTAGTATCTGAAAGTAATGTTCCTAAAAAATTCTTGATTGAAGGTGTTAAATTAGAAAAATTTAAATATTTAAGAGGGGCAAAAAAAATAATTCGACAATCTTCAGATGGTCATACATATACTTATAGTGAGGGCGCTATGAGTGAATTTGATTCTATAGATTTACCAGGACGTACAATACTAACTTCTGAAGGCTCTATTAATAGGTCAACACATTTACTTAAAATCAATGATATATATCGTTTATTAACTCCTATAGAGGCCGAAAGATTACAAGATTTTCCAGATAATTGGACTAAATTTAAATTAAATTCTAAAGGTGAAGTTGTTGAGGTTTCTGATCGTATGAGAATGTTTTGCATGGGAAATGCATTAGTTACTGGAATTGTAACAAGAATTGCTAATGGAATTAAAAATATTGAATTGAACTAAAAAAGGAACAAATATGTTAGTGAAAGATGAACATAAATTTTGTTGGTGTTTTGACGGAATAGTTGGATTACCTAAAAATAGTATTAAAGAAGCTATACAAGATTATCTTAATAATGTGAAGGATAAGAATTGTAATTTAGATAGTGTAAACATAGCTAATCCTCTTTTTTTAATTCATGAATTATCTGGTAAACGTGCTATTTATGATGTGATCGATTATAGTTTGCCACAATGTATGTATGAATGTTCTGAAGATTATATAACACAACCTGATTTATGTCGTATAAAAGAGGTACATATTGAAGAATTAAGTAAAGAGTTATCTAGAGTATATAATGATTGGGAAAAACGTCATGGATATGATAAACAATCATATATAGTATTTACTGATGAAGCAGAAACATATTACATTTCAGACTATAAAAAATAAGGATGGTAGAGTTAGATAATAAAATAGGGCTATGTGAAATATTATATAGCCCTATTTTATTTAATTGTAATGTATCAAAAAGTATTACATTTGATATATTAGTTATTTATGTTACTTTTTGTATCAAAAAGTTGTATAATATATATATGAAACATTTCATATTATAATTATATATTTTGATACATTTTGATATATATAGGATATATTTATTTGAGTACAAAAGAACAGAGTATAGCACGTCAAAAAGGAGAACTTAATATGGAATTAAAAACTCTAAGAAATTCACTTCAAGAAGATATTAATTCTTTTGAATTAGCCCTTAAAACAGGTAAAGATTTAGATATTTGGATTGAAGAATTACAATCTAGTTTAAAAGCCAATTATTATGGCCATGTTATTGATGAGAATACTTTTAATATTTTATGGAATAAATATTTTGGAGGAAATTAATAATGGACTTTACAAATAATCCTATTGATAAATCTAAAGTATATGGTGGTAAAAATGGTAATAAAATCGCTATATTAATTAATAACGAACCATATATGTTGAAATTTCCGCCTATTAATAATATAAAAGGACATGAAATATCCTATAAGAATGATTGTATTAGTGAATATATATCGTGTCATATTTATAATGCACTAAATATTCCCGCCCAAGATACTCTTCTCGGTACATTTTCTATGAGTAATGGAACTCAAAAAATTGTTGTTGCTTGTAAGGATATAACTGAGCCTAATAAAAAGCTTGTAGACTTTGCTTCTCTAAAAAATACTATTATTGATAGTGAACATAATGGATATGGTACAGATTTAGAAGATATATTAAACACCATTAGAGAACAAACTAGAATAGATTCTAGTTTACTAGAAGAAAGATTTTGGGATATGTTTGTGGTTGATACTCTTACAGGAAACTTTGATAGACATAATGGTAATTGGGGATTCTTAATAGATAATAACAGTAAAGAATGGTCATTGGCCCCTGTGTATGATTGTGGTTCCACATTATTATCAGCCTCTTCTGATAAACAAAAACAACTTTGCTTAGATGATCAGCAAGAAATGTTAAAAAGAATATATGAATATCCAACATCAGCTATTTATTATAATGATGCTAAAATCAATATGTATAGATTTCTACAGGAATATGATAATCCTGTATTAGCTAAATCATTAAAAAAGATTGTCCCTTTAGTAAACAGTGAACTAATTAATCCAATTATTGATAAAACTCCATATATTAGTGATATTAGTAAAACATTTTATAAAGAATTTTTACAAAAACGTCATGAATTAATCTTAGTACCTGCACTAAGTCGGATTAAAAAAAATGAATTATTAAATACTGTTGCTCCATTAAAAATTTCATTGTCTAAACCAAAAGAGAGAGGAGGATTAGAACGATGAAATTAGGCTATATTCGAGTGAGTACAAAAGAACAGAGTATAGCACGTCAAAAAGAAGAATTATTAAAACATGGAGTAGAAGAACGATTTTTATTTATAGATAGAACATCAGGTAAATCTTTCAATCGTGAACAGTATCAAATTCTAAAGTTAGCTTTACGTCAAGGTGATGAACTATATGTACATGAACTAGATCGATTAGGAAGAAATAAAAAAGCAATTTCTGAAGAACTACAATATTTTAAAGAACATAATATTATTGTACGTATTTTAGATGTGCCAACTACAATGATTGATTACTCTACTTTTACTGATTCGATTGCTAAATCTATGCTTGAAATGATTAACAATCTTCTCATTGAAGTATTGTCTACTCTTGCAGAACAAGAACTAGCTAAATTACACAAAAGACAGTCTGAAGGTATTCTTGCTGCTCATATAAAAGGTGTTAAATTCGGACGTCCTTGTATTCCATTTCCTGAATCTTTTTCTATCATCTATGATGGATGGAAAAATAAAGCATATACTGCTGTTGAAGCTAGAAGAAAATTAGGCATTACTCATTCAACATTTTATCGCATGGTAAAAAAATATGAATCATCATTAGAAAATATTAAAACAACAAAACAATAAATTATTTTATCGTTTTATTGTTTTAACAAGAAGAAATATATTGATTGATTGGGAGTACCAATTTGACTATGGAGCAATTAGAATTATGTGGCTATTGTGGTCACAAACCAACAATTTCTGTATACTTTAGTTTACGAGATCAAACCATTTCATATCATATTGAATGTCCGTATTGTCATCATGATGAAGTAGTATCATCTTTAAAAAATGAGGCAATCAGAAAATGGAACTATTTATTTCCTAGCCTTTTTCATTTGAATGATTAGTGTATTTATAATAGAATAGAAAGTGTTCGTAGCACCGTACACGAAGCTACGCAAAGATTGTGTACAATTACCAAGTTGCGTGAGGTGTATTATGAATATCGGTTTCTATTTTATAAAATCTGATTTTTTCAAACTTGTTAACTCTGGATTAGAATGGATGGATTCTAAGACTAACAAGCATATGTATTTTGTATTACCATTTAAAAATGAATTATGGGCGATCCCGCTATCTAGCCAATATGATAAGTATAAGAATTGGTATAATGAGGCAAAACAACTTAATAAAAAAAATAGATTTCTTGTGTTTGTTAACGTGATGAATAGAGATGGGGTTCTTCTAATTCAAAACGCTTTTCCTATCAATGAATACTTTATTGATAGAGAAGCTTTTGATCATAATAATAAACACTTAACTCTACCTTTAGACCTCATTCAGTTCGTGGAAAAACGGCTAAAACTAATGAATACGTATGAAGAGAAAGGAATATTAAGCTTTCATGCAGATTTAAGCTTAATCCGTAATATTTTACATAAAGATAGCGGTAAACTATAGGTTTACCGCTATCTTTTGATTATAAGCCCTGGAGGCAGGAAGGTTTAATTATGAGTTATATCAACTTTAATAATATTCAGTTGACAGAAGTGTGTAACCGATTAGGTTTACCTATTATTAAACATGGATATGGTGGAAATTATAAAGTAAAAAATTTTGGAGGCTTGATTATTAAAGATTCCTATTTCTATCAACATAGTACTGGAGAAAAAGGGGGCGTTATTAAATTTGTAATGTTAACAGAAGGCTGTTCATATCAAGCAGCTATTGAACTAATTAAAGAGATATTTAATGATGACATACCTCAAAACAGTGCTATTTCATCAAATCAATACTCTATTTCTGAAGATAAGAAAAAAACGAACATATTTATCCCACCTGCCTGGAATAACGATCATAAAATTATTAATTACCTTGAATCCAGGTGTATATCAAGGGATTTAATTAATCAAGAAATTAAGGCGAATCGAATAAAAGGGGTATCTATTAAGGGGCATCTTAATGTTGCCTTTTTATGTTATGATTTAACAGACCTTTCTCTTATTAAGGGGGCTATTGTTAGAGGTATAGAAGGCCCTTTTAAAGGGATTCTTATAAATTCTGATGGCGATTATGGATATTGTATAGCTCCTAATCAATCATCAGTTAAATCTATCTATATTTTTGAGGCTCCGATAGATCTTTTATCCTATTTAACCATGTATCAACAAGATCAAAATATTGTTTATACTGCTATGGGCGGTGTTAAACCAAGAGTGGTTGAAAAACTAATTGAACGATTTAATCCTAGCTCTATCACCTGCTGTACAGATAATGATATAGCAGGTGATAAATTCTATAATGAACTCAAACATTTATATCCTAATTTAAGAATACGACGTCAAACTTCTAAATCAAAAGATTGGAATGAAGATTTACAAAATCTATATTCCTGAAAAGTATGTGCATTAGATGCTATCTAATGCACTATTTTTTTACAATTCTTGACCATGATGAGCCATTTCTTGAATATCCTCTGCGGTTAATTCTTTAGTCGCAACGAATCCACCCTCATTAGAAATTACAATATTATCTACTTTTCGTTCAATTTTATTAGCAATATTGCCTATAATTTTGGCTTTATTTAGGCTTGTAGCATACGATTTTTGCTCTGGTCTTGCTTGATTTGCATTAGGTAATTTGTGTTTTTTACCTATATTTTGTTGCGCTTTATTAGTATTATCTCGATTGTTTATACTATTATTATTGATAATTATACTCTTGTCCTTTATACGGGCTATTACTGTATCGTTAGGTATAGTATTAAGGTATTGTAGGATTTTATCATACTTTTTAGCTTTAGCTTGTAATGGTTTAATCTTCCCATATAGCGGTTTAATCTTATCATTGATTTTTTGATTATGTTCAATGATAGCTTGTTTTTTTTGCTCTAATAAGTCTGAAGGAATCTTAGATTCTAATGTTGCTAAATCTGCTTTAGCTTTATTAAACTTTTCTCTACCATCTACACTTAACATACCTTCTTTTTCTTTCCAAAGAGAAGTTTCAATAATAGACTTTAATGCTTTAGCTTTTTTTGAGTACCCTTTTACGATTTGATTTTTGGCCCATGTTTCAATAGCTTGTTCATGAATTTGTTCTTTGCGTAATTCTTTTATTTCATTTTGTAGTTGCTTTGCAGCTTCAATATTTTGATGTTTTAAATCACCAAAATAATCTTTTAAATTGACAGCATATACAACATTTTGATTATAAAATTCTTGATATAATTCTTCTTGTTGCTTTCTAATTTCTTTACTCATTTCATTATGGATTTTATTAATTTGATCTGGCTCTATATGTTGTTGTAAATTTTTTTCTTGATAATATTGAGCCGCAGGAATTCTACGTTGTGGTTCAACATTATCAAATTTTGCTGCTTCAGAAAAACGGCCTTCTTCAATGAGGGCCTTTTTTTGATTCTTAAAAGAACGATGGTCAACACGTTCTTGCATATCAAAATCTTTATAGTATTTATTCGTTAAATCAGCAGCTCTTTCTCTTAATTTATGTACAGTTGCCTTTTGCATAAATTCACGACTTTTACAATATCCAACTGGAAATCCATCTGTTTCTGTGTATCGTGTAAAGTGCCACTTTGGATCATCATAAGTACGGTCTTTAGTTAATTCTCTTTCATTGAACATAATATGAACATGAACATTATCATGTTCATGATCTGATGAATCTTTTGAATGAATAGCATAGCTATATGTAAATTTTTCTCCGAATGTTTCTTGGCAAAATTCTTGCACCAAAGATTCATTCGCCCATAATGGCAACTCTGATGGTAAGGCCCATGTAATTTCTCTATATGCATTTCCATTTGCTCGTTCATATAGAGAAGCTGCTTCCCAATAATGATGAGGGGTAGGGGCCCAATCTGGCATATTACCAGAACCATAAGCTAAAAGATCTTCACGATTTTTATATGCTCCATCTCGATCAATATAATCAAAGTGTGCGGCTGCATTTAACTTTGAACCATATTTAGTTTTAGGTTGTGATTTTATATTGAAAGAGTAAGTTGCCATTTTGTATCCTAAAAAATTTACTATTGCCGAAGGCTACTGAACGAAGTGAACCCTCCACGGGAAGTGGCCCATGCGCATTTCTGTGGTTTTTGTGAGCAAAAATCTGAAGAAGAAATAGAAATGCTTAAATGGGCATTCTGTCTATTTCTATTTTACTAAATTGTCTGATTTTCGTAAATAGAGTGGTGAATCTATTTTCAATAAATAGGTGAGCCATAAAAAAAGAGAAGCCCTGTGAGCTTCTCTTTTTGCTGTATTGGTAAAACCAATACAATGAGATGATATACTTTTCTATTTTTTCTAATGACGGTTCTAATAATTTGATTCTACTTTTCGTATATTAGTGATATATTCCTTTAATGCTTTTACACCTTCTTCTGAATAAGGAACACGATGAGCCAAAAAATCATCTTTATGAAAATATACTATACGTTCAGTTCCGTTTCTTCCACCACCATCATTAAACAAATCAGTATTACTTCTAATAAGTTCTACTATTTGTTTGGAAAATTCTTTATTCATATTTTGTTGTGCTGTTATACTATTTGTATTTTGTAGTTTATTTCTGAATGCTTCAATTTCAGAAACAGAAGAGTAAGTCATCTGACAACTTGATGTTCTGAAATTTTTATGTCCATAAAAAATTTCTTCACCACTTGTAATTAGTGATAATGGTTGATTACAACATGGACATAATATTTCTTGTTTCTTCTTTTTTTCTTTTACAACTTTCGACGGTTGATTGGTTGTTAAAGTTGGTATCTGATTTTCTTCAGATTTTGATTTTTTCTTAACAACTTTATTTTTTACTTCCATACCACTCAATGCTACTCCAGATAATTGATTGTTAGGAAATGTATCTTGAATTTTAAATGGTTTAAATACGAATCGTAATTGTTTAATAAAACGGCCCTCTCTAATTTTTTCAACTTTCAAATCTTTGAAAATTGTACTTAATGATTTAACCGCAGGTGAAATTATCTTTTGTGTAATTTTACGCATATCGTAAGCATCAGGAATATCTAGTATGTGCCGTAAATATTCCACTTCAACAACATATACACCTGTTTTTTTAAATTGTTGTAGTTGCCGATATAAATTCTTAGTATATTTAGATTGCAGTTCAGTATATTCTTTTAGCTGCATGACTGTAAAATTTTGAGTTAACTCATTGATCATGTAGGCAAACTTAGGATTGACTGAAATTGTAATTTGTTTCGTGATAATATTACCTTCAAATTTATCAAATAATATAAATCCACCAAAAGTAGTATCCGTTTCATAATAGGCAGCTACTCTAATTAATTTTTGATACGTTTCTTTTATTATGCTAATTAGTTCACTTTCGTCATACACTGTAATATTACTAATTTTTTTCAAATCATTAAAACTCAAAGTTAATTCATTTAACCCATGATCTTTCATCATAGCGCAAATAGCAAAGAACACATTAGATTCTCTTGCATTTAATCCCTTTAATGTAATTTGATTAAGATCGTTATGATATTTTAATAACAATGCGCTATTTTTTCGTTCCATCTTTGCCTCCTGGGCTTATATTCATATGTATAAAATTACAATATTGAAGAAAATCAATGTATTGTTAATTTATTTACACAAAGTATACTATATTTTATGTGCCTTAGTCAAATTAATATGGGTACTTAATTATTCGTAAATTATTATTTATAAAAATTGGCTCAAAAAATAGGTACACAAAAATTTTAAATGTACCCTTTTTTTGAAATACTCAAAAAATATCGTTTTAATCAGATAATATCTACATTTATTCGATTAAAGTACCCATTTTTTGTAGTTAAAAAAATGGGTATTATTTACTATGGGTACATACCTATAAAGCTAGATAAAATCTAGGCTTATTCCTGTGGATAACTTTTATAAATCTAAGTTTTTTACAAAATAGCCTGTGGATAAATTCAAAAAACAGGTACATTAAATTCAAAAAACGGATACATTAAATTCAAAAAACAGGTACATCAACCTCAAAAAACGGGTACATATGGGTCTGGAAACCCTAGTATTCATGCGCCTCGGCGCCACCCCTAAAAAAGAAGAAAAAAGATAATAAAAATAATTAGAAAAAAAAAGGCATTTTTTCTGATTGTTTTTCGCAAAAAATTCTAATTTTGATAGTCAGCAATTCAAAATAAGAATCTTAATTAGAACTCAAAATGGTGTTTCATGTTATTTTAAAATAATATGAGTTTTTTAATTGTCATTCACTGAATTATAGATTATGATATAGTGAGATAATTTAATTATCTGGTTTTATTTCTCATATTAAAAAAAAGGGAGGTATTTTCTTTGACAGATTTTAAAGAAAAAGGCACTGCCTTAGATCCGTTCCTGAAAGGTAGAGAAGAACACTTCTCATACGTCGAGCGAATCTTAGATAGTGCAAACACATTCAAGAAGATTGCTGTTGGTGCAACGCTAGTAGCGTTAGTAGCATCTATATCAGCAGGCTACTTGGCAACACGGAGTGAATATATTCCGTTTATTATTCGTGCAGATAAAGTAACAGGTTATACTGATGCTGTAGGCCCTGTTACACAGCAAGAATATAAGCCCACAGAGGCAGAAACAAAGTACTTCTTAACGGACTTTATTAAAAAAGTTCGTACAGTACCACTTGATCCAGTGGTATATCAAAAGAACTGGAAAGATGCTCAAATATTCTTAACAGAAGGAGCAGCTAAAAAGCTTAATGCTATTAGTGAATCACAAGGCCATTTTAGTAAACTTGGCTCTTCTACAGTAGAACCTACTGTGCTTGGTATTACTCGCTTGTCTAACTCGGATAATACATATCAAATTCGTTGGCAAGAAGTAGATTACGGTATTAATAGTGGTCAAGGTACTCAACAAAATTACATTGGTACGTTTACTATTAAAACTGGTGAATTAGGAACTGAAGCTGATTTGTACAAAAATCCACTTGGCATTAAAATTACAGATATTTCTTTCAGTCTTGAAAACGCTGCGCAAAGCAGTGAACCTGCTAAAAAAGCTAATACAGCACAACAAAACCAGAAAGCAGGTGACAAATAATGCAATCTAAAGCTCGTAAATTATGTATTGCTATGTCACTTGCAACTATGTGTATAGGTGGTACTTCGTTTGCTGCTATTGAACCTGGTTATATTACACCTCATGATAGTAATTTAACAGGCTCCAATGTTGTCTATACGTATGATTCTAATAATCAATTTAAAGTTCGGGGAAAATTAGGGTATTTAACAGATTTAACTCTCGGACGTAATGAAAAACTAACTAGCATTGTTGCAGGTAATACTGATGATTGGAAAGTATCAACGGCTGTAGTTGATCAAACCCCTCATGTGTATTTAAAACCGATAGTCAAAGAAGCTAAAACCACAAATTTGATTGTTAACACCAATAAACGTTCGTATCGTTTTATTGTTAGACAAGATGAATACTATGATGATGTTGTTTCCTTTAACAATCTAACTCCTGCTGTAGATTCAACCACTACTATTAGTCAAAGTAGTACTCAAAAAGATTCTACTGGTACAGTAGAGCAAATCAATCGTGACTATAAGTATGAAAAAGCACAAAATGTACGAAAAACGTTAATTCCTAATAGTATTTGGGATGATGGTATTAAGACATATATTGAAGTGCCTACAACAAACATTAGAAATTTACCTGTAGTATATTCTGTTGATAAAAAAGGCAAATTATCTATGGTAAATAGTCGTTTGCAAGGTCATTATATTGTCATTGATACCGTGTTAGCTCGTTTACAACTACGTTTTAAAACAGATTCGTATTTAACTGTTGTCAATAATAAAGAAGCAGGTATTAAACCTGTTAAGGTGAAAGAGTTAAATCAAACACTTAATCAAGGTGGTATAGTGTCTGCTGTTTCTATTGATGAAGTAGGGATTCCTCTTCAATCGGTAAATACAGAACAAATTAAGAATGATAAACAAAGTAAATCGTCTGATTTAGATCAAGTTAAACAGGCATTACAACAATCTATTAAAGATACAATTAATCACGCTAAACTAGATGTACAAGGTAAACCACGTATTATTATTACTCGTGATAGTGATAATAATCCTGTTATCAATGTAACTAGTGTTGCAACAACAAACTCTAATCATTCAATTGATTGGGTTCCTCTAAAAGATAGAATTGCTAATCTACAGAAAGGAGGAACTAAATAATGTCTATTAGAGATATGTTTAATAAGGTATTAGGTAAACGTGAACCTGATGAATTTACTAATTTTGATTCTGAAACAGAATCTGAATTTGGTGATTCTTCTCGTAATGAACATAAACCCGATGAGGAACAATCTGATAACACGGAACGTATGGATGATGATGTAGAAGCTGCTACATTCTCTAATGATGATACTAAACCTGCTGTTAAAGGCTTTAAAAAAGGTGCTGTATACGGTGCTATAGGTCTTATAGCGTTTGGTTCCGCAGCTGCTATGGTTATGCATAACATGGATGGTGGCAATAAACCTAATTCTAATCAGTCTAGCTCTTCCGTTGGCATTAGTGCTAATGGTGGTTCTGTAGCAGGCCCTGATTTAGGATTTGATTCATATGCTTCAATGGGGCAATATGATAATGAAAAAAAATTAGATGCAGCATCTAAAAACAAACCAGGCGCTCCTGGTTCTGTAAACACTGTAGGTACACAATCTGTACCACAAGCAAGCGGTAATAATACTGTTAGACAAGTTCCTAACCGTGTAGGGACTAGTTCTTATAATGCTTCTGCTCCTACTGGCGGCAGTTCGCCTAATTATCAATCTGGTAATGTTAGTGGTGGCTCTATTACAAGTCGTAATAATCCATATGCAAGTGCTATTGCCTTTGCATTAAGTGGTGGGAATGCTATTACAGATAGCACTAGTGGTGATGCTAGTTCTGATTCTGGCTCTAGTATTTCAACTAACACACCTGATTATAGTAGCTATACAACGGCTGATCGTGTATTGCTAACTGGTACATTAGTACCTGTCACACTTATTACAGGTATTGATTCTTCACTTAATGGCTCTGTAACCGCACAAGTTCGTGAAAATGTATATGATTCTATTACAGGTTCCTCTATTCTTATTCCTGCTGGATCCCGTCTAATTGGTGAATATGATGGTAGTGGAATGAATGCAGGTCGTGTATCTGTTAAATTTACTCGTATTATGTTCCCTGACGGCAATAGTGTTGCTTTAAACAATTCGCTAGGGGTTGATTCAATGGGCTTTGGTGGTGTAAAAGATTTATATTCTGAACACACTGGTAAAGCTGTTGGCGCATCCTTTATTACCAGTCTATTAGCAGGTATTGCAGGTTCATCTAGTGATGGTAGCGGAACTGATAATCGTTCCTCTGGTCAAGAAGCTATTAATCATGCAATTTCCAATATGTTAAATACTGGAAATGAGATCGTTAAGAAAAAATTGGAAGTTGGTGCAACGGCTATTATTCGCCCAGGATTTGAATTCAATGTGATGTTAAATTCTGATTTAGCACTTGAACCTTATTATGGTGAATAATCATGATTAGGGTTTTATTAGCCCTGATTACACTATGTATAGCGTTAGCTTGTTCTACTCAATTATTAGCCTCTTATGTTCATTATGATCCATTAATAGGGCAACCTTTATTTACTATCGGTGTAACTCCTTATTATTGGTTTTTCAAATATTTAGTCTGGATTGCTTTATTTGGTAAATATGTACCTTCATTAGTAATGAAGTCTGCACTACCTTTATTAGTTTGGATTGTTGCTATGTTTGGTGTTAGCTTTGCTAACATGAAAAAACCAGTAAAAGATTATCATGGTAATGCATCCTATGCTGAATTTGCTGACATTAAAAAAATGGGATTCTTCCCTAAATCTGGTGTTATTTGCGGGATTCAAGAAACTGGATTACTCCGTAAAGAAGCATTGACTAATGTATTAGGAACATTGATTTCACCTCAAAAAATTAATTCATGGCTAATGACATGGGGTAAAAAACTCGGTTTATACAAATACAAATATATCAAGCATGATGATAAGCATCATATGATTGTCTTAGCACCAACTCGTTCTGGTAAAGGCGTTGGCTTAATTGTTCCAACACTATTAGGAGAATGGAAAGGGTCTTGTATTGTAACCGATATTAAAGGTGAAAACTGGGGGATAACAGCAGGCTATCGTCAAAAAGTAATGGGGCAAAAGGTTATAAAATTTGAACCTACAGCATCTGATGGAACGTCTGCACGATTTAATCCGTTTAATGAAGTTCGATTTGGTACAAAATATGAAATTAGTGACATTCAGAACGTCGCAGGGATTATTGTTGACCCTGAAGGGAAAGGCGATTTGGATCACTGGAAATTATCTGCTCGTAACTTGCTTGTAGGATTGATTTGTCATATGCACTATGCACATATTATTAATCCTACAGAAAATGCACCTCTAACGTTAAATCAATTAGCAAGTACGTTAAAAAATTCATTAGTACCAGATCCAGATAATCCTGGAAATTATAAAGCGTTAGGTTTTTTTGAATCTGTTGAATCGTTAACACAATATAAACATTGGCCAGAAGAAGGAATGCCAATGGAAACGATTGATGCTGATCGTAATAGTAAAACTTATGGGGAACGCAAAATGATTACTGTAACTACAGAACATATGCGTACTTTATATCCAGAAGCTACTAATCTAACTGTTCCAGGACTTAATACAACGCATCCTATTGCGTTTGAATCGTTTATTGATATTGCTTCAAAAGCGGAAAATGAACGGGCTTCCGTTGTTTCTACCGCTAATGCCTTATTGACCCTATATTCTGATCCTGTTCTTGCTATGAATACATATGAAAGTGATTTCACATTGTATGACATTATGAACTATAAGGATCCTGTTACGTTATATCTAATTACTCCGCCTTCTGACATAAAACGTATTCAACCATTATTCCGTTTACTTGTTGAAATGATTGTTCGCCATAATACTCGAGATATGAAATTTGAAGATGGTAAACAAGTTGATACCTTTAAGCATAGGTGTTTATTGTTACTTGATGAATTTCCTGCATTGGGTCGTATGGATACCTTTGAAGAACAGTTAGCATACATTGCGGGGTATGGATTAAAAGCGTTTATGATATGTCAAGGTTTACCACAGTTACAAAAAATTTACACAAAAGAAAATTCTATTGTAACTAACTGTCATATTCAGATTTTTTATGCACCGAATGATACGGTTACAGCCGATGAAATTGAAAAGCAGCTTGGTAAATATACTGAAGAAGTGGAAACCTGGTCTAAACAACCTGGATTCTTTCAAGGTAAATCCCATAGTAATAGCTATATTGCTAAAAGTTTAATGACTGCTGATGAATCAAAACGGATGGGCGATAAAGAATTAATTTTTATGACTGGCGAAAAGCCTATTTTGACTGAAAAAGTAAAGTATTATATGGATTCGTATTTTAGTTCTCGTGTTATGAATGCACCTGCTAAATCAGATGTTATTCCAAAATTAAACTCTCCTAACACACAACCTACAACTCTCACACAAACACAACCAACAAAACATGAAACTAAACCATCCACTAATACGGTAGATGATATTGTAATTGAAAAAATAATTTAGGTGAAATAATATGGCTAAAAAAAGTACGCTATTTACAGCGTTAAAGAAATCTATTGATGCAAAAAAACGATTAGAAAAACATGATAATGCGATAAATAAACATGAGCAAGAGATTGAACGTCTTAAAAGTTTAATTATAAAAGATAGTTTAATAGCTGAAGCTACAGGGGCTAATGAAATGTTTTCAGAATTTGGCTTTGAGAGCGTTGAAATTCGTCTTGGGGCCTTATTATATGCCAATGAGTATATAAAGGCCTCTGACGACGAAAATAGGGCCTTAGATGAGTTCTATACGAAAGGGAAGGCGTACTTAGAATCTCTATCCTCTGAACCATCTGAAGATATTAATTCAATTGGTGAATAAGATGACTGAAACAAATACACAAGAAGCTATTAATAAAAAAGTTAATAGTATGCTTGAATTTTCTTTTGGTCGATTATGGCCTATATTACAACAAGATACAATTGGGGAAGTGTATGTTAATGAAGATGGCTATGTATTTGTTAATGATTTAACAACAGGGAAACAAAAAACAGATATATACTTATCTCCGTCTGAATCTAAAGTTCTTATTGAGGCGGTGGCAGGTGCTGTTAATGAAGTGATTAATAATGATCGTCCACATTTGGGGTGTGAATTGTATTCGTTAAATGCTCGTTTTCAAGCACAGTTACCACCGCTAGTTAGGAATCCAACATTTATGATTCGTAAAAAAGCATCTACTATATTCTCGTTTGAAGAATATATTCAAAAGGGGTTTATTACAAAAGAAGGCGCTGATTATTTAGTTAACGCCGTAAAAGAACATAAAAATATATTAGTAACAGGCGGGACTGGTACAGGGAAAACTACATTTCTTAACACATTATTGAAGTGTGTTGAATTATATACTCCATATGATCGAACGGTTATCTTAGAGGATTTAAGCGAATTACAATCCAATATTAATGATTGTTTACGAATGCAAACTAGAGTAGATACTGATCCGAATAAAAGCGTTACGATGCAAACATTGATTTGGCTATCAATGCGTAATTCTCCGAATCGAATTATCGTTGGGGAAGTTCGTGATGGTTCTGCTTACGATTTGTTAAAAGGATGGAATACTGGCCATCCAGGTGGATTTGGAACAACTCATGCAAATGGGGCCTTAGAAGGATTAGATCGTTTGGAATCGTTAATTTATGAAAATCCAACGGCTAAAGGCAATTTTAGACAATTGTTAGGTCAAGCCGTCAATGTAATTGTTGATATTGGCCGTATTGATATTCCTAACGGCCCTTCTAAACGCTTTATTCGTGACATTATTGAAGTGAAGGGGTTTAACCGTCATACAGAATCATATGACACAAGTATTATTTATCATAAGGAAGGAAGTGAACCATGATGAGCCGTCACAAGTATACTCATAAAGATATTAAAAATCCGTTTGAGCTTTATGAGCCAGATGTTGACGATATAAGCGTAACTCAACCCACCGCTGACGAATCTGAACAGGATGACATAATTGATGTTGAAAAAATTGATAAACCTGTTAAAGATATGACAAAAGAAGAAAAATTTAAATACTATGCGGAAAAGCGTGTAAATACAATCCTAAGAGAATTAGCAGGATTAAGTGATATGGCATCTACTTATGCAGGTGTATATAACAAACCTATGGTTGATGCTATGATGATGACGATTTCATCTGCTACTAACTCTACTAAGGAAATATTTCAAAAACGGGCCCATGTATTACCAACATTTTCATTTGATTAATGCTGATTTAAGAAAGGATTCTTTTATGAACTCTAAAAAATTAAAACAACAAGCTAAACGTGTTACTACTATGGTAGGTACCCAGATGATGGTAGCAGCAGCTACAATGCAGGCTTTTGCTTATAGTACAGAAGGAACTACAGGTATTGGTGGTCATGCTTGGCCTTGGACAAAGTTCTTACAATCATTAATGCAAGAACTTACAGGCCCATTACCTATGATTTTAGGTATTATGGGTATTGTTGGTGCTGCGATTGCTTTGTTCTCTGGTAATGGTGGCGATGGTACTCGTAAATTTATCTTATTGATTTTTGTTATTTCTATTGCGTTAGCAGCTCCTTCCTTAATGGATATGCTTTCCTTAGGGGCCACTGGTTCTGGTTTCGTAATTCCTTAACATGATGTGAATATAAGCCTTTAAGGCAGTTAGGTGTAGTGAATGAAAAAGCTATTAAGCACAATATTCCTCTCCTGCTCTCCATTTGTGGCCTTTGCGAGTAATGGGGGAGCGGCTTCGCTCCCTATATACGATTTAATATTGTTGCCACTCTCATTAGAATTTTCAGGCCCATTACCATTAGTTCTTGGTACGATTGGCCTTGCTGTTGCAGCTATTACCTTTTTAAGTGGCTGTCATCACCAGGAAGGCGCTAGACGGTTTTTTGGAATCATATTTGGCGTAGGAACCGCAATCGCGGCTCCACAAGCCATTGAAATGATTACAGGGTGTTTAATCCCCTAAGGAGGCAGGATGGTTGAACGTGATTATAGAACAGGTGAAGCCCCTTTATTTAGGGCTTTATATGTTCGTCAAACTTGGGGTGGTGTACCTCGTAATTTGTTTCTAATTAATGTATTAACGTGCGTATTCGCTGTTATTATTTTGGGAACATGGTTTATTGGTGCTATTGGTATAGCCCTCCACTTTTTATTTAGATACTTTACGTCACAGGACGCTGATTTTTTTGAAGTATTTACACATTATTTACGGTCTAAAAACTATTATAGGGCCGAATAAGACTATTATAGAAAGGTGTTTATTATATGGGATTGATGTCTAATTTTCGCTTTCACAAAAAGAATTTTGTGAAACGTGATCCAAAATTAAGCGAATATATCTCTTGGTTGCGAATTGATGAATCAGGCATTGTATATAACAAAGATGATTCAATGCAGTTAACATTTAAGTTCCGTGGCCCTGACCTTGATTCCTCTACTGTTGAAGAATTGCAGTCATACCACGCAGCTATTAACAATATTATTAAAAGTGCTTCTACTGGTTATGTTTTCTACATGGAAAACCAACGCCATGCATCTGAAGCGTATGATACTGCTGATTTTCAAGCTCCATTAACAAAAGTTATTGAAACAGAACGTGAAAAATTCTTTAACAGTGGCAAACAGTTTGAAAATGATTATTTCTTCACAATTTTGTATCATCCTAATTTTGATATGACAAAGAAATTTTTATCTTTCTTTGAATCAAAAGAAGAAACTACAAAGAAACATAATCAGTACTGGAAAGAAATTGCTAAAGCAACCAGTGATTTTATTGAAGAAACCAATAAAATGCTTGATATGTTCAATGATATATTCCTTGATGTTAAAGTGTTGACACCAGATGAAACATTAGAGTACTTACACAGTACTGTATCTGGTCATCGTCAACCAATTAAAAATATGCCAACTATGTATCTATCTTCCTATTTGTTGGATTCTCCATTAGTTGGTGGTTTTGAACCTAAACTTGGTGATAAACATATGCGGGTTATTTCTGTTACTAGCTTTCCGCCAATTACTCATCCAGGATTCTTTGATATTCTAAACCGTTTGGGGTTTGAATATCGTTGGTCTAGTCGCTATCATGCATTATCTAAAATGGATGCTATGCAAGTCTTAAAGGATATTGAAGATAACTTTAAGCAACAAGCTAAAACTATTTTGCAATATGCTATTGAAGCTATTCGCAATAAGGAATCTAATCAAGTCAACGAATCTATGCTGAACTATGCTGAAGAAGCTAGTACAGCGCAACAATTACTTGAAACGGATGCTGTTGGCTATGGGTATTACACAATGACATTGGTTGTCCTTGATAAAGATCCTGAAATGGCTGATAAAAAAGCAGCATTTGCATTAAAAGAAATTCGTCAAGAAGGCTTTACGGCGCAACTTGAAACTACAAATGCAATAGATGCTTATTTTGGGTCTATTCCAGGTATGTGGGAATATAACGTCCGTAAATACCTTATGGCATCCCTAAATTTCTCTCACCTTGCCCCGACCTCCGCAGTGTGGTCAGGAGAGAAAAAGAATAGCCATTTAAAGGGGCCTGTATTGCTTCATACGGTGACAACTGGGAGTACTCCGTTCCGCTTGTCTTTACACGTTGGTGACGTTGGACATACGTTTGTTGTAGGGCCTACAGGGTCTGGTAAATCTGTACTTCTTAATATGATTGAAACTCATTTTACTAAGTATCCTGGCGCTCGTGTATTTATTTTTGATGTTGGTTCTTCCTCTAGGGCTGTAACAAAAGCTATGGGTGGTAACTTTTATAACATTATGGGTGATGATAACCCATTAGCCTTTCAACCTCTTTCACGGATCGATGAAGATGTTGAATTTATCTGGGCTAATGATTGGATTATTAATTACCTCACGATGGAAAATGTAAAGATCGATCCAATTGTAAAAACTACAATTCATGAAGCTTTAAAATCGCTTCGTGAAATGGAACCTTCTTTGCGTACACTGACATCCTTCCAACGTTTGGTTCAAAACCATGCCATTCGTCAAGCCTTAGCGCCTTTGTGTGAAGGGGGTACCTATGGTGGCCTCTTTGATAACAGTACAGATAAATTTGGTGAAGGTAATTGGCAGGTATTTGAAATGGATGAAGTCATGAAAATGCCTAATATCGTCCCTAGCGTACTTGATTTCTTATTCCATAGAATTGAAGGTCAATTACGTGAAGATGGGGCGCCAGGCCTCATTATATTAGATGAATGTTGGCTATTCTTTGCAAATCCTATCTTCCAAAGTAAAATTCGGAAATACTTTAAAGATTTGCGTAAAAAGAATACGTCTATCATTTTTGCAACGCAAAACTTATCTGATATTTCGGCTAGTCCTGAACTTGCTAATACAGTTCGTGAAAACTGTCCGACACAAATTTATTTGCCTAATCCTAAAGCAACTGCTGAAGGGATTAAACAGCAATATATCAATTTCGGTTTAAATAGCCGTCAAATTGAATTATTGTCTGAATTGACACAAAAAAGAGAATACTATGTATCCTCAATTAAAGGCAATCGTGTATTTGACCTTGCGTTACAACCATTAGAGGCTGCTTTTGTAACGGCCACATCTAAAGAAGATCAATTAAAAATTCAAGCATTAGAAAAAAATCATCTATCTAAAGATGAATTTATTCTAGCTTGGCTTGATTATAAAGGTATGCCTGAAGAAAAGGCTAAATACCAGTCGCTCATAGAGCCAGAAAGGAGTTATCATGTTGGATAATGGAAAAATGAAATCAGTTCTTCCTCGTTCAAAAAAGTTGCTTGCTGTTATGTTAATTCCTGGCGCATTTGTATTGACTACGTATTCTGTACACGCTGCATATCCTGTTATTGATGCTCAAAACATTGCTAAAACGGTTAAAGTCATTGAAAATACAGCGAAACAAATTGAGAAATTAAACGAACAGGTAAATCTTGCAAAACAACATTTATCTATTGTGACACAATCCATGAAAGATGTATCTGATAATGCTAAAAAAGTATTATCAGCCGTTGATGGTACTCGTAATGCAGTCGATGGTGTGATTAAGAATACTCAATCCTCATTTAAAGGCCTATTAAGCCCTGTTAAAGATATTCAAAATGTGGCTAAAGAAACAGAAGAAAAATGGAATAAAACATTCCAGTCATTATCTGGTTTAAACCCTAAAAATTTAACATATAGCGCTTTACAAGGTTCTAATTCCTATATCAATGCACAAGTGCAACAAAATAACAAAGAAGCTGTAACTGAAACACAAGCTATTATGGCGGGATTATCACAAGCGGAAGATGAATTAAAGCAACTTCGTGAACAAGCTCGTCATACAGAAGGGCAACGTGATTTAGCTAAAATCAATGCTGAAATTAATGCTGTAACAGCTAGAATTGAAGGGTTTAATAGTAAACTTACTGCTATTCAAGTAACTAACCAAAATATGGAATCACAAGCTAAACAGCAACAAGATGCTAATAGGGCTGAATTTAACTTTGCAGCCGCAAAGAAATTTAGTGAATCCGTTGTCAATATGAAGGGGTCTATGGACGATCTTCCTAGTGGCTATGAATCGAGATCTCAATTGATGAAATCTCTATGGAAATAGGAGGGTTTACATGGATGGTGTTCAATTTGCATTTCTAAACCAGTTATTAGATACGTTTAGAACTGCATCTGTAACAGGAATGGTTAACTTAAAGCCTGCTGCGTTAGGTTTAGTTACTGTTCTTGGTATTTTAGATGTAACCGCTATGTGGGGCCTGTACTTTGGCGAGATGCGGGTACGGGAAATCATGGGAAAAGTGATTAAAATTAGCTTTTTTGTAATTTTAATCCTTAATTGGGGGCCTATTACTACGGCTGTAGAAGATACATTCGTTAAAGTTGGCCAGATTGCTTCAGCCCATCAAACCGCAACAAAGCCTTCCTCAATTATGGTAGAAGGCACAAAGAAGATGTATCGACTTTGGAATAATGCAATATATGATATTCCAATGGCTGAAGGTGCTACTTCGCAAAAAAATATTCCTTATTATGATTCCAATGGCAATCTACATAAGGATGCTGAAAAAATGGCAGAAGAAGATAAAAAAGCAAAAGCTCCGTCTAATCCATTTTCTGGATTAGGCGAATCCATTGCTGCTATTCCAGGAAGAATTATCAAAATTATTCTTGCGTTAGCTATCTTTATTGCCTTTGCCTTTATTGCATTAAATGTTCTTCTTTGCTTCATTGAGTTCTATTTAACAACGGCTTTATCTATTATCTTATTGCCGTTCGGTGTCAATAGTCATACGTCATTTATTAGTCAGAAAGCATTAGGTGCTGTTGTCAATTTTGGCGTTAAGCTGATGATCATGATATTCCTTCTTGGTCTTATGTCTACGATGATTAGCAAAATGGATGCAATTACAAATGACGATTATGGAAAATTGTTTGAAGCCGTATTACAAGCGTGTATGTATGCATTTTTGATTTGGAAATTACCTAGCCTTATTTCTGGTATGTTAAGTGGTACGCCATCTATGGGTGCATCTGCTGCAGGTGTAGTACAATCTGCTGCTACTGCTGCAGGAGCAGGTGCTATGACTACTAGATTTATGGGTGCAGGTAGTGCAGCAGCTTTTAGAGGAATGGCTAATGCTTCTCGTATTAGTGGTGATGCTATTCGTGCAGGTGGCGTAGCTGCGGCAAATTCCAATACTGTTAGAGGCGCTATTTTTAATTCGATGAGGGGTACCGCTAATCATTTAGGTACTGTCACTAAAGGTGCTTACCGTCATCAAATTAATGCGGCTAAGAATTCATTCATAAATGCAGTTGCTCGTGAAAATACGGCTTCTACTATATCCAGAAAATTATCCAATCTTAAAGGGTATAAGCGTTCATAAGGTGATTGTTTATGAATACTATACATATTACATTACAACGTATCATCATGGGTGTTTGTTTAACACTCATGATGGTACTCAATTACAATACAGCCTATGCACTGACTGCTAATAATCATGTTGATATTGGGACTAGTAAAGAACTCGCTTATGATTATGTTGCAAGATATACTAATGAAGATCCACATTATATTGTCGATCGTATCTGGGAGGAAGCTGATAAATACGGAATTTATGATAAAACAGCTGTTTTAGCTATGTTTGAAACGGAATCTAGTTGGAGAACTCAACCTGCTGGCGATGGTTTAGGATATGGTTTAGGTCAACTAAGTTATGAGTATTGGCCAGATTATGATTTAAACTCACAAGATGACATTTATGATGTAACTCAAAATATACATGGTTCAGTATATTATTATGCTAAAATGCTTGAAGCAGCTAATGGTGATCCTGCTATTGCTTATACAGGATATAATGGCGGGGCAGGTAATATGGGAAATTTTAATATTCCTGCAATTGTGGAACACATGAATAATTTTATTGCTATTTATAACCGTTTAAAAACAGGTGATCCTGGTGTAGGTTATCAAGCAGGTGTTTCTTCCATTATTAACTACTTCAGTATGAATAATGTGCTTAATCGCCCTTTAGGATTAGATTTTTCTTATATCTATAAAATGGGTTCGTCTATTAGAGTGATTGTTGATTCTATTGTTGATGGTTGTGTAATTGCTATTAAAAGTTTAATTCAAGTATCGTTACCTTTATTAGCTGTATTGGCTATTATTGATTTTTCAATGTTTGCATGGCGTGGGCCTACGATTACAGGTCAGCTTGATTCAGCATTTTGGACTGGTGCGGCACAACGAATTGTTAAATATGGTTTTTTAGCAATCCTTATTGAAAGTTGGCAATTTATTGTCAATAAAGTATTTATTGGTACTGCTAAATGGTCATATACTACGTTTTCACCAGATACAGCTAATGCTATTGGTGATATAACGGCACCAGACCAACAGTTACAACATTTTATTTCATTCCTTAATCCTTCTATGACTTGGCTAGGTAAAGTGACTGCATTAGATATGATTAATCATATGGGATTATTCTTATTAAATATGTTTGCTACTTATATGGGATTAATCTTAATTATCATATTGATTTTTTCAATTTTAGTAGTGTATTTAGAGTTTTATATGTCAGCTGTATTTACTGTATTTAGTATAAGTTTTGCAGGGTTAAAGCCGACAAGTTTTATTCCAGAAGGTATGATGAGCCATCTAATTACAGGAACAATTCGATTAATCTGTATTGGTCTTATCTTTTCTATTATGAAAAAGGCCATGGAAGTATATTCCTATGATCCTACAGATGTATTTGGAATATTAGGCGCTTTATTATTTGTTGTAGTCATAGTAGTGATTGGTGTTTTATTACCGAATCGAATTGCTGATGGGTTACAAGTATCAGCTAAATTATAGGAAGGAGGCCCTTTATGAAATGGTCATTTGATTTAAAACCAAAACGTTCTATAAAGGATTGGAAACGAAGAGATAAAATATTTTTTGTTGCCATAGTACTCCTCATTACATTTAATATTTGCGTTGGTTATGGACTTGTTCATAGTCCGTTTTATGTCAATATAACGACGTCAGCGCCTATGGGTGTATATATGATTTCACATAATCAAGAATTAAAACCCAATGTGCTTGTTATGGTTAAAGAAAATCATAGATTAGAACCATTTTATGGGTCTAAACGGCCACCGCAATTGCTATTGAAGCATATTGCAGGAATGCCTGGCGATATAATGACTGTTACAGATTCTGATGTTCAAATTAATACAGAATCGTATCCAACATTATCGTATACATCTAATGGTATGCCACTACAACACTTACATAACGGCGTTTATACGTTGTCTAGTGATGAATATTTTGTGGCTAATGTTCCTACTCGTAGTTATGATAGTCGTTATTTTGGGCCTGTTAAGCGAGATGAGATTCAAGCCGTAGTTACACCAATTTGGTTATTTGGAGAAGGGGTGACTGAATTTGTTAACCAATGGGAAAATGCGAAAAATAGCTAAAGTGATTGTATCTACTACATTGATATTTTCTTTTATGAATATCGTTCAAACACCTGTAGCAGAAGCTAAATTTCACTTTAGAGGTGGTAATGTACATGATTCATCTCGATATAAACAGGTTGTTGAATGGGTGAAAAAAGAGCAAGATAAATTAGAACAAATCAAAGCTAAGTTACAACATAGTATTGATACTGTTAAACAAGCTCAACAAGCTATGAATAGTGTTAAATCCTCATTAAATACAGCTATGAAAAGTGTTGATGCTCTTCGTTCTAATATTAATTCAGTAATGAAGATGTCAGATAGTCTTATTCATTTGGATTTTGACCATCCTGATAAAGGGTGGTCAGAAATCCAATATTCTAAAGAAGCAATTCATTATCAGACTGATTATATAAATAAGAAAGTTCAAAATAATACTATTGTTTCTAAAGCTAATTTAGAATCTCAAAAAATGGCAACTGGATTATCGGCCATTGCTGATGCTAATAACTCTGTTATTCAATCATTACAAAAATTAGGTAGGAATACTAAAGGCCTTCTTGATATTCAAGAGGTCAATAATGAAATAGATGCTACTAGAACAGATACGACATTACAAACAACGAAAACTAGAGCTAGTGAACTTAATAAAGAATTACAAGAAAAAATCATTCAAGCGGAAAATGAAGCTGCTGCTAATAAACGTAGAGCAGCCGATTTTCAAGTAACATCTGATCCAGAACAACGTACTGAAAAAGAAACAACTGACTTGAAACGCATGGATGCTGATTCTAAGCCTGGTAGGGGGTTTGTAGAATTTTAAGATATTGAAAGACTGCGTATAAATTGGTATACTATTTATGCGCAGCATTTCAATTAAGTATGATGATGAGGTCGTAAAGCACGCCTCGTAAAACAAAAAAAGCTTGATTGTTGATGAGGTCGTAGAGCGCGCCTCGTAAAACAAAAAAAGCTCGATTGATGAAAAAGCCCCCTTAATTAAGGGGGCTTTTATCGTATGGGGGAATCTATGAAATTTATATTTTTAACAAAGGATTATTTTAATCGACATCCTTCATCTGAATTTCCTGAAATGTTACGTAAATCAGATCGTCCTTATGTTCAACTTACGATTCCTTGTAACCATCAACTATGGGCGGTTCCTTTGCGGTCTTATATCAATCATGAATTTGCGTTTTGGTCTAATAAAAAAGAACTTTGTGGATTAGATTTTACTAAGGCCGTTCCAATTGAATTAAAAGATATAGATACAACGCATTCGCCAATTATTAGGCGCCATGAATTTAATGCATTGAAAGGAAAAGATTATCGTGTAACGCAACGATTCAAACATTTTATTAAAAAGTTTGATTATGCTAAATTACATCCTACTCTTCCTGATAGTAAGGTTCTCTTAAAATATAGTACATTACAATATTTTGAAAAAGAACTAGAACAAAAAAAGAAGATTAAACTTACTATTTCAAAACAAAACAGTACACTTAGCCTATAAGCTAATGTTAAAAACCCCTAAGAGGTACGAACTCTTAGGGGTTTTGTGTATCTATTGGATATAACTTCATTTTGCCTGTCATTATTATAGTATACATAATCCAATCGTGTAAAATAAAAGCTATTTTAGCAATGTAGTGGTCGTTGAAATAAGAATCTTATAACTTTAGTCATGTGAAGAGGGTGAAGCATTTCCTAAAGCTAGTGATTCAACATCTATACGATATGGTAATGGAGAATTTATTGATTTATTAAAATGGGATGATTATATGGTAAAGAAAATATTAAGACAGACTAGATTAAATGAAATGAATGTGAGAAAATAAATACATAGTTGGAAAGGAGTGAAACATATGGAAAAAATACTAAATGTAGCAAAATATATTGTTGATACATATAAGAAAATATCTGGAACGCCAATAGATGAAATGAAATTACATAAACTTCTTTACTTCGCACAACGAGAAAATCTAGCTATTACAGGACAAGCTATGTTTCAAGAATCATTTGAGGGGTGGAAATATGGCCCTGTAAGTAGAAAGGTAAGAGATGCATTTACAGGAACAGATATACCTATAAGAAATGATAAGGATATTTCTAATGAAGCTAAATATGTAGTTAATAATATAATTCAGCAGTATGGCGGTTATGAACCATGGAAACTTAGCGATTTGTCACACAAAGAATTTTCTTGGAAACAAGCTAGAATAGGGATTGGCGAAAATGAAAATGGTTCAAGACCTATAAAAATAGAAGATATACGAGAAGATGCTAAAAAGGTTAGGCCATATGATTCTGTTTATGATATGTATTATGATGAATTTGAAGATGCAGATAAAACAGAATTTATAAAAGGTGCCATATGATAGGATGGTATTGTATTGCAACTTTTCCTTATTATAATAGTAGAACTAATAGGAACGAATTTAAGGAAAGACCAATGCTTGTTATAGGACAGGCAGATAATACTGATTTTGTTACATTGCCTATTTCTAAAGTATCACATAGGGAAAATGTTGATATAGAATATGATGTAGCTATTCAAATTTCTGATTATCCACTTATGAATTTACGATTTGATAGTTTTATAAGGACACATAAACAGACTATTACGAATAAATCGTCTATTATTAGACAAGTTGTAAATGTAAAAGAAGAATATCAAGACTTATGGCTTGATATATTAAGTAAAGTAGAAATTTTCCAGAGAAATTTAACAAATACAGGTTTAGAATAAAAGAACTGTTTTAAAGTACGATTTGCACCTATTTCCTGGGGCAGATATAATTAAACTAGAAGTTGAATAGCTTTAGATAAAATAACAAAAACCCACGGTGGCTAGATCGTGGGTTTTTATTTTATTTGAATGTCACTTGTGAAAATATTCTTTAAAACTTCTCATATTGAAATATATCTATGTCGTAGCATAGCATATTCATATATAGTTATGGTATTCTTTTATATGGATGTATTCCTTCTGGTCTTACTATGGCAAAAATTAAAGATTATGATTTAATTACTGTAGATGAACATAGGATTCAAACTACAATTGATGTATATTTTCAATGGAAAACCTTAGACATAATGTTATCTACATTAAGTACTAGAGGTATTAATTTTCCTAGCGAAATTAGTGAAAATATCGTTTGTTATATTTGTGGTTATTGGCTCAATAAAGGCAGTGCGGGTGATGCTATTGATCCAAATGGAAATAGAATTATTGAGATTAAAGGTAGTAGTTCTGATGGCCCATCATCATTTAGTCCTAGTGAACGATTTGATGAATTAGTTTTCGTTAAATTAAATAAACAAAATGACACTTTGTTAATTTATTTGACAGGCATTAATAATATTTCCCTTGGAAATATCTATGTAAATGCAACGCAAACTGTGCTAGAGCAGCAACAAGCAGTCCGACGGCCTAGATTTAATATTGAAGATAAAATTATTAAACCATTCAATATTCAACCATCGTTTTTATTTGATTTAAGAAAACGAACTTTTACTCGATTATAACCGTGGAAAGGATTGGAATACATCCATTCTTTCCACGGTTATATTTGCGGCGTGCTGCTTTTTTATTTAATTTATTATATAATATACTAAGTAATTAATTCATTAGGCAAGAAAGGATTTTATATATGTATTCTATTGCTTCTTTCTTTGCAGGTGTCGGTGGCATTGATTTAGGATTTGAACTCACTAAACAGGCACATACTATATATGCAAATGAAATGGATTCATACCCTATACAAACGTTTGAAGCTAACTTTCCTATTAAAGTAGATCAAAGAGATATATGTGATGTTAAGGCTTCAGAAGTCCCTAATATAGACATTATATTAGGTGGCTTCCCTTGTCAGGCTTTTTCTATTGCAGGTTATAGAAAAGGTTTTGAAGATGAAAAAGGCCGAGGTACTCTCTTTTTTGAGATACTTAGAATTATTAAAGCTAAAAAACCAAAGGCTATTTTACTGGAAAATGTAAAAAATTTAGTTAGCCATGATAATGGAAATACCTTTAGAGTAATTTTAGAGGCTCTAAAGGATGCAGGATACCATGTTAGATATGCTGTACTTAATGCTATGGAATATGGCAATATTCCTCAAAATAGAGAACGTATTTATATTGTGGGCTTTAGAACTAAAAAAGTATTTGAAAAATTCACATTCCCTGAACCAATTCCTCTGAAAAAGACGATTCATGATGTGATTGATTTTATCAATCCTGTTGATGAGAAATACTTGTACACTAAAGGAAAATATAAAGGAGATATATACGATAAACTCGTAGCAGCAATGGATGATTCTAATGCTGTATATCAATGGCGTAGGAAATATGTCCGTAAAAATATGAGTGGCGTTGTGCCTACGTTGACGGCTAATCAAGGAGAAGGTGGCCATAATGTATGTCTTGTTAAAACAAAACAAGGTATACGAAAAATGACACCTAAAGAATGTTTCAATACACAAGGCTTCCCAGAATCTTTTGTATTACCTGATATTGCTGATGGTCGTTTATATAAACAAGCAGGCAATAGTGTCTGTGTATCTGTTGTTCAACGAATTGCTGAACAAATGTTAGTGGCAATGAAATAATAAAAACCAAAGAGGTAAAAGCCTCTTTGGTTTTCTTCTTGACAAATTATAGTTTATCATTAATAATGGGTATAAATATATACAGAAATGATATATTGACTTGCGGGAACAGGTTAATATTGATAATAAACACACTATTAGATTCATAGAGTTATTCTATCGCTAGATGAATCTAGCGATTTTTTTGTATCTATTAGGAGGGTTAGAATGCGAAAAGTTTTATTACTATTAGGGATTATTTGTATTTTTGCATTAAGTGGATGTGGAAAATCTGATGGTATTTCAGGGACTTGGGTGCCGAAACAACAAGAAGGAACAGGAATTAGTAGCATTGTTTTAGAGAAAGAAAATGATTTCACATATAAAGGTGTTGTAAATTATACAGATGGAAAGCAAATCTCTTCTATGTATAAATACGATAAAACTTATAATTCTCTTGAAGAAGATCCATCTGATGTTATTAAAAAGAAAAAAGAATATAATATTTATGGTCGTATTGTTTTGAATTTTGACGATAAACATACAATAGCTCATATGGGACAATCAGTACAACCAGAAGATACATTTATAAAAAAATAAAAAGAACAAGTCCTATGAAGTTGGCGGGAACCTTCTTCATAGGGCGGCGTTAGTAAACACACTACTAATCCGCTTTTACTTGTTCTATGAAGGTTAGTATACCATACATAGGACATTTTAAGCTAGTGATTACAGGGTGTAGTCACTAGCTTTTTTGTATTTTTTCATAAGTTTTTCTTATGCTGATTTGCAAATGTTTTATAATCATATTGGGAATTATAAAGTTTTTGCAAGTTAGTAATAGGAGGGTGTTGCATGAAACAAGCTAACTTATATTTCAATTATGAAATTTGCAAACAATTACATGATGAATATCGTCATTTACATAACAATTCATATGTTATGTTGGGCGATTTACATTATTTCTTTTACTTTACACCTTGTAATTTTGAGCTGTACGGCCTGTTATCATCCATCTGTGATAAAAGTATCGTGGATATATGGAAAACTGGCTCAGAAGTCAAAATAAGCAATATTTTAATTAGTTTATGGGAAGCAATGCGTGTACATGGCTTTTATCATAAACGGTTTAGAAATAAACAGATGGAAAAAGCACTCGCTTTCTATCGGTAGATTTCTAATTGTTGGCTGTATTACAATATTATAAGAGAATACGTCGTTGTATAGACGGAACCAAGGTGGTAAGGAAGCACTTGTAAAACTTCACTTCGTAGTCCCCACGAATGTCAAAGGGGAGCAGCTAGGAACTTTAGCCATTCTGAAAGGATCTTTTTATCCCTGGTAGATCTTGCTGTGAGGGGCGGTGACGGCCTAAACGGTCTGGGTGGATGTTCTGATGCTTACGGGCATGGAGGTCTAGCGGAGTTCCTGGGCAGAACTGGGAAATGATGAAACTAGGCGGCGGAAACGCTAGGAGTCAGGGATTGATAGCAATGCGACGGCGAAACGGTGCCTGTTATTACTCTGCTCTTTTCCTACAGATACACTTTATATTCCCTTGATTACTATTAAAACCAGTTTTTAAAGGGATTAGTGCGCCTGTAGGGAGGGAGTTTTCTGCTTCCGCTCTGGCTCTACAATACCTGTTAACACATCTGATTTACAGAATCAAGCAAAAACACTCGGCTGAACACCTCGTGTTTTTTACTAGTAATTTTTAAAGAATATTGAAATCTTATGAAAAGTATAAGAATAAAGTAACTAAAAATCCTTGATTTAGCTGCTTTTTTAGTTCACATATAGTATAATATAACTATGCTTAATGCTATATGATAAGGAGTTGTATATATGACTATGGATACTATTAGTGAAAATATTTTCATGTATAGAAAAATTAAAGAACAACTTAGTATTTATGTAGATGATTTAGAAAATTTAGAACAATTAGAATCTAATAAAACAAGATGTTCTGTGATTTTAATTGTTAGTTCTATTCTAGGGTATCCTTTAATTTGGTTTGTTTTTAATTATTTGGGTTATCATTTTGGTTTTGCTTGGTTTTGCTTATTTATAATTTCTTGTATGATAGCTATTAATATGTCAAAACAAGCTGAATTAAATACGATTAAAACTCTAATATATTCATTTAAACGATATGTAATGTTACACCTGTTAGAGAAAAAAGATGTTATTGTTTTTAAAGTACCTATAGATGAGCTGGGATATGCTATTGTTGATGATGTATTGGATGAAATACATCAATTTGATCCAACAATATGTTTAGTTGAATATATTGAATTTGTAGGTAATAAAAAAATAAAATCCATTAGATTTACAAATATTGAATCTGAAAAATTAAAAAAAATTATTAATCTTAATGCTCTAAATTTTTTTGAATATAAGCCCAGGAGGCAATTATGAATCCTTCATTTAAACCAACACAAGAGCAGGTATTAATTATTAATAAATGCAAAGCATTAAATAAAGGTGAAAAACTGCGTGTTGCCGCTTTTGCAGGTGCGGGTAAAACTTCAACAATTATATTAATTGCAGATGCGTTAAGTAAACAATATCGTAAAGGTATTTACTTAGCCTTTAATAAAGGTATTGCTGAAGAAGCTAAATCAAAGCTTCCTAATCATGTTGAAGCTAGAACCTTTCATAGTTTAGCGTATCGCCAGGTTAGCAAAAATATTATAAAAAAATTGCGTTATACGCATTTTTTTATGCTGAATAACTTTCTTGATTTTATTAATACTACACTTTCAGTACAAAAACTAACCTTTACTCAATATAATGAAATCTCAAAAAGAGAAGTAAAAGGAAGCATAACGTTAACGCCTGCTCGTCAATTTAATATTGTTAAAGCAGCTGTTGGTCTATATTGTCGTAGTGAAGATACCGCCCCTAAAAAATGGATTATGGAATATGCTGCTAAACAAGTATTACCATATGATAATCTTACGCTAGATAAAAAAAGTGTTAAGTGGTTAGAATCTAACTTATTCCCTTATGTAAAGGCTATTTGGAAGGATTTTAAAAGCCCTAAAGGAATTTTTCAAATTCCTCATGATGTATATTTGAAAATCTTTGCACTAAAAGCACCTCAATTACCATATGATTATATTTTGTTCGATGAAGCACAAGATACAGATGGCCTGATGCTATCTATTTTAAATGCTCAAACAAATACAAGAATCATATTTGTTGGTGATCCGTATCAACAGATATATGATTGGCGAGGTGCCGTCAATGCGATGGAACGTATTGATGGTGATATGTGTTATTTAACTAAGTCGTTTAGATTTGGTGAAAATATTGCATCTGTAGCTGATTTGTTTTTAAACTATTTATCTTCCCCTGAAACCATTTCTGGTGGCAATCCAGATATTGGGCTAATAGATTCTGAAACATTATATCCTGAAGATATTGATGTGATTTTAACACGTACTAATGCAGGTGCTATTAGCATAGCTATTGATTATATGTTGGAATATCCCGACAAAAGAATTAATCTTCATAATTTAGATGGTTTAACTAATTTAGTTAACACCGTTAGAGATATTTCACATCTTAAAAAAGGCAATCCAGATATTGAAAATGAGGCCCTTAAAAACTTTGATTCTTATGATGAATTAGCTGAATACTGTATTGCGTTTAACGATTCTGATTTATGTCTAGCGTTCTTATTAGAAAAGTCACGTGGCTATAAAGCAGTAAAACAAGCCGTAGAAGAATGTCATTGTACAAATCCAGATGTATCTATAACAACAGTTCATAGATCCAAAGGATTAGAATGGAATAATGTTATGTTAGCATCGGACTTTCAACCGATTAGCTATACAGTTAAAGAAGAAGGTGATAAACAGATTGTACGAATTAAAAATAGCGCTGAATGTCGGTTGTTGTATGTAGCTGTTACACGAGCGAAAAAGAAACTGTACATTGGTCATATTGCTCCATTAATTGAATCATTGAAAGGGGGTTCTATTAATCGTGACTAGTGAACAGCTTAATCAAGCTTTATATTTGAGTAAAATTGTTTTTAAAGTGCGGTTACGTCAATTAATGGATCGTGATCATCTTTTACAAAAAGAATTGGCTTCTGTTATTGACGTATCCCCTATTCTTATTAGTAAATATGTATCTGGGACAGTATTTCCTAGATATAAAAAGTTATATATGATAGCAACCTATTTCAATATTCCTTTAGAAGTTTTAGTAGGGCAAGATAAATTGACTGCATTATATTTAAAAGAACTACAACAATCTAATACAGTTCCAAAATTTGATAATTTAAAAGCATCTTTACTCAATCAATTTGTTGATACCTACAAAATCGATCCAATATTAGCTGTGAATGAATGCAGAGCAAATATTTATTAATGTTGTATATTATATTAAAGAGTAAATGTTTATGAATGAATATAAAAATATCAAACAACTAGGTCATTGTCCTAGTTGTGGTTCTACAGAATTTATTGTTCTCGCAAAAGTAACTGGTATTGTACCTTATGTACTTAGTTTATCAGGAAAAGAATGTGAAAACGATGCTATGTATGATGGTTTAGCGTACTCTTATAATAAATGGTGCGTGTGTGCAGGTTGTGGCAAAAGATTGTTTAAATATGCTGATTATATAGCTGATTTAATTGATTAAAAGAAATATAGAAATGATAAAGAGGCTCTATTATGAATGAAAAAGATATACAATTTGTCCTTGGTAAACACTTGTTTTTAAATAATGTTTGTATCCCTAATGTTAGTATGTATTGTCCAGGTCATACTGAATATGAAGCTGATTTTGTGTATTTTTCCATGAAAACACAATTTTTAACAGAAGTTGAAATTAAAACGAATTTTCAAGATTTTAAGGATGACTTTAATAAAAAACGGTATCATGACTGTAAAAATGTCAAATATTTGTACTATGCGATGCCTAGAACTCTTTACAATAATTATCGTGAAACAATTGATAGTATGCTTGGCGATGCAGGCCTAATACTTATTGATGAATTGACTACTCTTAATCATGGTGTTCAATATAGCTTTGGTGGGTTCGTTAAGCGAGCTAAGGAAAGAGAAAATTGGTATTCGTTAAGCCCTACTGGTTTAATGCATTATTTACGTATTGGCTGCATGAAGTGGGTCACACGATAGCCTTGTATTGATTAATAATAAGTTTAGTATTTGTCTAACATTAAATGTTAAATATATAAAACTATAAAAATATAAATATATAAATATATAAATATAATTATGATTTTATATATAAAAATATAGAATATAAGCCCGTGAGGTAATAAATGAATAAGGTATCTATCACTAAAGTATTTAAATACCGCTGTTTTGAGCCAGTTGAAGGATTAGCATTATTTGATGAAGCTCTTGATAATCGTCATACGTTGTGGAATAAATTAGTTGAAATTGATAGGGATTTTAGAGAAAAAAGCTCTCAAATTATTACGCCTATTCAAAGCGATTATCAAGTTCTTGATCAAGAAATTAAAAATTTACAAGATTCTATTAAAGCTATTAAGCGTAAAACTAGATCAACTGCAAAGGAAGAAACACGTAACATTCAGGATACAATTAAAGAACTAAAAGTGAAGCGTAAAGAAGCTTATCAAGAATTTAAACGGTTAAAATATGAAGCTATTGAACGTGAAAAAACGCTTCTTGATTGTCTTAATAATGAACGTAAAGAAAAAGTTAAACATTTGCGTTCTGAAAGTGGATTACATGGCTTTAATTTTGACGATGTAATTCATAATATATATGATGTTGCTCGTATTAAAGCGATGAAACAAGGTACTTTATTACGATTTAAGCGATACTCAAAAAATGGAAAGATTGCTGTTAGACCCTATTCAAGTTCCCCTTTATATGGTTCTGATATTCATAGAGTTAACACAATCTTTTATATAGAACCAGTAAATCAAGAACTATATAATAGCCCTATTAGAGGGGTTAGAAAAAAAGCTAGTGTAACTCAATGTCATATTCGTGTAGGTTCTGCTGATAAAGGAAAACCTATTTTTGTTACATTGCCGATGGTATATCATCGTCCTTTACCTATGGATGGGAAAATCAATGCTATTAATGTTAAGCGTCACTATATTGATCACAAACCTATTTATGAATGCCTTATTACCGTAACCTATGCTATAGAAGCTCCTACTATTAATCCTAATTCATGTGTGGCCGTCGATTTAGGATGGCGCATGACTAAGGATGGATTGCGTGCTGCATATGCAACTGATACAGATGACAAGACGATTGAATGTATCGTTACACAACGTCAATTGAATGAGTTTGATACCATTCGTGGATTATCATCTACTCGTCAAAAACACTTTAATGATTGTATTCATGTTATAAAAGCTTGGATGGCTAATAAAAATTTACCTGACTGGCTAACTGATGCAGTAGCTTATATAGATAAATGGAAGTCATACAAACACATATTTGATTTATATGATGCTTTTTTACAACATAAAAAAAGTGGAAATCAAGAAATTGTATCGTATTTAGAAGCCTATATAGAAAGAGAAAATCATTTACGAACTTGGCAATCTAATTTACAAGATCAAGTTATTGCTAGAAGAAACTATGAATATCAAAATTTTGCAGCTAAATTGGCTAATATGTATGATGTATTAGTATTAGAAAAGCTATCTATTACTGATATTGTTAAACATCAAAAAGCAATTATTGGTAGTCAACAATCTACAGCGTTAGATCGTAACCGTACTATTGTAGCTCCTTATGAATTGAAAACAATTTTAATCAATGCATTTACAAACAGGGGCAAACAGTTCGTTGAGGTGAATGCAAGTTATTCTACTAAAGTTTGTCATCATTGTGGTGCATTAGAAGAAGTGCATCAATCTTCTATTATGCATACGTGTACACAATGTCATACTGTTTGGGATCAAGATTATAATGCGTGTATTAATCTCCTAGCTCTATATAATCATGATAATAAAGTAGGTGTTTCTTATGTATGAATTATTAGCTATCCTTTTTATTATTTTTATTTGTGGTATTATGGCGTTTCTTCTTATTCTTTTAACAGATCATTAATTCGACCTATATTTAGGTATTAAATAGTAGTGAGTTTAGCACGTTTCTAAAACTTTGTATAAACACATGGTATTCTTATTGTTTATTAGGATAGTAAAGTAGGTATTTTATATGAATAGTACATTAGCTACCATTATTTCTTGTATTCTATTGGTGTTATTAATATTGAATCTTTCTGAAATGGAATTTAAGTTTGGTTTTAATCCTTTGAGTATTCCAATTATTTTATCTACTATTGCTCTTATCATTTATTTGATCGTTAATTTTGTATTATAACCCTATATTTGGGGGTTAAATAGTAGTGAGTTTAGCACATCTCTAAAACTACCACGCTTATGGAGTGTTTTTTTTGATAGGTTAAATAGTAGTGAGTTTAGCACATCTCTAAAACGTCTTTACCGGAAATACCTACCTTGCCGTCGGTTAAGTAGTAGTGAGTTTAGCATATCTCTAAAACCGCAAACTAGACGAAACACTAAATATTAAAGGTTAAGTAGTAGTGAGTTTAGCACATTTCTAAAACGCTTGATAAAGAAAGCCATACAATAATCATTATTTTATTAGAAAGAAGGTGAATATATGATCTTATTGATTTTTCTGTTTTGTATTGTTATTACAATGGCAATTATTGTAAGTAAAATCAAATTTAATTTAAATTTAACCAATAAGGATATTTTAATTAGACTTGGTTCTATTATCGTATGTTGTGGTATTGCTTTGTTCTCAATCATTACACTTGGAATTATCATTAGTGAACTTGATTCTGGTACACAGGGATTTATCCTAACTACAATTGCAAGTATTACATTATTCCTGGTGATTATTTTGTTTGGAAGAAAAAACAATAATAAATAAAAACATTAAATAATTAATATATTAGTGTTTTTATATATTATATATGGAGGCTAAATTATTTGTAGTTTATATATAATGCGTTTCGCTTTATGTGTATGTACAGTGCATTTTCTGATAATTTAGTTTGGCCAGAAATTTAATCTCCCATAAGATTTCTGGCTTTCCTCCTATCTTTTTACTTGTAGTGAGTTTAGCACATCTCTAAAACTTCAAAAATTATAAAGATGTAATCGACCATGGTTAAGTAGTAGTAAGTTTAGTACATCTCTAAAACTACCACTGTTGTTTTTGTTGATTTAAAATATGAATATTTGATTATGATATAATTATAGTGGAAGGTACCTCCCTTCCATGTAGATAGAATATAAACCCTTTGAGGTATAATTACATACATATCTTTTAGGGATATTCTATCTGCATATTTGTATATGCAGATTTTTTATTGTGTAAGGGATTAGAAAGGATTGTTAGATGAATGTATGTAAATCATTGGGAATGCTAGCTATAGCCTTGTTAGTATCAACTAGTCACTGCGCTGCTATGACAGCTACAGAGATTGTGTATGATACTGTTGGGGACAATGATATAGCTAATGCTATTTTATATTATTGTGAACAAAATGGTGTAGATCCATTATTGGCCACGGCTACCTTTGAAACAGAAAGCGGTTTTAATCAAGCTGCTATTTCTAGTTCTGGTGCTATTGGTATTACTCAATTAATGCCATCTACAGCCGCTTCTTATGGACTTAATCCATATAATCAATATGAAAATATTGAGGCAGGTGTTCGTTATTTAGCTGATAATCTAAATCGGTATAGTGGAACAGATTGGCAGGCTACCTACGCTATTGCAGCATATAATGCGGGCCCTGGTGCTGTTGATGCATATGGTGGTGTTCCACCTTATGGAGAAACTATTGATTATGTAAATGCTATTTCTGATAGATATAGTCAATTATTAAGTTTAGAAAGTTAATTAATAAAATAATTTGTTGTATAAAATATTAATATAATAATATTTTTAACTATTGATATGATATAGGTAATGAATATAAGCCCTTGGAGGCCACAATGAATTTAGAACAATTAGGAAAAAAAGCCCGCCCTATTTGGAAAAAACATGGACGGAAAATAGCTGCTATTACTGTTGGCTTAGTTGTAGCCATCGGATTATACAATTATTATGATAATCATGTGATTAAGCAAAGCCCTGAATACATGATTGAACAGTTAAATACGGCCATTCAAAATGGTGATAGAGATACCGTATATAAATATGTCAATCTGTATAACTTAATTGATGAAACAGCAAAAACGACTTCTCTATTAAATGTTAAAGTTGAAGATTGGGCTAATGGTGCTGATGCGTTATCAGATAGCATTAATCGTGATCAAATGGTAGCTGATGTAGCAGAAAACATTCTTAACAATATTAAAGATAATCACAAAATCATGTATACAGGTAATGCAAATAATATCGTATCTAAAGGTATACGGATGCTTGGTATTAATGATTTGGAGTTTGAATCTATTCATTTAACCAAAGAAAAATCAGATGTACCAATTTTAGATTTAACAGTTCATGATACAAACAAAAAAGATGTGAAATATGTTATCCATATTCGCCTTAAAAAAATGGATAATAGATGGATGCTTGATCAACTCGTAGCAGCTGATACAGTTATTAAAACTCGTTTAGTAGATTATAAGCAAAATTTAACTGAAGAAAATAGAAATACAATTGCTTTATTTAATAAACTCATTAAAATCAGTAACCCTACTGTATCTATTCAGGATTTAGCAAAACCTGAATTATCACCTAAAGAATTATTTAAATTATCAAAAGAAGAAAAGGAAAATCTATTTAAATTAAAATCTAAACTCAAAATAGAAGCTCCTATCTTGCTAGATGCTAAAGTAGATTCTGCAAAAGCTATTGTTACGTTCACAGATAAAAATACAGGAACTATCATCAAAGAGTTACCAATTGACATTACAAAAGGCTCTACTACTATTTCTTATGATAAAGATGTTAATTATACTGATAAGGCACAAGAATTATTAGCGGATGCAATTAAGAATAATCGTGTATTAGTTTCTATTACTATTCAATCTGTTACCACACAAGATGGTACTAAAACATTAAAACAATAAAAATATAAATTGTTTTATTATTTTAATTATTAATATATTAGGAGGAAGTATGATGCCAGAAAGAAAAACAATTCAATTAATTAATGAGGATACAGGAGAATTAGTCAATTCACCTGATAAGCTATTCATTTCTGAAAGTTCATTAGATGGTATTTCACCAGATGATTTTGAAATGGATGTGGAGGATGAAGAACATGGAGATGAGTAAACAAAATACATCTGGAATTAATAAAATTGAAGCTAAACGTCAAGAAGTAATTGATTATATCTTGACGGAAATTAATAATGGTAATCCTCATGTCTTTAATAACCCTAACCACCCATCTTTATTTGAACAATACAATTTTAAAACAGATAAAACATATAGCGGAATGAATCGGTTTATATTAGCCGTTTCAGCTAGTTTGGAAGGGTATAAAGATCCTCGTTGGTTAACTTATAAGCAAGCAAAAGAGTTAGGGTATTCTGTAAAAAAAGGTACGCATGGTACAACATTAGAATATTGGGAACGCATTCCTGTAAAAATGGATAAACTTGATAAGGATGGAAATCCAGTTCTCGATGAAAATGGTAAACCCGTTCAGGTTACTAGAACGAAAGAAGATGGTACCCCAGTGATGCGTTGGATGGGTAAGCCATTTACTGTTTTTAATGGTGAACAGATTAATGGGATTCCACCTTATGAACGCCAACCTATGACAGAAGAGCAACGTATCAAAGAATTAGAATCTATTCTTACTCATAGTGAAGCTCCTATTCTTTATGATAGTTTAGAATATAATTATTACCAAAAAAGTACTGATACGATTCATTTACGACCAAAAGATGATTTTAAATCTATGGATCAACTTTATGCAACGGCGCTACATGAAATCGCTCATAGTACACAACACCCTAATCGGTTAAATCGTCAATATATGGAAGCATCTAATCCTTTAGAAGAATTACAAAATTATGCTAAAGAAGAAGTTGTTGCTGAATTTACAGCAGCTATGTTAAATGCTAAATATAATCTACCGTATTCAGAACGAATGGGAAAAGATAATTCTACATCGTATATTGAAGGGTTCCAGCAAGTATTTAATAATAGCCCATTAGAACTTCTTGAAGCCTTAAAAAAAGCAGAACAAGCTGCTACGTATATTGAAAATAATATGCTCGTTCTTGAACAAGAACAAACAGAACAATTAGAACAATCTGCTTCTCTAAATCAATCCTCTTTAGATGATTTAGAAGTTCATTTTGATTGGGCTGAAGGAATGGTTACTGATAAGGATGGTAAAAGTTATACCCAGATTGGTGTAGTACCATCTAAACTATCTGACTTAGGCACAGATACTGGTAATTACTATTCTGATAATTTAATTTTAAAAGGCAAAGCTGCTCAACAATTTTTAACTGATGCAGCTCGTCAAGATTATTTTTACTCTGGACTTGGATATGCTAAATGTTCATTTACTATCAAGGTCAAAGACTTTGAATTTGGTGATCGATTCGACTTAGGGGATAGTTATATTAAAAGTGCTAATTTAAACGGTAAAAAAGAAGTTGGTGGTATTGAATACTTTAATAATTTTCTAGTAAAGACGTTTGATGTAGACCCTCATACATTAGAAAATTTAGTAGCACAAGAGCAACAACTGATTGCTGAAGGTAAATTACCTTCTATCGTTAATTGCCCTAATGGACAAATTATTACCAATGATATGAACCAGGATAATCTTATTTCATCTACAAAAGAACAAAATACAGTGAAATTCGATAAAAACTTTGCTATTAGCATACGACATAAAGAAGGCTTATTATGTCATAATACTAATATGATTGTTATTGGTGGTGGTACATCATTTGATTATCTATTGCAGGATACGCCAGAAAAAATGCTTGGCCCAGATGATGCTTATAGAGAATATGGTGGTCATTTTTACGCTTTAGATCATGATCCTGAAAGTCCTAACTTATATAAAGGCGATTACGCCATTCAGTTAATGAATGATGTTGTTTTAGAAGATATGACTGTTCATTTAGTTAATGCTAATAGAACAATTACACTTGCTGATGGAACTGGATTCGATTCACAAAATCCATCTAATGTACGTAGTTGTTTAGGATGCTACGATAAATTAGGGATTAATTTCCATATTATTGATAAAAATGGTGAATTTCATACATTTGAAAGTCGTATTGATTTAGGTGATTTAGATACTATTTCTAAAACGCCAATGCTTGACGTTTTAAAATCAATGGAAAAATGGACTAGTGTTAAATTAGAAGGATTGTCTGATGATGTTCATACTATGGTTGAAGAACTAGAAGATAGACTAAAACGTAACGAATTACCATCCCCTTCTGTTCAAACTAATCCTAAAATTTATACAGAAAAATTACAGGCACTTTATAATTCGCATTCTAACCCTGAAAAATATGCAGAAGCATTAAAGCCTGTTAAAGAAATGTTGAATGTAACACAAACTAAGGATTTATCTCAAAAGCCTAAAGTTGGCTTATCTATTTCTAAACCTAAAGGAAAATCTGGCTTAGAACGTTAACATTTTATTGTTAAAATTATTTATTGTTTAATGACTAAAAATATTTATTATTTTATATATTAATTATTTGAATATAAACCCAGTGAGGATATAAATGAATACACTTTATATTGCAGAAAAGCCTAGTTTAGCAACTTCTATTGCTAAATATTTAGGTGGATTTACTAAAAGTAAAACAGCGTTTGAAAAAGGTGATACTAAAGTTACTTGGTGTTATGGACACGTATTTGCAACGGTTGATCCTGAAGAATATGATCCTAAATATCATAGATGGACTGTTTCTGATTTACCTATTATCCCATCAGATTGGATTTTAAAACCACGTGCAGATGCTAAGGAACAAGTTAAAGCTATTAAAGAAATGTTGCAGTGGGCTGATGTTGTAATTCATGCAGGCGATCCAGACCGTGAAGGTCAACTACTCGTTGATGAAGTCTTAGAATATTACGATTATAAAGGAACGGTTAAACGGATTCTCATTAATGCTACAGATGATACCTCATTAAAACGTGCGTTTGATTCTATTGTGGAAAATAGTCAATTTAAAAACTTATCACAAGCAGGTCTAGGCCGTTCTAAAATGGATTGGCTACTAGGTATGTCTGGTACACGTTTATATACGCTCCGTTATCAACATTTAGGCGGTAAAGGTAAATTAAATGTTGGTCGTGTACAAACACCTACATTAGCTCTTGTTGTAAATCGTGAACATGAAATTATAAATTTTAAAGAACAAAAATTCTTTGATATTCATGCGATTATTTCTGTAGATAATGAACAATTTAAAGGAAAGCTCGTTCATGAAGGCTATATTGTAGAACAATCAGAAGCAGAAACCATTATGAATGCTTGTAAAGCAGCAGGAACAGCTATCATTAAAGAATGGGCCGTTAATGATAAAAAAGAGGCCCCTCCCCTTCCATATTCCCTGGATTCTTTACAAGGGTATATGAATAAAAAAGCAGGATGGTCACCAAAGAAAACACTTGATGTCACCCAAAAACTATATGAAATGAAATATGTGTCATATCCTCGTTCTGATTGTAACTATTTGCCTATGGGCCAATATAATGATGCACACGATATTTTAGATGCTATTTCTCGTGGTTCTACGCTTCCTAGTGATTATTCAAGTCATGCTAATACATCATTACAATCTAAATGTTTTAATGATAAGAAAATTACAGCCCATCATGCTATTATTCCCACTCGTGAAGCTCCGTCTGGATTAGATGCGGATCAACAACTTTTATATGACGAAATTGCTTTACGATATATTTTGCAATGGTATCCTTCTATGGAATTTACTGAAACAAAGTATGTATTTTCTGTTGCAAGCGAAGATTTTAATGGTCGTAGTGTCTTTATACGTGATAAAGGCTTTAAAGCCCTTATAGGCTCAAATAAAGAGGATGAAGATACAAATGATGTATCCATTGCTCAAAAAGCCGTAACCGCTGCTGCAGGCGATTCTGTTCCTGTATCTGATATTGACTATAAAGAAGGTGTAACAAAACCACCTAAACGGTTTACAGAAGGTACATTGCTAACAGCAATGGCCAATATTCATCGTTTTGTTTCCGATCCTGAATTTAAGGAAAAACTAAAAGAAATTAAAGGGATTGGCACTCCTGCTACTCGTTCAACGATTATAGCAGGGTTAATAGATAATGGATTCCTTTCTTTAGATGGTAAATCTCTTCGCCCTACTGCATTAGGGGAAGAACTAGTTAAACATATTCCTAGTATTATTACAGCCCCTGATATGACGGCTAAAATGGAACTTTCCTTAATGGATGTAGAAAAAGGTATTACCTCTTTAAATGCAGTAATGTCTGAATATGAATCATTTCTTAAAGGATTGGTAGAAGCAGAAACAACAATTTTTGCTCAACCACCAAAAATTGAAGGTGTTGAATGCCCTGTCTGTCATGAAGGTGTTCTTATTTTAAAAAAAGGTAGTAAAGGCCCATTCTGGGGATGTAGCGCTTATGCTAAAAATGGATGTAAAGCTATTTTCTCTGATGCTAATGGTAAACCTGCTATTTATGAATGCCCTGATTGTCATAAGGGATTTTTAAAGCAACGAAAAGGTAGTAAAGGTACTTTCTGGGGCTGTAGTAATTATCCTGATTGTAAATGTACTAAAGAGGATGCTAAAGGCAAGCCTAAACTATAAAATGATTAAAAATTAAAATTCTTAATCAATAAAAATATTAATATATTTATTGATTTATATTTTGAACCATTACATAGGAGATATAAATGTCCTCATTAATTGAAAAACAACAAGATTTTAAAGGTTCTATTAATGAAGTACCTTTTGAACGTGAAGAGGTATTTGATGCAACGGCTTCTATTGTCAATGCGATTGAACATAGATGGCCTATTACCTGCTCAAAAGAAACTATAGAGGCAATTAAAGGATATGTGGAAGGCCATGAGGCCTTACATCCATCCTTCTCTTTTAAAAAATTTGAACGAGAAAATACAAATCGTATTGCTTATACGACGGAACCTAAAGAGGTATGGCTTAGTTATGAACGGTCTGATTACCTTAAAGAAGCAGGTACAACATTACCATTAGCGTTAACTGCATCACTTACTAAAGATCAAGAAGCTGTTCAAGATTTTGAACAAGCAATGGATGCATGGGAAAAAGAAAAAGAGATTAAAGGCGAGCAAAAGAAAGAAGAATACAAAGAACTTACAGAAGAAGAAGCCTTAAAATTAGTCGCTTCTAATGGTACTGAATTATTGTATTTACCTGATAAATATCGTAATAACGAAAAAATTGTATCGGTTGCTATCTCTAACGATGAAGATGCGTTCCGTTATGCGGGAATGGCTGCTCGTGATAATGATCGTTTAGCTAGACAGGCTATTAATGCTGATCCAGATAATGTTAAATATCTAGGGCAAACACTACGTAATGACCCTGATTTATATCAAATGGCCATTGAACGTGACAATGACCTTATTAAAGATATTCCTGTGGCTATGCAGCATAATGCAACTATTGAAAAAATTATTGCTAAAGATAATCGCCGTCAGTTTGGTCTTACTATAAAAAAAGCCAATGAAGGAGCTGAATTGACACGATGAAGCGCAAAAAACAGTTAAAAAAAAGAAACAATAGCCCTAGTCCGATTGTAACAACAACGGCTATGAAACAACGGCAAAATCATAAGCATACAAAGAAAATCGGTGATGTAATTGTGACAATACCTTGCTTTGGAAAAAGCCGTTCTCGTTCTCGATAGGTGATTCTATGAAGTGGGTTAATCATAGAATCATTACTACCTCTATTGCATTCCTCCTAACACAAAATATTCCTTTTGTGTTAGGAGCGTATGCAGGTAGTACGTTACCTGATCGACTAGAAGCTCATAATGAGAAATCTAGTTTAACCTATTACAATCATAGACAAGTGACGCACTGGTTTGTCCCTTACATGATTGCTTTTACATTTCTAGCCATACTTGGATTAGTTATTAATCCATTTTCTGACGTATCTTCATTATTTTTTAAAGTTACTCTTGGTGGGCTATTTGGTTGTATTGCTCACATTGGTGAAGATGCAGTAACAGGAACCGTTCCTGGTTTAACACTACATTCTCGTATTGGAAAAGCATTCTTTAAAACTGGCGATAATAAAGAATATACAGTATCTGCTATTTGTATTGTTCTTACAATAATTACTCTTATTATTATTGGAATCTCTTATCCATTACAATTGTTATTTTAATTAGGAGAAATTTTTACAATGGAAAAAATGGAATTTAAAACAAAATCTCAACTTACACAAGAACATTTTCATGAGTATTTAGAAAATAAATTAAAAACAGATGGTTATAGTGAAGTCGAATCTGACTTATATTTTAAATTTGAACAGTATATTAATAGTCGATTAGCTGCTATTGAAACTACCATGTCAATGGTCGCTAATGGTATTGCTTTACAAAAGGATACAGGGGTTGCTTTATTACGAGAAGTTCCTAATGATGAAACTTTTACTATTCAATTTAATGGTGTAGAACATACCGTATCCCGTGATGAATATATTGTTTATATTGAACGTAAAGCAGTAGAAGCTGTTGCTTCTGGTATTCCTGTACTTCCTTATGAATATAGCTATCTATTTAAGCAAGCACCGTCTTTAAATCGGGTAATGAAATCTAGTGGTGAGTACCCTGTTGAATTAGTAGCAATGATGCTACAAAAAAATGCTAATTCTAATGCTCCTGAATTAGTATGCTTATTCTCTACTATTACCAATGATATTTTTTCTTATCGTTTTAGAAAAAATAATAAATACGATATGTTTACTCCAAATTATAATTCTACGTTTGAAGTTAAAGATAAAGCTAATATTGGTAAATGCTTTATGTTACGAGTAGCACCTAGCCGTAACTCTGGTCTACTTAGAATTATTGATATGATTCCATTAGCATCTAATGATGAACCTAGTGATCGTCATAGCGCTATGGAAGAAACTATGACAAAGGCTTATTAATATGAGGCCACGATCCCCTGAAGTAATTAAACATTTACAAGAATTAGATCCTTCTAAATGGCTTGATAGCCCTTATTTACGTCAAGCCGATGAAGAATCGTTACTGACGTTATTACAACGTAAACCAGACGGCTTTAAAACGCTTTTAAATAGCTCCTACTCATTCATACGAGATATTGTATTACGTCGTGATATTTTAATTACTATACTCAAAATTAGGCCTCATTATATCAAATTAATACCTGTTAAACACTTATCAGAACGATTGTTTAGTATCGTCAATCAAGCCATTGAAAAAGATACTGATGAATTAAGTAAAAAGCTATTAATTGATGCCTTATCTGTAGCCAAACAAGAACTATTAGATTATAAGGATGCTCAAACTATGGAAATAAAAGAAAATATATCTCCTTCCTCTTCAGCACAACAAGATATTAAAACACCATCAGATACAGGCGATGAAAGGATACCTAATCCTCCCCCTTCTCCATCTGATGATGCAGAAAAAACTAATGATGTACCTACTGAAGCTGAAGTAATTAAAGAATCAACTGAAGAACCTAAAGAACTAATTAAAGAACCTGTTGATGAAATAGAAAGCGAAACAGAATCTGTTTCAACTAAGGAAACTAATGATGAAAATAACTCTACAGATAGCTCATCTCTTGACCCTACTATTCAAAAAGCTTTTATGAATGCTTCATTAGGTGATTTCACTAAGTCGTTAGAACAAAAGATTATTGCTATTGTTACTGATAATAATGTAAAAACCAATCAAGAAATTAAAGAGTTGGTTACACAACATATTACTCAATTATCTAATAATTTAAAGGCCCAACAACAAACATTAGATTTACTTCAACAAACGCTCAATGAACCTAGCAAAGCTTTGATTAATCGTTTTACTGAAGAAAGTGAAAAAGTGACTGTACGTATTAGTGACATACAATCTATACTTAAAAATCAGTATAACGAGGCTAAAACGTTATCCACTAATTTTTCTACATTATTAGAAAAACCAACGCAAGATTTATATAATTCATTAGAAACACAAATTATTAGTAACATGAATAGCTGCATTAATGATGAATCAGGTATTCAATTACAAGTGCAGGAAATTAAGAATAAATCAATTGAATCTATAGAAAAATCAACGCAAGTCGTTGTAGATACAACTAATAATTTAATTGATGCGCTTACAACTAGATATAATCAACAAAAAAAGATTATTGAAGAAGCCAATAATTTCTTTGATAAGAAAGGCTTGATTCAAAATATTACTATTATAGCTGTGTTTGTAAATTTATTACTCTTGTTCTTTATCTTCGTTACACTATTAATAAGAGGATAATTATGGATGTTCAAAAATTATTAGAAACAAATCGTTTTAACTTACATTCTTTAGAGTTACAGCCTTATAGAGATACATACGCTGTATGTATGCCCTGTATTGAACGTGATGTAACCATGATAACGGCTTGTGGTGATCGTATTAGAGATAACTATACTGTTGCAGTTTATGTATTATCTCGCAACCCGTCTTTATTATGGTGTTTCTCTATTCGGATACAAACCCATCCTTCTATTGTTCCGATTGTATCTCATGCATTAGAAGCTACTGATAGGCTCACGTTAACTATTAAACGTGCAGCTAAGATAGCTAAAAATGAAGGACTTCGTAGAGAAGCACTTTGTTATTCGTTATAAGTTAATCTTAATCATATATTGTCATGCTCTATAAGCGAGGCGTTTTAACGCTTCGCTTATATTTTTATATATAAAAATATTTATATATAAATTAATTTGACAATTAATTATTTTATTGCTAGAATATAGACAATGAATATAAACCACTTTAGGTACATAATTAAGGAGTTGTTATTATGAAAATTATCGCCGTCGCAAGCACTAAAGGTGGAGTTGGTAAATCAACCATTGCTATCAATCTAGCTACTACACTTAATCAATTAGATTACCAGGTAATTTTAGCAGATGCGGATGCTCAACAATCATCCTTCTTATTTGCTGAAGATCGCAAAGAAACAGGCCTTCCTGTTATGAATGCCGTTTCTATTGAATCGCCAGAAGAATTGGATGATGTTATTCAACACAATACAGTTGATTATCTAATTATTGATTGTGGTGGCCGTGATACAGTGATGTTCCGTACAGCACTCATTAAGGCTGATATTATTGTTATTCCTGTAACTAGTGGCCAGTTTGATTTCTGGGGTACTACGGATACACTTGATTTAATTCAAGAGGCCAATACATTTAGAGTACAATCTAAACAAAATGAACCTCATGTAGTATGTGTATTAAACCAGGCTCGTACATTTACTAAAACCCATAAAGAAATTGAAGAAGGTCTAAATGAAATCGTTAGTGAATATAACGTAACTCGTGCTAATACCGTATTAGGTCAACGTGAGGACTATCGACGGGCTACGCTTGAAGGTCAAGGCGTTACTGAATTTAAGCATAGCAGCAAAGCGGCTCATGAAATGCTTTCGTTTGTCAAAGAAATTGAAGCTATCTAATCATTATTAATAAGGAGATCATTACAATGGCACTTTCTAAAAAACCTATAAAAAAATCTGTAGATACATTTATTAATGCAGGTGGTACAGCCCCTAAAAAAGAAAAAGAATCTAAAGAGTTTGAACGATTAGAATTACGTGTTCCGCCTGAAATTAAAGCAGGAATTAAAGTATTTGCTGCCTTGAAAGACGAAAAAATGATTGATGTCGTTACAGAAGTTTTCTTAAAAGGCTGTGAAGCCTATCAACATATTGATGGATTCCCAAAAATTAAGTAAATTCCATAATGATGAAAGCCCTATACTACATAGGGCTTTTTCTATTTTATTGAAATATATAAAATAATAAAAATATTAATATATTTATTGTTTTATATATTAATATATGCTATAATATAAATATGATAGCTGATGTATATATACGTCAAATCTAATTTTATTGAATATAAACCCTTTGAGGTGATTTGTTAGTTGTGAATAGGAGTGTTGTATTATGATTGATTGGATTTTAGATACTTTATGGAGCTATAAATGGATTTTATTAGTATTATTTATTCTTAATGAGTTCAGTCGAGTATGGATTACTTATAATAGAATACAAACATTTACACAAAAAATAGAGGAGGCTCGCTCTAATATTGCTGTTATTTTGAATCAAAAACTTGAAATTATTAATCAATTTTCTGCTATTGTTAGTCAATATGACGGACATGAAAAGGGAATTCAATTAAAAATATCGAATGATTATACGAAAACAGCTAAGGATGCCACTAATGCATTATCTTATATTCATGGTGTAGCCATGGCGTATCCTGAATTAAAATCTGATAGTAATTACAATATTTTCCTTGAAAATATCAGTCATAATGAACATTCGTTAACAGAACGTAGAGAGGCTTATAATACATTTGTTAAAGATTACAATACCTACATTACTCAATTACCAACTTGTTTTCTTGCTAAACTATTTGGATATAATAAAGAAACTTATTTTAATAACAATTAATTCATTTAACATTCATTTCATTCGTTTTTTTCGTTTTTATTTGATATAATAAGAACAGGATGAACGAATGAATATAAGCCCATGAGGCAATAAAAAAGGAAGTACATCCATGTTAGGGTGTACTTCTTTTTTATTAATACGTAAAAAGAAAAAAATAATATATAGACCATAGCTTTTGTTATGTATTAATGTATCTGATTATTCCTATGTTCATCCTTTTTTATGTATAAGAAAGGATACTATATGAAGCACAAACAACTTTGGCTCACAGCAGCTATCATGACAATGCTCGGTACAAATATGTCTTTTGCAGCCGTGCAAATTGG
>ERZ773018.114-NODE-114-length-56593-cov-6.219357_pt1 | contig 56593 bp, 75 predicted proteins | sample MGYA00580840_ERZ773018 | MGnify/ENA primary metagenome ERZ773018 (study PRJEB29015, sample SAMEA2738125) | human oral metagenome | biome: human oral; feature: human-associated habitat; material: saliva | place: China | collected 2256 ... | reverse complement strand
ACGAGACTCTGTCTTGATGCCTCACCCCATACAAAGGTACCGATTTTGCCGTAAGGATAGCTCTTTTATCGCGAGATAACTTGTAAATATCACACTAGAGGGGTGCTATGAGAATCGTAAAACTAGGATAATAGAGAATGACTATTTGGGATTAGTTTACGGCCATTTTCAAGGATTTGCAGAGTCTGCCCTTCTTCTTCTGTGATATTGCTCTTGCTTCCCGGATAGCTTCTTAATTCAGTTTATAGATCCTATTCCGTCCCAAAATATTGTGTTTTCAAGGAAGACAAGGATTGGAATCTAAAAGGTTTGGGACCTACTCACATAGTCATCGAGTCAGAACTCGTATAGTAAGATTCAGTAAGAAAATGTCTAAAGGCTTCCATAAATGGAAGCTCAATTTTGCGACCATCCTCTAGTTTTGCGTATATTTTTTTCGTGCATATCTCTGATGGAGTGCAGGCATTGAAATATGCGAAATAGCATAATAGTGTTCGCAAAAGGTTTACTGGCGTATCGTATCCCTCAATCTGAGGAAGCTCAATATTCATAGACCAAATATTGTTATAGCCATAAGGGGCTCGTTTCTTGATAACGCCTTCCAGCTCCAAGTCAACCCACTCTTTCTCACATATCCAGGCCATACGATAGACATTATGGTTTGCATAGGGGGTTCTCTCTTCTCCCTTGTAATAGCGGCATTCCCTTATTAGCTTTTGTGCCTTATCCATGTCGTTCATTGCTTCTTTTATTGAGACTTTCGATATTCTATTCCGCGTATTCTATCTAACAACTCTTTGAAGTAGTTGTATGAAGAGCCTATTTTCAGCCGCTCGTCGTTCATGGCAAACCTCTTGATGATGTACTCTCGAAAGTGTTGTGTTGCCCACATACGGAATAGAGTTTCTAGCGTTACATAGTGCAACTGAGTTTGTCGAAAAGCTCACCGCCAACAATGACGGAGGTGGAAAGTCTTGATTGTATATAATAAATAAAGGATGGAGTATATTAGAAATACTATGACTTTAGGTAGAAAATATCCCCTGCCATACACTCCAATGGCAGGGGATAAGTGTGATAATAAAACCTCTAAATAGAGATGGAGTGTTGTTCTTGTTACAAGCGATCCGCCGCTTGTCTTATTCTGTTAGCAAGGTCGACTAATGCGCCCTTTAATTGTTCTGTTTCTTCTTCTGTAAACTTTGTGGGTTTACCATTACCATCAATGCCATTTAGCTTGTGGTAAAACCATGATGCAGATTTTCCAAAATATCTCCGTGCAATTCCGAGCCATGATATATCAACAGCAATATCTTGTAATTGTTGTTTCATATTCATGTTTTCTTCTTTTTTTTTAGCTATTGTAATCATATCACAAAGTTGTTTGCCCCCTCTTTTGTGAGGGGGCTGTGTTCAAAACTCTATATTTACATCGATCAATTCATCGAAGAGCTGTTGTGCATAGAATAGCAAGTTTGGATGTCCATTTGGGTAGCTCTTCTTGTAGTTTCTAATTGCTAGGATTAGTTCTTTTTCGTTGTCTGTCAATTCCATTTCTTTTGTCTTTAGAGGTTCTTATTATCACACCACAAAGATAGTACATTATTTTGTACTATGCAAGTTTTGGAGAAAAATTTTCTCCATTATCTTTATTCTTGAGACTAAGTCCATAAGTTGCATTTCGCCAATACGATGTATTTCATAGTGATATATTTCTGTATCTTTGTGCGAGGAATGTAATAAAAAATAATTGTTGTAATGGAGAAGATTTTCGTAACGTTGTGTATTCTTTTTACCGCCTATTTGTCTGTTTTGTTTGCGATTTTCGCAGACCTCTGGGCTGGAGTTCGTAAAGCGAAACAGAATCATGTGGCGAGGTCAAGTTATGGGTATAGACGCACTATTGAGAAGATAGCGAAGTACTATAATGCCCTTATTGCCCTCACTATCATTGATGCAATGCAGATGGTATCGGTGTGGTACCTTGAGATGTACTACGAGTATCATATCCCCCTATTCCCCTTCATTACGATTGGAGGGGCTATCTGTATTGGCCTCGTCGAGATTAAGTCTATCTACGAGAAGGCAGAGGACAAGGTAAGGATAGACGATGTAGCTACGTTGTTGTGGCGACTTGTTGCGCACCGAAAGGATATAGGGGAGGTATCCAAGGATATTGTCGAGTATATCAAGGAACCTATCGAGGAAAAGAAGAAGGAGGAAAAGAAATGAGACAAATAAAGGAGATAATACTGCACTGCACAGCCACACAAGAGGGGCGAGAGGTGCATGTTGCTGACGTGGACAGATGGCACAAGCAGCAGGGGTGGGAGTGTATAGGCTACCACTACCTAATAACCCTAGACGGGAAAATAGAAAAGGGTCGCCCAGAGTGGAAGATCGGGGCACACTGCAAGGGGCGCAATAATGTTAGTATCGGAATTGCATACGTTGGAGGAGTGGACTATCAAGGCAAGCCAAAGGACACACGCACAGATGCTCAGAAGAGGGCTTTGGTGCAACTGCTTCGAGAACTCAAAGGTCGTTATCCAAAGGCAACTATCCACGGGCACAACGAATTTGCCGCAAAGGCTTGCCCTTCGTTCAATGTGCAGAAATGGCTAACAGAGGTATATATAGCATGAGAGAGAAAAAACTAAAGCGTATTACCGCCGTATCATTAAGTGTATCATTGATTGTATCATTAGCAGGTTGCAAGACCAAGAAAGAGGTACATAAGCAGCTAGAGACCTCGCAGACCGAGGTAGTAGCCTCTAGCAAGGTGGAGACCGCCAAGACAGATACAGAACGGCAGGAGCAAGCCCGAGAGGAGGAGAAGACGAACGTTGTAACCATAACAACTACCTACTCACCGCCCGACACGGCAGGCAGGCAGTGGAAGCTATCGGAGACCCGAACCGAAGAGAGCAAAGATAGAACCAAAGATAACCTTATTCGTGAGGTCTCACAAAAGGTAGTAGAGGTACACGATACCATCTACCTAGAGCGCACCGAGCAGAGCAAGGAGGTTATAACCGAGAAGAAAGAGGTCAAGGCTAGAAACCCTCTACACTCGATTCGCTTGTGGGCGTTTTTGGCTCTTGCTGTACTAGCAGTGTGGTACGTATTCTTCTCTAAGATTGACGTCCTCGGGATTAAGGCGAGAATTAGACGGCTTCTCCAGAGACGAGAATAATTAGTATCTTTGTGGCGTCTTGTTGATGCTGGCTCTTTCTCTAGCGTCAATAGTAGTAGTTTTGGGAGGGGTGCTTAGGTGCCCCTCTCTTTTTTGTTTCATATTGTTGCAAATTTCAAAATAATATCTATCTTTGCAGTGTTCAATCGCACCTCAGCGGAATTGAAAAGTCGTCAGTAATTGACGTGAATTGAAACGCTTTGACAATTTCTACTATTTGTAGATGCTTTTAATTTCAAAGCTAAAGGGGCTCTCTTTATCGGGAGCCCCTATTTTTATTTCTGTTTTATTTCGATTTCTAGACCTAGATAATCTAGGTAGCGTAGTAGAGTGCGCAGTTGTGGTGATTTGTCTCCGAGCTCCAACTTATCGAGCTCTTGTGCGGAAGATATTGTCCCACTCTTGACAACCGCATACTTGGATAGCCCTAATTCCTCTCTTCGATCAATCAGAACCTGCTTTATTTCTTTCTCTGTCATAATTCTTGCAAAAACTCATCGAAAATCCATTGTCCTAACTCTGTAGGATGTCCGTCTTCGATATTAACTAAGGCTTCGTTGCGGTCAAAGAGCCAAAAGAAGAAATTGGGGTCGTTGTCAGATTCTGTACGAACATACTCGTGTAGGGAAATCATATCCTCCTCGTTGTCATACTCACGATTATACTCTTCTACACGCTCGTATAGTATCCGTATCTTGGACTCCTCGTGCCAATCAACGTTTCTATGCGCGAGTGCAATATCACGACAAAGCTGCAATGAAAACCCTGAGAAACGCTCATCATCACCGAGCTCACTCTCTAGCTGCTCCTCTAGGAAGCACGTTTCCATTTCATCATTCACACGCCAACTTTCATCAAAAAAATCTGTTAGCCACTTCTTCTGCTCATCGTAATTGGTAAGCCCCTCTCCAGCGCAAAGCTCCTCCCAATTCTTGTACCCGAGGTTATCCATACATCTGAGGTACATTTCGTGCAATTCTATTGCTTTTTCTCTCGTGTCCATAGTTATTGATTATTAGATTCTTCTGCTTCTAGTTCATCTGCGATCTCTAGTAGAGCATCTATATAGTCGCTCATCTCTTGCTCTACGTCTAACTCATCTAGGTAGTTCATAATATCACTTATTGACTTCAAATCCTCTTCGTATCCCTTGTTATACTCTAGTGAGTCCTTGGCTGGGCATCCTGCGAATTTATCCTCTGCATCTTCGCCGTATTCTTCGATAAGATCTTCAAGTCTTTGATTGTCAGACCAAGTGCGATTAATCTCATCCCATATTTCCTTGTTACAACCATATCGAGAACCATTCCCATCTTCGATATACACCCATCCGCTTTTTAGCTCCTTTCCTTCGTAGTTGTTGTTCTCGAATTGCAGGTGCTTGAACAATTCGTGATAGTAGCAGTCTTCGCCTTCATTAAGAGCCTTAAGCCTTTCGAACAGCCTCTCATCATCAATTCCTGAGCACGTCTGCCCTAGAAGTTTTGCGTAGTCAATTTCGTTGAGAACATCTTCGATTGTAACATCTTTGATTCCGAGGATGGCTGCTAGTTGAGTTTTTGTCATCTTGTACATAGTCTTGTCTGTCTAGTAGTTGTTTTCTTTGTTGTTGAGGGGGTGGTTTCCCACCCCCCGGGTTTTTACTGTACGTTAATTTCGCTGTCCTTATAATCGCATCCTCTGAGGTATTGGTTGCGAAACATGCTACGAGCTTCTTTCTTGTTGCGAGCGTAAATCGTTGCGCTGCTGTAGTTCGTGCTAACTGTGTAGGCTTTAATTGCTTGCTTTCTCATGATGTTGTTCCTTACCAATTGCCAAATTCTTTACCACACTCGTTGTAGCCTGCTTCCTTGCTTGCATACATTGCATTGATAAGCTCACCTATCTGCTTCCCTGTAAGCTTACTGAGATCTGTATGCTCCTTCAGTATGTTCACAATTTCTTGTATCGTCTTTTCGCCGTGCTTTGTTGCCTTTGCAATGCTTGCGAGCTTCTGATTTGATAGTCCTGTAGTTTTCATTTTGTCTTGTTGTTTAGTAGTTTGTACTTGTTCTTTTCTTACACTACAAAGGTAGTACATTATTTTGTACTGTACAAGTGTTTGCTTACCTAGTCTTCTTCTTTTAAGTTTATTTATGCTTTAGTCTGCAAACTCTAGGAAGATCGTAACTCAACAATCAAGCAGGCGCAAATAAAAAACACACTAGAGGGGTAATTCCAGTGCATTTTGTGTACGGATTCGTGTGCAGTCTTTGTAAGTCGCTGAAAATCAGTGTTGTTTGTGGAGCATATCGCTCTTTTAGTATTGATGCCATACAGTACCACAAAATGCCAACTCGCTAAATTCGAGTGTGTTGTTTCGTCTCTTGGTACTTCGTGGTGCTTGATATGGTGCGAAAAGAGTGTACAAAATCGTGTACACCTAAAGGAGATCGAACTTGTTCATCTCCTTCCTTTTCAGTTCGTCTACTATAGCAACATAAGGCTTCATGGCATCGTAGTCCGAGTGTCCCGTCCATCGTATGATTACCTCAACCGGTATTCCTAGTTGTAGGGCGGTAACAACAAAGGTTCTGCGTGCACAATGGCTGGTTATTAAGGCGTACTTAGGATAGTATTCGTCATACCTCTTATTCCCTCTGTAGTAGACTATGCGAGTTGGGGTGTCAAGCCCTGCTAATTCTCCGAGCTCCTTTAGATACATGTTGTATTTTTGATTTGAGATTACCGGGAGGGCTGCATCATTTGGCAGGTGTGCATCGGAATACTTGTCTAGTATTGCTCTAGCCTTAGAATTGAGTTCTATTGTCAATCCATCGTCCGTTTTCTGTGTGACTATATGGATTGCGTTGCCGTGTATATCTGATTTCCTTAGGGCACGAACGTCCGAGTAACGCAGCGAGGTGTAACAACAAAATAGGAATATATCTCTTGTTGTCTTGAGGTAGTTCTTCTGGTCGGGGATGTGGTATTCCTGTAGTTGTCGCAGTTCTTCTAAGGATAGGTAGATGATCTCCTTGTGGTTGCCATCCGTACCCTTTAGTTTCGGCTTGAACTCAATATCCGCATTGCCGTTGTAGTACTTTTTCTTTCGAGCCCAACGGAGGAAGAAGCGCACGAACTGATAATCCTTGTGTATAGTTGTGTTTTTTAGGCCTTGGAACAATAAGGTGTCTATGAACGTCTGGAGCAGCTCTGTGGTGATGGCTTGGAATGGCTTGTCTCTTATGACGGAAAGAAAATGCTTCCTAACCGTGTTGTTCTTTTTTAGTGTTGCTTCTGCCCAACTGTTCTTCTTCCCTACAGTGTTTATGTATTCGTCAAATGCCGACCTGACGGAAACATACTCTTCTTCGAATATGCTCTTTCGTCCGATCATGTCGTAGAAGAGCATCCGTACCTCTTCCTTGTTTGGTACTCTTTTTTCTATGAGTTCATATCGAGCGAATACTTCATTGATCTGTGCTTTGTACTCTTCTATTGTCCGGTTGATTTCGGCAGCGTCTTTCGCTCCCGGTGTGACACGCTCTATTTCTGCGTCCCATTGGTCTAAGTCGATCTTTCGGCCGAGAGGAAAATCGAAAGGGCGTTCTCCGCTAATGGTGACACGCATACGAATAGCAAGGTCGGTAGTGTCGCTTGCTTTTCGCTTGTGCAGGTTGAACTTAATGCTTCGCTTGATGAACATTCATCTAACGTATTTTCAGCTCGCCTTTCCCGAGCAATAGCCAGTCTGGGGGAACGCCAAAATCGAGACACACATAAGCCAAGGCGTCTATATCTATAGCCTTGTAGTGCATTTCTTCGATGGGCTTACCGAGGTCTCCCTTAATCCTGTAGTACTTCACGAGATTAAGGTTGTGCTCTTCGCAGAAGGACTTCAACCCCGTTGTTCTCCCCAGCTCCTTTGCTATTGATATGGCTTCGAAGAAGCGTCTCTGAATGTCTATCACTTGAGGGTTAATGTTCTTCTTCATTGAGAAACGCTTCTATTGTAGCACTCTTCAGATTATTCTTCTGATTGTAAAGAGTGTATAGTAAGGTTATGCGTCCATCCTCTACGGATAGCAATACGGCATACTCTTTTGTTGGCGAGATCATGGCGAGCGAGTATGTGCCAGTCCTAGTTACAACACTATAGCGTTCTGTCGCAAAATCTACAATGGTAGGTGCAAGACTAGAAGATAGTGATAGTGTCATTGCGCAAGTTCGTATTTTCCCATTTTCGTGTAAGTATATGTATACTATTTTGGTTCCGCTTACTGTCTTTACATAGGCAAATCCATCTTTAGTTGTAGTGATAGACTCTCCATTTTTGGTTAGCCTTTCTTTTGCCTCTGTTTCCGCCATTCCCAGTGTGGAGGCATCAATCTCGGGTATTGAGTTAACACGTGTTTTTACTTGAGCCTTGCAAATCGCTTTCTTGCTTCCTGCCGATACAAGAATGTTCGTCTCTCCACGAACCCATCCTGTTACAACACCATCATTTGACACTGTGGCTATCAATGGGTTTTCGCTAGCATAAGTAATGCCATTATCCTCTCCATCTACCTGTATTTTTTCTTGTGATCCATTGTACAATACTACTTCGGTTGGATTGATCAATAGTTCTTTTTTGCATCCGGATAATATTTCGACAAGTCCAAAGATGCAGATTGTTGTGAGTAATAGTTTCTTCATTGCTTTCATTGTCACTTAAATAATATTGTTAGTTTATGATTTATCTATCGTTCATTTTTTCGATTATTGTTAGCAAGCGATTTATTTGTTCTGCAAACAATTTGCGTTGCTCCCCCATCTCGTCTATTGCCTTCTCAAGGAGGCTTGTCTCGCAGGCTCCACAGTCTTTATGGTTGTTTGTGGTGTTATTCGTGGTTGTAGTATTGCCCCTTACACCATTATTATTTATATCCCTTCCTGCTATTTGGTTATTATCTCCGTATGCGTTCTGAGAGATCGATTCGTCCTTAATCATTTCCCCCTCGCCTGTGAGAAGCCAGCCTGTATTAAGGTTTGGATACTGCATAGCAATTTTATGTATCGTGCCTGGCTGAATGGACTTTCGTATTGCATTTACGTAGCCTGACGACATCCCAATCGACTCTGCAAATCGTTTCTGCCCTATTCCTTCATAGGATAGAAATTCCATAAGTCTTTCTTTCACACTCATATAGCTTCATATTATGTTTGTTTAACATAGCATTGTTATGCAGCCTATTGTGTATTACATAGCAATGCTATATCTTTGCAGTTGCAAAGCGATACTTTGCTGGCTGACTTGCGCAAGCGAGCGCAAACAACATTGTTGTAGAGCCCAAAGATAAGCGTTTTTGCCGAAAGAATAAACGAATAGTAACAAATAATTGAGGTAATGAACGAGTACGGATTTAGGCGAGGTTACTCGCAAGTGCGCCAAAAGGACGCAAAAAAGGTAATGGAGCAAATCAAGAAGGCTCTGGGAATAACTACCAATGTAAGCTGGAATGCACGGCTTAATGGGAAGGTAGAGCCGAAGATGTCCGAAGCGAAAGCCATTGAGAAGGTGTTCGCCGAGTATGGCATCACGGAAGTGTGGGGGAGTGAGGTATGAATCCCGACAAGCGAATCATCGATATGACGGCAGGAGAGTTTGCCGAGGTGTTGGCAGACGCCTTGCGAGGATCTTTAGCCAAGTCGAATGGTGAGACGAAGCCCGAGATGGCGAAGCAGTACGTGTATGGGATTGCGGGTATTGCGAGTCTCTTTAATTGCTCTAAGACGACCGCTAGCCGCATCAAGGCAAGTGGGAAGATAGACGAAGCCATTAGTCAATCGGGGAGGTCGATAGTGGTAAATGCGGATCTAGCCCTGGAGTTGATGAGAAATAAGTGATGAAGACATTCAAAGATTTAGAATTTAGGGAACACGAATTAAGACGTTTTACAGAAAAGAGTGTGAAACATGCTATAATGTTCTTCCCTAATGGTTACGGAGTATCGGTATTATTTGGAAAGCATTTCTACTCCAATGGATTTGACACCTACGAGCTCGCCGTAATAAGAAAGTGTGATGATGGTTATTCAATGGCATACGATACGCCAATTACAAACGATGTTCTTGCGCACCTTACAGAGGATGAGGTTACAGAAGTAATGATTGAGGTACAGAGATTGTAAAAATATGCAACTAACGAGACAAGAAACAATGACCTCACTACAGATTGCAGAGGTCACGGGGAAACCGCACAATGATGTATTGAAAGCAATTAGGGCAATGGAGCCGGCTTGGGTGAAAGTCAACGGGGGAAATTTTTCCCTGGTTAAATACAAGGATGCGAAAGGAGAGATGCGCCCTTGTTACCAACTCACAAAAACGGAGTGCCTATATATCGCTACGAAGTTCAACGATGAGGCAAGAGCGAAACTTGTGATTCGCTGGGAAGAATTGGAGCGTCAGAATGCGCAGCCTTCCATCCCACAGAATTTCGCAGAAGCGTTGCGACTGGCAGCGACCCAACAAGAACAACTAGAGGCTCAGCGTGCGGAATTGGAAGCGGCCGCCCCGAAGGTAGCGTTTGCCAATGCTATGCTGGCTAGTAAGAATAGCTGCCTAGTAGGCGAGTTAGCCAAGATCATTAGTCAAAACGGTTACACGATAGGGCAGAATCGCCTATTCCAATGGCTGAGAGAGAACGGCTATCTAGGCAGGGTAGGCGAATACTACAATGTACCGAATCAGCGGTATGTCGAGCAGGGTTTGTTCGAGGTGAAGCGGAGCACCCGCAGCGGCTCTAGTGGCGAGTTGTACAACATTACCACGACCAAGGTAACGCCCAAGGGTCAAGAGTACTTCCTACAGAAGTTCATAAGAGCATAAATCAAGCAACAACAACAAAACAACGATATGAAAAGAATCACGATTAAGCGGATGATCCTCTCCTACTTCCGAGGGATTAAGAGCTTGACAATTGACTTTAACCCCAACGGAGAAACCCGAATCTCCGGGGATAACGGAACGGGCAAGAGTACGATACGCAATGCCTTCCTATGGTGTGCTTTCGGCAAGGATGCGGAGGGTCGTACCGACTACGAAATTTTCCATAAGGGCAGCGATGGCGAGCCTCTGAAGAAGGTAGACGCAAGCGTAACCCTCTTGCTTGATGTGGACGGAGTGGAATATAAGTTCACCCGAACCCTTCGCCAAAAGTGGGTAAAGCCGAATGGTCATACCGAAGAAGTCTACAAGGGCAACGAGACGATTACCAGTGTAAACGATGTACCAATGAAGGTTGGAGAATACTCGAAAGCCGTAGACGATATTATACCGGAGGATACCTTTAGACTTCTAACCACGCCTGAGTTTTTCCCAACGCTTCCATGGAAAGAGCAGCGTTCGGTGCTTATGTCGATAGTCGGAGGGATAGAAGACGAAGAGACAGCAGGAGACAACACCGACTTCCTCGCTCTTGTAGGTAAACTCAAAGGTAAGGATCTAGACGGCTACAGAAAGGAGCTGGCAGCCGCACGCAACAAGGCAACCGAAGAACTAAAGACCATCCAACCACGCATAGATCAGATTATGCAGATGGATGCTGAGTTGCAGGCACCCGACAGTGATAGAAACCTGGCAGAAGAACTCAATGCGATTGAAGAGAAGATAAAGGCAAAGGAAGAGGAGATAAAGACAGCCGGCCTACACACCAATGACGAGAAACAGAAGCGCATAACAGAGCTGGAGGATTGTATCGCCAAGAAGAAGGAGGCAGTGGCAGCTATTGAGGATGATGTAAACAACAGAAACCGAGAGGCGAGAAATGAAGCCCAAAAGCGAATCGATGTCGCAAGTGAATCTCTACGAAAAGTCAATGAGGCAAAAAGGGCAATCAAGATGCGCATTGACGAGGAAACATGCAAAATAACAAGTGCAAATAACCGCATATCGTCCCTTCTTGACGAGAAAAACAGCCTTGCCGAGGAGTGGAAGAAATGCCACAGCAGTAGTTATACTCCTGGTGTGTGCTCCCTATGCGGACAACCCCTACCTGCCGACCGACAAGCGAGAGCCGAAGAGGAGTTCAACGCTCACAAGGCTAGCGAACTAAAGCGAATCGAGAAGAGAGGTGCCGACATTAACCAAGATCTTAAGAGCCTAGATGAACTCACGGATGAATATTCGGCGAGCGTGGCAAAGGCTAAAGAAGAACTCCAAGAAGCAGAGGCTTTCGAGAAAGAACAGATGGCAGCCGTGCAGGCGATTCAAAACGAAGGTGTTGCGTTTGTGGATATGCCTATAGATGTAGTGGAGATCAGAGGCGAAATAAAAACATTGAGAGAAGAAATTGATACGATACGCAAGGAGGAAGCCGAACAAGTCTCTTCTGTAGTGGAACGAATCGAAGAGGAGCGTAACAGCCTCCGAAGAGAGCGTGAACAACTCAAAGAGCTTGAATACAAGTCAAAGACAAAGGATACCTACAAGAGACAGATTCAAGCATTGGAAGAACGAGGACGTGCCATTGCGCAGAGCATAGCCGATACAGAGCGTACAGAGCAGGTTGTTCTTGAGTTTGTCAAAGCCCAGATTACCGCACTAGAGAGCCGTGTTAATGGCTTATTCAGTACCCTGAAATTTAAGTTATTCAACTACACGATTGACGGTAACCCAAGCGAAACCTGCATCCCTCTCATTGATGGTAAACCATATGGTGTAGCCAACACGGCAGCACAGATAAACGCAGGCTTAGAGTGCATCAATATCCTATCGGAGACCAAGTGCGTAACAGCACCCATATTCATAGACAACAAAGAGCGTGTAAACCGACTAGTGCCCACAAGGGCGCAACTCATAACGCTAAAGGTGACAGAGGACGAAGAACTAATTATTAACAACTAATCAACTCGTAAAATGAACGAAAAGAACGAAGCTGCCGTAGCAGCACAACAGTCCACAGCCATACAACAGCTGCCAAAAGACATTAGCGCACAAGTACTCACCAAGGTAGAAGCCTTTGAGCGCAGCGGAGAACTGAAAATACCGTCAGACTACAGCCCGGAGAACGCCCTAAAGAGTGCCTACATTATTCTCTCAGACCCTGAGAACAACTTGCTGGAGAAGTGTTCGAAGTCAAGTATCGCAAACGCCCTTCTCAAGATGGTAATTTGGGGGCTTTCCCCACTCAAAGGACAGTGTTATTTCATCCCCTACAAGGATCAATTGAAATGTACACCGGATTACTCAGGCAACATTGCACTAGCCAAGCGATACGGTGGTCTTAAGAGCATAAAGGCCAATGCGATATTTCAGGGAGACGATTTCGAGTTTGCCGTTTGTCCTGATGGTCACAGAGAGATTATTAAGCACAAGCAGACCCTCCAAAGTATCAATACTCCGGTAGTAGGTGCTTACGCAGTAACAGAGCTGCAAGATGGCACTAAAGACACCGAAATAATGAGTATTGAGATGATCCGTAAGGCGTGGGAGCAGGGAGGAGCCAAAGGGGTAAGCCCTGCACATCAAAAGTTTACCGATCAAATGGCGTGCAAGACGGTAATCAATAGAGCTTGTAAGTTGCTCATAAGAAGTAGCGATGATTCTGTCCTGTTTGGAGCTGGTGAAGATGATGATCAAGACAAGAAGGAAGATCCAAACGACATCATCACAGAGCAGGCTAATAATGGTGAGTTTGTGGATTTTGACGAGGTAAAGAAACCTCAAGAAGAGGAAGCAAAAGAAGAGCCTGCAACACAAGAGAACGCAGAGGCTCCATTCATGTAAAACGAGACATGGAATTGCGAGTAATAGCAACCGGAAGCAAGGGCAACGCTTACGCTCTAATTAGCGAGGATGGCAGCATTCTCCTATTTGAGTGTGGCGTGCCACTCCTAAAGGTAAAGGAAGCAATCGATTGGCAGATAGGAAAGGTCGTTGGTGTGTTATTGACCCATATCCACGGAGACCATGCAGGGCACGTGAGAGATTTTCTAAAAGCTCGCCTACGTGTACATACAAGCCAAGGTACAGCGGAAGAGTTAGACCGGTACGGAGTAACCCCTACAGAGCGTCAGATGGTACGTGTCTGCAACAGTGGCAGTGAGATTATAGGTGACCTTAAGGGGTTTAGGGTGATCCCATTCTCAGTCGAACACGATGCTCCGGATCCTCTCGGATTTCTCATTCATCACGAAGAAAGCGGAAAGGTACTATTCGCCACAGATACCTACTTCATTCGCAATCGATTCAAGGGGATTGGACACATGCTTATTGAGTGTAATTATCAGCCCTCAATCGTTGCTGATAACTTCTTCAGTGGACGGCTAAATTCGGCAATGTGGCGAAGATTAGAGACAAGTCACATGAGCTACGACAATTGCCTAAAGTTCGTAAAAGCAAATCAGGACAAGGATCTGCGCAATATTGTACTTCTGCACTGGAGCGAGGGAAATAGTAATCCGGACGAAATGGGACAAGGAATAGAAGAAGCAACAGCCATTCCTACAAGCGTGGCACGTGCAGGATTAAGAATACAACTAAACAAGACACCATTCTGAATATGAAAAAGCAAGAAATAAAAGGTTGGGCAGCCTACCTTGGGATTATAGCAATGGGCATTATTGGGCTTATGTTGTTGTTGGGAGATCCTCTAGAGACAGCAAGCAATAGAGAGGTACTTCTATGCTTCGCCATGAAGCCTCTAGGTGCGCTTATTGGGTGGTTTGCGATGCGTCTGATGGACAAGGCTATAGATAAGGGATTATTCCCTGATTCTGTGCTAAGATGGGCGAACCCCAAAAACGACAAGGAGGTCTGAACATGGGACGACAGGCGAAAGAAACTGTAGACTACTTCCCTCACTACGTTAAGAGTGGACGTACAATATTCATCCTAGAGAGCAAATTCGGGAATGATGGGTATGCCTTCTGGTTCAAGTTGCTAGAGATCCTCGGAGAGTCGGAAGGGCATTATTACGATTGTTCTATTTCTAACAATTGGGAGTACTTGTTAGCTAGGACACGGTGTAGTGAGGATGTTACTGAGGGGATTATCGACACGCTTCTATCCTTGGGTAAAATTGACAAAAAATTGTGGCAAGATAAGCGCATTATATGGTGCCAACACTTTGTTAACAACATTGCCGGCATGTACAAAATTAGACGTATGGAAATACCAACCCCTCCTAGTTTTGATGATGATAAACACGAAGGGGTAGGGGTTTCTACACGAATAAACCCCAAGGGGTCGGAGTTTTCTCAAGAAGAAACTACGAGGGGTAAGGGTTTTTATGGAGAAAACTACAGTTACCTAGGGTTTTCGGGGAGAAAACTCGAAGAAAAGAAAGAGAAAGAAGAGAAGAAAGAAAAGAACCAAAAGAAAGAAGAGAATAAAGAGAAAGAAGGAACCTCTCTTAAAAAAGAAATGCAGAAAGAAAAAAGTTCCGTGGAAGCGAATAAGAACGATAGAGCGAAGGCAAGCGAAGAGATCTTCCGCTATTTCAATGAGATGATGGCGCACAAGGCAATTCCGCCTATCGCAAGAATGACCGAAAAACGAAAGGGAATGATCTCGGCAAGAATGCGAGAAGGTTATAATCTCGAAGCTATTCTTTCGATGATTAAGCGAGCAAGCGAGAGCGATTTTCTCAACGGACTGAACAGCCGCAATTGGATCGCAAATTTCGATTGGCTTTTCCTTCCGAACAATTTCCCGAAAGTGCACGAAGGCAACTATGACAACAGAACCAAGGACAACGAGCGAAGCAATAGCCGAGGCGAGAGCCAAGCGCAAGCTGCCGATAGGAACAATCGGTTCACTTCTCCGGAAGTGCCAAAGGACTATTCAGAGCGATTCTAACTTCGATCTAACGGACGAGGACGAGTACAAGAACCACGCTAACATGCTAATCACGATTGCGAATATCATGCTACAGAGAGAGGGACGAACATTCGAGGTAGACGACCACAACAAGGACGTTCTTCGATTCTTGCTCCTCTACTTCAATGGCTCGAAGGACGCAGAGAAGGTATTCCCGAACGAGGAATACAAGCTCCGGAACAACCTGCTGCTAATTGGCGAGTCGGGAGTGGGCAAGACGCTCCTCATGCAGGTATTCTCCGAGTATCTACGATTGACGGAGAGCGAAAAGGCATTCGAGAACATTAGCGCAACGCAGGTGATGAACTACTACAAGATGCACAGCCATATCGACAAGTACACGTACAACGAAGCTGCAGGTGGACTAGAGGGCAAGCCCTTCGCCGTGTGTCTTAACGACCTAGGGTTGGGCACAGAGACGGCAAAGAGCTTTGGAACAAGTCTAACGCAGATTACGGATGAGTTTCTTTTTGCTCGCTATGAGATCTTCCAGCAGAGAGGAATAAACTACCACATCACAAGCAACCTCTCCGTCTCAGAGCTAAAGAGCCGCTTCGATAGTCGCCTTGTAGACCGCTTCCGATGCTTCAATGTTTTGGAGCTTCACGGAGCGAGCAGACGAAAGTAGAGGTGAACACAATAGCGCAACATTTGATTTTAGAGCGAAATAAAGCCGCTCAGCGAGTTTAATTGTCAAAGTGGATAGATTATACCACAAGGAAAAAATAAGCGTCTCAGAACGCAAAAGAAAAGGAAGCAACAAAATAAACTACTAAAACAAGATGTTTGAATTTGATTTTTATCCAACACCCGAGGAGGTTATAGAGCAGATGATATTTCCCGAAGACGTTAAGGGGAAGCGATTCTTAGAGCCATCGGCAGGCTCCGGCAATATCGTAGACTACCTGAAGAAGTACGGAGCCAAGAGCGTGGAAGCGTGTGAGAAGCAAGGCGACTTGCGAGTGATTGTTGCGAGCAAGTGTAGTGTGATTGCAGACGATTTCTTGACGCTTGTTAGTGATGACGTTAGCCACATTAACTGCATCATTATGAACCCTCCATTCAGCGATTGGAAGCGCCACATCCTACACGCTTGGGAGATCGCCCCCGAGGGGTGCGAAATAATCTCACTTTGCAACTATGAGAGCCTAGAGAATGAGCGTTACAATTCCGAGCTGAATTACACAATTAGGGACTATGGTACAACGCAAAATCTAGGAGCGTGTTTCAGTCGTGCAGAGCGTAAGACAAACGTAGAAATTGGACTTATCAAGCTATACAAGCCGATTACATCCTCAACGTTCGATTATGACGGATTCTTCCTCGATGCAGAGCCCGAGATACAGATGGGAGAGGCTGGACAGATTATGCCATTCAATGAAATACGGCAGTTTGTCGAACACTATGTTCGTCTTGTGAAGACCTTCGATGAGTTTGACGAGGTCGCAAAGAGGATGGGAGCTCTAACGAAGGCTCTAGATATTTCGATTTCCGAGAATATCGCAAAAATCGAAATAGAAGTTGGCGGAAAAAACGTGTACAAAACAAAAGCCGACTTCGTAAGAGCGATACAAAAAAAATGCTGGCGAAGCGTATTCAAAAAGATGAACATTGAAAAGTTCGTTACGGCAGGAGGGATGAACGATATTAACAAGTTCGTAGAGGATCAGTATAACGTTCCATTCACGACTCGCAATATCTACCGAATGGTGCAAATAATCGTCTCCGGTAGAGGTAACATCATGAATCGAGCTATCGAGGAGGCGATAGACAACATCACGAAGTATACCGCAGAAAATCGGTACGGAGTAGAGGGCTGGAAGACTAATTCGGGCTACATGCTCAATAAGAAATTCATCTTAAACTACGGGGTTCGTGTTGGTTTCCGAGATAGGCTCGAGGTTCAGTACGGTTCTCGTGCCACGTCTCAGATGGACGACCTTGTAAAGGCTATTTGTTTCGTGACCGGCAAGAACTATGATGACTACCAGGATTTGTACCAATTTTTCTATTCGGTAGAGAGGTATGCCGGGGTGTGGTACGACTTCGGAATTTTCGAGATTAAGGGCTTCAAGAAGGGTACGATACACGCAAAATTCAAGGACCTCAAGGATTGGGAGCTTGTCAATCGTGCGTATGCAGAGATCAAGGGAGAGGTACTGCCAGAATCAATCTAAAAAACAAAAGAAAAGAAATGGACGTAAAAACATTAGACGAATTGAGATTCAAGGCGCATAAGAACGCCTGTGAGAAGGGATTCCACGACATGGTACGCAGTAGTAGGCACTGGCTTGTACTCGCCTTGTCAGAGATGTTCGAGGCGATAGAGGCAGATAGAATAGGCAAACACTCGATTACTCACGGAGAGTTCTGCGAACTAATAAGCCGAGGAGAGGATTTTAAGCCGTCCTTCGAGAGATACGTAAAGGACAGCACAGAGGACGAACTCGCAGATGTTGTGATTCGCCTCTTGGATCTATCGGGGCTAAAGAGGATTGTATTCAAGAAGGAGCTGAAGAAGTACAAGTACAGCAACAAGATGCCGATTACAGACTTTGCATTCAATTTCGCAACGGAGCTCGTGTCTGCAAGTGTCACCGAGAAGGACATCTCAAGACTTCTGTCGATGATTATTAGCTACGCAGAGGCACGGAAGATTAACATCCAATGGCATATCATGGCTAAGATGGAGTACAACAAAACGAGAGAAAGACTAAACGGAAAAAACTACTAAACAACAAAGAAATGGACAAGGCTAGTAACAAGATTAAGAAGCTATCGGTAACTATAAGTTACGATATTCATGTAATGGATTGTGATACTCCCGAGGGCGTGATTCGAGACCTTAGAGAGCTAAGAAGAGAAGGACTTGATATTCTTTCGATTAGCAACAAAGACGAAAGGGCAAAGAACGTACTCAAGTGGATTGCTAATAAGTTCTCGGCAGAGCAAGCGTTCGCCCTTGGGTGCTATCTGAACGAGGTAGAGTTTAACGAAGAAGAGGAGGGCAAGTAAGATGGAGCTAGACGATGTAAGACTGACTTACGAGCAGAAGCTCGAGGTTGCAAGGTGGATTGTCTTAGTTAATAATGGAACATTATTGACTGGGTCGATAATGCTGAAAGAAAGAGGAATAGACCTAGGTAGAGAGCCGAACGATATTGATATTTTGGTTGTGAGTGAAGATGGGATTGGTGATTTGATTCTTCCGCCACTCGCAACGGAGATTGAGACCAATAGCGATGATGGGTATATTGTTAAGGCTCGGTACAAATACCTAGGCACAAAGATTGATTTTATCGCACAAGATGGTGAAAGAAACATTGGCATTGATTACTTGGCTTCTGTTGAAAATCTTCTTGAGAAAAAACGAGAATATGTAGAGAATGACACGAATCCCGAAAGTGTACAGAAGCACAAGAGAGATATAGGAATTATAGAAAAGTGGATCAAGGAGAATAGAAAGTAAGATGGATAAGAGGTTATTCGCCGTTGGTGTCTTCTCGTTCATGTTGGTGATTGTGCTTGTGGTGTACATTCTCAGAGTTGTAACGTACGACTTCCGAAGCAGACCACTCACAAGGCGAGAGAAGAGGATGTGTGTAGTAGAGTTTGTTTGTCTCGTGCTTTGCCTCGTGACAGCACTCGCAGGGCTTAAAATACTAGTAGAATTGGTATGAGAGAGATAAAGTTTAGAGGCTGGAATAGCAAAAACAAGAAGTGGATATATGGCTATTACTTCGCTAATCGTGGAGAACACTTTATATCTCCCGATGAGGTCGTAAATCCCCTTACAAGCTATGAAGATTTTGTCGTGGATAAAGACTCTATCGGTCAATACATTGGGATGAAAGATAAGAACGTAGTAGAGATATACGATGGGGATATACTGCAAGAGCTTTCTAGAGGCGAGTACGCAGAGGCAACTGGCATCCCTCTTTCCGAGCTAGAGGATTTGCCAGCTGATGGCGGACGTATAGTGTCTGTGGTCTATAATGCTCCAAGTTTCGAGTTCGCTCCCAACGAGTATGGGTACATATTCCTCAATAACCCCCATTTATTCCGTGTTATCGGCAACGTCCACGAGAACAAAGAATTGCTAACTAATAACGAATGAAGATATGGAAAGAATAGTACAGCTTACAGATGGTGAGTACAAGAAGTTGTGCGAGCTCGCAAAGATGAGCGAATCTGAAATAGAAAAAAAAGCGCAAAAGATGTATGAAGAAAAAGGTATGTATGGAATACAGCTAAATATCAATTGCGGAAGAACTGAATATAACGATACTATCGAATTTTTCGTTGGTGGCTATGTAAAGGATTGGCACTCGTTCCCTCTCACAAAAGACGAGAAGAAAAAGGTTTCTAGGTTTGTTAATAACAGAGTTCGTGAGATGATGGAAGACAAGTTCGGAAAACAAATTTTCGACTTGAATCACTATGAAAACAGGAGGAGGATTCTCGAAAGGAGGCATTCTATTTTTGTTGGAGTAACAATACTCGGATGGTTGTGTGCGGTTGGATTGGCTGTTATAGCCGTTGTTTTATGAGCTATGCAGAAGATAATGCTAAATGACAAATATTGTCTCACAGATGCTGCGCTACGAAAGCAAAAGACAATGACTAGGCGAATTGAGAGAGGACTAGAACTATTGTCTGAGACCAACCACAAGTTCGATGGCGAGAAGGTGATTCTACACTTTGAGGCGTTTGATAAGCCTATAATCATAAGACCGAGGTACAAGGTAGGCGAAATCGTAGCTGTAGCACAGGGATATTCGGAATGTGGAAGTGCGAACTTTGATGAATTGGAAAAAGAATCAGATTGGTTTCAAAAAGGGTTTGCAAACAAGATGTTCGTGAAACCCGACCTAATGCCTCACCAAATACAGATAACCAATATTGGATTGGAAAGATTGCAGGATATAAGCGAAGAAGATTGTCAAAGAGAAGGGATAAGGAAATTCGGAGAAGAGTTCGGATTCTATGACAATAAGAAAAATTGTACTCGCCTGTTTGGTACTTCACGTTCTGCATTTGCGTGTCTTATAGACCGAGTAAGCGGTAAAGGAACGTGGGCGAGTAACCCATACGTGTTTGTTTACGATTTTATGTTGGTGAGATGAATACAAGAGTAATGTTTTCGAGTAATACTGATCTTTGGGCTACTCCTCAGTCTTTTTTTGAGGAGTTAAACAAAGAGTTTCAGTTTACACTTGATCCATGTGCAACCGCCGAAAATGCTAAATGTCGCACTTTTTATACGAAAGATGATGATGGGCTAAAGAAGGATTGGGGGGGGCAAATTGTGTTTTGTAACCCACCGTATGGAATGGAAATAAAAAAATGGGTAAGAAAGTGCTACGAAGAAAGCAAGAAGCCAAATACGGTGGTTGTAATGCTTATTCCTGCACGTACGGATACGGCTTACTTCCACGATTATATATACAAAAAATCAGAAGTGAGATTTATTAGGGGACGACTAAAATTTGGTGATGCTAAAAATTCCGCTCCGTTCCCATCAATGGTAGTTGTTTTTAATGGAAATGATAGCAGATAATACAAAAATGATTCTGGATGCCTGCTGTGGAGGTAAGATGTTCTATTTCGACAAGAATGATCCGAGAGTATTGTTTCAGGATATTCGCACGTTAGAAACAGAGCTTTGTGATGGTCGGAAGTTTAGCGTGTCTCCTGACGTGTTGGCCGACTTTACGAATATGCCGTATCCAAGCGAATCTTTTTCCCTCGTTGTCTTTGACCCTCCACACCTGAAGTACACAGGGAGTAAGAAAGAGCTGAAAGGGTGGCAGATGATAAAGTACGGGAACCTTGGTAAGGACTGGAAGGATACTATACGGAAGGGTTTTTCTGAGTGTTTCAGAGTATTAAGAGGTGGAGGCTTCTTGATATTCAAGTGGAACGAGACGGATATTCCTCTTTCTGATATTTTGGAGCTTACGGACGAGAGACCAATACTCGGGCATAAGAGTGGTAAGCGCAGCAATACTCATTGGGTTCTGTTTATGAAGAATCATACTAAAAGGAGCTGATATGAAGATTGACGTAAGGAGGCGAGCAGCAGAATCTGAGTTAAGGAATGCGCACCGAATGGCGGTTACTCTTATCGTGAGAATCCTCTTTCTTGTGGATGGGGCGGATGAGAAGTTGTTCCGAATCCATGAGACGGCAGAGGAAGAGTTTGCACAGATTCTCGCTCTCGCCGAGAAAGAGGGGGGTAAGAAGCTCAGAACGAAGAAGCGGTACATAGAGCGACAGATGCACTCTATTCTCGCCATCAAGGAGAAGTCCGCAAAACTGAACTCGGGACTTAATACGCTTGGGATTGAGAATTGGGACTTAATCGTATCCCTCACACGAGTAGCCCTCAAGAAGGGGGAGCGTGCGATGAAGACACTCACAGACGCTGCCGTTAAGGAGGCTAAGAAGTTCGGGGCTATTGAGTGTAATACGCTAGCTACGCTGATAGTGGCAACGTTTCTCTATAAGGCGGTGGATGTATTTATTGAACATACGCAGGCTGATGTGGCAGCTCTCGGCATTCGCTCAAAGACAATAGACGATATAGCACGATGGGGCGTACATGAAGCAGCTAGCAAGATAGAACGTGTCGTGAATAGCTTACTAGAGCCTTACAGAAGCTCGGGGGCTATCATTGACTACGAGAAGCTAAATATGCTATTCCTACGTTGGACTGACAAGGTAATAGCAGCAGGGGCAATAGATGAAATAATTAAGAAGGCATTGAAGCAATTATGATTAAGGCAACAATAACGGGGTATCTCGGAGGAGATGCACAGATTAAGACAATAGGGGGGCGAGAATGTGTAGCCCTAAGCCTAGCAACGAACGGAAGAGAAAAAGACGAAGCGGGGCAGTGGCAGGATGTTACTCAGTGGATTGAAGTCCTATGGGGCAACACAAGCAGCAGTCTCGTACAATACCTCAAGAGGGGGATTGCAATACTAGCACACGGCACTCTAAGAGCGAGCGTGTATATTGACAAGAACGGCTATCCACGTGTTGGTATGACTCTATGGGCGGACTATGTGGAGCTATCACAAGGGAACAAAAAGACGGAAGAATGAAGGAACAACTAGAGAGGTTCGAAAAGAGGGTAGAACTCGCTACCCTCTTATCCGAGGGCGGGCTAGATATTCCGTACAACGAAGCAGACCACGACCTCGTGAATGAGATAGTAAAGAAGGCTTGCAAGTCGTACTTGAACGATTTGGAGCTCAAGAGAAAACAGATAGAATCGCTTTTGAAGATATGAGCAAGTTGAAAGCAAGAATTAAAGCAACGGGAGAAATAATCAAAGTTGTGGATTACAACAGCGGGAGTGAGTTAGTAGAGCTTTTGTTTCCAGCAAGCAATGGTGATAGGATCCTTAATTCCTGGGATGTTGTTTTTCTTGACGAAGAAGAGTACAAACCAATAGATTGGGAGCAGAGAAAATACGAGATAGCGAAGGAGGTTATGGTAGCTTTCTTTACGAATCCGAATAAGGAGGTATGGAATATGGCAGGCGATGCACAAGCAAAGTTGGCCACAATCGTGGCTAATAATCTAATCGAGAAGCTGAAAGGAGGTGAGCAATGAGAAAAAGAATAACGATTGAGGTAGAGGTGTCAGGGCACGAGGAGTACACGGAGCAACAGATAAATGACTTTTTGGAATCCGAGTTCGTAGGAACTGATCTAAGCGAGTGCGAAGACGTCTTCTTGGATGACGTGTTTGTGGGTTACAATGTGACAATGTGTAAAATTGAAGATTGTGAATAGCAATGAAAATCGAAAAATTACATATAGGCGACTTGGTCGTAGAGATTGGTAAGCCCGACAGAGTGTACAAGGTCATCTCGCTAGCGGTCGTGAATGATACCGATGTACACGTAGTGGACGTGGAGACCGAGACAGAAGCGCAGATGTTCTCCGCAGAAGAGCTGGAGCTTATGGAGTATAGATACAAGCTAGCCGGATGGGTTTATTACAATGAAGAGGATGTGTACACGGCAACAACCTCGGATATTCTAGATACGAACTACTGCATACGTGTCTCTGACTACTATAATAAGTGTTCGCTATATATATCAGGTAGTAATAGGTTCGACCTTATCGGGGAGTACCCGTCTGTCGAGTCCGCCAAAGAAGCTGCCGAGAAGCACTTTAACGACTTGATGGAAAAGCTAATCGAAGAAATAACAGAATAAAATATGAATTACGAAGTCAAATTTACTTGGCACACAGAAGCCAAGGAGCACAAAGAGGAATTTTTGATCGCCTGTGACACGTTCACCGAGGCTGAGAGCATGGCATACGCTTATGTCGAGAAGCAGGGAGGCTTGCTTGATAGTGTTAAGGCTATCAAGGTTAGCAATGTGACAGAGGTAGTCGAGGATCCTCTAATCAGACGAGAGCTAGAGGAAGACGAGAGCACGGAAGAGGTGGCGAAGATGTGGTACAAGGTCACTATAGAGCAGGACTACACAGACCCAGAGACCGGGAGGGTGAAGCCCATCAAGTACCGAATCCTACTACAAGCGGAGGATCCGATAATGGCGACAAATGTAGCTACCGAGCACATGGAGCAAGTCATGGACGACTACGTAATTCGTAAGATTGAGGAGACAAAGATCTCCGGGGTATTCTTGTAGCCTCTGTGACATCATGGCACGACAGATAAAAAGCCGTACACCAACGGTACGACAGAGGGGAGATGCGTTTACGTGCATTTGCACTCAGACCCTAGGGATTGAGTGCGTAAGAGAGCACCGATTTCACCCTACGAGGCGATGGCGCTTTGATTACGCATTCCCAGCGTGTCGGGTCGCTGTAGAGATCGATGGCGGTGTGTGGACATATGGACGTCACAACCGAGCCTCGGGGTATCTCGCCGACATGGAGAAATTCAATGAAGCAGCAGCTCTAGGGTGGATCATTCTCAAGTTCACACCGCAGGAGCAGTTTCGAGCGAAGACCCTCGAGCTAATCAAGAAGGCTCTAGAGGAGGCGCAATCCCGAGGAAACACTACTCTGCCGGCAGTCTAGGATAGATGGATCGAGAGATGATAGTAGGGGGTTGTTACAAGCATGGCGACTCCCTATTTTTCATCCCATTCGTAGAATGTTATATAAACTTAAATCTCAGAAAAATGGCGATATTAAGTAAGCAAACACTTGTACAGTACAAAATAATGTACTACCTTTGTAGTGTAAGAAAAGAATAGAAGTAAAACTACTAACAACAAGACAAAATGAAGACTCTAACAAAAGAACAAGTAATCGAGCTAGTAAGCAAGGCAGAAGGAATCCTAATCGCAACAAACGCTGGTGAACAAGTGACTAGCCAATGTGAAGAACTAGCTGAGAGCCTAAAGGGTATGTGCTATCATGGGCTTATCGCTGAGGACAAGGCTCCAGCAGACATCACAGAATCTCCGAACTACGAGAAGGAATGGGGAGTATATAAGTTTAGTGCTCCCGACTGCAATACAATCGACAGCGACCTCTACATCAATATCGGCGAGTAAGACAAACAAGGGGGCGGGCAGCCGCCCCCGATAAGACAATACTACTATGAGAGAGAAAAAGAATGGGACAGTGTACCTCGCTAGGGTAGCATTCATGTGCAAAGATGGAAGTATGCCATATATGCAAACCCTCACAATAAGATACTCGTATGTTGCTCGTATTGATGCATGGACGCTATATATCAATGAAGAGAATTATAAGGGGTATCTCGAGGGTGTTGATGATGCTTGTTTTGAGGGCTGGGGCAAGGAGATAAATCAAGATGAGGGAAATGCTATCATAAGAGGACTGCTTAATAGCGGATGGCATATAGTGCAGAGTGGAGATTACGGAGATTGGAATAACGTTGCTTGCCTTTATGCACAGCGTGCTGAAAATGCAGAAATATTGCTAAATGACATGTTAAGTAAGCTGAGAAATTAGAACTATGGATTGTTATAATTTCTATTCTAGGAGAGGGGGCAAAAGCTCCCTCTTTTTTTTGTGTAAGTATTTTATAGTGATATATTTAGTACCTTTGCAATATGAGCAAAATAGTAGAGACAACGATTGACAAACTTCACCCCGATGACAAGAACTTCAACAAGGGGACAGAGTATGGAGGGCATCTTATGGAGCAAAGCCTTCGAAAGTTCGGGCTTGGTCGATCTATCTTGCTCGACAGGAACAACCGAATCATTGCAGGCAACAAGACAACGGAAAAGGCTGGCGAATTGGGCTTCGAAAAGGTCGTTATTGTCGAAACGGATGGAAAAACCATTGTAGCGGTCAAGCGAAATGACATTGACCTTGATAGCGCAGAGGGACGTGAGCTTGCACTCGCAGACAATGCAACCTCAGAAGCCAATCTTGAGTGGGATTGTAATACAATAAATCAAGCTGTAGAGGAATTCGGGATTAGTACAACTTCTTGGGGGGTTAAAATTGATGATCTACAACCATTATATCAAGATGTAGCCAACGCAACAGAGAGGAGTGATGACTTCGAGGAAGAATTTAATTCTTACAACGACACGAATTGCGAGATGCCAATTGTCCCGGACTTTTTCGAAAGTCACGAGTGTTTTATAATTCCTGTTCACAATTCTATTGATGAGGGGTTTGTTCGAGATTTGTTCGGACTTAATGAGATTTACCGCTCTGCATCAGGGGACGGAAAGGAACGAAAAACAAACGTTGTGTCTGTAGAAAAACTCAGAAGCCTAGTAAAATGAAAATAATTTGTCCATCAAGAAAGAGGGCGCATATCTTCCAAACAAAAATCGAAGATATGGTAGTGCTTGTCGATAAGAGCGAGGAGAAAGACTACAAAAACATAGGCTTTGAGATTGATACACACGAGGGGCTTACGTCTCTATCAAGAATAAGGGAGTACGCATATAGGAGGTATGGGGATGTATTCTTTGTTGATGATGATATAGTGAGCGTTGAAAGACTGTATACAACGGAAAATCAAGCGTTGACTCCAACAGAAATAAGAGACTTAATATTTGATACGCAATACATTTCGTCGCAAGTCGGAGCAAAGCTGTATGGATTTAATAACGATCCAAACCCGACTCACTACAATCAACATAAGCCTTTTATGATGATTGGATATATAAATGGTTGCGCAATGGGATTAAACAAGTCTGACAAGCTATATTTTGATCCAAATACAACGGCTTGTGAAAGTCATTGGATAAGCCTACTTAACGCCTACTATCATAGATATTGTTTCATTGATAAACGCTTCCATTTTAGGCAAAAGGCTGATTCTACGTTTATACTAGAGGGTGGACAGACAGGGAGGCGAACACTGGAGAGTGAGAAAAACGACACTTTATTTCTTCGAAGAAAATTCGGAAATAGCGTGCAAATAAAAAGGGAGGTAAACAAAACGAAGCAACTACACGAGTATCAACGAGTCTTGAATATAAAACTATGACAAAGGAATATATATATTATTTGATTTGCCCAATCGACAAAACTGTTAAGTATGTAGGTAAATCAAAAGACCCCCAAAAGAGGTATAAGCAGCATATAACAAAGTTAGACCGCTTGATGACTCCAAAGCGATTGTGGCTTGAGGATCTTTTCAGAAAAGGGTTGAAACCTATTTGTAGGGTTGTCGAAGAGTGTGTCGGAGACGCCAGAGAAAGAGAACATTATCATGTAGAACTAAACAAGAAAACAGTCCTAAACATACACAGACCCAAAAAAGGCGAAAAATCATTCTCGGGCAAATACCCCAAAAAGAATTAGGGGTTATAATGGTTACAATTCAGGCATTAAAAATTAGGCTAGATTATGGGGCTATACAACAAGAAAATAGTTGATAAGATTACCGACTTGATAAGGTCGGACACTTATACTATTGCTGAGATTTGTCGCCAAGTTGGCATAACTCCAAAGACGTATCATAAGTGGATCAATACGCACGAGGAATTTGCGCTTGTTATCGAGGAAGCAAAAGAAGAGCGGATGCAGTTCTTTGTTCAGGAGGCCAAGAAGTCTCTACTGAAGAAGATACAAGGCTATGAAGTGACAGAAACCAAGGTTGTGACCGTACCGGGAAAGAAGAAAGACGAGAAGGACAATCCCAAGCCGACAATAAAGGAGCAAACAACAACGAAGAAGCACGTCGCCCCCGACACGGCGGCTATTATCTTCACCTTGACAAATGGAGATCCTAAACGATGGAAGAATAGACACAACACAGAAGTGACCGGAAAGGATGGTAAAGACCTATTCAAGACGCTTTCGAACGAAGATCTTGACAAGGAAATTGCAGACCTTGAGAAGAAGTTGAAGCAATGACATGACAAGGAGCGAAAGGGTAAGATATATACAGGCATTGCAAGAGCGGTTGGTGCGAGAGTCTCGTGCCGACCTTTTGCGTTTTACCCTTTCGACAATGCCGACCTTTGAGCCTGCCGACTTTCACAAGCGGTATTATGGAGTGTTGACCAAGTTTGCCCGAAAGGAAATTAAGAAGCTAATGGTATTCTTACCTCCTCAACATGGAAAATCGGAGGGCTCTACAAGGCGTTTACCGTCTTTCATTTTGGGGCAAAATCCCGATACGAGGGTGGCGATTGTTAGCTATAATGCCCCCAAGGCACGCAAGTTCAATCGTGAGATACAACGCATCATTGACACGCCCGAGTATCAAGAGATATTCCCCGAAACGTGCCTTAATGCGTCCAATGTAACCACCGTTGCCGGCTCGTGGCTTCGAAACGCCGATGAATGCGAGATTGTAGGGCATCTTGGCGGATTCAAGACTGTAGGAGTAGGCGGTGCGTTGACGGGTGAACCCGTGGACGTGCTAATCATGGACGATATTTACAAGGACGCCAAAACGGCTTGGTCTTCGATAGTGCGTGAGAGTGTATCGGATTGGTACGACACGGTGGCAGAAACACGCTTGCACAACAATTCGCAGCAGCTTATTGTCTTCACACGTTGGCATGAAGACGACCTTGCAGGCACATTGCTACGGCAGCAAGGAGAATATCACCCGACACAAAACCCGAACGGGTGGGTTGTTGTAGTGTATAAGGCTATCAAGGAAGGGGCTCCAACAGAATACGACCCGAGACAAGAGGGTGAGGCACTATGGGAGGCTAGGCATAATCTAGAGAAGCTCGAAGAGATTAGGAAGCGAAATCCTCACGTCTTCGAGAGCCTTTACCAACAGAACCCGAAGCCAAGCGAGGGGCTTATGTACGATACCGACTTCAAGGAGTATCAGATGCGCCCGGCATCTAGTTATTGTGTCCGCAAAGCTTATGTTGATACGGCAGACACCGGAGCGGATTACTTGTGTGCCATAGTATACGATGAGACCGAGGTAGGAAACTACATTGTGGACGTTCTCTATACGCAAAAGCCGATGGAGTACACGGAGCCGGCTCTAGCAGAGATGCTCACGAAGCATCAAGTGAAAGAGTGTGTTGTAGAGAGCAATAATGGTGGTAGGGGGTTTCAGCGTGCCGTTGAGAAGCAATGCCGCCTTATCGGCAATGATAGAACGAGATTTACATGGTTCCACCAGACCGAAAATAAAGACGTCCGTATTAACGTGCACTCCGCAGCGGTGCAGAATCTAACGTATATGCCACAAGGATGGATCTCTCTGTTTCCCGAATTTGCGGCCGCAATCACGGGCTACATGAAGATCGGGAAGAATGCACACGATGACGCTCCGGACTGCCTTACGGGGACAGTAGAGAAGCGTAGAGGAAAGACAAAGACGAATATTGAAGGGTTGTTTGGGTTATAATACGATAAGAGGATATGACAATAGAAGAGATACTTGCATTGGAATCTGCCGATGCGATAGTTGCCGAACTAAGAAATGGGAGAAATGCGGATACTCCGGATGTTGATAAGGCGGAGAAAGCCCTGGATCAGCGGAAACACGATGTAAACGACACCTACAAGCGTCCGGATAAGGTCGTAAAGGTGGATGAGGGGACAGACAGAGAGTCCGTGCGAATCGTAAAGGTCGCACGTATTGCCGTTGCAATCCAAAAGCTGATAATCAACCGTTCGGTGGCATTTTGCTTCGGGAATCCGGTTGCTTACAACGCAACACCAGATGGAGAAGAGCAAGAGCAAGCCCTTAAGCTCATCAAGAGGGTACTGCATTCTTGTAAGACCAATACGTTGAATCGAAAGGTTGCTCGTAGCGTGTTCGGGTATAAAGAGTGTGCGGAGATGTGGTATGTGACCGAAGGTGCACCACATAGCAAATACGGATTCAAGACGAATTTCAAGATCCGTGTAGCCCTTCTTTCGCCAAAGGATGGTAACGTATTGTACCCTTACTTTGACGAGTTGGGGGATATGATTGCCTTCTCTCGTTCCTACGTCCGTGTGATGGGTGGTGGAGAGCGAATCGAATACTTCGAGACATACACGGATGAGTATCACTTCCTTTGGGTCAAGGGGAAGGATGGATATAAGCCGGTCGATGGATACCCAAAACCTAATGCCATTGGCAAGATTCCGGTTGTCTATGGTCGGCAAGATGCGTTCGAGACCGAAGACGTTGATAACTTGATAGACCGACTCGAGAAGCTGCTATCCAACTTTGCCGACACCAACGACTACCACGCCAGCCCCAAGATTTTTACAACGGGTGAAATCGTGGGATTTGCACAGAAGGGGGAAGCCGGCGCCATTGTGCAAGGGGAGACAGGAGCCACAGCGCAATACCTATCGTGGCAGCACGCTCCGGAGAGTGTGAAGCTCGAGATTGAGACACTTCTCAAGTTGATATACACCATATCGCAGACACCGGATATCAGCTTTGAGAGCGTTAAGGGGCTTGGAGCGATTAGTGGCATAGCCCTAAAACTCTTGTTTATGGATGCTCACCTCAAGGTGCAAGACAAGATGGAGATCTTTGGAGATTATCTCCAAAGACGTATAAATATCATCAAGGCTTTTTTGGCGCAGTTGAATCCGATAATGGCGAGTGCTTTAGAAGAGATGGAGGTAGAGCCTGAAGTTACCCCTTACATGCCAACAAGCGAGATTGACGACATCAATATGTGGTTGTCGGCGAATGGGAATAAGCCTCTCGTGTCTCAGAAAGCAAGTGTCAAGGGGGCTAACCTCACGCAAGACCCTGAAAAGGACTTCGAGCAGATTCAAGAGGAGGCAAATGCTGAAAATTCCTTCTCTATTGGTGAGCCAGTAATAGATGCATAAATGAATATCCGAGAATTTTACCCTGTTATATATCCCTTTCGTCTGTGGGTGATTGTCGGCGGAACAGACAAGGAAATATCAGATTTGTTCCTTCAATACGAAGGAGAGGAAATAGAGAGCCTTGACAAGGGAATCTCAAAATCAGAGGCTTTCGCAATGCCGGTGATAAGCAAGGAGAGCAACCACTACGGAGTCGTTGTCTACTTCGTCAATAGGAGGGTGATGACGTGTTCCGTAATAGCGCACGAGTCCTCTCATGCTGCGAAGTTTCTCTTCGAGCATATCGGTGCGGACGTCAAAGAGCACGAGCCGTTTGAGTACGTTGTCGGATGGATTGCAGGGTGCTGTGAGAAAGCAAAGAAAAATAAGGAATAATCGTGTCTAAAAGGCGGAAAACAAAAGTATTCTCTTTCCAAGGGTTCGACCTTGCGCATTACAAGGCTACAGAAGCCTATACTCGTGCCGTTAGTGCCTTATTCGACAAGGCCACGGACGATATTGCCAATGCAGCGAGCCGAGAGAATTACAACCCCGATAAGCCTTTCTCTTTCGATGATTACCCGAAGGCGAAAGCACAGCTCCAAAAGACCATCAAGGGGCTGGCAGGGAAGATGCAGGCCGTTATAGAGACCGCCTCCCGTAAGCAATGGCTATTTGCTTGCCAAAAGAACGATGAGTTTATAGCTTCGATATTCGACACAACAAAACTAACAAAGGGGCAACTCAAGAAGTATCAAGACCGCAACCTTGATGCACTTCAATCGTTCCAGCAGCGTAAGGTTGGAGGGATGGATCTCTCCGAGCGAGTATGGAAGTATACGCAGCAATACAAAGAACAGATAGAGGCAGGGCTTGATGTTGGGCTTGGTGAGGGGCGCAGTGCGCAACAGCTATCGAGAGATCTACGGCAGAACCTCAAAGACCCCAACCGCCTATTCCGCCGTGTGCGTGACAAACGAGGGAACTTGCAACTATCCAAGTCGGCGAAAGCCTTCCATCCCGGGCAGGGGGTCTATCGCTCGAGCTACAAGAACGCAATGCGACTTGCTCGCTCCGAGATTAACATGTCGTACCGGGAGAGCGACCACCTGAGATGGCAGCAGCTTGACTTCGTTTTAGGCTTTGAAGTACGCCGCTCTAATAGAGAGCCAAAGTGCAATTGCGAGTTGTGCGAACGCCTCGTTGGGCGTTACCCTAAATGGTTCAAATTCAAAGGGTGGCACCCTCAATGCTTGTGCGATACAAAACCTATCCTTGAGGACTTCTACAGCAAGGAGCGTTCCGATGATAGAGTAGCTCGTATGCGTGCAGCTCTAAGAGGCGAGGAGTACAAGAAATATGTATCCAAAGCCTTGATAAAGGACTTGCCCGACAACTTCAAAGAATGGGCTTCTGAGAATGAAGAAAGGCAAAAGAATTGGGCTTCAACACCTTACTTCATCAAGGATAACTTCGTGGATGGTGACCTATCAAAGGGGTTGATGTACATTCAGAAGCAAAAGCCACTGACATTACTTGAAAAGGCGGCAATTAGGCACGAAAATCGTACACCTGAACAAGCGCAAGCCATTCAGGCGCGCTGGGATGAGCGTAGCGCAAGCCGTCTTATAGCAAAAAGCGAAGAGATAAAGGATGAGGTTCAGGCATTCGCTGTTAGCGTTGCTGCTGAGTTCGGCGGACGTGTCACGCCTGTCAATCTGAAGACGAGGGCATCTATCATCCGCAAGCTGGGTACGGCTGAAGTGAACCATGACGCACGCGAGATAAAGGATGCTGTGCGGACAACAATCATGGTTGATTCGGACAAGGTTGATGGCGTGAGGAGCTACTTCAAGCAAATCAAGTCCAGTGGTGGTAACGTGCAGCGAATTAAGGTGCAGGCTGGTAGTGTTTTCCTTGGATATACGGGTACTATCGTCAATATCAATGGGGCAAATGGATTGACCGCTGAAATACAGGTGAATACCCCCAAGATGATATACGCCAAAGAACCACCCGAAGACGCTAAGCGCATAATCGGTGAGGCTCTTTGGCGCAAGATACAAAGAGAAACGGGACTACCTGGTGGGCTTGGTCACAAATACTATGAGCAATACAGGTCGCTCACATACGAACAACAGCGGTCTGAGCTTGGGAGAGAGATTGCCCGTAAGTCAGAGGAGTATTACAGCCACTTCACGGAGTGATCTCTTCCCACTCGACACCGAACGTGTCGTATTGCTCTTGTGAGATTGATTGCAGTGCATTCATCACTCCGTGGCTGGGCATCCCCCAAGCTACGCTGCTCGTTTTGTCTGCAAAGCGTTCGTTTAGGTCTGAGAGGCTTTTTAGATAGCGGTTTCCGCGTTCGTCCTCTCTAATGACAACATCTGCTTCGTAGTTGTAGAAGTACTGTTCCATTATTCTTGTTTTTGAATAAAGCAGTCATTTGGTCAGCCACTCGCATCCCACCGCCTTATTTCATGCGCCATACCACTTGTGGTAAAGCCTTGTCCGCTGTAATGACTGCTTTGTTTTGTGTAAAGTTACTGTAGAATATGCTGTGCTTTTTCTAATACGATTTGTGGAATGTGATTTTTTTTGTTCATCGTCTTGTCTTTTTACGGTGTAGCGTTCCACGAAAGATTGTGCACCTCTTATTCTTATAGGGTCGTCCGGGGGCGATGCCGAATGACCATAGTCTGCTTAATGATACTCCAAGCTGCTCCGGAGTAAACCGATCATAGATAGCAGCCACAGATCCAAAGTAGTAGTGCTCATCATCCCCTAGGCGTACGTGGTATATAGTATTTCCATTCATAGTCTATACTATTATTCTACATACAAAGATAGCAATTATATTTAATATAACAGCCAAATAAAAGCAAGCCGCACAGAGATCGACATAAAACACTGATAATCAATTGCAGACAATGCTTCTTTGTATTTTTATATCACTATAAAATACTTTATCTTTGCGGTGTAAATAACACTATAAAATATTGACTATGACCTATCAAGAGATTCTCGCACTACTGACTGCAACGTTCAAAGGCGTGCGAAAAGACGGATTAGAGCAGATGGCACGCTCTCTGGCGTTACATTGTGCAACCGAGCAAGAGGCAAAAGATCTTGTCGAAAAGCTCACAGATGCGCAGGTGAGTGAGTATGTCAAGGACTTTCGCAGGGTCGTTGATAAGGAGGTTTCCGAAGGGAACAAGACCTTTGAGGACAATCTGAAGAACAAGTACGATTTTGTGGAAAAGAAAACAGAGCCTTCTCCAACCGAAGGAGGTGATCCGAAGGATTCTCAAAAAGAAGACATTGCGGCGATTGTTGCTAACGCTGTCGCAGGTGCGGTGAAGCCTCTGCAAGATCGACTTGAGAAGTACGAAAAGGGCGATGTGGAAAAATCAAGGCTTGAGAAACTAACTGAGAAGTTGAACGAGTGCAAGGATGAAACTTTCAAGGATCAAACCTTGAAGGACTTCAAGCGAATGCAGTTCGAAACCGATGAGGCATTTTCTGAATACTTGACCGAAAAGGAAGCCGACATTGCAGCCGCAAATCAGAACATTACTAATTCCAATCTGCGAGGTAATAGTGCACCGCACAAGCCAACCGGAGGGAATAGTAAGGAGGCTTCGAAAGAAGAACTTGATGCAGCGGTTGGAATGATGTATATCTAACTTAAAAAGGAAACGTAATGACTGGAAATTTGACGAATCCACGGGAGGATGTGAATACGAGCAATGACAACATTGTAATCGTAGACAACCTCCAGACTATTAGAGGTGGACGTACCCTTGACGTTACGGGGTACAAAAAGTCGGTTATCAATGCAGGGCATGTAATCATCAAGGAGACAGCTTCGGGTGTGTATAAACCTATGCCTCTCACTTCAGAGGGAACGGCTTACGCAGCGCTGCCTACCGGACATGAGTATGCAGGTATCCTCATTGGCACAATTAAAACGAACCGCCCCTTTGCTGCTATCTTGGTAAGGGGAACGGTGAACCACGCAGCAGCGCCGTTCAACATGGCGACTATTTTGCAGGCGGTAAAAACCGCCTTGCCTTTGATTGACTTTAGACAAGACTAAGTAAGCGATGGAAAAAAGTGTATTTATTGATTGGTTAGATAGATACTTTAAGGGTATCGTTGTACGAGTTGTAGAGAAGGTCAATGAAGCCAATGAGGAGAAACTCACCTACATGTTCAAGAGCATGTTGCGTAAGGAGTTCTCTGTGACCGGGAAGTGGGAATCCGTAAACGTTCTCAGTTCTCGTGTGTCAGCCGACTTCGTTGCGCTCAATTCATCCTTGCCACTCAAGAGTCGTGATTCAATCGGCAAGGTGTCTGGTGACATTGTAAAGAGCGGTATGGAGTTGTACCTTGACGAGGCGCAGCTTCAAGCCATGGATACGATGGTGGCTACCGGGGCGACCGATGCCGAAATCGTGGCAAAGTTGTTCGAAGACACCCCCAAGGTGATTACGGGTATCTACGAGCTTATGGAGCGTTGCTTCCTTGAGGGCTTCTCTTCGGGTGTCACGATGATTGACGACAAGGACAATGTTGGTCTTGGGGTGCGTATTGACTACGGCTATCTTGATAGCAATAAGTCTGGAGTAAAGGTGTTGTGGAGCAATGCGAATGACGCAACGCCGCTTGACGACCTCCGCAAGATGATCGACAAGGCTAATGATGCAGGGAACCCTGTCTCTGATGTCTACATGGACGATGCGACCTTCGAGCAGTTTGCTTCTTCTAAGCAGGTTAAGGACTTCTACGCATGGTCTCTTAAGGTTGCTAGTGGGGCTGTTGTTCCTGCACCTTCTCTCGAGGATCTTAATGCCGCTCTTGGTCGTGACTCAAGATACAATGTGACGATTCACGTTGTTAAGCGCAAGATCAAGGTAGAGCGTGACGGAAAGAAAAAGGTTGTAACGCCTTGGAGTGCCGGCAAGATTATTCTCACCGGTTCAACAGAGGTTGGTGTGCTTGCTTATGCGAAGCTCGCAGAAGAGAACCATCCGGTTGCAGGTGTTTCCTACCAAAAGGCGGATGGGTACATTCTTGTTTCGAAGTTCCGTGAGAATCGTCCTCATGTTGCAGAGTTCACTTCGTCACAAGCTCGTGTTGTGCCCGTGATTTGCAATGTGGAAGGCATTTACCAGATTGATACTAAGGTTATACAAGGTTGATTATGAAAAGAGTAGTAGTACTTGTAGAGTTTGCGGATCGTGATTGTTTTTCGAAGCGTTACGGTGTCGGAGAAGAGCTTTTCGGATTCGATGAGGAGCGTATTGCAGACTTAGTAAATCGTGGCATTGTCAAGGTCGAAGATGACGAACAAGAAGAGACTCAAAAGACTAGTGCAGCAGATTTGATTGCCTATGCCAATGAGAGTGAAGACTTGGAAGCTCTTAACGAACTTCTCAATAGCGAACGAGAACGAGAAAAACCACGCTCAACGGTCGTAAAGGCTATTGAGGAGCGTATTGCCAAGTTGTCGGAAGAACAAGAAGATAAGCAGAGCGAATGACGAACAAACAATACTTAGTCAAGTCCCTATCCGGGCTTAATATCTCGGAGGATGATATTGATCTCATTCTGATTAAGTCAAGCCTTGATGGAGAGGCAGAGGCGGACGTGCGAGGGTGCGATGAGGCTACCTATCGGCGAATGTCGCTAATCCTAAAGGGCGTGATGCAGAATGTATCTGAAGGGGGATATTCAGTATCGTGGAATATAGAAGCGGTGAAGCTATATTACAGCTCCTTGTGTTCGGAGTTGGGGCTTGACAATGTATTGTTCTCTCGTCCAAAGATCCGTGACCGTTCGAACGTATGGTAAGGCAATATCCCCACTACTTGTTTGCTACCCTATCGGAGGAATCGAGGCAAGACGAAAATGGCAATTGGACTCTTGGAAGTCAGCGTGTTGTGTTCTTGTCGATTTGTCGAGAAGAAACCGATGGTAGGGGGCAAGAGGTACAGACAGCAGACGGCAAATACCGCAAGTTCTCTTCGATTATTCAGATCCCCAAGTCGGCGATGTTGGAGATAAAAGAGGGAACAAGTGTATTTGTTGCGGATAGTGCGGATGGTTCGGGCATTAGAATCGAAGGAGTAGTATTGAAGTTCGACCGTGGGCAATTGCATTCAAGGCTATGGGTATAGAGGCTGATTTCTCAATCGATAGCGTAAGGGGACGCTTTGATGCGTTCCTAGAAGTTGTGGAGGATGAGCAGATAAAGGCTCTACAATACCTTGGCGAGATGTGTGTTGCCCACGCACGCTCCATCCCAAAGGAGCAGGGATTCCAAGATAGAACCGGAAATCTACGAGGCAGTATCGGCTATGTTGTCTTTGTTGATGGCGTTGCCATCCATTCTCTGTACAAGGATGGTGCTTCGATTGGAGCAAAGAAAGGTGAAGCCTTGGCAAAGAGTGTCGGAGCACAGAAAGAGGGTATTTGCCTTGTTGTTACGGCAGGGATGAATTACGCTTTGTATGTGGAGAGTCGAGGGCGTGATGTGGTGACGAGTGCTGAGCTATTGGCAAAGCAGGAGTTGCCCAGGATGCTTGAGCAACTCAAGAATGACATCAATGAAGCAATGAGATGAAGACATCATTTGAGCTTGATAGGATTATTCGAGACCTCTTGGTTCGTTCACAAGTGGCTATCAATGGTGGTATCTACTACCAAAACGACCGCCCCGATGGCTCAATGAAGGAGGATATTGTTGTTAATACGATTGCAACGACGCAGGAGTCCCTACCTCAATTGGCAACGAGCAATATCAATATCTACGTGGCAGACATAAGGCTGAAGATAGACGGTGTGGAGCAACTAAAGCCGAATAGAGTACGACTTGAGGAGCTAACGAAGTATGTTTTAGAGTCCTTGCGCAGGGCTCGTGTAGAGGGATTGTTGTTCAGTGTTGAGGGGCAGGCAATACTACAAGAGAGTAGTGTAGATCAGCACTATTCGAATATAAGAATAACGTGGAACATTCAGATTGATTGATAAGATTATGGCGGCAAAGAAACCAACAATAACACTCGGGCTTAGCGAGATCCGTGTAGGAGATGCAGCCCCCAATGGCGTGATGCCAACTTCCCTAGAAAAGATAGGGAGAACTTATAAAGACACCTGCAAGCTAACGCAAGAGGCAGGGGAGGTAACGGAACACTTCGAAGAGAACAATCCAGCTCCCATTATACGATTCGTGGAGAAGAAGATACCCAAGCTTGTATTCTCCATTATGGACGCAGATGTAGATGCGCTAGCAGCCTATGTAGGCGGTAAGGTGGTAGAGACAGGTTCAGACCCAAACAAGGTGAGAACGTGGCAGTTCGATGGCACCGAGGAGGTGGCACCAAGATCCATCCAAGTAAGAACGAAGCAGGGGTTGTATATCGATATTCCCAATGGTTCTATCGAGGCGCATATCAATGCGGAGTTCTCGGCTAAGGGTATCTTCCTTGTTGAGTTCGAGGTTACACCCCTAAGTGTGGATAAGGACGGAGCCATTAGAGCCTACGTTCCAAAAGCGTAATGTGCTGAAAATTAGTAGATTTTTCTTTCGTTGTTAGTTGTTGGAGGGGAGGGGTGATTGTGCTGTAGCTCCTCCCCTCATTTTATTTACAGAGTATGCTAGATCTTGAACGAAACGAATTAGAAAGGTTGATCAACGAGGGGTACACCTTTGCTATTGAGGTGGTGTGTAGCAGAAAATGGTATCAGCTATGGAAGCCACGGACATGGCGAGAGAGGCGCAGCTTTACGATAGCCGAACCCACCCTCTCAACGCTTGATAGGATTGCCCGAGAAGCTATCGAGGTAACGATAGACGAAGCAAGGGTTAAGGGTAAGACACCCCTAGATGAAGCCAAGCAGCTGGCAGCACGGCACGCAGAGAGAGCCGCCCATATCCTGGCTATTGCCACTCTAGGGGAGGAGCGATTCAAGCCCAATACGAGATACACCGAAGACACGGAGCGCATTGCACGGCTATCGGCTCTATTCCTACACAACATAACCCCCTCTCGTCTTCTTGAGCTATTCAGTGCCGTTATAGCCATGATGAACCTAGGGGATTTTACCAACTCTATTCGATTGATAGCGACCAATCGCACCGCAATGCCAAGTCGGGTAGAGACCGAATTAGAGGATTAAGAAGCCCCTACGGCTATCGAGGTGCCTTGTGCGAGCACTTCGGCTGGTCGTACGACTTTCTTCTGCACGGCATTGCGTGGATGACGGTACAAAAAATGATGCTTGACGCTCCTGGTTATACAGGCGAAGAGGAAGAGGGCGAGCAGGATCTAACCCTTACAGAGGGGAAATGCGAACAGATTGCTAACTATATCAATTCGTTAGAGATATGAACAACCAAGATGGCGGACTTTATTTCTCCGCTAGTATAGACAACGAAGAGCTTTTGCGCTCCGTGGATGAGTCCATAAGACAGATACAAGGACTATCCGCCGCCGCTGCCAGGAGTGGCGAGGAGATGGACGCTTCGTTCTATCGCACAAGTGCAGAGATGCGGCGTGCTCTTGGCGACATGGGGCGAGCTTGCGAAATTCACGAGACTGAACTTGCGAATCTTGGATCTAGATACGAACAGCTGGGGAATGCCATCAAGCAAGCTGAAAGCAGGGGAGACTCCGGAGAGGTGGCTAGGCTTCGTGAGGTCGCACAGTCCATACAAGGAGAGATCGCCGTTCGCAAGAGGCTTCTCCAAGAGGCGCAGAGCGCATCTAGCGTACTAGAAAACCTCACCGAAAAGCGAGAAAAGGAGGAGCAGGCAACCCAAGAGACAACAAGAGCCAACGTATCGCTTCGCACACAGATACGCAACCTCAAAGAGGAGATGGCGAACCTTGTTGCCAATGGCATTGACGAGCAGAGTGATGCCTACAAGAGGCTTGTCAATGAGTTAGGACGCCTACAAGACATACAAGGCGACATCAGCGCACAAGGAAACATTCTGGCCAACGACCAGTCCTCATTCCAGGGGATGCTATCCGGATTGTCTGGGCTGACCGGTGCATTTAGTGCCGCCTCGGGTGCAGCAGCCCTATTTGGCGAAGAAAACGAGGAGTTGCAGCGTGTAATGGCCAAAGTGCAGGCCATCATGGCTATCACGATGGGGATGCAGCAGGTCTCTCAAGCCCTCAACAAGGATAGCGCATTCCAACTTGTCACCCTCAACAAGCTAAAGACGTGGTGGACGAAGATAACACGTGCAGCAGCAGGAGCTGAAGCGACAGAAGCAGCTGCCAAAAGGGCGGTAGCCACTTCTTCTGCACAAGCGACCACGGCAGAATCCGCCGATACGGCAGCTAAAGGACTCAATACAGTAGCGGCAGGAGGTGCCACTGCGGCGAATTTGACCCTTGCCGGAGCCATCCGTGCCGTGGGGCTTGCCATCAAGTCAATACCCGTATTTGGTTGGATATTGGCGGGTATTAGTGCGCTTATCACCGCAGGGACACTACTTTATCGCAAGTTCACCAGCGAGCACAAGGCAATGCAAAAGGCGAATGAAGAGTTCTCCAAGTCTGTTATCGAATCCTCCTACAAGACAATCGGAGCCGTGGAGAATCTTTCTCTACAATGGTCGAAGCTAGGCAACGACATGAAGGCAAAAGAGAAGTTCATCAAGGACAACAAAAAAGCCTTTGACGATTTGGGAATCTCAATCAAGAAAGTTCATGACGCTGAGAATCTGCTAATCCAGAACAAAGAAAACTTCATCAATGCGCAGATCGCCAAGGCACGTGCTTCCGTATGGCTGGAAAAGTCTATGGATGAGGTAAAAGACATCATGGAGCTTGAAGAGCAGTACAGCAGGATGCCCGACAAGGTAAAAAGAGAAGCGTTATCAGGTAGTATTACTTCCGGGGTTCATTCTTATACCTCTTATGAGGTAGACAATGAAGAGAAGAAAGAGCTTGCCAAGACCATTGACGCCAAGAAGAGACGGCATAGACAAATGCTTGAGAACTCATTCAATGCAAGCAAAAACGAGGAGTACTACATGAAGAAAGGGGGATTAACTCCTCTTGATGACAAGGATAAGAACAAGCCAACAAAGAGCGGCAAAGATCCCTACATTGAGCAGCTGGACAAGCGCAAGCAAGCCTACCTTGAGGTTGAGAAGATGGTATCGTCTAGTGACGAGAAGACACGACAAGAAGGGGAAAGGCGTTGGGAGATGCTGAAAGCGCAGGGCGAGACCTATCTAGACTACCTCAAGACTGAGCGAGACAAGCTAGAGGGGCTAGGGAACCTATCAGCAAAGCAACAAACGCACCTTATGGAGCTTTACAAGCGAATCGGAGAGGAGGACAAGAAGGGCTTGTTAGATCTATTCGGGGACGGATTAAAGCAAGAGCTGGCAACGGCAGAAAGCATTGTAGACAAGTTGGACATCCTAAAAAAGGCAGCATCTTCTGCAAGTGGAGATACCGGAATAGACAAGGGCAAAAGAGAGACCATCAAGGCTGAGGAAGAAAGGCTACTTGCCTCAACGCTGGAGAATTACATCAAGGTACAATCGGAGCACCGAAAGGCAACCGATGCGAAAGTGTCGGATTATGAGCGATATGCCAAGGAGGTAGAGCGAATAGAAGAAGCCCTTGCCGGTAAGGTAAGCGACATACAACGGCAGATCCTAACGACAGAGTTGCAGACAGCACGTATCAAGCGAGAAGATGCACGAGCCAATGAATACGAAGCTCTTATCAAGTCGTTTCAGTCCTATGAAGAGAGGAGGGCAGAAATAGCTCTCGAGTACGAGAAGAAAATAGCACTAGCCGGCAATGATGAAGCCTTGAAGTCTCGTATTGCAGGAGAGAGGGACAAGAAACAGTCCTCTCTTGCCGTGGATGAACTACAGAAGTCGGAAGCCTGGAGCAACCTATTCAGCGACTTGGATAGCCTTGCTTCTGAGAAGATAGAAATCCTCATTGCAGAGATCGAATCGAAGTTCTCCACGCTATCGGGTGTATTCAATCCGATTGACCTAGACGCCATTCGCAAGAAACTCAACGAGGCTCGCAGTGTCCTAATTGAGAGAAACCCTTTTGCCGAACTCGGGAATGCCCTCAAGGCGGCACTCGAAACGAGTGAAGGAGAGAACAGAAAAAGCACTGAGCAAATAAAATTAGACTGGAAGAATCTAGCACAGGCCACCTCTAAGAGCTTCGACTTCGTTCATGAAGCCGTTGAGAGCTGCGCACCGCTTAAGGAGGTTATCGGTGAGGTTGGAGAGACGGCATTAGGCAGCCTTGAAGCGGTAGCAGCGGCAAGTATAGCCGTAGCAACAGCAATTAAGGCGGCAGAGACAAGTACGGTTGTATTAGCTATCATCCAAGCGGCACTTGTTGCTGTACAGGCGATAGGCAAACTCTTGCAGATACACGACAATAAGCGAGAGAAAGCTATTGAGCAACACTCAAAGAACATAAAACGGCTAGAGCACGAGTACCAAAGGTTAGAAAGAGCCATCGAAAAAGCATTCGGTAGCGAAAAGTACCAAAATGCAAGCCGTGCTATCAAGAATCTGGAGAAGTCTGCGGAAGAGGCTCGCAAGAAGGCGGAAGAAGAGCGAAAGAAGAAGAAACCGAAAGAGGAGAAAGCCGAAGAGTACGAACAAGAGGCAGAGGCATTCAAGCAGAAGCAGGAAGACTTACTTAATAAGCTCCGAGATGAAATTATCGGAGGGAGCGCTGCAAGTATCGCCGAAGAGCTGGGCAATGCCTTTGTGGACGCATTTTCTCGTGGAGAAGACGCCGTAGAGGCTTGGGGAAAGTCGGTTGATAAGATTGTACAAGGTATCGCAAAGAGAATGATTGTACAAGCAATATTAGGCAAGCAGATAGAGAATGTGATCAAAGCCTATGAGAACAAGTGGAAAGACAAAGATGGGAATATAGATCCTAATAAGGTCGCAGAGGGGGCAGAAGGTTTTGCTAATGACCTAAAAGATGTAGGAACTAAAAGTAAGGAAGCAATCGAAGCTATTCTTAAGCAAATGGGGATCTCTCAGGATATGGGTAGCGAATCGACACTGAGAGGGGCAGTTAAAGGTGTGACGGAGAAGACCGCAGGGCTTATTGAAGGGCAAATGAATGCTATCCGGATCAATCAACAGAAGGGTACAGACCTCATGAGGGAGCAATTGTTTCACCTCTCAGCAATTGAGCGGAATACAAGATACTTGGCTAGCATTGACCGAAAGCTAGACAGACTTAATAATAACAGAGCATATGGGGCATAATAGTAGTACAACAAGACGGATAAAAAAGGAGCTAATGGAGATGTTGGGCGAGAAAAAAGCTTGCTCCATTGGGACGCTTGATGTTGCCTCGTCCAAGAGCGAGGATGATATTGTAGGGTTATTCTGGGAATATTACCGATTCTCGGTTGCAAAGCGTCTTCCTTCTCCGGAGTACATAGCGAATCGGGTTCCTCAGGCAACGGAGCAAGGGATATATGCGAATGCCAAGGATGTTAATCTGCACAACAAAAGACAAGTAGCCCTTCTTGGCGCATCGGTTGCAAAACTATCTTATGATGGTGGCGGGTGTGCACATGTTATCATTACAGATAATTCAAGAGCAGAGATAACGCTAAAGGATGGATTTGCCCTTTGGCTAGATGTGCAACGCAATGGGCGTGTGTCTATCGTGGCAAGCGACTACTCAACTCTCCGAGTGCACAGATATGGAAGGAATACCTATGTGGCTATCGTCTGTGATGACAATGCGGATTATAAGACTATAAAACACGAGGAGGAGACCTATGATAAGGTATAATATACGGGGTATTGATACCCAAGATTTTGGGTTGATAGTGAGCGAGGGTGTCGGTCTTCTAGACCCTCTAACCCCCAAGCGCAATAGACGTGCACAACTTGATGGGTATGTACATGGTGAGGTCATCAATAGAGCGAAGATCTTGTTCGAGTCTCGAAAAATAACCCTAAAGTGCGCACTTGTTGGGGATGGAGCAACGCAATTCTCAGAACGTGCAGCAGCCTTGAATGAGTTGTTCTATGGTCGCAATATTGGCACAACCTTTAGGCTTGAAGTTGTAACGCCGGCCGACCATCCCCTAGAGTTCGAGGTGTATTGCTCGAAGATTGGTACACTTTCGAACGTAAAGTGGCGTAATGGAGTGATGGCAGCAAGTGTCACAATTGAGTTGATAGAGCCGGAGCCGGTAAAAAGGGTGTACAAAATAAACCCAAAGACAACAAAAGTGCAGGTAAAAAACCCTCTAGGAAAGCAGCTGAACATTTACAAGTCAAAAAGGGACGTGGCTGGGAATCCTAGAGTACTCCTAGATGGTCGTAATAAGATTATAGATATCCCATATAGTTTTGACTCCAATGGGGATTACATGATCATAACCGGAGACCTAAATGGGGAAGACCAACTAAGTGTAACTAACGCAACGTTGATATGGAGAACTTGAGACTGTATACACCCAATGGTGTTGAGATACCTCTTGTTAGCTATGCCAATAATAGCATACCAACAGAGGTAAAATGCACTATGGAATGGCAGGGCGATGAGTCTATTTCCTTGCGAATAGAGAGCGCAATGCCTATTGACATACCTCTTTACAGCTATGTCGACTATAAAGGAGTTCGTTTCCGCATGAGCCGACCGGCAGAGGTGAAAAAGGAATACGATACGCTGGAATATGGAATAGAACTAGAGAGTGCACGCTACGAATTGGGGCGTGTTCTCTATGATACGTCCGTAGACCCCACGCAGGCGGCTCTCTCGAAGGTATATTCCGGGGGTAGCTTTGGTAATCTGTACCACTTTGCGGACATCTTGGCAGCCAATATCAAGCGTGCGTTGGGGGTTACTTGGAAGATTGAAGGTGCTGCGAAGGACGACAAGGGCGGACAACTTCTTTCTTTCGAGAGATCGGAAAATTGTCTTTCGGCTCTACACAAGATTGCACAAGCCTTTCATGTTTTCTTCTTCACTTCGGAAGATGTGAATAGCGGAGTTCGGACTATTCGCTTCGTAAGTGAGTACGAGTATAATCCACAGCCACGTGAGGAATGGAATATAGGTAGTGAGCTTTTTTCTGTGGATCGTAAGTACATGGGGAGCGACAACGTGATTACTCGCCTTTGGGCTTTCGGCAGTCAAGAGGGAGCAGAGAGGGCAGGCGATAGACTTACATTACCCTCTAAGGACATGACGAACAGCTATATTGAGGATAGCGAGAAAGTTCGTCTGTATGGCTTGTCCGAAGGGGTGTATATAGACGAAGAAGCAAAGCCTACCTATACCGGAGATGTCACAAAGGAAACGGACGACCCGTATACGTTTCAATCTGCTTCGTGGCTGATGTTCTCGAAGCTTCAGGACGGAGAGACTGCAAAGGTACACTTCGAGACAGGAGGACTGCAAGGAATGGAGTTCTCCGTGAAGAGGGTAAAGGATGGAAAGATAACCATCAATCCCATTGTAGACAAAGATCTGAAGTTAGAGTATCCATCCAAAGATAGCAGCTCTCCTTATCGTATTAAGGCTGGGGACACATTCAAGTGCCTTGGCGTTGAATATCCACTTAGTATTACCCTAAGTGCACGTGACAGATTGCAAGCAAGTGCAACACTGCATTATAACGAGGTTTCATCTCCAAAGATGGAATACTCGTTAGTGTTGCGTGATGGCTTCGAGACGAGCGTAAAAGTCGGGGATGTAGTCACTATCGTAGATGATAGCATACCTCAAGGAGGGCGTGCGAATCTTATAGTGCAACAGATTGAGGTTGATATAATTGCTCGGGAGTGCAGCATCCAGGTATCTAATTTCAGGCGAAAAAGGAGAATAGAGGAGATATATAAGGGATGGAAAGAACGTCTAAATGGCATTCTTGACTACCTCAACCTAAAGGGGTATCAAGCAGAGTCTTTTGCTTGGTTTAAGGGGCTGGAAGAGCGTAGTTCTCTTCTCGACCGGCAGGTAGACCTCAAGGAGGACAAGTCAAACGCTAAGACCAAGTATGAGCAACTAGATAGCGAGATACACAATCGTGTGCCGAGGGAGTTTTTCGATAGGAAAATCGCAGAGTATGTTCCAACGAGCGAGTTTCTTAACCGAATTAAAGGGCTTGTGCCGTTGAAAGACTTTACAGACCTACAAGCTATTGTCAATAACGAGATAAGCTCGTGGACACTCGAGAGTGTGCCTAGCACTATAAACAAGGATATACAGGCAGCGACTATACGGAGCTATAATGAAGAGCCTTACAACTCGTGGGGAAAGGTTGGGACGGACAGAAACCTAGATTCTCACGTTGGTGATACGTGGCTAGTCAATAAGGCAGGCATTCCCGAGAACGGCAAGGTGTACAGATTTGTCAAAGGGAGCAAGCCAAACACGTACAGGTGGGTACAGTTGGCAGATTCGCCAGCTTTGGATGCTCTAAATAAGATAGCATCACTCAGTCAATCGCTGAAGGATACAAAGGAATACTTCAATACGAACCTAGGAGCGAGAGTTTTTGACGAGTTTAACGCTCGCAAGGATGAGCTAAAGGGAGAGAATGGCGCAGGCGTTCGGGCGAATCTGTGGAAGAATGATGGCATGTTTTTCTCGAATAATGCGAATGTTGACAAAACGAAGTGCGACAATGTTGGTGATGGTGTGTATCGTATTACTAAGGGTACGCCGCTTGTCGTATACATGTACAGCGAGTACACTCCTAAGTTGTCAGACGAGCTTACGAATAAGGCGGTGGTATGTTCTTTCAGATTTCTTCGCAGTTCTCATCCCGAGGTTGTAGACCTCTCAAAGCTGAGTGAGAAGAATGGACGATATTACATAGTCTACAACAAGGAGCGTAATAATGTAGAAATAAGGGGTGCATTCAAGTTCTTCACGAAGAACAATATGCAATTCCAAGATGGCGATTGGGTGGAATTTTGCGATTATAAGGTGGAGCTAGTGGATGAAGGAGAACCACTAGAGCCTACCGCCTATATCCCACACCCCGAAGACTTGAAAGGGGAAAATGGACTACCTGCTGCACCTACCCGCCCTAATCTGTTTTGTTTATCGAGTCTGGACAAAAACTCGAGGAAGCAGGGGGGCTTGAGAATAGACGAGGTAACAGCAGGCAAGAAGCTATCCTCAGGAACATTTAATATACACGGAGGGCGAGACCTAACGAGGGTTACTACAGGCGTTGCGGTGCAATTAGACCTTGTCATCTATCGAACCGCTAGAGAAAATGGAGAATGGAAAAGATATCTAACTCTAAGAACAATACGCCATCCTAATGAGGTTATCTATCGTGTAAGCTCTAAGCTATACCCGGAGGAGCCCGGCACATATCACATGGAGCTAATCTGCCCAATCAGCAAGGGGCAATCGGATGATCCGAAGGAATTATATATCCATGGATGGTTACTTGATTGGGGGCGTGGCTTTATGGATTGCGAGCTGCGCAACGTCAAGGTAGAGTACCTATATGAGGGGGAGCCCCAAATGTGCTCGGCTTATCTCCCACACCCTGACGACCTCAAGGTGCCGTTATCGAGTGTTGTACAAGACCTAAGGGAGAAAGGCATCTCTAACGAGGTCAAGGAGTTGCTCAAGGCTGACAATAATTTTGTCCTTGCGACCAAGGGAGCCAAGGGCGACAAGCCCGTCCTAACGCTCAACGATAAGTATCAGCTTCTGGCAGACGGGCAGCTGCTCAGTCAGCAGTCGCTCAAGGGTGCTAAAGGCGACAAAGGCGACAAGCCCGCACCAGAGGAGATACTCGGCACGTCACACTTTGCCGAACTCCTCGGTAGCGAGGTGACGCAACAAGTCAAACCCGTAAAGGATAACCTCGACACCGCCAACACCAACATCACCAACCTGCAGAAAGTCGCCCTCACGCCACAGCAACGGGCAGACCTAGGCTATCTGACGTACTCGCTCCAATCGCTCAAGAGCGGGAGCAACGGCACCCTCGAGGGCTTGACGCTACAGCGATACATAGCACTCAGCGGGGACAATCAGACCGTCTCCGCCTACCTCGCTAGCAATGTACTCCCAGCCGTCCTCAAGGCAGGAATCACGGGCTTCGGCACCCCTAACGAGCGGGAGCAGGTGGAGATAACGCACGCAGGCACGGGACACATCGGCAACCTATACTTTGCGGGCAATCAGATTGACTTCCGCACATCAAGGGACACTGACCCGTATTTGTCCATCGGAGCCGAGGAGAGCGAGTTTATCGACAACTTCCTCACCACGGCACGGATAGACAACACGCCCGTCTCCGTTAGCTCCGTGACGCTCACGACCAGCACGACCAGCTACGAGCGGACGGTTGACGTGGCTAATGACGGCACCCGCCTCACGGTCTCTATTGGAGACGTCAATGTGGCGACCCACCGAGGCGCTACGACCCGCCTCGCGCTCGATGGCGAGGTGCTGGATGAGTGGCGAGGGAACATATCCATGTCGGGGGGAGGTAGTGTCGGCGGTATAGTCATAGAGCCTCAGTATAGTGAGAAACCCTACATCGCCAGCAATCTATCCTACGAGCGAGTGGTCAAGGCAGGCAGGCACACACTGCGCATTGAGATAATCAAACCGACCAGCGGAGCTACAGCCACCATAAGAGGGCTACGAGTACGCAGGCGCTACGACACGGGCAGACAGCAGAGCGCCCTGACCAAGAGCGGGCTGCGCCTCTTCGGCTCGCCCGACCGCTACCTAGACGTGGACTATCGCAAGGAATACGAAGATTACATACCTTCCATGGGTATGTCTATCCCGGCACGCAACCCCTACCTTGTCCGTATCAAGGGCGGAGTCAAGGTGGACGAGCTGACGGCTGACGAGCTGGATATGCCAGGCGTGCCACTATGCGGAGCGAGCTTTGATGCAAGTGGGTCGCAGATAAATGCATTTGGCAAGTACGCTAATAAGCAAGGATCAAACAGGGCGCAGGCGGTATACTATGATAGTGAGCGCTTCTTTCGAGTGTACCACAGCATCGGACACACTAGCTACATACCAACGGTGCAAGTCATAGGCGATACTGGAGGTGACATCAATTGGAACCTCACAGCCCGTATCTATGCGGTCAACGCTAACGACTTTGTCGTACGCATCATTACCAACAACGACAACCCGATAAGGCACGCATTCTCCTTTGTCGCATTCAAAACGATGTAGCATCTTCAAGCGGAAAGACCTATATTTGCACCACGGTAACAAAAACAGATAAAGTTATGAGACACTTCGCACCGCTCCTACTACTCGGAGCAATCCTACTGACAGCTTGCAACCCCAAGGAACCAAGCAAGCAACAGATACTAGATCCAACGACTAAGCTCTACATCAACGTAAGAAACAACGCAATGAAAGTCACCAACGCAACTGACATAACAACGACAGACGACCCGATACCGACCCCACGAGATGTCGTGGAGCAGGCCGATTGTTTCCTCCTCACAGAACCTAGGAATGGTCAGCCCGACTGCGCCCTAGGTATCGCAGACGAATGGAAAGACCTAGAGAACGAGCGCATCATAATGAGTGGAGAGAAGATAATCACCGACCAAGACCGCAAGGAGCGAGGAGACTATCATCTCAACGACTACTTCCTCAAAGTCCGTGACCTTCGCATACTCGCCCGCCTGCAGGGTGACGAAAAGGAGCAACGCATCATCGCCTACATACCGAATAAGCGTATGGAGGAGGCAGAGGTCGCCATAACGACCGCCTACAACGAGGGTCGCTACGATGATGTGTACCGCCTCTTCCAAGAGCTATACACGGCTATCCCGACCACGACCGCCCGCTGGCAAGCACTTAAAGCCAAAGGCGAGCAATAGCCCCGAGCAACACAACAGCACAGCCCCCACCAGCCGACCAGCCCGTGGGGGCTATTCTTATCCACGATCTCACTACCTTTGCAAGCAGAGCGAGAGACCCCGCCAGCACCCCATTCCCTACACATTTGATGCTCCGTTGTTGCTCACCCCACAAGTATGCAAGTGTTACTAATTGACTAACAATACATTACACCCGTAACGCAACCTTTGTATCCGGAATATAAACAACCGAAAATAGAAAGATATGCTACCCATCCACCAAACTTGTCAGCTGGAGGTAACCCTCCAAGATCACCACTCGGCCATCCATGTAGGCTCGGGAGATTTGCCCGTTTTTGGCACACCGGCCATGATCGCTCTTATGGAAAAGGCCTCAGTGCAACTCGTGGCACCTCATCTAGAAGAAGGGACTTCTACCGTGGGGATCCACCTTGATGTACACCACACTCGTGCTACGGCAATTGGGCAGACGGTGCGTGTGATGGCTACCCTTACCGAGGTGGACGGGCGTAAGCTCATCTTCGATATTAGAGCCGAGGATGCTCAAGGCGAAATAGGACATGGCACGCTCGAGCGTTTTATCGTCTATCGGGAGAAATTCATGGCAAAGCTGGCTTGATAGGAGCTTCTCCCCGAGAGGTACGGCGTAGACCTCCCCTTTTATACTAAGAAGCTAAGGTGTCTATCCCCTCAAAGGGTAGGCACCTCTTTTATTGATTTTGCCTAATTATGGTGGGGATTTTGTCCAATTTTTGAGAGACAATCATGCAGGTTTTTTACATATTCTGCCTAATGGGAGAGCCTCTAATTACCTGCTCCCATACCTAGGAATAGATCTTTTAGTCTTAATTTGCTCGTTATTGTCATTTGCTTATTGCAATATGGAAAGTATTCCCTATCTTTGTTACCGAAAAATTGGTATCAATAGAATGGAAAGTCTTTTTAGGACACACGATCATTTATTGCGTGCACGTGAGAATACGGTACGGCGCACGCTGATGGATGAAATCGACCCCAAAGAACGCTTGGTAGGGATTGTGGGCGCTCGGGGAGTGGGTAAGACCACTTTCTTACTAGATTGGGCTAATGAAAAGTATGGGCCTCTTAATCGTAAGGCACTATACGTCAATCTAAACCAATTCCTATTTACGACAAAAACTCTTGTGGAGTTTGCCGGAGAGTTTGTAGAAGGGGGCGGCGAAACACTTCTGCTCGACCAGATTTTTAAGTATCCCTCTTGGCGAGAAGAACTCCTAGAGTGCTACGAAAAGTTTCCCTCTCTCAAGATCATCTACTCGGGCTCTCCTCTAATCGTAGGCACGGGGGCAAACGGCTGGGAGCCGGTGGGCAAAACGTACGAATTGCTTGGCTTCTCTTTGCGAGAGTTCATCTATTCTCAGACGGGGGTAGAGCTCCCTCTGGTGCAGTGGGACGATATTCTCCATCGTCATATTGACCTCGCTCGGGAGATTTTGACAAAGCTCAATCCGGTACATTGGCTCAATGAGTACTTTCAGCATGGCTACTACCCCTATTTCATGGAGCAGCACAGCTATTCTGAAGATATTCTTAAAAATATCAACATGACACTGGAGGTCGATGTTATGTACATTCGCAACATCGATCAGCGTCTCCTCCCTAAGCTCCGTAAGCTTATCTATCTTATGGCCATGGAGGGACCCTCTTTGCTCAATGTCTCTCGCCTTGCTAAAGGGATTGACACCTCTAGAGCCACGGTGACCAATTACGTGAATTTCTTACGCGATGCTCACCTCGTCAATTTGATACACAAGAATGGATCAGCGGAGGTCAAGGCTCCTGCTGTTTTCTATTTGCAGAATACCAACCTTCTCTATGCCCTATTGCCCCATACTCCTGTGGGGGCTCACGTGGACAACGATGTGTGCCGCACATTCTTCCTCAACCAGATAAGCCGAGGTAGAAACATCGAAGCATCGATACGAGCCAATGTCAATTTCATTATAGATGGTACGCAGGAGTTCCGTGTGGATCGCGAGATAACCGCTCGCTATCATCCTAAGCGTTTCTATGCCGTACATGGCATTAACGTAGGGAGCCGCAACGTGATCCCCTTGTGGCTTTTCGGCTTCCTCTACTAAGTCTTTTAGAAGACTTCCCTCAGACAAAAAACAAAACGAAAGAGAGAAATATCTATTATCAAACTTATACAAGCTATGGCAAAACAAAAGAAAATGATGACGTGCGACGGTAACCAAGCCGCAGCACACATCGCCTATATGTTTAGCGAAGTAGCCGCTATTTACCCCATCACTCCATCATCTACGATGGCTGAGTTTGTGGATGAATGGGCTGCTCAGAAGCGTAAAAACATATTCGGAGAAATTGTAAATGTAGAAGAAATGCAGAGCGAAGGTGGTGCCGTTGCAGCTATGCACGGGGCATTGCAAGCAGGAGCTTTGGCCTCTACCTTTACAGCGTCTCAGGGGCTTTTGCTCATGCTCCCCAACATGTACAAGATTGCCGGGGAGTTGCTCCCAGGCGTTTTCCACGTTTCGGCTCGTGCTATCGCAGCGCAGGCTCTTTCTATCTTTGGGGACCACCAAGACGTGATGAGTGCACGTATGACCGGTTTTGCCCAACTCTGTACAGGTTCTGTACAGGAGGTAATGGACCTTGCAGCTGTAGCTCACCTTACGGCCATTAAGAGCCGCGTTCCCTTTATTCACTTCTTCGATGGTTTCCGTACTTCTCACGAAATTCAGAAGATCGAAAGCCTCGACAACGAAGATATTGCACCTCTTGTAGATCGTGATGCTCTGCTCGCGTTCCGCAACCGTGCACTTACTCCCAATAAACCTGTAACTCGTGGTACGGCTCAGAATGGGGATATTTACTTCCAAAATAGAGAGGCTGCCAATCCCTTCTACCTCGCTGTGCCCGATATGGTGCAAGAGTATATGGATAAGATGGCAGAGGTTACGGGTCGTAGCTACCACCTTTTCGATTACTATGGAGCCCCCGATGCAGACCGCGTAATTATCGCCATGGGTTCGGCAACGGAAGCTATCCGCGAAACCATCGATTACCTCCAAGCTAAGGGCGAAAAAGTAGGGCTTCTTGCTGTTCACCTCTATCGTCCGTTTAGCATTAAGCACTTCTTGAAGGCGTTGCCCACCTCGGTAAAACGTATTGCCGTACTCGATCGTACCAAAGAACCCGGTGCATTGGGCGATCCCCTCTACATGGATGTGTGCAATGTATTCTATGGTAAAGAAAACGCCCCTCTCATAGTAGGCGGTCGTTACGGGCTATCTTCTAAGGATACAACTCCCGCTCAGATTGCCTCGGTTTTCGAGAATTTGAGCCTTCCCACTCCCAAGAACCATTTTACCATCGGGATTGTGGATGACGTTACTTTCTCATCACTTCCTCAACACGAAGACCTTATCTTTGCGGATGGAACATTCGAAGCAAAGTTCTTCGGTCTTGGTGCAGATGGTACCGTAGGTGCCAATAAAAACTCGGTGAAGATCATCGGGGATAATACCAATAAATACTGCCAGGCTTACTTCGCTTACGACTCGAAAAAGTCGGGCGGTTTCACAGCTTCGCACCTCCGCTTCGGCGATAAGCCCATTCGTTCTACCTATTTGGTGGTAACTCCGGACTTCGTAGCTTGTCACGTGCCGGCCTACCTCCATATGTACGATGTGCTCAAGGGGCTCAAGAAGAACGGAACATTCCTTCTCAACTCTATCTGGGCTCCCGAAGATATTGAGCAACATCTCCCCAACAAGGTAAAGCGTTATCTAGCGAAAAACAATATCCGCTTCTATACGATCAACGCAACGGCTATTGCTCAGGAGATTGGTTTGGGCAACCGTACCAATACGATTTTGCAATCGGCATTCTTTAAGATTGCCAACGTAATCCCCTACGATCTCGCTGTAGAGCAGATGAAGAAATTCATCGTTAAGAGCTACGCTAAGAAGGGCGACGACGTGGTAAACAAGAACTATGCAGCCGTAGACCGTGGTAGTGAGATCATCGAAATCCCCGTAAAGGCTGAGTGGGCAAATCTCGAAGATGACGCTCCCGTTCGCCACACAGACGATACCGACTTTATCCACGACGTAGTGCGCAAGGTGAATGCACAAGCCGGAGACGACTTGCCCGTAAGTGCCTTTATCGGTCGCGAAGATGGTACATGGGATAATGGTACGGCAGCCAGCGAAAAGCGTGGTGTGGCTACCTTCGTTCCCGTCTGGAAGATGGAAAATTGTATCCAATGTAACCAGTGTGCGTTTGTTTGTCCTCACGCAACGATCCGTCCTTTCCTCCTCGATGCTACCGAAAAGAATACAACCGGCGTTGCGACGCTCGAGGCAATGGGTAAGGGTCTCAAGGAAGCCGGCTTAGGATTCCGCATACAAGTGGATGTGCTCGACTGCTTGGGCTGTGGCAATTGCGCCAACGTTTGTCCGGGCAATAAGAATGGTAAGGCTCTAGAGATGGTACCCCTTACCACCCAATACGACGAGCAGGATAACTGGGATAAGATGATTAAGCAGGTAACCGATAAGTCTAAATTGGTAGATGTATTGGCCAATGTGAAGAATAGCCAGTTCGCACAACCTCTCTTCGAGTTCTCCGGAGCTTGTTCGGGTTGTGGTGAGACTCCCTATGTTAAGCTCATCTCACAACTCTTCGGTACCCGTCAGATGGTAGCCAATGCTACGGGTTGCTCGTCAATCTATTCGGCTTCGGCTCCTTCTACTCCTTATACTACGGATGCTTGTGGTCACGGTCCTGCATGGGCTAACTCTCTCTTCGAAGACAATGCCGAGTTTGGCTTGGGGATGCGCATTGCTGCCAATACGATGAGAGAGCGACTGTCGCACGTGGTAGAAAAGGCGTTGGCAGACGGAGCGGTTGCAGGTGAACTAAAGGCTCTTCTCGAAGAGTGGACTTCCAACTTCGAAAACTCCGCAGAAACACGTCGTCTCAGCGATGCTATCCTTCCTTTACTAGAGGCTGATAAGACGCCTGCTTTGGCCGAAATGCGTGAACTTAAGGACTACTTCCTCAAGCATTCACAATGGATCATCGGTGGGGACGGTTGGGCATACGACATCGGCTTCGGTGGCCTCGACCATGTACTCGCTTCGGGCAAGAACGTGAATGTACTCGTACTCGATACGGAGGTGTATTCTAATACGGGTGGACAAAGCTCTAAGAGTACGCCGTTGGGTGCTATTGCTAAGTTTGCTGCCGGTGGTAAGCGTGTCCGCAAAAAGGACCTCGGGCTTATTGCCACTACATACGGCTATGTATATGTAGCTCAGATCGCCATGGGTGCCAACCAAGCTCAGACGCTTAAGGTAATCCGTGAGGCTGAGGCTTACGATGGACCTTCGCTCGTTATTGCTTACGCTCCCTGTATCTCTCACGGACTCAAGGGCGGTATGGGTAATGCTCAGAGCGAGGAAAAACGCGCTGTAGAGTGCGGTTACTGGCACCTCTGGCACTACGATCCTACGTTGGCCGAAGAGGGCAAGAACCCCTTCTCATTCGATAGTAAGGAACCGGATTGGAGTAAGTTTAAGGACTTCCTCAAGAGCGAAGTACGTTACTCTTCTCTCTATAAGCAGTTCCCCGACGAAGCAGAAGAGCTTGCCGAGGCATCTCTCGAAGCTGCCAAGTATCGCTACAATAGCTACCAACGTCTCGTTAAGACCGATTGGAGTGTAGAGGAGTAATCACTCTCTCCTACTGCTTTTAGCATTTCGTCTCTTTGCCCTCAAGGCAAAACCCTTAGGGCAGGAGGCGACTAATCAAATAGAAAGAGAGGCTGTGTCACGCACCCGGTTTGGGTAGCATGGCGCAGCCTCTCTCGTTGTTTTTTGGGATAAGGGCTCCCTCACTCTTGGGGGAGTCCTTGTGTTTTTATCGCTGTTTTTGGGGGCTTATGGCACGAGTAGCTTGTGCGTTCTCCCGCCAATAGATACGATGTAAACACCGGTTGCCAAAGGGGTGTTGTGGAGTCGGGCAGCTCCGTTGGCATCTGTTTTCCCATAGGCCATTAGTTCGCCTTCTGTCGAGTAGATGCGTACCGAGGTGTGGGGGGTGGCGTTGTTGATAGAGAGAGTCTTGCTGGATGGGGTTACGTAAAGCTCCGGCGTGGGTTGCCCCATGGCCTCTAGCGAAGACGGTACACCCGGATAGGGAATCCAATCTTCGCCATCGTGCTGGCTTACTTCCCAGTTCTTCTTTCGGGCAATGGCTACATCGTCTGTGGAGCATTGGTTTTGTTCGTTAATATCCCAGCCCGCATACGCTCCAAAAGTTCCGGGAGTGGCGAGTCCTGTTCTGTCGGGCAGTGCATTTACCACATGCGTCATAGCTTCGCCTCTCAGGTGGTTTGCGGTAGCCGATAGCGAGGTGAGTTGAGCCACTTTCCCCAGTTTGAGTTCTGAGATTTGGTTGAGAGAGCAAATGATGTTTTGCAGATTGGGACTGTCTGTTAGGTCTAGGGTTTGAAGTTGATTCTCGTAGCAAGTCAAGAATGTTAGGAGGGGGCAATTCTTTAGCGAGAGTGTTTTTATAAAGTTCATGGAGCAATCCAAGGAGTTTAGCTGGGTCTGGTTGGATAGGTCTAGAGCCCTGATCTCATTCTCAACGCAGTAGAGTTCTTCGATGTTATTGGTGTTCTTGAGAACAATTTCCGTCAGGTCGTTTTGTCGGCAGTCGAGCTTATACAAGTCGGTGCAGTCCTCCAGCGTGATGGATGTTGCCTTTATGGCAATAAAACAGAGCTCTTCTATCTTTCCCTTAATCGTGATGGTGGGCTCCGTCAAGGTGTAGGTGGCCCAGCCTTCTCCGTAGGGTTTGGGGTTGGCTTCGGTGCCGGTAATGGTGAATTCATCAAGAGCAACTACTTTGAGGTTGACCTTATCTCCCTTGGCCTTGTTGGTCTTAAGGGTGATCGTGCCCTGAGCAAAGCTCTCTACCGAGAGGCCGGAGAATCCTAAAAATAGTGCAGCAGAAAGGAGTGAAAACAGCAACCTCTGCCCTCCAAGAGTAAGACGAGTCTTCATAAGCATATATTACTAAGTTGATACTATATTTTCTTTGATGGTCGCTTTATGTGGGCTCTAAATTTTCTAAATTAATACTCTGTCGCAAAGATAGAAAACTTTTTGATTATCCGCCGGCTTATAGGTGGAGATACTTTTTTCTCTTTCTTGTTTCTTTTGTGCATCATGGGCCAATCCCTTGTGGAGGCTCTCTTGTAGGGACTCTTCTCTCCCCTAAGTGGCGGCGAATCAGTACCTAAACTCCTCTCTTATGATGCTTTAGAGGATATTTTAGCGTACCTTTGTAGGCGATGACATTTGACGAACTCAAACTTAGTGCACCCCTGCTGGACGCAGTTAG
>ERZ773018.108-NODE-108-length-57327-cov-13.187090_pt1 | contig 57327 bp, 47 predicted proteins | sample MGYA00580840_ERZ773018 | MGnify/ENA primary metagenome ERZ773018 (study PRJEB29015, sample SAMEA2738125) | human oral metagenome | biome: human oral; feature: human-associated habitat; material: saliva | place: China | collected 2256 ... | reverse complement strand
TGGAACACTCCGGACATAGATGCTTTGACAATTTCATCGTCAACTTATTAGGGGCAATTGCTGCCTATTGCCTGTTTCCAAAGAAGCCGTGCATCAATGTACAAAGAACCTTTGACACACAGCTTGCTTTGTTCTGGATTCGTTGAACTCACGTTAATAGAAGATGGGGCAGTCGATACTGGGGCTGTCTTAGATTTGGTAGATTCCTACTGCTTTCTTAGATAGTATAATGAATCACTAAAATGTTAAAGGAAGTGCAAAAATGTACTTCCTTTTTTTGATGCATTTATGCTGTATTACATTAAAAAAACAACGTCCTAAAAAGCGTAAAATGCCAGATGTTTTTTGTAACTTTGTATCGAAACATACCCATCCAAGAATGGAAAGTATATCTACAAATAGATGAAAGAAAAGAAAGGGTTTGCTAGCAAATCCTTTGTGTCTAGTGAATTAATGAAAATCGGGCATTAATTATAATAAGAAATCAGATGGTGAAAACCGAAAACATATCATACCCCAATCAAGCATTTCCCACATTAAAATTTGTGGATTTGTTTGCTGGTATTGGTGGTATTAGAAAAGGTTTGGAGCTAGCTTGTGATGAAGCTGGCATAACTCCTATATGTGTATTTACTTCTGAAATCAAACCTTATGCTATATCCGTATTAAACCAGAATCATCCGAATGAAAAAATTAATGGTGATATAACAAAGGTTGAAGCCAACGACATTCCCGATTTTGATATATTATGTGCAGGATTCCCTTGCCAAGCCTTTAGTGCAGCAGGAAGTAGAAAAGGATTTGCGGATACTAGGGGGACTTTGTTTTTTGATGTAGAACGTATATTAAAGGCAAAACGCCCCAAAGGATTCATTTTGGAGAATGTAGAAGGTTTAGTGAATCACGATAACGGAAAAACATTAGACACTATAATTAAACATTTGACAGCTATAGGTTATAATGTAACCTATTCCGTATTAAATTCCAAATACTTTGGCGTTCCGCAAGAGCGAAAAAGAATCTATATAGTAGGTACTTTCAATGGTGCTATTAGCCTTCAGGGGTTTCCTATCATTTCTTCCACTTTGGGCGATATATTAGAAAATGGCAAACCGACAGTAGAAAGTAAATTTACCAAGTTGCTTCTTTCAAAATTTACGATTCCAGAACTATATGGAAAATCCATCAAAGACAAAAGAGGTGGTAAAGATAATATACATAGTTGGGATTTAGATTTGAAAGGAGAAACAACCGATAAAGAGAAAACACTATTAAACCTAATTCTTACTGAAAGACGAAAAAAGAAGTGGGCAGAAGTCTATGGTATTGATTGGATGGATGGGATGCCACTTACTAAGGAAATGATAGCTACTTTCTATACCGATGTAGATTTAGATGAGATTCTGAATAGTCTTACCGATAAAGGCTATCTGGTGTATGAACATCCTAAAAAGAAGGTTAGGATTACTACCGCAAATGGTGGAACTACATTCGTAAGAGAACAAGACCACACACTACCCAAAGGTTATAACATAGTAACGGGTAAATTAAGTTTTGAGGTAAATAAAATCCTAGATCCTTCTTCTGTCGCTCCTACACTAGTAGCAATGGATATGCAGAAACTTTTTGTAGTTGATGGCGATGGGCTTAGAAAGCTGTCATTACGAGAAGGATTGAGATTATTCGGTTATCCAGATAGCTATAAGTTTAATGTAAGTGAGAAGGAAGGGTTTGATTTATTGGGCAACACCGTTGTAGTACCAGTAATCAAAGCGGTTTGCAGTCGCTTGTTAAAATCAATATAAAATCTATGAATACAACAAAACGCTTTTTAACTCCAGAAGAAGTATTTGATACTTTGCTGAATGTTGATAAAATAACCTCATTAGAAGGTCAGATTCGCTTTTATCTAGGCGATGTGGATATAGTTGTTAGGCAACGTGATGTGGTTGGTAATATAATCCAAGAATGGCTAGAAGGTTGGTTAAAGCACAATAACATATATTATAAGCCTAATGTTAATTCACAAATGCCGCCGGATATATACTTATCGGAAGACAAAACAAAGAACCTTCTAGAGGTTAAAGCCTTCAATGCAGATGCTTCCCCAGCATTTGATATAGCAGATTTTAAGGCTTATGCTAGGGAAATCATAGAAAAGCCATATATGCTTCATACCAAATACCTTATTTTCGCTTACAAAATGAGCGAAGAAGGCGTAGTGACTATAAAAAACATTTGGTTAAAGAATGTTTGGGAAATATGTAGGGCTATGGATAAGCAAAAGAATTGGGCTGTAAATGTGCAGTATAAGAACGGACAAATACATAAAATTCGTCCTGCTGCGTGGTATTCAAAGATTAAAACAAAATACCCTACATTTAGATGCTTAGAAGATTTTATTTCTGCTTTAGAAGAAACGATACTACTATATGGCGAAACCAGACAATTAGGTAATAGTGGGTGGAAGAATAAGGTGGTGCAAGCATATAAGAATCATTTTGGCAAAGAATTGGTTGTACCTAGATGGATGGATATAGAAGACAAATATAGACTAGCGGAAGCCGTTAAGCCAGAATAGACAATAAAGAATCTTCTACCTAAACACCTACCCTATATTTCTATAATAACGGGTGATGGTGTTGCTATTTATAACTTATGGATAAAAGATGTACCTTATACAAAGAAGAATACCTCAATACGTTTAATTACTTCCATTGCTTATATGAGTACTACAGAAAGGTAAAAAGATGTGGTTTAGGGGTATTTGCTAATATAACAGGTGATAAACGACTATTTAAGGGAGGGCTACATAATGGAGGCGACTTCAACCCGGTAGGGTTATTCATTAAAACCAACTGCATATACTTATGAGAGAGCAATTCAAGCGACGAACTTCGCGCTCTCCACAGAAAAGGAGCGGACTTTTCACGTAAAAGGTACGGACGATCCTTCGAAAAGGAGCGTACTTTTACCCAAAAAGGTACGGACTTTCTACCTAAAAGGAACGCTCCTTTTCGAAGGGAAATAGACAAAAACAAAAAAAACTGAGGATGTAACACATCCTTAGTTTTACCTTCTCAACAATACCATTCTTTTCTCGTTGTAAAAAAATGCCAAGACTGCTAAAGATACATAGCTGTCTCGGCATTATATGATTGTAGATGTTGTCTGCCTTTTAAGGGGCCTCACACATCAACCGATTTACTTGATATAGATCGGACGGATGCTGTACATATTATACTTCGGGTTGTACGGGCTGCGCCCCTTCGTCGTTCCATAGTGGAATTGGTTGCAGTGGAACATAAATTTGCCGGCGAAGGCAGCAGCTTGCATCTGATTTGATCCATCAGCCGTCCAATACATACCCCAGTTGCCCGGATTTGAGAGACGGCGCCAGCCTTCATTGTAGTCCGTATACATACCGCCGAAGGGGAAGAACACGCCTTTGCTAATATCTTCTTTCGTGAAGCACTTCATGTAGCAGTTTGCTCTGCTGATGTAGCCTGCGTCCTGATTAGAGCGACGGAGTCTTCTGCCATTTCTATCCAATACGTAGCCTTTCTGACATTCGTCTACCGTCGGGTCGAAGAGTAAGCCGTAAATACGATGACCTTCATAACAATAGTAGCCAAAGTACTGGCCGGTATGGCGCATCAAACTCTCAAATTGAGCCTTTGTAGGCAGCGCATATTTGCCTTTTGAAGCATAGTGAGCCAAGTCGCCGAGGCGCTTATCTGAGTTGTAGCGAGCTTGGATATTTCCCCACGTTCCCCAGTAGCTGCTAATAGCAACGCGGCCATAGTTGTGTCCATAAACAATGTCGCCCCAACGGAAGTGGTCAAACTTTGAATTGCAGTAGTTGTCAGGAAGCGCGATCGTACCGATAGAAAGTTCGCCTTTCTTCTCCATGTAATAATAGTCCCACGGATTTTTAGCCAAGTGATAGCCCGGTTCCCAGCCGGCAATGCTCACCGTCGGGTCATATTGGAGGTTTGATCTACTCCACTTGATGCTATCGATCTCGATCCAAGGCTCTTCCTCGTCCATTTTGAGCGTATACGTGTAATATTTTGCACGCTCTACGACCATATCTTGCTTAACGCTTACGATAAAGGTTTCGCCATCAGCAGCCTCTACTCTGAAAGTAGGTCTGAAATGATTGTCGGGGAAGACAGCTACGTCCATCTGAGCGACCGGCTGTGCCGTTTCGACCGTATAGCCGTCTTTGTTAGCAAACTTATAGTTGCTCGTGCGCAAATCAAACTCAGCTTCGTCGGGGACATTAGAAATCACGACGCGCTTTACGTTCGTAAGGAATCTATCGTTGATTTTGAATTTCAAGCGCAAGATCGTGTATTGTTTCTTCATATCTACGTGGCCCACGCCGGCAGCGCCGTTTAAGCGAATGTTCTGCGTGATACCCCACGTATAGTCAATGCGTTTCATACCTTGCAGCGTACCATTCTGGCCTTTCATATCCAGCTGCAAAGTGCCGGGCTTTTGCTCTCTGGTATTAAAGCGTGCCGGATAGAAGAGTGCCACGTCATCACCTTGTTTGCAGTTTACCTCTCCGGAGAGGCGAGTGTCGTTTCCGCTCTCTTCAGCCGTCAGGATATCGAAGCCCTGCGGATCTGTGAGGTTGTATGCAAGGATTTTGTCACCTACTTCCCATTTTGATCCCGTCGTCAGGTCAATAATGGAGCGCAATGCCGGTTTTCCGTCAGCATCAGTTGCACCTGAGTTGCCCACGGTAATCGTTACCGGACGCTTCGCATTTGCGTCGGGGTTCTGTGCGTTTGAATTTTCGTTGCCTACATCATTAGAGCAAGAAGCCAAGCCTAATGCCAACGCAGCGGATAGCAAACTAAAAGTAATGATTCTCATATTTCGTAGTATTTAATTTGGCCGTTAATGTTTAGCGGTCTTTAATTTAAAATTTTGTGTGTTTGCCTTGTTAAGACAACTCAAGTCCTTCAGAAATAATTACAATTCCTCCTCTTCGTCGCCTAAGAAATCGGGCTTCTCCGGCATAGGGGGCCGCTCACCCCCACCGATTGTACCACCCCCACCGGGGTTAAAACCACCGCCACCCGCACCGGCGCCCGGGCTAGTGGTGATCATCGCTTCAATTTCCATTTCGAGGACCTCTACTTGCGGACAGAGATATGCACATCTCTGTTCCTTACTCTTTGTTACGTTCATAACGATTAATATAACTAACTTTTTTGTTCTTGTTTCTTAGTTGTTGTGGGCTCCTCGAGCAACCAAAGTCGCGGGTGGGCGAGTCAAAGGTCGGAGCACTGAGGGCGCAGAAGCGGAAAAAGAGTAGGAGCAATGGAGTTCGATGATCGCCTCGTCCGGATTCTGTTTGACGCAGCATATCTTTCAACCTTGCTGTTTGCAGGATTGTGCCGCTCTGCAAAGCAAGATGCCTCTTACATCTTTACAGCGCACGTCGCAACCTAAATACTGCTTTCAAACCGCCGTTATGTATGATAGATAAGCAAATTAAGGAAGGAAGACGACAAAGCACTTTTCCAACTCTTTTCATCGGCAAAAGTAGGACAAAAGCAACAAAGTCGCACTAGCGTTTTTTGTAAATTGAGAATATTTACAACTGATTAAGTATGTTGTAAATCAGCCATAAAGACTTAAAATTTGTGACCTGTAACAATACGATAGAACGTCAGCCAAAGGATCTTTAAGTCTAAAAAAAGCGAGCGGTGTTCAAGGTAATAGAGGTCGAGCTCGAGCCGGCGCAGCATCTTCTCCGGCGTATCCGTATAGCCATTATAAAGTGTGGCATACGACGTGACGCCCGGGCGGATTTGATACAAGAGCGGATAGCGCGGATCTTGGCGCACAATCTGCTCAATATAGAAGCGACGCTCAGGCCGTGGACCGATAAAGGCCATATCGCCGCGCAGGACGTTCCACAGCTGGGGCAACTCATCCAAGTGATGCTCACGCAAGAAGCGGCCTACGCGCGTCAAACGGGGATCTTTCCGCCCACGACAAAGCTGCGGGCCGGCCGCTTCGGCGTCATTGTGCATGCTACGAAACTTATACATGCGAAAGGGACGGCCATAGCGGCCGATGCGCGTCTGCTTGAAGAGAGCGGGCGCGCCATCGTCAAGCCTCACGGCAAGATAGCAGGCCAGCATAATCGGCGCAAAAAGCAATAGGCAAAGGAGCGCGATGGCTATATCGGCCATCCGCTTCAGCAGGCGCTCTGCGCAGTTCATACCATCGGGTATTGCGGGTCTGATCGTATCTCTCTTCATGGGTTTGGACCTCTCCCCGCAGCCCTTGCATAAGCGGGCGTCTGAGCGGCTTCGGGATCGTAATCGGCAGCGCGCAGCGGGTAGACGAGAAAAACCTCCGGCGCGGGCAACGCAGCAAGATCTGCCATGGGGAAGTCCCAAAACCTGCGCGGGGTCTGCATGAAAAAACAGCAAAACAGGGGCTTTTATTGTCATCAGCACCCTATTTTTTTGCAAAAGTACAATGAAGAAATCAAAAAACGGCAGTTTGGGCCGACTTGATGTCATTTTTTTTGATTCGGCCGACTCGTTTTCTGACAAACAGCCCGCCATCAAGCGCCACAAGAACCCGGCGCGGAGTTGCCGAAACTTCGATTGCGGAAGCCTCGCTCTTTTGCCTTTATTTTGAGCTTAGGCCTCTGATTTGTTATCTCTAATATGGCATATTAAAGTGTCCGCTTGTTGACCCATCCATCCCTTCATAACCATATTTTTGTTTACAAATGGCTACACTATACAAGGTTAACGTCCTTTTACTTCGTTATTTTTTTTGCTCGGATTCGTCCGTAGTACCAACTTTTCCGCGCCTTGCGCCCACAAAAGTGCACCTACCAATAGTCAAGTCTTCGCTTTCGGAGAAGCATTGCCCCATTTTTCCCACACGCCGTTTTGAACAAAACGTTTACGCTCACGAGGGTAAGACTTTTTTATCACGAGCGCAAACCTTTATCCTCGTGAGCGCAAACCTTTTTTATCGTGAGAAAAAAGTCGACTGCCGATACTGCAACGCAAGAAAAGTCCATCGGCCGCGCTTCGAAAGTGAGTCGGCAGCCATAAAAGGCGAACTGGCCGCATCGCTACAAGCGCCGACAGCGACCGCTGCGGCCGACTGCGAGGCGCGAAGCCTACGACGCCAAACACCGCGCCACACATTATATATTATATATAGGCCGGCGGCAATGATTAACGACCACCGCGCCGAGCGAAAGCTGACGACCGGAAAAAACCGGCGCAGCGGCAGACCTCACGGGCAAAATCTGCGCGATGCTACGCCGACAGAAGGCTGCGAGCAAAAAGTCAAAAAGCTACGAGCAATAAACAGACCTGAATTTGCAGCCGACTTAAATATTTTCAACATAAGGCACAACTTGTAAGAAACGCCACTTTTCCCCTCGTAATGGGAAAAAGTTGGCCTCGAAACCAAAAAAAGCCCTTTTTACCTCTTATTTTGTAGAAAAAAGATGGAGAAATGTAAGGTTATTTCTTTTTTGATTATCTTTGTAGCTGCTTAAGCAATAACAAAAGATAAATGGAAAAAGTTGATAAATTAGATTTGAAGATTCTGAGCATCATCTCCGGCAACGCTCGCGTACCGTTTAAGGACGTGGCAGCCGTATGTGGTGTTTCGCGTGCAGCTATTCACCAGCGCGTACAGCGCCTTGTTGAGAATGGCGTTATCACAGGTTCCGGCTTTACGGTGAATCCGAAGAGCGTAGGCTTTAGCACGTGCACTTATGTTGGCATTTCGCTTGCTCGCGGCTCGATGTATCGCGAAGTAGCTGAACAATTGGAGAAGATACCTGAAATTGTAGAGTGTCATTATACGACGGGCAATTATATGATGCTTGTCAAACTTTACTGCCACGACAACGAAGATCTTATGCAATTGCTCAATGGTAAGATCCAAAGCATAGAGGGTGTGACGGCAACGGAGACTTTGATCTCTCTGGAGCAGACGGTCTCTCGCAATTTCCCCATACCGGGCGCCGACTTTGAGCTCCCGCCGCGGCAACGCAAGCCGGGACGCCGTCCGAAAGACCCCATTGATTGATGTACTACGAAGGCGTTCTTCTCGGGCTTTGCACGTTTCTTATCATTGGTGCGTTTCACCCGATCGTCATCAAGTCTGAATATTATTTCGGCACACGCGTCTGGTGGATCTTCCTTGTGATAGGGCTGGGCTTCCTTTGCGCTTCGCTCTTTATTGCCTCACTTTTTTGGTCTTGCCTCTGCGCTATTCTGGGCGTAACCAACTTATGGACCATCTTAGAACTATTTGAGCAAAAAGAACGTGTGAAGAAAGGATGGTTTCCTGAGAACCCAAAGAGAAAAAGCCGTAAAAGCTAAATTGTATCATCGTCGAAGGCCGAAAGGCTCTCGACGATGATTGTTTGCAACCACGACAAAGCGAACCCAAAACGCGCCGCCATGGCTGCTCTCCCGGCTGAACGGAGAGAAACTTCAGTACTTCAAGCTGCGATCCGGAGCACGAACCAGCGTCGCCCCTATTGCTTTGACGCGCGACAAGGACGGCTCACTCCATTATATATTGAGGACTATGAATTTCGATATTAAAGCTGATTATTTCTCGGTCACAAACCATTTTCCTAACCATTCCGCACGCCCAATCATAGGCATTACGGGCAATTTTGGAAAATATGGCTGTCAACTCGCCGAAGGCTATTACGCCAGCATCGAAGCGGCGGGAGGCATACCTTTGGTTATTCCGCCGTCGGACAACCTTCTGTTGCTGCTATCTATGCTCGACCGCATCGACGGCTTGATGCTCTCCGGCGGAGCCGATATCAACCCGCTCTATTTTGGGGAAGATCCGCTGCCGGCCTTGGGCGAAATCAATCCGAAACGCGACCGCAGCGAATTACTTTTGATTCAGCTCGCCTATGATCGGCAGATCCCGATGCTGGGTATTTGCCGAGGTATTCAGTCGTTAGCCATAGCGCTCGGCGGAACAGTGCACCAAGATTTGCGCACAGCTATGCCCGAACCTACGCCGCTCCTCAAACACGACCAAGAAATGCCACGCGGCGTACCATCGCACTATGTGACGGCCGAACCGGACTCCATCGTCGCTCGCCTGCTCGGCGAACGCTTTGCGGTTAACTCCGTGCACCACCAAGCAGTGGCCGACCCCGGAAAACGCTTCCGTACGACGGCTTATGCGGCCGACGGCGTCATAGAAGCCATCGAAAGCAACGAAAAGAAAAGCATCGTTGGCGTACAATGGCATCCCGAATGCTTTTTGCAAGAGGGCGACAAGAGCCAGCTCCCCCTCTTCCGCTGGTTTGTGGAAGAAGCAGAATCGTATCGCCGCGCCGTAGCCACGCATCGCCAGATCGTGACGCTCGATTCCCACACCGACACGCCCATGTTCTTTGATCAAGGCGTCCGTTTTGTACATCGCGACCCAAAAATCTTGGTCGATATGCACAAATTAACGGAAGGCCACGTCGATGCCGTGGTTATGGCGGCCTATCTTCCGCAAGGCGAGCGTAGCGAAATAGGACATCACAACGCAGGCGCCAAAGCCTATCACTTGCTTGGGGCGATCAAGGCGATGGTCAACGAGACCAAGAACGCGGTATTAGCCAACAGCCCCAACGATATTTTTAGGGCGAAGAACCATGACAAGCGCGCTATCCTTCTGGGCATTGAAAACGGCTACGCCATTGGGCACGACCTTGCAAATATAGAACTCTTCCGTCGAGAAGGCGTGATTTATATGACGCTCTGCCACAACGGCGACAACGATATTTGCGATTCCGCCGTGCGTTCCAAGAACGAGCACAACGGTTTGAGCGACTTTGGCCGCGAAGTCGTGCGCGAAATGAACCGCGTCGGGATGCTAATCGACCTCTCCCACGCCGGCGAGAAAACCTTTTACGACGTCCTCAATTGCAGTAGCGTCCCCGTGGTCTGCACCCACAGTTGCTGCCGCGCGTTATGCGACCACCCGCGCAACCTTACCGACGCCCAACTCCAAGCTTTGGCCGAAAAAGGTGGCGTTGTTCAGATCACATTCTACAAAGGCTTTTTGCGCGAAGACGGCAAAGCCACCATCGACGACGTCGTGACCCACATCTTGCACGCGATAGACGTTGCCGGCATCGATCACGTAGGCATCGGCAGCGATTTTGACGGCGACGGCGGCGTACCCGGATTAGCTTCAGCCGCAGAAATGATAAACCTCACCCGCCGCCTGATGGCCGCCGGCCTAAACCAGTCCCAGTTGCGCAAAATCTGGGGCGGCAACTTCATACATATTATGAGTCAAGCCCGCTTTCAGGGCGAAATCAAATTATAATCCAACTCCCCAACGTTCATACGGCCTGCTTTCAAGCCCGCAATCCAACAAAAACATTCCGAATGAAACATACAGCAACCCTCCTCGCCACCCTCTTCGCCGCACTTCTGCTCAGCGCCTGCAAGTCCGGCAAGAGCGCCGACCAGTCTGCGCCCGCCACCGACCTATCGGCCGTGCGTTTCAACGCCGATTCAGCCTTCGCCTTCGTAAAAGCCCAGTGCGATTTCGGCGCCCGCGTCCCCAACAGTCCGGCCCACGACCGCTGCGCCGCCTATATCGTCGCGCAGTTCAAGCGCTACGGCCTGCAAGTCCAAGAGCAGAAGACCACCCTCAAAGGCTGGGATGACAAGCAATTGAAATGCAACAACATCATCGCCTCCTACCGCCCCGAACTCAAGGACCGCATCGTCCTCTGCTCACATTGGGACAGCCGCCCTTGGGCCGACGCCGACCCCGATAGCAGCAAGCACCATGAACCCGTGATGGCCGCCAACGACGGCGCGAGCGGAGTAGCCGTTTTATTGGAAATTGCCCGCCAAATCAAGGAAATCAACCCCTCATATGGGATAGATTTTGTCTGCTTCGATACAGAAGATTACGGCGCACCCTACTGGGGCAAGCAGAGTCCCGACCAGCAAGACTGGTGCTTAGGTTCGCGCTATTGGGCCTCAAATCTACCTAAGGGCTACAAGCCTCGCTGCGGCATACTCTTAGATATGGTTGGCGGAAGTGACGCTCGCTTCCCCTTCGAGTATTTTTCGATGAAATACGCGCAAGATGTCGTAGCCCGCGTGTGGGCTGCCGCGGCAGCAGTCGGTGCCGACAATCTTTTTGTGCAAGACGACGGCACAATGGTAGAAGACGATCACATCCCGATGAACCAAATCGCAGGCATTCCGACCATTGATATCATCCCCAATACCGGCACAGGATTCAGCGAAACCTGGCATACGACGCGCGACACACCGGAAAACATTTCCGTCGACGTGTTACGTGGCGTAGGGCAGACGCTCATTCAGTTCCTACACGAAGAAAACAACCGCGCGAAGTAAATTTGCGGCCCGCGAAAGCGCAAATCTCACGCAGCATCTCCCAACTTAAAAATACACACAATGACGATCAACGAAATACAAGACGAAATCATCGAAGAGTTCTCTCTGTTAGACGACTGGATGGACCGCTATCAGCTCCTCATCGATATGGGTGAAGGCGAGCAAGCCCTGCCCGCCGCCGACAAAACCGAGAGCAACCTCATCGATGGTTGCCAAAGTCGCGTCTGGCTCGTATGCGACGAGCACGACGGCCGCTTACAGTTTCGCGCAGAGAGCGATGCACTCATCGTAAAAGGCATTGTCAGCCTGCTTATTCGCGTTATGACAGACCATACACCCGACGAAATACTCGCCGCCGAACTCTATTTTATTGACCGTATCGGTTTGCGCGAGCATCTCTCCCCGACGCGCTCCAATGGACTCTTGGCTATGGTCAAACAAATGCGAATGTACGCTTTAGTATATAAGACAAAAGCGGCCCAATAAGTCATACATACATTACCTACGAGGCATCTATGGTTGCACAGCGCTGCCGTTGATGCCTCAATCTTTCGATATGCGCCGACTCACACCCATTTTCCTCTTGCTCAGCCTGCTGCTGCCCTTGACTCGCCCCGCGTTTAGCCAAGGTCTCGAGGCCGGCTACGCCAACGGACGTATGATCGGCATTGACCCCTACATAAAAGTGACGCGTGGCGGTCCGGTCCACAGCTTCGAAGGCGCATATATTTTTACGCCGCGTGCAACGGCCGATGGCTACGATGCGGCTTACGGGCACCCACACTTCCGCTTCGGCCTGCAAGTCGTCGATCTCTCGCGCATCCGTTTGAAAGACCCCGATTTCCGACCTTTGGCCGCCCCATCGCGTTTGGGTACGTCAGTCCTACTCTTTGCTGCCTTTGAGCGCCCACTCTTTCGCACGCCGCAAGGGTGGAGTTTGGATTACACACTGGCCCAAGGCCTCAGTCTGAACACGCACAAATGGCATCGCACACGCAATCCGGAAAACGAAATGTTGGGTTCGCGCTTCGCGATCTACTTCGGCGCAGGCCTTCACGTTGCTTATCGACGCGGCGGGTGGGAATTTCGCGCCGGTCCCGACTTCCTTCACCTTTCCAACAGCGCACTCCATCGACCTAATAAAGGAGCTAACGCTTGGCTGTTTCAAACCTCCGTGCGCCACTACTTCGATGCCGCTTCGCCCGACAGTCTTACGCGCCTACAAATCCCCTTTACCGACCGCGGCTTCTTGGTCGATGTCGATTATCGTTTAGGTTTGAAAACGTCCGTCGGCGAATGGCTCTACGACCACAATGCGGAACGCTACGGCAACCCTATTCGCTATGGTTCTTACGGACTCTACGCCTCTCACGGCTTAGGTCTGGGCCTCCTCTACCGATACAATTTAAAGTATGCTTCGGGTCTCGGTCTCGACCTCACCCATGAGCCTTACGCCGGTCGTATTGAAGTGCAAAACCCCGCACGCCCCCACGACCTCGGCAAGACGACCATCGGCCTGAGTCTGCGCCACGAAGCCCGCTATCGGCGCTTGGCCGCCACCTTCGCCCTCGGCGTCTACCTGCTCCGCCCGCTGAAGCGCTATGCCTTGACTGATGAAGAGTATGGCTACTACGAACGCATCGGCCTCCGCTACGATTTTCCCTGCGGCCTACATACGGGCTTCAACATCCACGCCCACCGCACGAAAGCCTATGCCGGCGAGTGGTACGTTGGTTTTCGCTTCGCACCACGCAAGCGAAAACCGATCGTTCCCTACCACCCATAGTTGCCAATTCCGCATTTTGCATCCCCCAAGTGCCCGGCCACCGACCCCGCCGGCGCACGCTCTCAAACGAACAACGCAAAATGCCCCAACAAATGTATATCTGTAATCTACAAAAGGCCCATTTCCCTATCCTTCCCACCTAATTTCCTTATTACACGTCCAGACATAGCCCCCACAAAATCTAACCGTACACAAAAAAACACCCAAACGCCAACCCAGCCATCCCATTTCCGCAACTACACATCCGCAAATAACCCCACATAATTCCAACCTTGCAAACGCTTACTCCCAAACGTTAATCCTGCCAATCAATTTTCGTAACCGCACGCTCAAAAATAACCCCATCTAATCCCAATACTACGCTCACTAACACTCAAACACGAACTCTACCATCCCGTTTCCACGACCTCATATCCGCAAATAACCCCATCGGGGTTAGTCTTTTGGTAGGGCAGGGTTAAGGTGCGAAGCGGCTTAACCCTGCCTAACGCGACCCAACGTTAACAACCCCTTAGGGTTGGTCTTTCAAAAACATCCACTCGTCCAAACGCAACGGACACCCTCCAAATAACAATCGACAAGATCAACGACATGCGTCGTTAGTGGCTGGGTTGCCGCTCCGCTGCTCAACCCTGCCACGATGAAAGACCAACCCTATGGGGTTGAGCACTATGTATACTTGCTTATCCGGGGTTAAGGCTCACTGTGCCTTAACCCCGGCCTACCAAAAGACCAACCCTAAGGGGTTGGGGTCGCTATTTATTGCATCGGGGTCGAATTATGCACGTCCCATTATTGTATATATGCAATTGTCGATTGGTTTCTTTATGGATTAGCTTAAATGCGGTACGCTTCACAACACAAATTCCTCAATAGAACTTGCACCGCTTCTGCCTAAGTCAAACTACCAATGCTTCCCCGCTTAATCTAATCCCAACACACTCAACCCATATTCCGCACAATCCCTCCACCAACGCCTTCTGCCGCAAATAACCCCTTCAATCCTCACATCTTGCACCAAATGAACCCCGAACGCTGACACGAATTTCCCAATCTCCACAACCAACGCCGCAAATAGGCCCAACAAATTCGCCCCACACGCCACGCAATTCCGCCCGCTAACGCTTTCCGCCTCAAATAACCCCATCGGGGTTAGTCTTTTGGCAGGGCAGGGTTAAAGCGTGCAGCGCTTTAACCCTGCCTAACGCGCCCCAACGTTGGCAACCCCTTAGGGTTGGTCTTTCAAAAACATCCGCTCATCCAAACGCAAGGGATAACGGCAAACAAAAAACGTTGGAAAACCCATTATCACCCACACGATCATTGACTTAAAAACGCCCCCACCCCACGCCCGACCTTTTTTATCACGATAACACACCTTTACGCTCACGATAAAAACAGCTTACGCTCGTGATGAAAAAGGTTTACCCTCACGAGCGCAAACATAATCGTTGGCCGCAGACGCTTAAAAAAATAGGCTTTGTTGCGTTTATTGCAAAACCCCATCCTCGCTTTTCCAAACAAAAAATCGGGGCGGCAGGTGTTCCTGTCGCCCCGATTTATATGGGTCGGCCGCAAATGGGTCGCGCGGCCGCAATAATGGTTGTCGCTAACGGCTATTCTGTCGCGCCGACTTTGACAATCTCAACTTTGAAGATCAAAGTAGAATATGGCGGAATGCTACCCGTACCATTCTTGCCATAAGCCAAATCGTAGGGAAGGTAAAGCTCCCACGTGCTGCCCTCAGGCATAAGCTTGAGTGCTTCCGTCCAACCTTTGATCACTTGATTCGGCTTAAACTTAGCGGTCTGTCCGCGCTTGTATGAGGAATCAAAGATGGTGCCGTCCGTCAGGCGACCTTCGTAGTTAACCTCAACGAGCGTTGAATCGGTAGCCAAAGCGCCCTTACCGGCTTTCAAGATGCGATATTGCAAACCTGAAGGCAGGGTTACGACACCTTTCTTCTGCTTGTTGGCCGTAAGGAAGGCCTCATTTTCGAGTTTGTACTTGTTCTTGTAAAAATTAAACTGACGCTCGACGATAGCTTGTGCGCTATCTTCACGCAAAGCGTGTGGGCGCTTAAGAACCACGTCTGCAAGGCCGCGAACAAAGGCTTCCTTACTCATATACGTGGTATCGGACTTTCCCGTTGCTGCCTTGTTGACCTCGGAAATGACGCGTTCGTCGTTCATTTGCGCGATTTTTAAGCCGGCAGCTTGAGCTAAGATCAATTGGGCTTGCTGTTTGGGCGTGTTTCCTTGCATCATCTTGATGGCTTCTCCGAGATAAAGCGAATCTACGCCTTCTCGCGTCATCAAATAATCGCGCAAAGATGAGCCTTGGGCAACACCCATCGCATAACTAAACTCTTCTGCGCCTACGGGCTTGATATGCGTAGCAGCAGCTTCAACTGTAACAGCTTTTTTAGGCGCTTTCTTGCGCTTCTGCGCCGTCGCGCTACAGACGCATGCTGCCAGCGCGATGACGAATAGTGATCTGAGTTTCATAATATCAATCGGCGTGATATATTATTTCACGGAGATGAGTTTCATCTTAAAGATAAGCGTAGAGAAAGGTGGGATGTTCTGGCCCGCACCGCGTGCGCCGTAACCTACATTCCAAGGAATGTAAACCTCCCACTCACTTCCGGCCGGCATATGTGTAAGCACGACTTGCCAACCCTTGACTACGGCGTTGACAGGGAAGGTCACGGGCTTCTCTGACTTGTCGAAGATGGTGTCGTTAATGAGGCGGCCTTCGTATTCTACCTCCACAGTCTGGTTTTCTTTGGCGATTGCGCCGCTGCCTTTCTTAATTTCTTTGTAAAGAACGCCTTCGGGCAACTTCTGAATGCCGGCTTCTTTGGCTTTATTGGCCATATAAGCTTCGTTTTTCTGCTTGTCGGCGCCGTGTTGCTTAGCCATCTCAACTTCTGCTGCGGCATTGATGCGCTCTTGGATGTACTCGTTGGCCGTTTCGCGCGTCAAAGGCTTGCCTTTATATTGCATTGAACTCTTGTGATTGAGCGCATCGTAAACGCCGGCCAGATAGTTGGCGGTGCTAATCTTCTTCGTGCTGTCGGTAGCATAGATCTGCTGCTCTACGCCGGGGAAGAGGTTGTTCGCAATCTGCAAGCCCATCATCAAGCCGAGCGACTCAGAAAGTTTTTTGCTGTTACCGCGCGACTTCAAACCGTCCTTCATACCTTCGAAAAACTTGTCCAAGTTCTTCGCTGCTACGCCGGAACTTTGCATCATCTGCTTCGCGCCGGATACAGCCGTGAAGCCCATATCGTAAGCCAGCTTCTCAAACTCGTCATCCTTCATCTTAATGCTGTCTTTTGACTGCATTAGCTTCATCATTTTATCGTTGAGTGTTTTGAAAGCTTTTTCTATTTCGGCGTCCGCTTTCTTTTGTCCGTCCTTAAAGCCTTCAATGAACTTGTCAACATTGACTTTCTTGTCTGTTTTCTCACCAAAGAGTTGCTGTTCTATGGTCGGGAAAGTTTGTTGCGTCATCATCATACCCGCTTGCAAGCCAAAGAAATTTGCTTGCTTCGTCGTATCTTTGGCCATTTTAAGACCTTCTTCCATACCATCAAGGAGCTTTTTGTTGTCAATCTTGATGGTGCTGTCAGGAAATGCCATTGCAAGCTGCGCAGAATCGGGCGCGGTGGCCATTCCGAGGGCATAGCTTAGCGAATCCACGTCCGTCTTTAGCGACGCTGTGTGTTTGGAGCAGCTCACGCCCATCAAGGCTGTGAGCAACAACAAGGAAAGAACTTTGAATTTCATATTGTGTTTTGAAATTATCGGCCTCGCCCGGCGCGGTTTTAATCGCGCTGTTTGCTGCGCCGTGCTCAAGGCGTGCCGGATAGGTTAAAGATATTTGTTCGTGTGATGTATTTGTAAAATATTGGAGTCAGCGTTCTGCCGATCAGGACTTTGCCGGACCACAGGAAGTCGGGCGCATTAGCTACCCGCACCGCCTGCCGCGCGATCAATTCCGTCGAGCTGAATCTTAAATATGACGTTGGCAAAAGGCGGAATTGGTCCTGTACCCTGCCCGCCGTAAGCTTTGTCGTAAGGGACGTAAACTTCCCAAACGCTGCCCACAGGCATATGCGTCAAAGCTATTTTCCAGCCTTCTATGGCCGTGCCGACGCTCATTTTAACCGGCTTGCCCGGCTGCCGCTCTATGGAGGAGTCGAAAACCTTTCCGTCAACGAGCCGCCCTTCGTATTCTACTTCTACAATGGACGTATCTGAAGGAATTGCGCCCCCACCGGCTTTAATGACGCGGTAGAAAACGCCGCCCGGGAGTCGTTTTATGTCTTTTTGGCTCGCCAATTGCTTCAAGTAAGCATCGGCGGCTTTCTTCTGCGGGCCGTATTGTGCCTCCAAAGCCTTTGAAGCCATCAGTTTTACGCGCTTATCGGCGTCCTGTCCGGCCAATGTCGGCGTAAGCTCCTGCCCATTTATTTTAAAGGCCGACTTCTTATGCAACCCTGCGGAGAAGCCTGCGAGGAAGTTTTTCAAACTGAGCATACGCGTCGTATCGCTGCCGAAAACCTGACGCTCAATTGTTGGAAACATCTGCGTCTTTATCTGCAATCCGGCTTGCACGCCGGCATAATAAGCCATTTGTTTCTTATCATCGCCGGCCAGCGAACCGTCTTTCAGGCCGCGGATAAAGTCGTCGACATATTGAGAATCAATGCCCATCTGCCGGAAATAAGCCTCAATGCCTTGCGTATTGGCCATACCGATCTCATAACTGAGCGTATCCACATCGGTTTTCATCTCAGCCCTCGGCGCACTTTTATGGCAAGATGCGAGAAAGATGCCGCCAAGCAACGGTAATAAGAATAAGCGCTTCATTGTAGCAAACTTTATTTAACCTTGATCAATTCGATGTCAAAGACCAGCGCGGCATAAGGCGGAATCTGTTGCCCTGCACCGTGCGTGCCATAAGCCAGGTTATAAGGAATGAAGAGTCGATACTTAGCTCCTTCAGCCATAAGCTGCACGCCTTCCGTCCAGCCCTTGATCACTTGGTTCAAGCCGAAAGTAGCCGTCTGGCCGCGTTTATAAGATGAGTCGAACACCGTACCGTCGATCAAGCGGCCCTCGTAATGACACTCCACCGTGTCCGTTGCCGTCGGCTTACGTCCGATAGCGCTGCGCAAAACCTCGTATTGCAGACCGCTGGGGAGCACGGTAACGCCCTCTCGCTTCGCATTGTCAGCCAAGTAGCGTTCTCCGGCTTCGCGCATAAACTTACCGCGCTCAGCCTCCTGCTGTTCCATAAACTGCTGCACGAGCATTTGCGCTTCCGTTTCGCCGATTTCCGGCTGTTCTCCTTTCAAAATATCGTCGATGGCTTTGCTGAAATCGGCCATTGCGAGGCTGTTCACGCCCAAGCCCTTAAGATTATTGGCGATGACTACGCCCAATGCATAACTGAGTTTGTCCATTTTCTCTATTGCTATCTTACATTTTATCGGGCAAATGTACAACTTTTTTCGCTACCTTTGCGCAGTAGCCTATAAATTTAAGCAAGTATGAGACAGAAATTAGTTATTCTCTCAGGAGCCGGTATGAGCGCCGAAAGCGGCTTCAGTACTTTTCGCGACTCTGACGGTCTTTGGGAGCGATATCCCGTGGAGCAGGTCGCTACGCCCGAAGGCTGGCGGGCAGATCCCACTTTGGTGACAAACTTTTACAACCACCTACGCCGCCTGCTGGTTGATGCACGCCCCAATGAGGGCCACCGCGGACTAGTTGCCTTGGAAGAGCAATTTGATGTGACCATCGTAACACAAAATGTGGACGATCTGCACGAACGAGCTGGCAGTTCGCACGTTATTCACCTCCACGGCGAACTCATGAAAGCATGCAGTTCGCGCGATCCTGACAACCCACGCTTATGGCAGACGCTCACTCCCGAACGCGTGGAGATACATCCCGGCGAGTTGGCAGCCGACGGCTCTTTATTGCGCCCTTGGATCGTATGGTTTGGCGAAGCCGTGCCCAACCTTGAGCAAGCAGCCAAAGAAGTGGCTAAAGCCGACATATTTGTCATCATCGGCTCATCCTTAAATGTTTATCCCGCAGCCGGATTAGTGCGCCATGTGCCCGACGGAGCCAAAATTTTCTTGATCGACCCTGCCGAAGTGCGCGTCCCCTCCGCCCGCGCAATCACCGTCTTGCGCCTACCGGCCTCCGAGGGGGTGAAAGAATTGCGCCGGCGCCTGCTTCCCGAATCTGAAAGCTGACCGCCAAAGTGCGAAAATCTTATTTGTTTCATTTTTTCTCACGAGGATAAGCCTTTTTTATCACGAGCGCAAGCCTTTTTCATCGTGAGCGCAAACAGTTTTTATCACGATAAAAAACAACGCAAGCGAGATCTGGCGACGAAAAGTCAGGCTTAAAGCGTTGATTTATGGAGAAATATAAACCATAAAACAAGAACGAAAGTCTTTGCGCTTACGGCAGTCGATATGGATCTTGAGACTTTTTCGATGAAAATCGACGATGTGCAGAGCAGAAAAGTGCCTCGCGGTCTACCTTTTAGTCGCAAGTTTGTTAAAAGCAAACCTGCATACTTGTTATATTCTATCAGATTTTCCTGACAATTCGTCATTCGACACAAATTATCAACACACACGCATCACACCCCATAGTAGGACATAAGGAAAGCTCGATGTCAGCTTGAAAAAGCAGAAGGGAAGAAATCGGAACCATCCTCTTTATGTCTCAAATACAGTACTTTAAACTGCCGCGGGCGGGACCTGATTTTCCGAAAAGGCATAAAAAAAGGGATACCTCTGTATCCCAACCTTGTTAACCTTAAATCTAATACTATGAAAAACACGATGCAAAGATACAAGGTTTGGATTCAGAATGCAAGTAATAAGGCCTATTTTCTTTCAATATTAAGATTTTTTGCAGGATATAGAAACTTATATGCAATATCCACTTTGCAATATTTCCGTTTCCAAGACCTTAAAAATCAAATCCTGCTCAAAACCGCGCCCGGCTGCGTAGCGGATGAGCTTTTGCTGCAATTCATACGCTGAATCCGCTTTGACGCTTTTCATCTTTGCTTGCAAGAGACTTTTCAGCGTATCGTAATAGGCCTCTTCGTCAATCTCCGCAAGCGCCGCTTCGATCTGCTCACTCCCGACGCCTTTCAGCGCCAATGCCTGTCGCGTCTTGAAGCGCCCCCAGCGGTCGTAGAGCGTTTTGTCGTGGACAAAAGCTCGCGCATAACGCGCTTCGTCGATGTAACCTTCAGTTTCGAGCCGATTGAGCAAGGTTTCTGCATCAGCGTGCGTCAGTCCGCCTTCGATAAACTTGCGCGCCCATTCGGATCGACAGTATTCTCGCTGCGCACAGCGGGCTGCTGCACGTTTGTAAAGCTTTTCGGGTAAAATTTTCTCCTGTGTCATTTCTTCAAAAACGCTCGGCAAACGAACCATAAGTGCTGCTTCAGCGCCGTGTCCCAACCGAAGTGGGTTGCCATTATGCGTAGGCGCTCCATCAAGCTGCGACGATGATTGCGCGTAGTAGTCCCTTCACTCAAATAATTGGCCACGACGAGGTGTGCATTCAAGAGTTTCAAACCGCGGCGTTCGGCTTCTTGCATAATACGCAAGGTCCAATCGTAGTCAGCCGAGAATCGGTAGTTCGTATCATACAAACATTCGCGGGCCAAATCAGTGCGCGCAAAAAAAGCTTGGTGACAGACGAGCATTCCCTCCTTAAAGTCGCGCCACGATAAACGCTCCGGCGGTGTCAGACGCCGACGCCGCAGAAAATTGCCAAAGCCATCGACCAAGTGAGTATCGCCATAGACCACGGCCGGCTGGGCCTCCTCTTGCGAAATGGCGCGAACGATGCGTGAAAGCGTATCAGTCGCGTAAAAACAATCGCCGGCATTAAGAAAAATCACATAGCGCCCGGTCGTTAAGCCCAAGGCTTTGTTCATAGCATCGTAGATGCCTTTGTCAGGTTCGCTCAGGCAATTTATTTCGTGCTTGATTGACGCCGTACTGTTGCGCTCCATATAATAATGTATGCGATTCAGCGTGTCGTCGGTCGAATTTCCGTCGATGATCAAGTGCTCTACATAAGGATAATCCTGCTCCTCGACGCTGTTAATCGTGCGCCCGATGAGAGCGCCTGCATTGTAGGCCACGGTGGCCACAGTTATTTTCAAAGGTTGACGTGCCATAGTCGGAGAGTATGCAGCTCAACGGCAGCAGCATACATATATAGCTGGTTTAAGATGTTTCGTAAATAGCGCGATAACGCGCTGCCACGCGCGCCGCTCCATAGTTGGTTTCCGCCTTGCGGCGCGCATTGAGCGAAAGTTGGGGATAACTGCTCGTCGTTAAGACCTCAAAAAGACGGCGCGCCAACGCTTCAGCGTCAGCCAAGGGCACTAAATAGCCGTTGAGGTCATCATCTACCATCTGCGGCAGACCTCCGACGCGGAAGCCCACGCAAGGCAGGCCGCAAGCCATCCCTTCAGCAATCGTGTTGGGCAAATTATCCATCAAAGTGGGCATTGCCAGCACATCGGCCGCTCTGTATAAGAGTCGCATCTGTTCTGCTTGCGAAATATAGGCCTGCGGATAAACCGAACAAGGAAAGCGCTCCGCCGCTATCGCGGCTTCGCGGCCCGCCAAGACGACACCCCAGTCGGCTTTTCTCTCAGGCTGCGCCGCCATCAAACGGTTTGCAGCTTCAATCAAGTATTGAATGCCTTTTTTTTCATCCGTCACGCGATAAGCCACAAAGAGAATCAGTCGCTTATCTTGCGGCAGGCCGAGCGCAGCCCGCGCTTCGGCTTTGCTACCGGTCGAAAAGAATTGCGTATCGATGGCGTTGGGGACGCTAAACACTTCCGAAGCTTGCAGCAGGGGGGCTTGGCGGGCCAGATCAGCAAGCCAATTGCTGCAAGCCACAATCTTCAAGCGCGCCGAACCGTAAGTAAGCATTTTTTTCTCAAACGTTTGCCGCGATAAGTCCTGCGCTGCAGGGCGCAAAAGCTTGGGGCAGTTGCCGCAAGAAGCCAGCCAACCGCGACAATCTTCGGCGTGGTGGCAAATACCTGTGAGCGGCCACATATCATGTAGCGTCCACACAACTTTTTTTCCCGCCTTTAGCAGCTGCGCAACAGACGCTAGGCTCATCATACCCTGATTGATCCAATTCAGATGCACGACATCAGCCTCTTGCACCAAAGTTTGGCGCAAGATGTTCGTACCAAAAGCGGCCGTATCCACGACAAAAAGATTTCGCCTCCTGAATCCGTTGGCCGCCCATACGCCGGCGCGCTCAGCAAAGAAGTTAAAACGCTGCTGAAATCTGCCCGGCAGCGCCACGACGTGCGGATCGGCCGACGTTTTGTCGCGCACGAGCATCGTCGCGTCCAGTCCGTCGCTGCGCAAAGCCTGCATCAGGCGCTTCGTAGCAATAGCCGCGCCGCCCATATTCTCAGCTGTATTTACAAGAACGATCTTCAAAGCGAAAAAGTCAAGGAGTCTGCGCCCCTATATATAATAATGACTCGACAAAGGTAATGAGAAAAAGCCGCGCCGCCAAGTTTCTATCGATTCCGAAGCGTCGCGAAGGCCGCGAGAGCCACCCTGCGGCGCGCGAGACTTTCCTGCCGGCCGCGCGGCCTTGTTGCCCCAAAAGCCCGCTCCGACAAAACCGCCGCACAGTCCGTCGCGCCGCCGCCCACACCAAAGTCAGTCGGCGCACAGCCCGAAAAAACGCTGCACAAATAGATACAAAACGCGCACAAACGCAACAAAAACTAACAAAAACGCAGGAAAAATTTAGAATCTTCTTTCATTTGCACCCTTCATATACATTCTTTTCGTATATTAGCCGCAAATAAACCTCCTTAAATTGGTATAACGTAAAAAAACACCCCGACTATGGACACCATCGCCTCCTTTTGGATGCAGCTTTGGAGCGACACGCAGACGCTCCATCAAGCCTTGACCATCCTCATCTTTGTAGTTACGATCATTTTCTTTTTAATTGGCAAAATCAGGTCCGACATTGTCGCCCTCGGCTGTATGGCTGCGCTCATGCTCTGCGGGATTGTAACGCCCAAAGCCGCGCTCAGCGGTTTCGCCAACACGGCCGTCATCATCATGGTCTTCCTTTTCGTCGTCGGAGGTGCCATTTTCCAGACCGGATTGGCCAAGTATATAGCCGGTCGCTTTTTGCGGCTGGCCGGAACCAGCGAGAAAAACCTCTTCTTTGTCGTAATGATCGTCACCGCAGTTGTAGCCGCCTTCGTCAGCAATACGGGTACCGTCGCCATGCTCCTACCTATCGTCCTCGCCATGGCCAAAACGGCGGGCGTAAATCCATCCCGCTTGATGATGCCTTTGGCTTTTGCCTCGAGTATGGGCGGAATTTTAACCCTCATCGGTACGCCTCCCAACTTGATTGTCGATGGTTACCTCCGCGACAACGGGCGCCCGGGCTTCGGCTTCTTCGAATTTACGCCGATTGGCCTCGTCCTGCTCCTCGTGGGCTTGATCTGCCTCTACCCGCTCTGCAAGTTTTTGCTTTCGGCCAAGGGAAAGGGCAACGAGGATGGAAACGACGACAAATCTCTCAACGAATTGCTCCACGAATATTCGATCGACAACAAAATATATCGCCTACAGATCAAAGGAGAGAGCCATCTGGTGGGCCATTCCGTTGGCGAGCTCGAGATCCACCAGCGTTACGACGTCCGCTTACTTGAAGTAAGACGCGCCAGAAAGTCGGCTTTTTTCAATGCCCACTTGCAAGAAGGCGTCTTGCCCGATACAATTTTCCGCCTCGGCGATACGCTCTACGCCGTGGGCAAGCCTGAGAGCATCGAGGCCTTTGCAAAGCATTGCGCACTCACCATCTGCCACGACAAAGCTACTGAAGAGAACAGCCAATTAGACTTCTACGAACTGGGAATGGCTGAAATGCTGCTCCTGCCCGACTCCCATTTCATCGGCCAAACGCTACGGGGCATGCAGTTTCGCAAGAATTTTGGCGTCAACGTCGTAGCCATTAAGCGCGGCGACGAATATGAATACGACGAAATCCAAGATGTGCAACTAAAAACGGGCGATATGCTCCTCGTTCACGGTGATTGGCACGGCATAGAAGGGCTTTCTCGAAAGCGTCGCGAATGGGTTACGATCGGCCGCCCTCAAGATATAGCCGAAAATGAGCCGCTCACCCACAAAGCCCCCTTGGCCAGCATCATTATGATCTTGATGATTATCGCGATGGTCTTTGCAGATCAGATCGGCGTAGCGCCGGTCACGTCCGTCATTACCGCCGGCGTCCTCATTGTCTTGACGCGCTGCATCCGATCTGCCGATGCCGCCTATCGAGCCATAGGTTGGGAGAGCATCGTGCTCATCGCAGCGATGATGAGTATGTCTGTAGCACTGAGCGAGACGGGACTTTCAAAGATCATAGCCGACTCTATCGTCACCGGCCTCCAATCGTTCGGCCCTTACGGCGTATTGGCGGGCGTCTATCTCGTCACTTCGCTGCTCTCTACTTTTTTAAGCAATTCGGCAACGGCTATCCTGGTAGCCCCGATCGCTTGGGAAGCAGCCGCCAAACTGGGTGTCGACCCCCACGCCTTTATGATGACGGCCGCCGTGGCCGCAAGTGCCGTCTTCGCCACGCCGATCTGCACCCCGCCCAACGCCATGGTCATGACGGCCGGCCGATATACATTTGCCGACTATGCACGTGTGGGCCTCCCGCTCCAGCTTATTATGATGATCGCCTCGCTCTTGGTCATCCCCCTCTTCTTCCCGCTATAAGCAGAGCGGATCAGCCGTTGGGCGCAGCCGTCTGACATCGGCCGATGCTCCAAATAATAAAGCAACCGGCGCACGCGATTTCTCCGTGCGTCGGTTTTTTGCCTATCGAGGAGCAGCTTTTTCTTGCTGCGCACGCACGCTTTTAGAGCAACAATGCGCCCGCGCCCCTCCCGCATAGCCTGCGCAAGGGTTCTGAGGCTTTGCCTAACGATTCCAACGCATTATCTATCTATAAAACATTGATTTCAAAACGCACAACGCTAATCCGCACGGCGCCTCGCATCGGTTTCAGACGTTTTTCATCACGAGCGCAAACCCTTTTTATCACGAACACAAACCTTTTTTATCGTGAGCGCAAACCCTTTTCATCACGACAAAAAGCTTCCGCGCCCCACGCTTCAAGCTCCAAGTTGGAGTAGGCCGTAGAGCAAAATCAAGTCCTGCAATCTTATTTTGCAAACCTGCTCATTTCCCCGCAGTGTGCAGATCCCTCGGCGATCAACGCAAGACATTCATAAATACGTAAAAAGGATGAAAAGCCTTTGCCTATCAAGCCGTTTGCCTTACTTTTGCAGCTTGAATGATGATATAATTTATGAAAATTCGCATTTCCTTCGCTTTATGTTTGCTGCTCGCGGCCCTTTTCTCCACCTCTTGCATCCGCGAAGAGGCCGCTAATGCAGAATGCGACATTCTTGCGGTCGATAGCACTTGGCTTGCTGCGCAGCCCGCGGGATTTATTACGGGCAATCCGCTGATTCGCAACAACAGCGTTACGTTCTTGGTGCGTAAAAATGCCGACCGCACGCACCTGAATCCGGCTTTCCACATCACGCCGCGCGCCCGGCTCTTTTATAAGGACGCTGCGGGCAAACGCCCCTTTGACGCGACGGAATATCATGACTTCACTGCACCTCAAACTTACGTCGTGGTCTCTGAAGACGGCGCTTGGGAGAAGGAATATAAAGTGAGTTTTGAAGATCCGCAACCCATCGACAGCACAGACTTTGAGCATTTTGGCTACGATGAGCGCACGCAATATCAAATTCTGTATCAAACGCAAACGGATGGTAGCTTGAACGCCAACATCTGGGCCAGCGGCAACGCGGGCTTTGCGCTGACCGGCATGGCCCACACGCCGGAAGATTACCCGACAACCTTCGTCGACGGCGGACTGATGGGCCGCTGCGCAAAGCTGGAGACGAAGAGCACAGGCTCGTTTGGCAGTCGCGTGAAGATGCCCATAGCCGCCGGCAACTTGTTTATTGGCGAGTTTAAGGTAGCCCAAGCGATGCTCTACCCGCTCAAAGCCACGCGCTTTGGCCTCCAATTGGTCAAGAGCGAGCCACTTTCGCTCAGCGGATACTATAAGTATAAGGCGGGAAATGCGATGACCGATAAAAACGGCCAAGTCTTGGCGGGCCGTAAAGATACGTGCGACATTTATGCCGTACTCTACGAGGTCGATCCGACCCACTTCGTGCCGCTGCAGGGCGATGATGTGATGAGCAATCCGCGCATCGTCTCCATCGCAAGGCTCGATAACCCCGGCGAACCCAACCAATGGACGCACTTTAGCGCGCCCTTCCGCCACCAAAATGGGAAGTCGTTTGACGCCGGCCGTATGCGGCGCAACGGATACGCCATCGCCATCGTTATGACGTCGAGCCGGCAGGGCGCATTCTTTGAGGGCGCCATCGGATCCACACTCTATGTCGACAATATTAAGATTACGTGGAAGCAATGAAAAGACGCTCTATACTCTGCACCCTACTTGCCGCTACGCTCTTCGGCTCTCTTTCGGCCCAGACGGCAGATACGCTTGACGTAAATGGCGCGGCGCCTTCAAAACGCTACGCAAAGGACACGGATCGCAACCTGATTCGCGCCGCACTCAAAGGGTGGCACGTCTCGATCGGAGCCGGTATCGCAATGGGCGGTGCTGCGCCGCTACCAATGCCACGCTCGATTCGAAAAATCGAAGGCTATGATCCGCTACTCAACCTCTCGATCGCCGGCATGGTACATAAGCGCTTCGATCATTCACCCTTCGGACTCAATATCGCATTGCGCTTGGAAAATAAAGGGATGAAGACGCGCGCCGACGTGAAGAACTATCACATGGAAATGACGGCCGACGACGGGGGCTATATGGAGGGCGCCTGGACCGGACACGTGATGACGAAATACAAGGCTACGTATCTCACCGTTCCGATCACGCTGACTTATGACGTATCGCCGCGGTGGATACTCAATACCGGGCCCTATTTCAGCCTGCTGCTCGAAGGCAATTTCAACGGCGAGGCGTACGATGGCTATATCCGGCACCACAATCCTACGGGCGAAAAAGCCTATGTCTCGCACGCGACGTACGATTTCGGACGCAAGCTGCGCAAATTCGCGTGGGGCTGGCAGATTGGCGGAACTTTTCGCGCCTACAAGCATCTTTGCGTGACGGCAAATTTGGACTGGAATCTCAATGGTTTGTTCCCGACAGATTTTGAAAGCATCACCTTCCCACTATATCCCATCTACGGCAACTTGGGCTTTGCTTATCAATTCTAAAAATCAGACGGCCGCAAACAAAACAAGGACATTTAACGACAACAATAAATTATGAAAAGAACATTACTCACCCTGCTGCTTTTAGTTGGCGTCTTCGCGACGATTAAAGCAGAAGATTTGACACCCAAAGCTGAGGGCACGTACACCGGATCGCTCTTTATTTCGCTCGGATCACCGATTGACGACTCCGCAACGGGCTTGCCGAACCAGACGATCAGCATTGAGCGCATCGGAGAAAACCTTGTGCGCTTCACACTCAAGAATTTTTCCTTTGCAGCCGGAATGGAATTGGGCGACATCGTAATTGACCAAGTCAGCATTAAATCAGAAGCCGACAAAATCAAGTTTGCCACGACTGCGCCCAAGAATGTATCTTTTATGGGCGGAGCTGTAGAAGCTACAGTTAAGCTCAACGGCGACAACAGCTTTATCCAAGGCGACAGCGCCAGCATCGACGTCGACGTAGTTTGGCTCAACGACGGCCAAGGCGGAAGCGGCACGCCGATCTACGTGCGTTTCGCCGGCAAAAAACAAACTTCAGCCATCGAGAACGTGAAGGCCGACCGCCGCAATGCGAAACTTTACGACCTGCAAGGCCGCCCCGTGCAAGGAGAACCCAAACGCGGCGTCTTCGTACGCAACGGCAAGAAAGTAATTCTGCGTTAAAGCCCGCACAAAGCCTTACATCGCCGCGCGGAAGCACATCTTTCGGCGCGGCGATCGCATTTTCAGCCGCTAAAGTCCCAACATCCTCCGCCCAAGCCCCAACATAAAAACACGCATCACGCACTGCCGCATCACTTCTCCCCGCCTTCACGCGTTAAAACATTGAATTTGTTGTATATTTGCATAGATATTGACGCTCAATAATCCCATATACAACAACAAAAAAGGAATTCTCGTGAAAAAAACCGTATATATAGCGCTCGCATACCTATTAAGCATCGTCTTACTCGTAGCTTTGATGCCACGACAAAAGAAAATCGCCTTCGATTATGAGGAAGGACGGCCCTGGAAACACCTTCCGCTAATCGCCAACTACGACTTCCCGGTCTACAAAAGCGAAGCTACGATCGCTATGGAGCGAGATAGCGCGATGAAAACTTTCCAGCCGTTCTACAGCGTCAACATGCAGACGGCGCAGATCGAAGTGCGCCTCTTCAGGGCCGACTACAAAAAGGGACTGTTCCAGAAAGTGCCCGACAACTACGCACACTACATCGCAGAAATGCTCGCAAAAGTCTACGAAGCCGGAATCGTATCGACCGAAGGTATGAGCGAGCTGATGCGCAACGGCTCCACGGCCATCCGCATCGTAAACGGGAAAGAGGCAGTCTCAGTTCCCATCTCCGGCATCTACTCCACGCGCACCGCCTACGAGTATATTATGCACAACGATACGATCAATTATCGCCGAGATATACTTATGCGCTGCAATATCAACAACTATCTGACGCAAAATCTGCTTTACGACGTCAAACGAACCGACGGCGCGAAAGCAGATCTCATCAGCAGCATATCAGCGGCCAACGGAATGGTCCTCAAAGGCCAGCGCATCATCGACCGCGGCGAGATTGTCTCGGCGCGGCAAAAGCAATTGATCGACTCGTACACAAAAGAGAGCAAGCGGCGCAGCGAAATACGCACCGACTTCTGGGAGCAAGTCAGCGGGCAAGCGCTTTTGGTCTTCCTCATCTTGGGTTTCTTCCCCATTTATCTGAAAATGTTCCGCCCCGACTATTTCCGGTCGACCTCCACCCTGCTCTTTTTCTTCACGCTGCTCGTACTTTTTCCGCTGCTGACGTACAGCATCGTGCGCTTCTCCCTCGCGGCGGTCTACATTATCCCCTACGCCATCGTCCCCTTCTTTATCCGCATCTTCCTCGACTCGCGCACGGCCACGATGGCCCTGATCGTCGTCGTCTTGCTTTCGGCTATCGGGGTGCAGATGTCGTTTGAGTTTATCTTACTCCAACTCTACATGGGCCTTACCGCGATTTACGGCATCCGCGAACTGACGCAGCGCAGCCAGATCATACGCGTCGTCGGCTTAGTCTTTGTCGTAGGTCTGACGGCACAGCTTGGGCAGGATATGCTCGAGGGCCTCTCATTCTCCCAACTAAGTCTCTACCGCTACCTCTACATCACCTTCAGTTGTTTCCAACTTCTCTTTGCTTACCCCTTGATGTACGTCATCGAGCGCGTATTCCGCTTCACCTCGAGCGTGACGCTCATTGAGTTGACCAACATCAACCACCCCCTGCTTCGGCGTATGTCCAAGGTGGCCCAAGGTACGCTCAACCATTCTATGCAGGTGTCCAACTTAGCTGCAGAAGTGGCGCTGAAAATCGGAGCCAGCTCTCAGCTTGTACGAACCGGCGCCCTCTATCACGACATTGGGAAGATGCTCAACCCACTCTTCTTCACGGAGAATCAGAACGGCGTCAACCCCCACGATGCGTTGGAAGCGAAAGATGGATTTTCGAAAGAGGAGCGCAGCGCACAGATCATCATCGGCCACGTCACGGAAGGCCTCCGCTTGGCCGAGAAACACCATCTCCCGAAAAGCATCTGCAACTTCATACGCACGCACCACGGGCGTGGAAAAGTGAAATACTTCTACATACAATGGCAAAACGAGCACCCCGACGAGACGCCGCGCGACGCGCTTTTCACCTACCCGGGTCCTAATCCGACAACCAAAGAACAAGCTATTCTGATGATGTGCGACGCCGTAGAAGCCAGTTCGCGCAGCTTAAAAGAATACACGAAGGAGAGTTTGACCGAGTTGGTCAATCGCATCATCGACACGCAAGTGGCCGACGGCGCCTTCCTCCGATGCCCCATCACCTTCCGCGACATTTCCGACGCGAAAGACGTATTGATCGACAACCTCAAGACGATTTACCACACGCGCATCGCCTATCCTACGCTCCACCCGCACCAAGAAGAGCGCCCAACGCGCACGCGCCGTCGCGGCGGAAGCCTTTTCACCTCCTTGCGGCGCAATACGTAGGCCGGCGGTGGTGCAGCGCGCCCCCACACATCTATATATAGGCACACGCCGTTTGCTTTGTGCTTGATTCCTACAAAGGTCTGCTTCGGCAGGCCTTTTTTGTAGTCTATAAGCAGGCCAACGATGATACGGCCATTGCACTTTCGGAAAATAATAGTCGGAAAACGGCAGCCGGACCATTTACCGCCCAACGCTGCCGGCAGGCCGCTGCACGCTGCGCGCCCATCCGCGGTCAACGCTTCGGTAAGGGCGTTTTCGAAGGTTAGGAAAGGCCTCACAACAGAGTGCGCATAAAAACCTACAGCTCAACAATTTGCAGCGCCTAGAATCGACCTTATCCCTTTTCGATCACGATAAAAAAGGTTTGCGCTCACGATAAAAAAGGCTTGCGCTCGTGATAAAAAAGGTGTACGCTCGTGATGAAAAAGGTTTTAATTGCGACGGCGAACGCAAAAAGCACACCGGAGGCGCGCGCAAAACCCCATGTTTGGCCCATAAAAACTAATGGTTCATCATCGAATATCCCTATTTCCTTGATCACGTGTCAACCCCGCCGGCCGCGCGCAAAAGTGAGCATCGCCGCCCCCTTGCCGGAAGGCTAAAAAAACCGATGGCCGTAATCTGAAAACAGACTACGACCATCGGCCAACCAAACGCTGAGGCTGCGCGTGCCTCAATTTATTTTTCCAATTTCCACGTTGCGCCGTCCTTCGTATCCTTTACGGCGAAGCCAAGCGCAGCCAAGTCGTCGCGAATCTTGTCGCTCGTAACCCAATCTTTGGCGGCCTTGGCCTGCTGCCTTACGTCGAGCAGGAGATCTACGGCCTTGCCAAAACTTTCCTCGCGCTGCGCGTTGCCGTCAGCCTCAGGCTTGAGTCCTAACAAGTCGAAAGCAAACAGACTGAAGACGCGCTTCAGAGCTTCCAAGCCGTCGGGCGTGATCGTCGTCTGCTTGTCGGCCACTTGGTTGATCAGTCGGCAGGCGTCAAAAAGGTGACTGATCACGATGGGCGAGTTTAGGTCGTCGTTTAAGGCTGCATAGCAGCGCTCCGACAGACCTTCGGCATAACTTTCCGTAATTTCGCCGCCTTCGTTACCCGCTAAGCGCCCCAAAGTGGCGAAGCCCTCCATCAGGCGATCGAGGCCCTTGCGGCTGGCCTGAAGCGCTTCGTTGGAAAAGTCGACCGTTGAGCGATAATGGGCTTGCAAAATAAAGAAACGGATGGTCATCGGCGAATAGGGCTGGTCCAATTTCGGGTGATCGCCGGTAAAGAATTGCTCTAGCGTAATGAAATTGCCGAGACTTTTTCCCATCTTCTGGCCGTTGATCGTGATCATATTGTTGTGCATCCAGTAGCGCACCATTTGTTCTCCTTCGGCCGCGACGGCTTGCGCGATTTCGCATTCGTGATGTGGGAAGACGAGGTCCATACCTCCGCCGTGGATGTCGAAATGATCGCCCAAGTACTTGCGTCCCATAGCCGTACATTCGCAGTGCCAGCCCGGAAAGCCGTCGCCCCAAGGAGATGGCCAGCGCATAATATGCTCCGGGCGGGCTTTTTTCCAAAGGGCGAAGTCTACTTGATTGCGCTTTTCGTCTACACCGTCCAATGTTCGGCTCGCGTCAATGGTATCTTCGAGGTTGCGCCCCGAGAGTATGCCGTAGTGATACTTGGAGTTGTATTTTTCTACATCGAAGTAAATCGACCCGTTGCGCTCATATGCGTAGCCGTTATCAAGGATTTTTTGCACGAGCGCTTCTTGTTCGATAATGTGACCCGAAGCTTGCGGCTCAATACTGGGCGGCAGGACGTTGAGATCGTCCATCGCTTTGTGAAAACGGTTACTATAATGCTGCGCAACCTCCATCGGCTCGAGCTGTTCGAGCTTCGCCTTCTTGGCAATCTTGTCTTCGCCTTCGTCGGCATCGTGCTCGAGGTGACCAACGTCAGTTATGTTGCGCACGTAGCGCACCTTGTAGCCTTCGTTCTTTAACAGGCGAAACAGCAGGTCAAAGGTGATGGCCGGACGAGCGTGGCCCAGATGCGGATCGCCATAGACCGTCGGCCCGCACACGTACATCCCGACGCGGCCGGGGTGTAAAGGCTTAAATTCTTCTTTCTTGCGCGTCAGCGTATTGTGGATAAATAATTTGTGCTCAGTCATAACCTAATCTTAACGTTGATGAAGTGCAAAGTTACGAAACCTCAACGATTTATAAGTAAAAGGCGGGGTGAATCTTTCCGACAACGGCTTCAGCTGATGCTGATTGCGCGCCATGGAAATCGGGTTACCACCGCGCAAAGGCGGGAACGCGGCGACCGAGGGCGGGGGCGCGATACGAAAAAGCCGACCCGCGGCGTGCGTGGGTCGGCCCTATATATATAATAATGTGTCGGGGCGGGTCAGAACAAAGCCTTCTGCGTGCTGTGGAGCGTCAGCATATCGCGCGGCACGACTTTTTGGACCTCTTCGATAATAAGATCGCGCAGCGCCGTGCGAATAAAATCTTTGTTGGTCAACAATACGATTTTGCGCGTGGGCACGGGGATGGCGAAAGGACGAACCAGCGGGCGCCGGCTCTCGTCTAATTGCAGCATAGCCAACTCGGGGATGAACGTAACGCCTTTTCCTTTCTCGACAAGTCGCATAAAGGTTTCTATACTTCCTAAGTTGTAGGCCTTTTTGCTGTGTGAAGCGGCTTTAAGTTGGCAGAATTTGACCAGCTGATCGCGGAAACAGTGGCCTTCATCCAACAGCCATAAATATTCGTCTTTAAGATCTGCGGATTTAATCGAACTCTTGGCGGCGAGAGGGTCGCTTTCGGCGATGTAGGCCAAGAATTGTTCGTAAAAAAGCGTATGTGCGCTGAAGTTGTCCATATCTTCGAGTTCTGCCACAATGCCGGCGTCGATCTCGTTCTGATCCAAGGCGCGCTTAATCTCGGCCGTCTTCATCTCAATAAAGCGCACGTCGGTGTCGGGGTAGGTTTGCATCAACTGCGGCAAGAATCGCGGCAACAAATAAGGCGCTATCGTGGGCAGAATGCCAATGCTAAAAGTGCCTTTGAGCGAATGTTGCGCCTCGTTGACGGCTTCTTTGAGGCGCTGAGCACGCTGCAGAATTTCCTCAGCCCGCTCTAAGATGATCAAACCGACAGGTGTGGGCGTCACGGGTTGCTTGCGGCGCTCGAAAATCTTTGCGCCCAATTCTTCTTCGAGCTTTTGTATCATCGCGCTGAGCGTCGGCTGCGTCACGCCACACGCATCGGCGGCCTTGGCAAACTGACGGTGGCGCGCAAGGGCGATAATATACTCCAATTGTTGCAGGGTCATAGTAAGGAATTATGGTTTGCAAATATACAAAGTTTGAGTTTAACGGCGCGTAGTCTAGACGGCTTTCTACGGATCGGGATTCGCAAAGATCAACTTAAAATCTGAAGCGCCACGCATTTATTTTCAAGCCGCAGCGTTTTTATTTTTCTCACTCAATATACTGATATTCGGGTGTTTATATCCAATTATAGATTTCTTCAATAAGGATATAGAAATTCTCTGTTGCGAAAGAAAACATACTACTCTAACTTTGCATCACCAAACAGAGAGAAAGCGGCAGCGAAAGTCGACGCTACGATTTCAAAACCGCAAACATAACGATTAAAAGAGAAAGATTATGAAAATTGAAATGCCAAAACTGCCCTACGAATTCGGCGCGCTTTCGCCGGTAATCAGTGAGCAGACGATGAACTTCCATTACGGAAAGCATTTGCAAAACTACGTGAACACCTTGGGCAATCTTGTGAAAGATTCTGACTTGGAAGGAAAATCCGTAGAAGAGATTGTGAAGCAAGCGCCCTTGGGCCCGATCTACAACAATGCAGGCCAGGTGCTCAACCACACGCTTTACTTCACGCAGTTCAAGCCCGCATCGGCCGACAATCGTCCGGAAGGCCGCTTGGCTCAACTTATCGAAGAGGCGTTCGGAAGTTTCGACGACTTCAAGCAGCAATTCGCGCAGGCAGCCGCTACACTCTTCGGCTCCGGCTGGGCTTGGCTTTCGCAAGACGAAGCAGGCAAACTCGTAATCACGAAAGAGCCCAACGGCGACAACCCTTTGCGCGCCGGACTCAATCCGCTCGTCGGCATCGACGTATGGGAGCACGCTTACTATCTTGATTTCCAAAACCGCCGTGTGGATCACATCGCATCACTTTGGGATATCATCGACTGGAAGACCGTTGAAGCACGCCTCAAGTAAGAAATTTTCGGAACACAACAATCACAACATACAATTACATTAAAACAACATCACAATGGAATCAATAATCAATGCACAAATGCCCGAATTCAAAGTTCAGGCATACCACAACAACGAGTTCGTAACCGTATCCAGCGACGACTTGAAAGGCAAATGGGCCGTTTTCTTCTTCTATCCTGCCGATTTCACCTTCATCTGCCCGACGGAGCTTGAGGATCTCGCCAGCAAATATGAAGAGTTGAAGAAAATGGGTGTCGAAGTATTCTCTGTAAGCACCGACAGCCACTTCGTACACAAAGCTTGGCACGACACTTCAGAGCGTATTCGCAAGATCAACTACCCGATGTTGGCCGACACGAAGGGCGATTTGAGCCGCGGCTTCGGAGTTTACATTGAAGAGGAAGGAATGGCATATCGCGGCACGTTCCTCGTAGATCCCGAGGGCAAGATTAAGCTCGCCGAGATCCAAGACAACAGCATCGGCCGCAATGCAGACGAACTCGTAAGAAAGGTTAAGGCCGCTCAATTCGTAGCTGCGCACCCCGGCGAGGTATGTCCCGCTAAGTGGAATGAAGGTCAAGAGACCCTCAAGCCCAGTATCGACTTGGTTGGCAAGTTATAAGGAGCACAACAACCATAATATATTCCCTTTAAGCCTTCTCTCTTGCAAAAGCAATCCTTTTTAGGAGAGAGGCTTTTTGATTCTCAAAAAAAGACTTTTCATTATGCTGGAAGCAGGTATCATACAACAGCTGCGAGGTATCTTTTCTACGCTCGCTCATCATATTACGTTTCGCGCGACGTTGGCTACGGGCCGACCGGAGAATGCAGATTTACGCGCTTTCTTGGAAGACGTAGCTGCCGTTTCTGATCACATCGACTGCACCTTTGAAGAGGCGCAGACGCAGCAAAGTCTTTTTTCGATTTTGCTCGACGGGCAAGAGACGGGCATCCGCTTTCGCGGCATCCCCAACGGACACGAATTTACGTCGCTCCTCCTCGCCGTGCTCAATGCCGACGGACAAGGCAAGAATCTCCCCGATGAGAGCACCGCACGCCGCATCAAGGCTTTGCAAGGCCCCGTTCGCCTGACTACTTACGTATCGCTCACGTGCACCAACTGCCCCGACGTTGTGCAGGCCCTCAACGTGATGGCTTTGCTCAATCCGGCCATCGAGCACGAAATGGTCGACGGCGCCCTGTATCAGGAAGAGGTCGACAGGCTGGCCATTCAAGGCGTGCCGGCCGTATATTTGGACGGAAAACTCCTCCACAGCGGCCGCGGCAATCTGGGCGAACTACTCGAAAAACTGAGTGAGACGGTTGGCGAGGCTGAAGATGCCGACGCGCAACCCATCGAGCACCATTATGATCTTCTCGTCTTAGGCGGAGGTCCGGCCGGCGCTTCAGCCGCCATCTATTCGGCTCGAAAGGGCCTGAAAGTGGCTGTCGTAGCGCAACGCATCGGCGGACAAGTAAAGGAGACGACGGCTATCGAGAACCTCATTTCCGTGACACGCACCACCGGCGAAACGCTGGCATCCGATTTGCGCAAACATATGGACGCTTACGGCATCGACATCTTCGAAAACAGAACTTATCAAAGCCTTTCGCTAGAAGGGAAGGAGAAGAGTGTCGAAGTAGGAGGACGAGAAAAATTCTTCGCTCCGGCCGTTATTATCGCAACGGGTGCCAACTGGCGAAGACTTAACGTCGACGACGAGGCCAAATACATCGGCCACGGGGTGCATTTCTGCCCGCATTGCGACGGCCCGTTCTATAAAGGAAAAGACGTGGCCGTAGTGGGCGGCGGCAACTCCGGCATCGAGGCGGCCATTGACTTGGCCGGCATCTGCCGACACGTCACGGTGCTCGAGTTTCTCGACACGCTGAAGGCCGACACCGTATTGCAGGAAAAGCTCAAACAGCTGCCCAACGTCGATGTCTATCTCTCTACCAAGACGAAGCAGGTCATCGGCGACGGCGACAAGGTCACGGCGATCCGCATCGCAGACCGCACCAACGGCGAGGAGAAAACCATTGACCTGGATGGTATTTTCGTACAAATAGGTCTGATGCCCAACAGCGCCCCCTTTGCCGACAGCCTGGAAACAACGCCGCGCCGCGAGATAAAGATCGACGAATACTGCCGCACCTCCCTCCCCGGCGTCTATGCAGCCGGCGACGTTTCGAGCGTACCCTACAAGCAAATCGTCATCGCAATGGGCGAAGGCGCGAAAGCTGCCCTCTCGGCCTTTGAAGACAGAATGAGAACATAGAAATACATATTATCGGTTTGACACATTTCATTATCTATTCTCTATTTGTGAAAGTCCCGTCCTCTCTTGTTGAGGGCGGGACTTTTCTCTTCGTCTCCGGCAAGCGGCCGATCAACCTTCGCGGCCTCATCCGTGCGCAGGGCGTCGCCTCCGGCCTGCAGCGTTTGCCGTCAGCCCATTCTTCTACTTATTTAGGTTAAGATACGCCTGCAAACGCCTTGCATTTGTTACGCCCGCAGCCTATGAATGTAAGGCCGACATCCGACGTCGCACCTTTTCGCTCACGATAAAAAGCGTTTGCGCTCGTGAGAACAAAGGTTTGCGCTCACGATAAAAAAGGTTTCACCTCGCGAGCGCAAACTTCCGCACCCAATGCGGCGGCCGCCAAAAGTCGATGCGCGATAGTCCATCATCACATTGCACGTCGTTTGTAGCCCATCTTCGTCCGCTCCCCAAACTCCTATGCCGCCCACGGGCGTGCCGGCAGCATCGGCAAAAGGGCCGAAAAAAAGCGGGCCGCCCACCAAGGGGTCAGCCCGCTCCTACTTTATCAATTTGAGGTTTATTTCAAAACACCCAATTCCTTGCCCACCTTGATGAAGGCTGCGATGCACTTGTCGAGTTGCTCACGCGTATGGCCGGCACTCAATTGCACGCGGATGCGAGCCTCGCCCTTCGGAACGACAGGATAGTAGAAGCCCGTCACGTATATACCCTCCTCTTGGAGTTTGGCAGCATATTTCTGCGAAAGCGGAGCATCGTAGAGCATCACGGCGCAGATGGCGCTCTGCGTCGGCTTGATGTCGAAGCCGGCAGCCATCATCTTGTCGCGGAAGTATTCTACGTTTTCTACCAAGCGGTCGTGGATTTCGTTGCTCTCGCCCAACATCTTGAACGTCTCGATGGCAGCGCCGACAATGGCGGGCGCAACGCTGTTGGAGAAGAGATACGGACGACTGCGTTGGCGCAAGATGTCGATAATCTCCTTGCGACCTGTCGTGAAACCGCCCATTGCACCACCAAAAGCCTTGCCCAGCGTGCCGGTGTAGATGTCTACACGGCCGTAAGTCTTGAAAAATTCGCTGACGCCGTGACCCGTTGCGCCGACAACGCCGGCTGAGTGGCTCTCGTCGACCATTACGAGCGCGTTATACTTCTCTGCTAAATCGCAGATCTTATCTAATGGTGCTACATTGCCATCCATAGAGAAAACACCGTCAGTACAGATGATGCGGAAGCGTTGCGCTTGCGCCTCTTTCAAGCAGCGCTCAAGATCTTCCATATCAGCGTTGGCATAACGATAGCGCTGCGCCTTGCAGAGACGGACGCCGTCGATGATGGATGCGTGGTTGAGGGCGTCGGATATGATGGCATCATCTTTCGTCAAAAGCGGTTCAAACACGCCGCCGTTGGCGTCGAAGCAAGCTGCGTAGAGGATGGTGTCGTCCGTCTTGAAGTAGTCGGAAATAGCCTTCTCGAGCGTTTTATGTCCGTCCATCGTGCCGCAGATGAAGCGCACGGACGACATACCATAGCCGCGCTTGTCCATCATGTCCTTGGCAGCTTGAATAAGTCGAGGATGGTTGGAGAGTCCGAGGTAGTTGTTGGCGCAGAAGTTGATCACCTCTTTGCCGGCTACGTTGATCGCCGCTGCTTGCGGGCTTTCGATGATACGTTCACTCTTGTAGAGACCTGCATCTTTGATCTCCTGCAACTGAGCTTGCAGGTGCTTTTGAAATTCTCCGTACATTTGTGTATAGTATTAAATGAATATAGTCATGACAACAGATTTCAGTCTACGCAATCTTATACGGCAAAGCCTTCAATCAGCCTGAAAAGAGCAGAAACTGCTACCATCTCAGCCGAAAATCGCGCTAACCACAGCACAAAGTAAGTTCTTTTTATCGAATTTATCAAGTTGGTGCTATGAAATCTTGAAAAAAAAACGTTACTTTGCAACAACTTTAATTTAACTCTTAATTTCCTTGATATGAAAAATATCCTTGTCATTGGCTCTACGGGCCAAATCGGCTCAGAGCTGACAATGAAACTGCGCAGCATTTACGGTAACGATCACGTAGTCGCAGGTTACATTACAGGACAAGAACCTACGGGCATTCTTTTGGAAAGCGGACCGTCAGCCTTGTGCGACGTGACGGACGGCGAAGCTATTGCTGCCGTTGTGAAGCAATACAATATCGACGCAATTTACAACTTGGCGGCGCTGCTCTCTGTCGTAGCGGAGCGCAAGCCGCTGCTGGCGTGGAAAATCGGCATCGATGGGCTGCTGAAAGTCTTAGAAGTGGCGCGCGAAAACAATTGCGCGGTCTTCACGCCCAGCTCTATCGGTTCGTTTGGTCCGGAAACGCCGGCCGACAGTACGCCGCAGGATACCATACAACGACCCCGCACGATTTACGGTGTGAGCAAGGTGACGACAGAGTTGCTTAGCGATTATTATCATCGCAAGTACGGCACGGACACGCGCAGCGTGCGCTTCCCGGGTTTGATTTCCAACGTAACGCCTCCGGGTGGCGGCACGACAGACTACGCGGTCGACATTTATTACAGCGCTGTGCGCGGCGAGAAGTTTGTTTGCCCGATCGGCAAAGGCACTATGATGGATATGATGTATATGCCCGATGCGCTCAACGCTTGTGTGCAATTGATGGAAGCTGATCCTGCTCGCCTCGTACACTACAATGGCTTCAACATCGCCAGTATGAGTTTCGATCCGGAAGCGATTTACACGACGATCAAGAAGTATCGCCCGCAATTTGAAATGGTTTACGAGGTAGATCCTTTGAAGCAAAGCATCGCAGATAGCTGGCCCAACAGTTTGGATGACACTTGCGCGCGTCAAGAGTGGGGCTGGAATCCGCAATACGACCTCGATTCGATGACGAAGGATATGTTGGAGAAACTGGAAGCGCGCTTGCTGAAGTAAGAATCTGACAAAGCAATCTTTAAATTTATCTGTGTGGAGGCGATCAAGCCGCTTCCGCCGGATAAATTGCGCCTTGCGCGCACAATATATATAATGTGTACGACCACGGCCAAGTGCTGTGGTCGTATTGTTGCTCTGCGCCGGCTATAGAAGGGCGTTTGGTGTGCCGCAAGGCGGAATCCGGAGGCGCGGGGCAAGATACAGCGCGCGGCAATGCCCAACGCAAGCGGCGGAACATCGGAAAGAAGCGCCGCGCAGCAAGAATGGCGCAATCAGAAGCGGGATCAGCGAAGCGACAAACACCTTGTATGCGTAAAAATAACGGCGCAGATGTTTGGCAGTTTCGATTATTATTGCGAATATTGCAAAATTAAAAAGGTAGATATATGAAAAAAGTAACTCTTTTCTTGCCCCTGCTTTTGCTATTCGGCTTTTTGTTGACGTCTTGCGAAACTAACGAGCCGAAGGTGCCGGACAACGTGCGCCAAAGCATAAAAGGCAACTACAGCGGCCAAGTAAATTTGATCTCTTCCGGCAATAATCGCGACACGCTCCGAATAGCTGCCTTAGCGACTGTGAATGATAAAGAAATCAACATTGATCGCGTGCCCGTAGGTGCGATGATCGACACGATTTTCGGTAGTGGTACAGCAACGACGTCGGGCATAAACACGCTTCCGATGAAGATCAAGTATACGATGTACGCTGCCAATCAGGCTTACTTTCCGATGACGTTTGAAATAGCTGATTTTAACTTTACCGTCATCTACGGCGGCTCGTCGCACAACGTAGTTGTCGCTTTCGAGAAGCCGGTTTTTGATAACATGGTCTTCTACTTCCCGGGCAAAGGTCAGATCGAATTGGAAGCTCGCACGGCTCGCATCGCGCTTGATGGTGATGACATCCAAATGCTGGGCAATAAGATTAAGCCCAATCGCAGATTCAGTTTCCGATTCCCCGCAATCTTCAAAAAATAATAGACCCTTTCGGCTATAAGTATTTGCGTCGAGCACGGCACGTCAAGGCCCTGCTCGGCGCTTTTTATAGGTTGGCTATGAAGCGCCGACTTGCCGCGAATCGGCCGTTTGGTTGAAATTTTCGGCACGTAGCCGCTACCCGCCGACGGGCTATTGCGCTACTGCTAGGTCCGCATAGGTTGCAGCGAGTACGGCCTTCGGCGGAAAAACAGCTCGATCGGCGACGCTCAAGGATAGACGCGGTGCGCGTTTGGCGGGAGCAAATCATCGTTTGACGAGAGCAAATCATCGTTTGTTCGGGGCAAACCATCGTTTGGCAGGAGCAAATCATGGCTTAGGTGTGCAGATAACGGTCGAATGAAGAAGCATCGGTCGTCCTTTTTAAGGAGGCATCGTGCACTATGCAACCCGTCTTCACTGAGCCAGAGACCTTGGGGAGCACGCTTGGCGGCAAATCGCGTCAATTGATTAATGGACTTAACAAAATAGGCGATCAAAGCGCCCTTTTACAGCTATTTTTCGGCGAATTTTATAAGTGTTAGCATTTTGCGTTCCGTCAATAATAAAAAATGTTAGCCTTTTCTTCTGTGAAAAAATTGGAAAATCGGAAAGGAATATGTACATTTGCCAGACTAAATAAGACACAGCCGCTATCCCTTGAGAGTTGAGTGGCTGCTTGAGTGTAATAATAAGACTAAGGAGACGATGTATAAACAATTATTCACAGCTTACGGACTGCTGACCCTATTGATCACGCTGGGTAGCTGCTCTTCCGATGAAACACTTGCTCAGGATCACACCGCAATTACGTTTGAGGCGGGCGTAGCGCGAAGAGTGATGAATACGACTTGGGATGCCGGAGATAAGATAGGCGTCTTTATGGTGAAAAACGGGACCGGGCTTGATGCTTCCGGCATCGTGGGCGGCGGAGATAACGTGGCCTACACCACGACGACGGGCAACGGTACGTTTACGCCGACTGCCGGCGAACTAAAATTTCCCGCTGATGGTTCAGCGGTAGATTTCATTGCCTATTATCCCTACACCGGTAGTTTGGACAATTACACTTATGCCGTAGATCTGACTGATCAGAGGCGTCCCTCCACGATTGATTTGCTTTATGCAAACGATGCAAAGGGCTTTAGCCAGTCATCAAACATCGTGCGCTTGAATTTCCGCCACCAATTGGTGCGCGTAGAGTTGACTATCAAGTCGGCAGACAACAAGCAACTGACGGGGGTGAAGGTAGCCTTGAACGACCAACCGCTACGCGCGACTTTTGATCTGAATACCGGCACATTCTCACAAATAGCTGCGGATCGGGGAACGATCGCAATGAACGCAACGAGCGCCGGCACGCTCTTGACGGCTACGGCTTTCATCTTGCCGGGCCAACGCGACATAACGGTGACAATCACGGCGACCGACGGAACAACTAAGCAGATAACGCTCGATGCAAACAAGAACTTAAAGCAAGGCGATAAGTATACGAAGAAAATCAGCGTGAAAAACTTAGGTTCGACGGAGACGCCGGCACCTACGTATACGCACTGGACGGAGACGCCTACGATCACTGCGCAGCAATTAAAGGATTACAAATATATTTCTCATTATTTCTCGGACAAGGGCAAGCAGGTAAGGAGCTACAGTATGTTGTATGATACGCAACTAAAGATGGCTTATTGGGTGGCTTACCCCTTGTGTAATTATTATACGATGAAGGGCGTGGAGCGCACGAATGCTTGGGCTTATGATCCGTCACTGAGCAGCGAAGAACAGGCTACGATGAAGCGCGGACTGAACGGCTACGACCGCGGCCACCAGATACCGAGTGCAGACCGCGTGGTGACGCGAGAGGCTAACGTGCAAACGTTCTATTATACCAACATGACGGCACAGATCGGCAAGGGTATGAATCAGAACATCTGGCAGAAGTTGGAGACAGCCGTACGCGGATGGTCCTCAAACATTGATACGCTTTATGTCGTGACGGGTGCTATGCCTACAACGCCGGAGAACACGACGATTAGTTATACGCAAGATAACAACGGCAAACAGATCGCCGTTCCCAAATACTACTTTAAGGCGCTCTGTCGCATCAATCGCGCTACGGGCGAGGCTTATACGATCGCATTCAAGCTCGAAAATAAAGCTTATGCAAACAATGAGCCGTATATGAACCACGCGCTTTCCGTAGCTGAACTCGAGCGGATGACGGGTTTTGTCTTCTTCCCGATGATTCGCGAGCAGGACAAGCAGACGTATGACAAGAATAAATGGAATTAATTATTAAAACAATAATGTTACCGAATATGAAAAGCTTAATTTTGAATCGGTTGGCAGTAATCGGACTCGGCCTTGCGGCTTTGACGTCTTGCACCAACCTGAACGAGAACAGCGAATGGGGCAATGGCTCTAAAGTGAAATTTTCTTCTTACATCGCCGGCCAAAAGGCAGTGCGCGCAAGCGGCACGGCTTGGACTAATGGCGACCAAGTGGGCATCTTTATGAAGCAGGGCGCAACGGTAAAAAGCGCTAACGTGAAGTATGTGGCTGATGATCGCGGCAACTTGACTGCGGCTACGGCTTCGGAGGCTCTGGCTTATCCTTCGGACAACTCGGCGGTAGACTTTGTGGCTTATTATCCTTATGCGGCTTCGGCAGCAAGCGGTACGTATGACGTAAACGTAAGCAACCAAAGCAACTTGCCGGCCATCGACTTGCTCTATGCGAACAATGCTACAAACAAGACGGCTGCGAGCGGCGAGGTAAACTTGGGCTTCACGCACCAGCTTACGCAGATCGTGCTCAACATCACGACGGACGCTACGATCCCGACGACTGCGGGCTTAAGCGTGACGCTGAACGGCACGCCGGCGACGGGTAAGTTTGACCTGAATACGGGCGCACTTACGGCAGATGCGGCTACGGCAAACATTGCGATGAACGTAAACGCAGCAGGAACGACGGCTACGGCTATCGTATTGCCTGCAGCAGCTACGAGCGGCAAGTTGGTCTTCACGCTTGGCGGCGTAACGGTAGAAAAGGCGCTCTCTGTGAGCACACTTGGCGCCGGCACGAAGGTGGTTATCCCCGTAAAACTTACGAAAGGCGGAACACCGAGCACCATGAACGTTAGCTTCGGCTCAGCTACAATTGCTGACTGGACGGAAGTAGCGGGCGGCGAAGTAAACGTAGACTTCAAGCAAGGCGAACAACCTCAACCGGGCAATCAGGAAGTAGTGATCTTTGAGGAAACTTTAGGCGCAACGCCTATTGCAAAGGGTGGCAAAGGCTGGCCTTACTTGAAAGACTTCACGGGCTGGAGCAACCCTTCATTGACTTTTGAGGATGTGAACAAGAATTTGTCTGTGCGCCATCATGCCGGAAAGAATTGCATTTGGTTTGCTGCAAACAAGGATTGCGATCTCCACATTGGCAACATCCCGTCAAATGGTTACAAGAAATTTAAGCTGACTTATAAGGTGAACGGCGGCGTCTTCAAAGATGGCGATACGATGAACCTCAACCTGCTCAAGGGTAAGTTTAACGACACTACATTCACGACGCCGGATAAGGTCGTGAAGGCTCCGGAAGATAAGGAAACCTATTTCGAGTTTACGGTAGAGCTGCCCGCAAATGATACAGAAGCACTCGGCGATCTGCACTTCCAAACGAATATTCCTAACGGATCATTCGGCATGCGCTTGGCTGAGATCAAGCTCGTAGGCATTAAATAAAAAACAATCTCTTCTGCGCCTGTCCTCTTACGGTGAAGAGCCGGAGGACGGGCGCTTTTTCTCCAACTTAAAGTATGAAAAAGCGGAAAATCTTAATGGGAATGGTGCTCTTTCCTCCTGCCATTCTTGCGCAATCGGTCACGCCCGATTCGTCTTTTGTGCAGGACCTTTCCCTTGTAGGAGTCGTCGACGCTTCAACGCTTGACGACATCGGCGAAGATGGCGTCGATGGCGCATCACAGAACATCACGACGACGGTTCTCACGTCGCACGACGTCTACCTTAATAAGGCGGCCTACCAACTCTCTTCAATGCGCTTCTTGGTGCGTGGCTATAAGAACCTGTATCAAGATACGTATATCAATGGCTTGCCTTTCAACGATCAACTCCGAGGCGTATTCAACTTCTCAGCCATCGGGGCGCTGAATATCCTTACGCGTAATGGTGACCAACTCAATTATACGCAACCGGGATCTTTTGGTTTCGGCAACATTGGGGGGGCTAATAATATATTAATGCGTGCCGGCGACTTTAGGAAAGGAAGTCAGGCGACGCTAAGCTATACTAACCGCACGTATTATCTGCGTGGAATGTATGCTTACTCAACAGGACTCTCTCGCAAAGGCTGGGCTATGACGGCGCTCTTGGGCGGACGCTACTCTGACGAAGGAAATATTCAAGGTACATTCTATCGTAATGTGGCTTATGCCTTGCTCCTAGAGAAGCGCTTCCGCGGCGATAACCACCGCCTCACGTTTACGACCTTCGGCTCTCCCGTTGTCCGCGGTCAGCAAAGCGGCTCCATTCAAGAAGTGTATGACTTGACAGGTAACAACTTGTATAACGCCAACTGGGGTTACCAGAACGGAAAAAAGCGCAACTCTCGCGTGGTTCGCGCCATCGACCCAACGGTGATTTTAGCTTACGATGGCAAACTCTCCGACAAGGTTACGCTCAAGTCCGGCCTGTCTTTCCATTTCGGAAAGTATGGCAACACGTCGCTCAACTGGTTTGACGGCGCTGATCCTCGCCCCGACTATTATCGCTATCTGCCTTCCTTCTACTTGGCCAATGGAAACAAGGCCACAGCAGAGGAATATGAGGCGCTTTGGCGCTCAGGAAATCCGGCTTTCACGCAGGTCAATTGGGACAATATGGTGAATGCGAACTACAACAACAAGCGCAACGGCAACGGGGCTGCAATTTATATGGTAGAAGAGCGCCGCAGCGATTTGTTTGAAACGACTTTCAACACTACGATCTCTGCACAGCTGAGCAGAATATATACGTTGACCGGCGGCTTGACGGCGCGCAATACCATCTCTCATCAATACAAGAAAGTAGACGACCTACTTGGCGCCGACTATGTACTCGACATCGACAAGTATGCCGACACAGATTACCCCGGCGACGCAGATCAGTCGCAAAAAGACCTCAACCGCCCCAACCGACGCGTGTTCAAAGGCGGCATTTTCGACTACGATTACAAACTCAACATCAACTCTGTAATGGGTTGGTTAAACAATCTGTATAACAAAGGCCGTTGGGAAGGCTACTACGGCGTTAAGCTCACTTATACCGACTTCTTCCGCGACGGCAATATGCGCAACGGCCACCACCCCAACAACTCTTTCGGGAAGGGGCGCCACCATACATTTATTGATATGATGCTCAAAGGCGGCTTAACGTATAAGTTTAGCGGCCGCCATCTGCTTCAGGCTAACTTTGTCTATGGCTCTATGGCGCCATTGGTCAACAATGCCTACATCTCCTCGCGTTATAGCGATCAGACACCTACGAATTTGGAAAGCAGCCGCGTGTTCCACGCCGATTTGAGTTATATTTTCTCTGTCGGCAAGCTGCAAGGGCGCTTCTCACTCTTCAACACCAACTTCTACGATCTGGCTGAGCGCAGCACATATTATTATGATGGTGTGACGCTCGTCAACCAAGTGATGACCGGCGTCAACAAAGTACACCGTGGCATTGAGTTTGGTATGTCCTACAAGCACGACCAACACCTGACGATCGACTTAGCCGGCACCTTGGCGCAATATTATTATACCAACAACCCCATCGGAGAGTTTTCGGCCGACAATGGTCGCAGCTTAGCCGACTACAACGTCGCTGATCAAGAGCGCGTATATATGCGCAACATCATGGTGGGCGGCGTGCCGCAAGCGGCCGGCACCTTGGGCGCACGCTATTTCATCAAATACTGGTTTATCGGCGCCAACCTCAACGTCTTCGGGCGCAACTTCATCGACGTGAGTCCCTCGCGCCGCGTTTCCTCGCGCTATAACGGCAACCCCGACTTAGGCATTCCCGCCGTGACACCGAACAATCAATATTACGAAGCCTACAAGCAGTTTACGCACCAAGAGCGTTTCGCTGCGGGCTGCACGCTCGACCTCTCCATCAGCAAAATCATCTATATGGGGCGCAAGCGCTCGCTCAACATCAACCTCTCACTCAACAATATTCTCAACAAGAAAGACGTCCGCACGGGCGGCTTCGAGCAAGGGCGCATAGATCTTAATCGCCCCACCCTTTACGCCAACAAATACTTCTACATGCAAGGCTTCAACTGCTTCCTCAACCTGAGCTACAAGTTCTAAGTCTTTCATCAAAAACATACAGTTATGATTAAGTTCCAACATTTGAATAAGATTTTCGCCGGTCTCTTGACGTTCTTCCTCGCCTTGGGCTTTGCGTCCTGCGACAAGACCTACGAACTCCCGCCGCTCAACGAGCCTACGTTTACGCTACCCAGCGGCGCACAAACGATCACCATCAAAGAACTGCGTACGCGCTATGCTAATGCCACGCAGGAAAATCCGATGACGATTACCGACAGCCTCTGGCTCAAGGCGCGCGTAAGCGGCGATGATCGCTCCGGCAACATCTTCAAGCAAATCATCTTGCAAGATGAGACCGGCGGCATTTCGTTCCTCATTGATCAGAGCAATGTCTACAACGACTACCCCGTAGGCCAAGAAGTCTACATCAGCCTCAAAGGACTGTGCGTTTCCGTCTACGGAGATGAGCAGCAATTGGGCTTTCCGACCGGTACGCTCTACCGCACGCCTTATGTTAATTTCAAGAAGCACGTACACCGCAACGGCTATGCTGACCCTGCGGCACTAAAGATCAAAGCGTTCTCCGACATCTCCAAACTTAGCGACGATGTAGCTGCCAATAAGTTCACGCTTGTTCGCCTTAACGGCGTACATTTCAAGGAAGGTGGAAAGGCCAACTTCGCAGAAAAGAAGACCACCGGCGCACACGATTTGGTCGATGAATTTGGTAATACTATCTCCGTCCGCACCAGCAACTACGCGGCCTTCGCTGCCACGCAACTCCCCGTTGGTACGGGCAACGTCATTGCTATTCTCGGTCGCTTCCGCGGCGCTTGGCAACTGACGATTCGCAATATCGAAGATGTATTTGGCTTTGACGGCATAGCACCGACTGAACCTCCCGTCACGCCGCCCTCACCTGACGAGACGATCATCTTCTTCGAAAAGATGGGCAACTCGAAAGTGACTAAGGAAGGCAACTACTGGCCGCTCGTCTCAAAGTTCACGGCTTGGAGCAATCCGAATCTGTCGTTCACCGACGTCAATTCCACCCTCTCTGTCCGCAACTGGAGCGACCACAACTGCATCTGGTTCCCCTCCGGCAAGACCAACGACTTTAAGATTGCCGGCTTCGACACGTCGGGCTATCAAAAACTGACGCTGACTTACAAGCTCAACGCCAACTTGTACAATGATGGCGACCAGATGGACTTGATAGCAATGACCGGAACGTTTAATGGGGTAGCCTTTGCCACGCCTTCTAAAATCGTAGTCGGTCCGGCTGACAAAAACGAGTTTACGCTCGTCACGATCGACTTGCCGGTGGCTTCAGGCGCTGCAAATTCTGAGCTTCATTTCTTGGCAAGCGAGGCGAACAAACTGGGTTTGCGTCTGGCTGAAATCAAACTCACGGGTAAGAAATAAAACGATGGGCTTCGGCCTATCGGCTTTCCGCCTCGCGTGCTCATCAGCACGGCGATGCGAAAGCAATAACAACCAATTCCAATGGAAAAGATGAAAATGATCTCCCGCCGAGCAGTCCTCTTCTGCCTCTTGGCCTTCATCTTGCAAGCACCGCTTCGAGCGCAACTCAAGCAGGTGCAGCGCTCAGCCGTATATGCCGTCGCCTTCTACAATCTGGAGAACCTCTTCGATACAGAAGACGACCCCAACAACAAGGGCGATGACGACTTCCTGCCCAACGGCCCCTACCAATGGACGCCGGAAAAATATCAACAAAAGCTCCACAACATCGCCAGAGTCATCGGCGATTTGGCGCGCGACCATTGCCCTTCCGGACCGGCTTTTATCGGCGTTTCTGAAGTAGAAAATGCGCGTGTATTGGAAGATCTTTGCAATACGGAGCCTGTAAGGTCTATGGGCTTGAAGTATATTCACTTCGATTCGCCCGACCATCGCGGCATTGATGTCGGTTTACTCTACAACCCGCGCTCGTTTAAGATCGTGCGGGCTGTGCCTTATGCTTATATTAAGCCGGATCAGCCCAACTTTAAGACGCGCGACGAACTCATGGTGAGCGGCATTTTGGGCGGCGAGCCGGTAAGCGTCATCGTCAACCACTGGCCCTCACGCTACGGCGGCAGCAAATCTGACCCGATGCGTGCACAGGCTGCGCTATTGGCCAAGACGATCACCGACAGCATACGGCAAGCTGATCCTGCCAACAAGGTTATTATTATGGGCGACTTAAACGACGACCCCAAAGATGCCTCCGTGGCTAAAGTATTAGGCGCCGCGCGCACAGTGAAATCCACGCCCGTGGGCGGACTCTTCAATGCGACGTGGCCACTTTACGACAGGGGAATCGGCACGCTTTGTTACCAAGATGCTTGGAACTTATTTGATCAGCAAATCATCACAGATAATTTTATCCACAACGCAGAAAACACACTCCGCTTCTGGAAAGCGGAAGTATTCAATCGCGATTATCTGATGATCAAAGAGGGAAAGCGCAAAGGCTATCCGCTGCGCAGCTTCGACAATTCCACTTGGCAGAACGGTTATGCTGACCATTTCCCTACGGTCACTTACTACGTCAAAACCATCCCCGACCCCGCGTCGGCTGAAGACTAAACGAATGTATACAGCATCGCGGAAGCAAGCAAAAAGTGCTTACTTCCGCGATGTTTTTATAAGGAAAGGCCGCCGAACTTTTCTTTTTTACCTTGCCGATAGTTGAGCAAGATTTTCCTACTTCACCTTAGCAACTTCCATTATGCCTCGATGCACCTATTCGCGCCGGAGCGGATAAGCGCCGCGCAAGCGTTCGAAAGCTTCCGGATTGTTTTTGAGTGCCTCGCTGTCGCGCAGGGGATCATAGCGTCGCAAGGCCTCACACGGCGGGACTACGTCCGGATTGTAAGCATAAGTCTCCGGCAACTCGGGGGGTGCAACGCAAAACTGCAGGGACAACCGGAAATGCTGCGCTACGGCTTCGAGCGCCATACGCGTCCCGTTGGCTTTGCCATCGGCCGAATAGCCGGCTATGTGGGGCGTCCCGATGAACGTGCGCGCCAAGAGTGGGCGGTTGATCTCCGGTTCGCCCTCCCACGTATCCAAAATCAGCGCGCGAAAGTTGTCAGCGTAGCGCAGCAAAGCCGCATTGTCCACCACCTCGCCGCGCCCCGAATTGATCAGGACGGGGCGGCGCGCCGGCAAGTGCGAGAGCAAGGCCTCATCGACCAAATGATACGTAGCGTAAGGCCCATCATAAGTAAGCGGCGTATGGAAAGTCAAGACGTCAGCCTCATCCCAAAGTTCGGACAAGGTCACAAAACCCGCCTCGTGCTCAGCGCGCGGCGGGTCGTTGCGCAATACGGTGCAGCCCAAGGCGCTGACGGCGCGCTCCACCGCACGCCCGACGTGGCCCACCCCGACGATGCCTACCCGCGCCTTGCGCAGCGTCAACCGGCCCGCCATTTCGAGGCGCAACAAGCAGGCAGCCACGTATTGGGCCACACTATTGGCGTTGCAGCCCGGACAATTCGCCCAACCGATGCCGGCTTCGGCCAAATAGCCCGTATCTAAATGGTCATAACCGATGGTTGCCGTCGCAATAAAGCGCACCGACGAGCCGCCAAGCAACTGCTTGTCGCAGCGCGTGCGCGTTCTTACGATCAGGATGTCGGCCTCGCGCACATCCTCAGCCGATATTTTGCCGCCTGGCAAGTACGTGCAGCGGCCTATCTTTTCCGCTTCGCCGCGAATGTAGGGAATCTTATCGTCGATGACTAAGCGCAGCGGCCTCGATGCTTGGTTGTCCGGCATACGTTCCATTGTTTTTTGCATATAAAAAGCGCTTTTGGCCTTGTCGTCTGCTGGAGCCGTTATCGTTTGGCGGCAGCAAACCATCGTTTGGCCCGAGCATACTATCGTTTGGGGCCGGCAAACCATCGTTTGCTCCCACCAAACAATGCTTCGGCCGTGCTTGGCCTTATAAAAGTCGACCGGCGGCCGACTAAAACGAAACATCGGCCGCCGGCGTTACACCTTGGCGACCGATAGACGGTAAGTTTTATTTCTTAATGATAGACGTTTGCGGATTGCGCACGCCCGTACTGCCCGTAAGGTAGGCCTTAGCCGTACCAAAATTAAGATTCATATCGATGCGAACGGGGAGATGGTTCTTATCATCCGTGACGTAGAAGGTGACAATCTCTTTCTCCTTGTCGCCGTCCTTTTCGAGGTAGGAAAAGACTAAGCAGCGGTAGGTCAGGGTGCGGTTGTCCAACTTAAAATTCTTTTTGCCGCGATAGATCAGACTGCGCCACTCGGCGTGTTTCCCTTCGGCCATCACAAAATTGATGCGCTCGCCCACTCTCATCTTGCTCCCGTCGAGCGAGCGTGCACGCAGGAGCATACTGAGCATATCATAGGCGCAATATTTCCCTTTGTGGTTGTGCCACTGCGCAGGCTGCTTGTCGCGCTGGTAAAACATCTTGAGTGCCACTTGATTGTCGGGATAAGAATACCAGACTTTCTCTACGCGGTGCGCATTGCCCTCGAAGGCATCCTTTTCATAATAAAGCGGAATGAGGTCGAGCGAGGTGTAACTCGTCAGTCGGTCGCGCATCGTAAAGTATTTGTCGGCCGTGCCCGAGGTGCGGGTAGTCAGCGTCGTACGATAGGCGGCTTGCTTGCCGTAGACAGACTGCGTAATATTGAACGTAGCTGTGCCCACCTTGAACCATACGAATTTCCAGTTGAAGTGGAGATCGTATATCAAAGTCTCGCCACTCTTGAATGCAGAGTTTTCACTCGAACACTGGGCCGCTGCTCGGTCGACGATAGAGCAGGCGAGGCAGAGGAGGGCCAACGCGCGCAAAAAGTATGTTCTCATTGCTTTGGAGTTTTATCGCCCTTGCGCTTTAGATTCTTCATGTGCGCCGAGGGCTGTTCGTTCTTATTTGTAGCTTGACGCAAGCCAGCGGGTTTCTGAGCCGTGAGCGGCCATTGCTTGAGGTCCCAAGCTTGATCCGTATCCCAGTTGGCCCGCACTTCGATGGCCTGCGGATAATAATAGACAGCCTCGGGCTGTCGCCGCTGCTCGTAATCGCCGGTGTCCCATTGGTTGTTGCCGTTTGCGTCGAAGAAGCAGCGCAAAAAGTATTTACCGGGCTTAAGATAGTAGAAGTCGGCCCGTCCTGCGTCGACGCGCACTTGGCGAACGATTTCTTTTTCCGATTGCAGGAGTTGGACGATGGTAGTCGAGTCGGCATTGGTCAGCGTCACAAACAGACTGCCCATTTCATCGGACTTAGCGATCGAGAAATCGCGCTGCAGCGGCTTGTTAACCATTCCGCTCAGTCCGACAACGGCTGCAGAATCGACGACGATGCGATACTGCTGCCCCGGCCTCCACGATCCGAGCAGCGTATAGCGCAGCAGTTGGCGGCGCTCCAAAATAAAGGGGACGGCATGCAAGTTGCTATCTTTGCGGAGGAAGAGGTGAAACTTCGTTGTGTCGACTTGGACGAGTGGCTCTGCGGGCAGGAAATCAATATTCTTATTGGGCGGAAGCGGACTTTCAAACTTCTCGTTGAAATTCAAATGGGCCACGGGTGGCTGTTCACGCGAATAATCGCCTTTCTTGTGGCGGCGCTCCAATTCTTTTTCCCAGCGCGCCTTTTCCGCCTGTTGCTGTTGGGCCAAGCGAGCATTGGTCAAGCGGGGTACGATTTCGAGCGTATCGCTACGAAGATAGCTGACGCCCGTAGAGTCGTTAGTCGCCATATATGAATACAGCATACGCAGCGAATCGATCGCGGCGACATCGCGCCGACGTATCCAATACGTAATCGTGTCGTTGCCGGCCGAACGCTGCTCTATAAAAGCATCTTTTGCGTCGAAGTTGAGACCACGCACAGTCGGAATTTCCTTGGAGGGGGCGGTAAAATAAATGGTGAAAGATTCCGGCCGCGCCCGCACGGTCTTTAGCAGTGCGCGGGGCTGATCTGCTCCGCGAAAAGCCAGCAGAACAACGTCGTCGGGCAGGAAATGGGTGTAAGAAATTGTACGAATAGAATCATAGCGCACGGTGTCGGCCCACAAAGTATCGTTGCGCGTATCGGCAAACGAACTCGGCTTGATCTCTTGCGTGCTAAAAGCTATTTCTTCGCCACGACTATACTTGAAATCTCCATCGCGATCGCTCAACGCGTAGATGCGATAAGTGCCGGGCGCCACGCCTTTAATCGAAAAGTGGCCGCGCTCATCAGTGCGGGCGACGCGGTCGAAGGGGAGTTTGCTGAAAGCGCTATCGGACAAGTCGTGGTGCAAGCCAACTAAGATGCCTTTGACCGGGTTTAAGTCGGCCGCATTGAGCACATTGCCCGCCACTTCCATCGTATCGACCGACTCGCCCGTAGAGAAATAATAAGTGAAATTGCCCAAAGGATTACCTTCCGTAGCATCCTTGATCGCATCGGAAAAGTCGATGGTGTAAGTGGTATTTGGAAGCAGCGAATCGACTAGTTCGACGGTGATGCGCTTCCCTGAAATCTTAATCTCCGGCTGCTCGTGTTGCGGCGGCGAAACGACGATCTTTTCGCTCGGATTCTCTACTTTGATGGCCTCGCTAAAGCCCAAAGTGACCTTTTTTATCTTCTTGACGTCACGCTCGCCCATCTGCGGCGAAAGCAAAGTGACAGTCGGCGGCGTCTCATCATAAGGTCCGCCGTCAGGCCCTTGACCGGGATTGGCGCAAGCGGCAACCAGCGCACACATGATTATATAATAGAGGAGCGAAAAGGGCTTCATAAGGATGGGAAATTAACTGCGCGAGGATTCTGCTACATCGCCGCCGCCTCGCGCTGCGCGCTCGGCGAGCATTTCAGCGTTGAGCTGAAGAATTTCGTCGATGATGGTGCGATTATTGCTTAAACGCGGCACTTTATGCTGCCCTCCAAGTTTGCCTTTTCTGCGTAGCCATTCATCGAAAAGCCCGCGTTCGGCTACGATTACTTCGAGCGGCTGGAGCGTAATACTCTTGTCGCGCTTGGCTTCGTAATCGGAATTGAGATGCTGCAAAGTTTCGTCGAGAATGCGCGCGAAATAGTCGCGATTATCCGGCTCGCGGGCAAAGTCAATCACCCATTGGTGGCGGCATTTCGCACGCTCGTCCATATAAACCGGCGCGGCAGTATAATCTTTTACGACGGCGCCGGTCTGCCGACAAGCTTCAGTCAAGCCGCGCTCAGCATTATCTACGATCAATTCCTCACCAAAGGCATTGATAAAGCTCTTTGTGCGCCCCGTAATCACGAATTTATAAGGATTGCGCGAAGTAAACTTGACGGTATCTCCAATCATATAGCGCCAAAGCCCGCCGGAAGTCGTAATGAGCAAGGCATAGTTGCGCCCGGTCTCAATGGCCCACAAAGGAAGTATAGTCGGGTCGGTCGAATCCACCTCCTCAAGCGGAATAAATTCGTAGAACACGCCGTAATCCAGCATCAAGAGCATCGCCGCATCGCTCGGATCGTCTTGTAAACCAAAGAAACCTTCACTAGCATTATAGGTCTCCATATAATGCATTGACGGCGTGGGCAGCAATTGCCGGTAAAGCTCGCGATAAGGCGTGAAAGCGATGCCACCGTGAAAGAAAACTTCCAGATTGGGCCACACTTCGGCAAGATTGTCTTTACCTGACAACTCGATGACGCGTTGCAAGACGCTCAACATCCACGACGGAACGCCACTGATGCTCGTTATATTTTTATGGAGCGACTCGCGGGCGATGCGATCGCGCTTCTCTTCAAAATCGGCCAGCAGCGCGGTATGCTTATTGGGCACACGAAGCAGATTAACCAAGGGATTGATGTTTTCAATCAAGATGGCACTGAGGTCACCTACGATGGAGTGCGGCGTATTATAGTTGGGCGCGTGACTACCGCCGAGAATCAAGCCCCGACCCGAGAAAAAGTTGCTCGAGGGATGATTATGGAGATACAAAACCACCGCATCGCGACCGCCGGCATAGTGCGTATCGTGCAAACCCGCTTTCGTCACGGGGATAAACTTACTCTTGTCGTTCGTTGTCCCCGAAGATTTGGCATACCATTTAACCTTACCCGGCCAGAGCAGGTCTCGCTCGCCGTGGCGCATCTTATCGATGTCGTCTTTCAAGTCTTCGTAAGTACTAACCCTAACTTGTCTGGCGAAATCATCGTAGGAGTCGATGTCTTCAAAAGCATTTCTATGGCCGAAAGCCGTATCTTCTGCCGTCCGAATCAATTTGGATAGGGCGCGGCGTTGGATTTCCTCGGCCGCTTCGGCATAGCGATCTATAGCAGCCTTGCGCTGTGCGAAAAAAGGACGTATATAGCGGGTCAAGCCCATTCGTTTGATTGTTCTGATTTGTGGCAAAATTACCACAAGAGGGGGGATAAGCCAAAGAATTTGCGCTTTTTTAGCGAGAAGCCACACTTTCCACCACGTTTGTCAAGGCTGAAAACGGAAAAAACAGGCGACAGAGGCAGCAAGCGTTGGCGAAGAAAACATAAAAGTGTAGCGAGAGCAATGAAAAATCAGTGGCCTACCAACAGAAATAAAATATTCTATGCGCAGACATATAAGTCTAATGGCCAAGCACATACGTACCTACAACTGCACTTTGATTAGTAAACTAAAGGAACTAAACGATTTCTTAGCCCACAAGCCCCAAGGCTTGGTCTTTTACGCTTTCCGCCGGCGGACATTCGCTTATTTTTGAAAGACCAACCCTATGGGGTTGTCAATTAACCTATGATCCGAGGTAGCGTTGACGTTGCACGTCAACACTGCCCTTCCAAAAGACTAACCCCAATGGGGTTATTGGAGGGTGAAAGTGCGGGGTGAGCGGGCGATTTTGGGTCAAACGTTTTACCATCAAATAAGCCAATGATCGCAAAACAATTACCAACTCAATTCGACAAAGCTCACTCCCGCACCACAAGCCCTTAGGCTTGGTCTCTTGGCAGGGCAGGCGTTGGAGCAGAGCGACAACCCTGCCACGATGCGTCGCAAAAGGGCAACCCCTTAGGGTTGGTCATTCAAAATCATCCGCATATATCAATGGATATGTTCAGAAAAACTCAATCACCAAAGCTCACACACACCCAACAAGCCTTTAACCTTGGTCTTTGATGGTTTCCGCCGGCGTTGGTTGGCTCGTTTTTAAAGACCAACCCTAAGGGCTTGACTTTACCGCTACTTACTGATGCAGGGTTGACGATTTGTGTCAACCCTGCCCTACCAAAAGACTAACCCCGATGGGGTTATTAGTGGACGAAACTATGCGGGAACGATACAAATTCACGCGGAAAACCAATACGCGTATACGTGTTATTGAGCCCAAGCAATTATAAACTCGAATGTAAACGCGCAAAACATCCCCAACAAGCCCTTAGGCTTGGTCTTTTGGCAGGGCAGGCGTTGGAGCGGAGCGACAACCCTGCCACGATGCGCCGCAAAAGTGCAACCCCTTAGGGTTGGTCTTTCAAAATCATCCGTATATAGCCGTTTGAACATGCTGATAAATCAAACCGCCAAAGCCCACTCCCGCACCACAAGCCCTTAGGCTTGGTCTTTTGGCAGGGCAGGCGTTGGAGCAAAGCGACAACCCTGCCACGATGCGCCGCAAGAGGCAACCCCTTAGGGTTGGTCTTTCAAAATATCCGCGGATTGGCTTATTATCAATGGATTATATCGCGTTTTGTCGACTCGACGGAAATGCTTACCTTTGCATACGCAAGGGCGAGGAGCGCTCTTGGTTCAATTATTCACCAATTAAATCTATACCACAATGATTAAATTTGTTATCAGAGCGAAGAAAAATCCGCTCAAAAAAGATCAAGTGAAATTTTATCCGCAGATGGCGCCGGGCGTGCCCGTGATGTTGCGC
>ERZ773018.107-NODE-107-length-57496-cov-3.998433_pt1 | contig 57496 bp, 62 predicted proteins | sample MGYA00580840_ERZ773018 | MGnify/ENA primary metagenome ERZ773018 (study PRJEB29015, sample SAMEA2738125) | human oral metagenome | biome: human oral; feature: human-associated habitat; material: saliva | place: China | collected 2256 ... | reverse complement strand
AGCATTGACATATTTAATGTTTTTCCAAATCTTCTTGGACGAGTAAAAAGTGTTACTTTAGCACCATCATCTAAAAGTGTTTCTATCATTTTTGTTTTATCCGCATAATAATAGTCCTCTTCTATTATTGTCTCCAACACCATTATTTGTTTAAAATTGGTATTCTACCCATGCTGTTCTGTTGACACATCTGACCTTACACTCTCTACCATTACTAAGAGTCATATCAACCTCGTTTGGTGATACATATTTAAGGTCTATTTTAATACTGTCATTTTCACGAATGAAACGGAGTATACACTCTCCAATCCATGGGTTCACATATTCTACATCTTCTATAAAATTTAATAGTTGTACATAATTATATTCTTGCTTTTTTGACATTATCTATACCTCTTTCACAAATTTATATAGTGGTAATGCTGTGTTATTGTATGTTCCACACTTTACTAATGCACCATTCTTAATCCATTCTTCTGCGTGTCTAACAGGAATATTTACATCGCTAAATCCGTATCCTGGTCTTGGTGATTGTGTGATTAAAATGTAACGTGCACCATTGAATAGGATTACATCGTGTTCAGTGAATATGAATGTTTTTAAATCTGTCTTGATAGTGAATTTCATAAGTGTGCCTCTTTCTTTTACATGATTATATTATCACGGTTTACGATATTTGTAAATAGAAAAAGTGAGATATTTTAATATACCTCACTTTTATAATTTAGGCGCTGTCAGCAGGACTCGAACCTGCACTCCGTTTTTAGGCGGACTAACTGTTTAGCAAACAGTCCTCTTCACCAGTTTGAGTATAACAGCATTTTTTATTCACTATTTATTTCTCTAAAACAATGAATATGATTTTATTTACCATGATAAGTTAAATAACTTCTTGCCTACTGTTTTGTTTCTAGTGTCTACTACTTCATAGATTGATTTAACTTTTTCAATCTCAACGAGAGTTTGGCACTCTCCCCATTCATCGTGAACTAAGAAAATGCCTTCAGCACAAATGGAAATCATATTAAACATCGTATCATGTGATGAGTCCATAGTGCGTGCAAAAAACATACGACTAGTAATTCTTTTATCAAATAATCTTGAAATCTTTACTACGTTTTCTAATGTCTTTCCTTCTAACATATCTAATCTCCCATTTATGCTATTTCAATTACCACACTTAACTCACTACTACCTTCGCACATCTCGCCATCATAATTCTCGTAATATTCCGTATTATGTTGAGGCGATACTAATTTGATTGTACTATCAAGAAAGTTTTGTGGGATAGTCGTTAATTTAGTGTCACTCCACAAAATTTCATTGTCTTTGATAATACAAACACTATCTACACATTCTGCGTCTAAAACGCTTAAAAACTCTTTAATTGTCATATTTAAACACCTCTTTATCTTGTGAAATTTTCAATAGAATTAACAAGTACTTTTGCGTTGTTAATGATGTTATTAAGAGTACCTAGAACCTCATTATAATTTGAATGTGTGAATGTGTTAAAATAGAACTTATTAATCTTCCCAATCAATTCAGAATCAATGTTAATGTAGTCTGTATCATCTTGACTTAACATAATTCCTAATTTAAATTTATTGATTTGCTTCATACCATGGAATGTATTATCAATATCTTGTACAAATTCAATATCTAAATCTTTTGTTAATTGCTCTACCATTGTCTCAATGTTTTCCATGAATGAATACCTCTCTTTGTTTATGGATACATTATAATATAAAGAGGAAATTCTGTAAATAGATTTTTAAATAAAAAGCACCCCTAGAAAGATTTGAACTCTCACCAAACAGTTTTGGAGGCTGTTGTGCTACCATTACACCATAGGGATATTTAATAAAAGTGGTTCCTCATGGGGTTGAACCATGTTCTTTGGTTTTTCAGACCAACGCAATGACCGCACTTGCTTAAGAACCATAATGAATGGAGGCCCAGGTGAGGTTCGAACTCACGATTAGTGGTGTTGCAGACCACTGACTTATCCACTTGTCCACTGTGCCATGTTAGAGATTTTTAATAATTGAGAATCCCTAAAACTCACTTACTCAATTTGTCAGCAATCGTTGAAGATGCATAAGACTCTGGTTTAATCTTATATTTGAAACTGTAAGCCGTTACCCAACCCTCTAACTCTGAAATGAATTCGGCAGTAGCGCCTTTTGTACCGATGTCCATGTGAACTTGGAAATCAATGTTACTATCCTTGTCCAACACATCAATACCATATTTCTTTAACTCTTCTGCAATAAATACAGCAGTATCAATCGACATTGACGTTTCCCTCACTAACTTCTCATGCAACATATTCTTGTTAAACTTTGAATGAGTGAAAGTGCGAGAGAAGAAGATTGCCCCGTTTGTATTTCGGTGAACTACAATCGCAAGAGCAAACTTTGTTTGACTTCTTGTCATTGAGTCTGTACCGATAGCGATTTCGTACTTTGCTTGCTTATCTGCTGAAAGGTAGTCTACGATGTATTTGACTGTTTCTTCCAAACTCACTTTACCACGAGTGATGCTATTTAGTTGTAAGTCTTTTGTTACTTCAAAGTCCTTTGTATTCATAGACCGTTCCTTTCTATCATTTATTAGGCTTCCTCGAAGAGAGTCGAACTCTTGTCATCAACTTCGTAGGTTGATATGCTATCCATTACAACACGAGGAAATATGTTAAGTGCCCTTGGTGAGACTCGAACTCACACGCCGTGAAGCATCGATTTCTAAGACCGACATGTCTGCCAATTCCATTCACAAGGGCATATGGGGTGAAATACGAGAATTGAACTCATATCGCAAGAGCCACAATCTTGCATGTTACCATTACACCAATTCCACCAAGTTAAACTTCGTCAGTTCTCTCTATCACCTTGGCAAACTCCTTGCCATATTGGGGTAAATAGAGTTTTAGAAGTTCTGTATTAGAATTTTTAACGAGATTTCAAACTCAAATAGTGCTCCCGACTGGATTCGAACCAGCACGTCTTTTCAAACAGCGGATTTTAAGTCCGCTACGTCTACCATTTCCGTCACAAGAGCATGGCTGTCTGGGTGAGAGTCGAACTCACAATGTTACGAGTCAAAGTCGTATATGGCTACCAATTTCATCACCAGACAATGTTAAGGTGCTTGTAGAGAGATTTGAACTCACAATTCCTTTCGGACCACTGATTTTGAATCAGCGATGTATACCAATTCCAACATACAAGCATGGCTGCCCATAAATGACTCGAACATTTATCCTGTGGTTCAGAGCCACATATTCTACCTTTAAACTAATGGGCAATTTTATGGTACTCCCAATGGGAATCGAACACGTATTTTTACCTTGAGAGGGTAACGAACTAACCGTTATTCGATGAGAGCAAATCATTTAAACTGATTCTATACATTAATTTTGCTGGAAAATTAGTTGTAGGAAATACGATTGCTAAATCAATACCATTTTTGAACAGTTTATCACTTAATTCTAATAGCAAGTCCATTATTAAGTATTCTTCAAATTTGAATTTACTATTTGTTTTCTTGATAAACCGATAGTTAAACGTTTTAGAGAACTTGGTATTACAACCTTCAATGGTCAATACAAATACTTTATTACCTAATCTTTCAACATCAATTACGACACCAGTTAATTTGTCTTGATTTTTTACAAAATGTTTAACAATATCATCAATACTAAACCTCTTATCGCTGTTCTTGAATTTCATACTCTGCCAATCTATCTATAATCGCTTTCTTTAAGATAAGTTTAATCTGTTCGGAAGTGTTTATAATCTGCACTTTCTTAAAGAAGTTATGAAGTCCTAACTTAGCACAATTCTTACCAACTACTTCGTCAGCGAAAGAAATTGTTACCATTTTAACATCTTCAAAATCTAATATGACTTCATCTTCTTTTTCAAAGTCAATCATATTACTAACTTCTTTACCTAGGACTCTACTTCCCAAACTTATTCCAAACTCTTTTAAATCTACAATCATAAACACTTTCCTTTTTGATTTAAATGGTCGCTATGGCAAGAGTTGAACTTGCAACTACGTACCTATGAAATACGTTTTCTGCCATTGAATTACATAGCGATTTAAAGTGCATCTGATAGGGCTTGAACCTATAACCTTCACATTAAGAGTGTGCTATTCTGCCAATTGAATTACAGATGCATGGCGGGAACAGAAGAAATCGAATCTTCATTGACCGGTTAACAGCCGGCTGTACTACCTTTGTACTATGCTCCCAATATAAGTGAATTTTTAGAGAGATTTCAAACTCATAGATTAAAATTTGCTTTATTACTTCCAACACGCTCGAAATGTGGTATATCATACTTCCTTAATAAGAATAAAATCGTTTTCTTGTTAAGTTCTGGAAACATTCTACACAACTTGGTGTTGTAACCAAACCTCATTAAGTCTACACCTGAATTTAAAATTAAATCTAATTTCTGTTTACAACGAACTTCATCTTTATGCCAATACCGTTCTTCTGCTGTATGTTTAGGAACATATACATCACGTCTTACTGGCTTACATTGTTTTGTTTTTTTTCTCGAGTTAAATGAGTCAGTTATTGCCTTCACCCTACCAATTTTCAACTCTTTAATTCTATTCTCAACGCATTCTCGATGTTGATGCTTTTTCTCATTTAGTTCAGACATGAACTCGTTGTATGCGAGGTGATTTTTTGAGACCAATTTTTTGATTTCATCTTTCTGCTCTTGACTAAACGTGGAGTACTTATCTTGACAATCGATGCCACAAGTAAAACGTCTCATGTCATGTGATGGAGAATAATGTTTACCACAAACTGGACACCTAATAGATGTCATAAACCTCTCTCGTTCTTCCTTTAGAAATTTTGTAAAACTACCTAAATTTCCAACATCTGGTATTTTATAACCAAAATCTAACAAAATCTTTTTAATACTCAAAATAGATAATCCAACGTATTGTTGAATCTCACGAATTGATAATCCTTCATTAAATTTCTCCACAACTATTTCAATATCTTTTGAAGAAATTCTATTTGATACTAAAGGTGTTGATTTTGCATTATTTGTTCCTGTTGCATGCTTGTTATATAAGGCATTCTCTTCTTTAATTTTGTTTATCCAGTATGTTTCTCTGTCATTCAATATATTATTGTCATCTACATTTTCTAATACAAAACTTTCAAAATTGTCCCACCCATATTTTACAATATCAGAACTAAATGATTTGTTATTCTGATATGATAATTCTGGCCTTGTTCCAATTCTGCCCTCTAACGTGTAGCGTGTTTGTCCAACATAACACTTACCAGTGATTTTATTTTTATGACAATAAATAATTCCCATTTTATACCCCAACTAACAGGCCGGTGCTCAACCATTGAGCCACATCCCCAAATATAATTGAATTTTATTGACAAGATTTCAAACTCGTAGTGCCTCTGGTTGGAATCGAACCAACGACCCACCGTTTAAGAGACGGTTGCAGTACCACTTTGCTACAGAGGCATGGTACCCTAGAGTGGAGTTGAACCACTGACATCTAGTTTGTAAGACTAGTATTCTCCCGCTGAACTACTAGGGTATTTAGAGTTTTTAAAGAACTCTCTAACTTAGTGCGAATGCCAAGAATTGAACTTGGAACTATCCGTTATCAGCAGATTATTTTACCATTAAATTACACTCGCATATAAAGTGCTTTTGACTGGGCTCGAACCAGCAACTCATGGCTTAAAAGGCCATTACTCTACCATTGAGTTACAAAAGCATGGCGCCCACAGGAAGATTCGGACTCCCGCGCCGATTTTCACCGACCTCGCAGTTTTCAAGACTGCTCTCTTCAGCCACTTGAGTATGTGGGCATATATGGTACTCCCAACGAGAATTGCACTCGTATTTCCACCTTGAAAGGGTGGCGACCTAACTATTAGTCGATGAGAGCGTGGTGGGGTAAGGAAGACTCGAACTTCCAACACCAGAGGCACCTGATTTACAGTCAGGGACGCTACCAATTACGCTGTATTACCCCAAATTTTAGAGTTTTTAAAGAACTCTCTAACTTAAGCGCCGGTTATAGGAATCGAACCTATATCTTTAAAGAGTTTATAAAGTCAAGAAATAAATCTATCTTCTCTTTCATCTCTTGCTTACCTTTTTCGGCTATTACGTCATTCCATTTTATTCTATAAACTATGAAACCACATTCAGTCAAATATTTATCTCTTATTGCATCTTCATTTTGTCTATAGTCGTGTTGTTGACCATCAATCTCTAAATCAATGTTTTTGCTATTAATGGTGATAAGAAAATCTAAATAGTAGCAATGAATACCATCATCTTTCTTTACTGGATGTTCATGAATATATTCAATATTGTTGTTTTCTAATACTTCCATAAAAAACTTTTCTGCAAACGATGTTTGATTTCTGTGAATATTCCATCTTGTTCGAGTCTTATAACGTTTTATCAAACATTGTTCAGAACATGTTTTAAGATACCGTTTATCATAAGGAAGAATATTCCCACATACCGTGCATCTACTTGGATTTTCAAAATATTCCTTCTTGTGACTGTCTACAACATTTTTGTGACGTGCTTTGTTTGCTTCCTCATATTCTTTAGAATGCATTGTTTTTCGTAAAGAAATTGATTGTTTCTTTTTTGACTCTTCACTTAAAATACGTGAGTGACAACACTTTTCTGAGCAGAATCTTCCAGACTTATATTTTGTTGTCATAACACTACCACATTTCTCACATTTAAATATACCAGATTGCCACAATAGTGTCTCTTTTAATTTATTTGACTTTTCACGTTCTTTATAGAAAGTGTCCTTCCAAACTTTCCACTTTTCATACTCACCATTAGATACTAACTGTCGTTCAAAATACATCATATAATGACCCATCATAGTTGAAATCTTCCTGTTTGATAATTTTTCAGGATTACCACATACAATTTTTATGCCATCAATAAATATTTTACTAATCAAAAATGAATCTCGCTTTCCACATGTGTAATTCTCATAATCTATAGATATTCTACATATTTTAAAAGAGTATATGTAAGACTCTAGTGCCGATTACAGGACTCGAACCTGTGCAATCTCCATATTACAAGTATGGCGCATTACCAACTTTGCTAAACCGGCAAATGGCGGTTACGATGGGAATCGAACCCACGTGTTTCTCCGTGACAAGGAGATGGGACTAAACCACTGCCCTACGTAACCAAATTTGAATTTTGACAATGAGATTTCAAACTCATATTTAGCACCCTCGGTGAGAGTCGAACTCACAATTAACGCTTTAGAAGAACGTTGCCTTATCCATTTGGCGACGAGGGTATATTCAAGTGGAGAATACGAGAATCGAACTCGTCTGATGTCTTGATTGCAAGTCAAGTGTCCACCCCATGCAGACCCACTCCCCATAAGTATATAATAAAAGACAATTCTATATGCTATGTATGCACGTTTAGAATTGCCTTATATTAAGATTAAATGTTTAATTTATGTTAGTATATACTAACTCTTAATATAAGACGGTCCTTCTGCTGTATACCAAAACGCAATGATACTATCGTTTTTATGTGTTCTATTTAGTTGTTCTGACTTAATGGAATTTAATAGTAACATACGTTTCTCCTTTTCTTTTACTTACTTATTCTATATCAGTTTTTAGTGCGGGTAGAGTGAATCGAACACTCGCCTCATGCTCCCAAAGCACGAACACTACCATTATGCAATACCCACATTGGAGCCGGTGAAGCGAATCGAACGCTCATCTTCTGCTTGGAAGGCAGTAATAATAGCCATTATACGACACCGACAATATATTTATAGGTAAGATATGGCGCCAGTAACTCACACCGGCACTATCTTTTTCCAACACTTGTGTTTTATTGAGACTGGGCTTTCACCAGAGTCGGCAACTTTGCCTCTGTATCACACTGTTAAACCTATAATTTAATATTTTATGGTAAGATACATCGCCTGTGACTCAAAGGCGGTTTCTTTTTCTAGTATTTGCATTTGTCCAGGAAAGGCATAGAAACCTAAGTTAATCTTTTATCCTATCTCGCAACCGAACCACTTACATTTATTATTATACAACAATTTTTACTCATTGTACATAATTTATATCATTTTTTGTATTTTTTTTAAATTTTTGCCAGTATTCAGAGTTGAACTGAATAATTACACTACCCGTACCGGCATATATTTCGACTGCTCCCGTGACTACTCTACCATTTGAGATACCTGTTCTAGCGACCAAGGTTGGATTCGAACCAACATCTGCCTAGGCTACAATCTACTTATATATTCTCAACTTAAACCTTATACTTGTTGAGTGATTGAGTTAATTACTCTCAATCTGTTTTTAAAAAGTTTCGAACCTTTTCGAGGAAAATATCATTTTACAAACAGTTGGACTCGAACCAACACCGCACTACCAATTGCTTTCCATGTTTGCTTTGATGATATTTCAGCAGAGGGCAAGCGTTTCTCTGACAAAGTTTAAGACCGTATTACCTTCTAAAACATCGAACTTTCACACTTTTTCTAATAATTTCATTCATCGTCATGAACTTCCTTACCACCACATTAACACCCCCGGCTAACATGGGACTTCAACTGACAAATTGAAGCCGAAACCTAACTACTTATTCTTATTTTTAGTGGTTTAATAAAGTCTGTATACCTCACCGCAACAGTCACGTATTGATTTGGTATACACTTAACCTCTCCTGAAACACCATCAAGATGTCTCGAAGATTTATCATTCCTTTGTGGGAACATTGTACATGATAAATCTTAATTTCTGTTGTTCGAGTGTCTTTTAACTCGCTTATTTTTTAATTACATTTACATTATACACCAATTTTAGATGAATGTAAATAGTTTTTTAAAAATATTTTTAAATTTTTTCTACTTTGTAGGTAGAAATATCTACAAGGTACTTTTTAATATCTTCCAAAGATAATTCTTTACCTCGCATTTCAGCAGGAATATTCATATCAATAGAAGTCACTGTATTAGTGAAAGATGCTAGACGAAGCGGTAATACACCATATACATCGTTTCCACGTACATCTCCCTCTGTTGCATGTGAGATAACTTTATCAAACTTGATTCCTAGTTCTTTAAAGTATTCTACTAATGCCTCATGTCTAGTCACTAATACTTTCATATTTGTACCTCTCTTTTATTTACGAGATAATCTTATCACAAACAAAAGGAGATGTAAATAGTTTTTTAAAAATTTTTTCTATAAATTGTATGCCTTCTTAACAACTTCACAGATTTCGTCAAATTTGTCCGCTAGACTAAGTGCTTCATTAATCTTTTCTTCTGTTATTGTTTCGCTAGGATATTTACTCAATAACCACACTGTGCTACCTTTATAGACAATATCTACAGAGGCAGTATAACCACGATACTCATTAAGACGAACAATAATAGATAAATCATCATTAGGTTTAAATTCAAATTTTCTAGGGTAACTAATTTCAACATGATTATTACTTGAAAATTCTATTGATGTGCCACCTCTAAACTCTTCCTTAATCATAGGAGCAAGTAATTCTAAAAGTCTATCAGTATTTACGTTTTCAATCGCAAGTCTATATCTACCAAGTCGACCACCACCATACAACTGAATTAATCTCTTTTCATAAAGGTTTTCTCCTCTATGATTAGTACGGTATCTACCAGGTAAATTAGATAATCTTTCTACATTATACTTTACCTTAAATGTATAGAGTGTCTCTGTCGCTGGATTGAATGCATGTACTATTGTTTCATATGTACCTTCTCCAAGACTCTTATATACATTAGATGATTTATTAATTTCATTCAAAGTATTAGTCAATAATTTACCTGTAAAATCACGATGTTTAACAAGGTACTTTCTTAAATACGACATAACATCGTTCTTGTCACCATGAAAGTCTTTATCTGGCTCACGGTAAAAACTGTTTTCTGTTAAGACACTCGATTTTTGCATGTATAACTTAATAGTACAACTCTTAACCATCTTTTTCATATTTATTGAAAGTTCCTTTCTTAGTTAAAATTCAGCGACACTATATTCTGGATGTTTAAACTCTACATCACTAGGGTCAATATTTGACAGAATGTTATCTAAACTCTCTGTACTACATTGAAAGAAGTTATTATCTGCTAATTTCTTCAATAACAAGTTTAATTGCTTTTTTAAGTCATAGTCACCGTAAATAGTTCTATATCCATTGTTTTCACTATATTGCAAACATCTAACGTGTTCTTCAGGCATTGAGTAGATTTCGTCAACTATCTCTCCATCTATAATACCTTTCATGAGAAATCTATGCCCACAAAATCCACCGTATATGGCAGTATCGAATATGATAAAGTGTCTATCAGTTGTTAATGGTTTTACTGTTTTTAAACATTCAAGTAGGTCAACATCCTTATTAGTAAGTGTTACTACTAGTTCAAAATAGTCTAAAACAGAGAAACGATTAATTACATAATCAGGTGTTTCGTTTCTCTTAAAGTTATCAACGATATTCTTAATATCTTCTTTAATTGTTTCGATATTGTCATCAGTGATAGTGCTAGAATACAAGACACCTGCAAGAAATTTAAAAACGCTACTATATGTAAATCTTTCTTTATTCCCAATACACAAACCAATCTCAACACGATTATTTATAACTACTAGAAATAGTGAATTTTTCTCTCCACTAAATCTCCAGCAGCCCCAATCATGTTCAAAGCCTAGTTGTCTAAGGAAGTCTTCAAGTAATTCATCTTCTCTCATATCAGAGGCAATTTTTTGCATTTTACGAGATAACTTAAGTATCTCATCCTTTGTTGTATTAGTATTCATAGTGAAAGTTCTCCTCTACACGATTATCATGACATATACACTCAAAGTGTGTTAAATTTGGTGTTCAGATGCAGGACTTGAACCTGCTGATTTACCTATATCCAAACATGTGTTGGACTTTATTTATGCACGCCCAACCTTCGTGCCGTTTTTCTGATTGTATGCCCACTTGTCGGACTATAACATTACACTACAATCAAGGATTTGCAACCAGAATTTGCCGACAACTGCGATATTCCATCGCTCATACAGGTCTTGTTTTCAATGCCTTATTGCTCCATTGAATCACAGCAGGAATGTCACACCATCGTGTTTTACTGTGTTACCGATACAAAATAAGGTCTTACATGTTGTGCGTTCTGACATTCAACTTAATTTGGGTATTCGCACAGACCCTTGAAATTTAATTGTTCTTTTGGTTTTCAAAAATATATACCGATCCAACTATTCTGACATAAAAGCCGGAGAAAAACCAACAAAATACTAATACACAGACGTTAACAATTTCAATCGTTTCTATGTATCACCCAGCAACAATTCTATCCTCTTACAACCCGTTGAATTGTGACTCTGGTCTCACTTAAGAATCTCCGCTGATATTGATTTATCTTAAGTTTGTCCAACTATAGCATGGTCCTCTATCTTTAATCAACTTCCAACTAAGGCATGGACTCTCCATTTAAATCCGTATCTTTGACGAACAAGGTTTTAGGACAGTGGTCTTAGGTGGAATCGAACCAACCACACTCACACTTATAAGGTGTGCCCATTACCATTATGAACTATAAGACCATATTATGTAATCACCATCTAAGAGGTTGAGTTCCCTATTTAGTTCAACTCATGTTATTTTCCTAGGACTAACACATGTATCACTAAATAAGTTCCTTAACATTAGAAGGAATTGGTGGGAGTCGAACCCACGCAACCATTTGCTCCATTGAGCGCCTGGCCGACCAATCCTCATAGGTTGCCCATTGGCTTGCTACAATTCAACTCTGATGTGATTACTTTTATATTATACAACAGTTTTCTGAGATTGTAAACCGTTAAATTACGAAAATGTGCATTTATCCAATATATTTACATAAATCCTTATTCTTAATTAAATCTTCATCAGACATGTTTAACATCTTGGCAGAAATAACATAATCGTTTGGTAATTGATGAATTAATACTGACACAATTACATCTTGACCTACAATATACCATGAAATATTCAAGTCTTCACAATCACTAAAATCTAACTCTCTAGCAACCTCAATAATGTGTAATAATCTTCTTTCAAACATCTTATCGAGATATATAACCTTACGCTTTAAGATTTGAGATAGCATTTTAATTTCTGAAAGTGAAAAATCTTCTAACTCATGTCCTACACAAATTTCATCTATTGCTTCATAAAGTTTTGATACAACACCACTATTATGAACAGATTCAGTGTCAGGTGATTCAATTGTTACACATCCTCTACGAGCATCTCTAGGCAACTCTTTATTGAATAATACTCTATAGTCATTCTCATTATCAAAACCAGAATGGAAAAACGCTTTTACTGATACTAAACTATAAATATCACCATATTCTTTATGGTCTGACAATCTTTGAGTTGTTAAAATAATATTCTGATATGCAACTCTACCAAAACGAATAATACTAAAAGCGATGTCATGAATTAAACTCTTTTCTTCTAACGTATCTGATGATAAATAGAATTCATCAAAACACAAAATTAATCTTGATGGATTATATTCTCCAATCTGTCTACAAGTGAAACGATTAACTGAATTTTCTATTTTTCTCTTGTAATATTCACAAGCTAATAACCACTTTTGTTCTCCGTGTTCGTAATAACAAATAATATCATCTGGCATATATTCTCTACCGTTGATTACAAATGTTTTTATTCCTTTACCAACTAACTCATCTAAAGTGGTTACACCCGCATCGCATACTAATTGATTACGATACTCTTGCTGTGCTTTAACTACATTATATAGAGATTTCAATTTTGACTCTGTTAGAACACATGTTTTATTAATTAAACTATCTCCTACAATTTCTTGAATTGCTCTATAATCTGCTTCATGATTATCTACATAAAGAACATCCATGCGTAAATAATCCTTCATTGCTTGTCGCAAAATGTCTTTAATTGTTCTTGTCTTTCCAGTACCATACTTACCAACGAGCAAAATGGAACTTGCCTTTTCTAAGTCTAATGGATTATCACATACTTTAATTTTCATACTTTTCGGCTCAGGAAAATACTAAGTCTTTAGCTTAGTATAGGAATGAGCCTTACCTCTCTTTCTAATTAAAGAGGTGAGTTTAACTCTTTAAGACAGCACTCACCAAGCTGTAGTGCCTAACTCATCTCTGTAACCAAGATAAGTGTCGGTCTTCTCATCGACAATGATAATTAGAGTTTTGAAATTACTGACACAGAGTTATTTTAGCACTCTTAACTCAACTTAATCAGTAATCACAGAGCGACGGTCTTGAGCATTCAACCGAAGGTGTGTATGTGTCTCTTCTAACTATCGTAGGATTAATTTCTTAATCCTGAGTCTTGTAAACAATCGTACCTTCCTAGAAAGGTACTCGGTCTTTAGCCGAGTGCGTGTTTACATTTATATTCCTTTCAATATTAACTAATAGTTATTCTATTCTGAGAAAATTCCCCAAATTCTATGATTCTGTCTGCAATTAAATTTAATCTATCTTCTACTAAAGATTTCTTATCGATTAAATGTGCACTTAACTGAGTGAATGTCAATCTCTTTCCTTTTATATACACAGAACATTCTATATTTAACATTGATTTTGAATGTTCAATGAAAATATAAAACATTTCATCTTTAACATACAACATACATTCTTTCTCTTCGCCAGATAAAGCGCTTTTTCTCTTAAATTTAAAATATTTTAAGATATTTAACAGAGGTTTTAAGTTAACTTTTCTAACAACGATTTCTTCCATTTTTTAAAAACTAGTCAACTGTTGTGACAGTGTACTCATGAGAGTATTTATCTAATTCAATAAATGTATCACAATATTTCTCAATGTCATGCATTGGTTTCTTTTCTTCGTGTTGACATGTTAAGATGATAGTTTGATTATGTTCATCTGCATTTTCTAATAATTTAATAAGCTTCTCTCTCTGTTTACCTTCAAAAAATCCACATTCATCAAAGACTGCAACTTCTAATAAATGATTATCTTTTTTCTGTTCTGATAAGAAAGTATCTAAAATAACTTCCTTCTTGTCTTCACTTAAAGTGATTAATAAACTAACTTTACCTTCGAACTCATCGCCAAATTTTTCAACATCACCTTCGTGCATGTCTGTATATGCTAATATATTAATCTTTTCTTCTTCTAGAATATCATTAACAATATCTCTAATTAACCAAGTCTTACCGGAACCCTCTCGTCCTTCAATTAAAATTTTTGACATGAATTTTCACACTTTCTTTTTTAATGTTAAGAGGATAGAAAATTCTACCCTCTTTTAAATATTATACAACTACTTAGTCTTCTTCTTTCTTAGACTCTTCTTTTGCTTCGTTAATCTTCTTCTGTACGAACTGCTTACCACCAAATAAATTGTAAACAACTAATGCAGCGAAGCATCCAACGAAACTATACAATAATGTAAACATGCGCTTACCACCTTTCTAGTATTTCTTATATCAGTTTTTAGTGATGCTAGAAGCGTTCTCGCCTCTAAAATCACTAAAAGTGATAGATTATACAGCTTTATCATTTTTCATCTTTTTATGGCTGTTTTTGTGGTACAGTAGACCGCTGTTTTACGTCCTGACCACTTTTTAAAATCTTAAATTTTTACTTATTTAAGAACTCTATCATCTTAAAACCATAGAATCTATGTCCTTTATATTCCTGCCATGCAAATTTACCTCTTACTCCGTACTCTTGACCTTTTTTATTCTTAAACTTTTTATCGTAAATATCTATAGTCTCACCAGCGAGCAACTTCTCTAACTCTTCTTCGGTAAATTTATGTCCGTTCCATTCATCTTTAAATTTAACATTCTCACCAGTTGAGGTCTTGGCTTCTTGTTTAGGTTTAGAATTAGATGTCTCTTCAACATTAATACTATTTCTATTCTTACTCACAATCGGCATCTCGTTAGAAATAATCTTACTCATCTCATCTAAATGTTTATCAATTAACTCAAATTTACCTTCGCCGATTGACTTCATAATTTTCATGACATGTTCAGTTAACTTGACACCACCAAATAAAGTGTCCTTCAACAACTGATATTCGATAGAACCATATTGAGTTAAAGATAGTAAACCTTTCTTATTCGTCATTAAAGGATATTTAGCGCTTTCACTAGTTATCTGAGATAGAGTACTAGTTCTTGTTGCACCTGTTCCTACATTAAATTTCTCTAATTGTTTCATCAACCATTTCATAGTTGGTTTACTCGGTTTAGGTGGTTCACCCTTATATACAAAAGGTTTCGCTCTCTTACCAATTCCCTTTGAACTAGATTCTTCTTCATCATCTAAATCTTGACCATATACAGCTTTCCAACCTAATTTCTTAGGAATGTTAACTTTCGCTATAAACTCCTTATAATCAACAACTTCTCCTGTTTGTTGTTCATACTCATAGTCCTCTGCTAAAATGGACAATGCACTCTTCGCTAATAATACATAAATCGCTACGCCCAACTTCCCATACTTCATTTCAACAACATTCAACGACTTAGGTACCTTAACTCCAGGTCTATTAGCACCATGAGAACCCTCTTCTTTCACATAACTGCTTCTAGGCTTCACATGTGTCAATAGAGAAACATCTACACCTATTACTTTGGCTATATCATGAGAAATAGATAGGAGCTCTCTAAACTGTTCTAAGGTGATAGTCTTATCATCTGTTCTTGGATAACTTACAACAGAGTCTTCGTACATCTTCTGATAAGTACTTAAAACATTAGCAGGCTTATAACCTCTACTTGCAAGAGTTGCTGATAATGAAGCTAAATCTAACATCTTAGGAGGTCCACTCTTTTTCATCTCTTTCTTAATACATCTAACATCAGAGTCTTTGTACTTATTAGGAACCTTAGATTCCTCATCATATTTAGGTTCTTTCTCATTAACATAAATATTTCCATTATCATCTCTAAATCTATTCTGAAAAAAGAACACTGATTTATGATTGTTAACTAAATTCTCTTGAGCTCCTACTAAACTAATCATAGCACCTTTTAATCTTCCTGTAGGTAATACAGCTCTAATAGGACTATTTAATGTTAAAACTCTAGTTGCTTGCATAGACAAGTAATCCCATTTACTTCTAAATAAACCTTTTTGATAAGGTGGATATTTTTCTAAGTCTTCGATTAAAATAGGATTCTCTAAAGCTTTAATAATATCTCTCTCATTCTCTGATACATGTAATAATCTTCGTAAAGTTCTATTTTTATCTAATTTATTCTCTAGAATTACTTCTGCAGCTAAAACATCTCCTTCTCCAGATTCATCATTATCCGTAGCAATCCAAATCTCGTTACACTCTTTTGCCTTATCCTTAATATTCTTAATTACATCTCTACAATCTTTACCAATAACTCTCTTCCATTTAAAATCTTTATAATTCCAAGGTAAAGAGTCTAATCTCCATTTCTCATAATCTTTCCCTGCAATGTCTACAATATCGGCCCATTGATAAAGATGTCCTCTTGCATTAACAATAATGAAATCTTTACCTTTATATTTGAATTTCTTGTCAACATTATTTTTATTCCCGCTCATCGCTAAGGCATAGTTTCTCGCTTGAGAAGGTTTCTCGCATAAAATTAATATAGTCATAATTAACTTAAAACTCCTCTGTTCTCTTTAATTTTAAAATACTTCTCCGAAATCTTTAAATCCAATTTCTCTAATAAATTCTCTAAAACATCTAACTCTTCTTCAGTCAATGCTCTAGTTCGATTTACAAGAACTCTAATAACATTTTTACCTTCTTCGTTCTCTTCAAAAGTAAAACATAACAGAGGTTTCTCTTTATAAAAAACATACAAGAAGTCTTCATCTAAAACAATAGTCCCTGTTTTATAATCACAAAACTCTAAGTCATTCTCTCTTCTTATAACTATTCTCTGAATTGGTTCTATCACTTCGTAAAACTTCTTTTCTAAAATATAATTCAGAAATCTTGAAGAATTCTCTACGTACTCTCTCTTTTCAACAATCTCTTCAATTACATCATCAAACTTTTCTAAACTGATACTCATCTCTTGTACCTCTCTAGAATTATTATACCACACTTCACTTTTCTGATATATCTACTATAGAGAAAGGAAAATTTTTTAACATGTTAGAATTAATTTTAAACGCTGGAAGCTTCCAGAGACTGTACTCTATTTTTGTACACGACTACCTTGCTTGGATTTTCTTCGCAGTAATTGTAATCATTGTAATCAAAGATGCATTCAGTGGCTCATTCCGTTCTCTTTTACAACACATCGGTATCGCTGTTCTAGTAGCAGTAATCCTTTTCGGTGCTGAAATTCTTTTCGGTGAAAACGGAATCTTAACAAGAACAGCAACTGATATTGTAAAAGAAGGCGTTCAGAACATAATCATGTTCAAGTAAAATCAAAAATAGAGCTCTAGACTCGGGTGAAATATCTCGAGTCTTTTCTATTGCATCTAGAGTGCTCTAGTAAATTTTTTATATTTCTAAGGTATTTCTATTCTTTTAAAAATCTTTATCACTTGAACACTCTCTATGTGTTTAGATACAGTTCTATCTTAAAAACTTTAAATTTAACGTCGCGCTCTCGCTTGTATCAGTCTATTTAAGTTAAAAGAAAAATTAAGTAGAGTTAAAGAAATTTTAAATAAACTAAAAAGAGTTTATTTAATTGAAGTAAAAGAATTATTAAAATCTTTAAATTAAAAATAGTAATAGTCTAAAAGAGTTTATAATAAAACAATAGTTTAAAAAGAACTTAAACTTAAAAGTGTTCTTAGAGTAAAAGAGTTTAAAATAAAACTATAGTCTTAATTAGAATAGTTTAAATACAGTTAGAGTCTTTTTCTGATATAATAACTGTAGATAAAAAATTAGTTTAAGTCTAAACTAAAACCAAAATAATAGAATTAAATTAATTTTAATAAAACAGTAGTCTTAAATTTTTAACTAAACTAAATTTAAAAGCAGTAAAGTAGAACAGAGGTAATTACATGAGAACTTTAAATAAATCTAATTTATTAGTAATAAAAGAATATAAGAGTAATAATAGTAATAGTAGTATTAGTTTTCTCTCTTGTTTTACTGCTACAACACCACGGCTACAATATTATAATTACCATAGAGAGGATATTTCACTCAGATAAAAATAAAAGCTCACTAGAAGTTTAACTAGCGAGTCATTTTTTACGTAATTTTAGCCTATTGTTTTAATATTATACTGTTTTAGACGTGATTGAGTGCCAATAAGGGTATCGTCAGGTCCACAGATTATTTTCTTCAAGACTATCAAATACATCTTCTTCTTCATCGTCATCTAAGATTATGTTAATAGTTTCATTTAATAATTCTGTATTACCATCTATTTCGCTATCATCAACAGAAGCTTCTTCATCACAATTATCTTCAAAGATAACAGATACTTCGTTCTGTTGTTTAAATCTAACAGCGTTATCATGTAGTCTATTTAGATAATCTGATGTTTCAAATTTTAATAATGATAATAATTCTGCTCTAATTTCTGTATCTCTAATATCTTTAAAACGATAATCATTTTTGCAAAGGAAGATTGCTAATTTCTTTGCTAGGTACATAATTTCTTCGTCACTTCTGTATTTACCGCTTAAACTGTAATACGTGGTAAGTTCCATCATGTAATCACGGTCTGTAAACCATCTTCTAGCATAACCTCTTCTACCTGTCCTTGTATCGTATGTTGGGTAAGTTAATTCTGCGACATTGTTCATATTGTTATTGTACTCTAAGAATTGTCTACCAATATTAGTTAGTTCTAATCCAACGTATTTATACGTTGTAGCGAATGGGAAACCAATATCTGGTGGTAACATGTCTAAGAAACCTAAGTGATGGCGCATAAAGCACATATACATAAAAGTTCCATGAAGTCTTAACTTTCCACCTTTGCCTTTGTGAATTAGACGTCTGATTAAACCATCTGTTCTTTGAATTACTGGTAATAGAGCGTAAAGACGGTCTAGGCGTCTACTTAGTTCATTCACGAACTGACCCTCTTCCTTCTTCGCTTGTCTGTTTAACATGTTGATACCAACCCAAAGGTTGAATACGTTATCAAAAGTTAACTCAACGTTTGTAGTATTAATATGATTTAAAATATTTTCATACTCATTAAAGCGACTTGACATATCAATCTTATTATCTGTAAAGTTTAATAGCATTGCATATAATTCGTTAGATGCAATTTCTTGTGCTGCTGTTTCTCTAGTACCTACAAATGCCAATGATTTATTGTTAGTAGCATTTATTGCATTGATTAAATCTATGCTTATACCTTTCTTGACAACTGTTTCACGCTTTGTGTTGAAATCGTTTGATAATTTTAATATACGTTTAATTGCATCATCAACCTTATTATAGTTTTCTGTAAGTAGTTTACCTGTAATATAAGCACGTTCACACCTCACACCCTCTTTAATCTTATTAAAATGATGGTGTGCTAATGATATTAAAATGTTAAAGTAGTTTCTAATTTCTCTATATAATTCTTCACTTTGAATAGTGTATCTAATAGGTACCGTTACATTCAAGTAACGATTATAGAACTCATCTCTTGTTTCTTGTGATGTTGAAGCAAGTAATAAATTATGAATTAATTCTTGACGGTTACTATAAATATCAGTTGAACCTACACGCTGAGTTGTAGCACCATTTAAATACTCAAAAATTCTAGTTAATACAATTTTATGACGATTTGTTTCTGGATTATCGATAATAGCGTAAGAACGTTTAACAGGGCGCATCATACGTCTGTCAGTACCAATATTATAAGTTGTGCTATGATTCAACACAAAGGGTGTAAAATCATAACTACCGATAATACACTGTTGTCCATGATAAATAGCTTCACTAGACTTATTCTTTCTGTCATTATTTAAATTATTTACAAGAGCGTACAACAAACATTCTGCACGTAATTCAATATTACGAACAGTTTCTTGACAAACCTTCTTCATACTGTCGCTATTGTTTAAACCAGTTCTATACTTTTCCTGTTTAATATGATTCTTATAAATCTGACTGTTAACAATTGCACTTGTACTTAAGTACTTATTATAATATTTAATGTCAAATTCATTACTCTTAGGGTCAAATTTACGTGCTTCATTTGCAGTTAAGTTACGAAGCATGTTACCTTCAACAGGATATTGTCTATTTACTTCATCAATTATATTGTTAATCGTAGTTAAAGCTCTCTCAAAAGACATTCCACCTTCAACTAACATGTGATAGAATAGAATATTTCTATGACGTGTTCTATGTCCTACAGATTCTATTAATAAACTATCAAATAATGCTTGATATTCTCTTGGTGATAATTTACGCGCTTTCTTACTATCGTACTTGATTACTGATGACTTCTTACTGATTTCAATTTCAGGAATATCAGCCCACTCATTTAATGCCTTAAAGTCATGATAAATGCCTGATGTATAGCCTCTCATAGGGAAGTTACATCCTTCATATTTGTCATAAATGTTACCTACCGCACGCATTAACTGACCAATAGGTAAGCCATGTTGGAAAGAACCAGTTTCCTCTTCCTTACCACAGTAACGTGGATTATGTGTAAACTTACGTGTAAACAAATTCATCATCGTCTGATACTTTTGCAATTCCTTATCGTTTTTAGTTGCGATTGGGGATGTGAAGATGTACCATACATGTAAACCGGTTCCTGTTTTAACAATCATTGTAGGCGTAGGAATTACACCATTATTAATGTCATCTATAAGATTCTTTGCTCTGACAGTATCAACATTATCAATATCAATGTTATAACTAGTAAATCCTCGAATATCTTCTTTGTCGCGTCCTACAATAGCTTTTGCGTTAATTTCTAATGTTTGCGTTGCTAATTTTGTGCCTTTATAATAACAATCAAAGTCAGCACTAGTCATCGTGTAGCTAGTATCAGTGTCAGAAAATTTACAATAGTCATAATTATTATCTTTTGCGTATTGTTTTGATGATTCTAATAATTTTGATTTAGAAGTAGCATAAATAGCATTAGTTACATATAAATGCGCTTTATCTTCATCGCTTAGATTATTTAATGTAAAGTCATCAAAAACACGCACTATATTCTTATACCCTCTACAAGGGTACAATGTTGCAACAATTGGTTCATAACTACCACCCATAACTGTTCCTCTACGCATGTTAGATGACATGAATGGTTCATTCATTATTTGTTTCATCTCTTGTAGATTTTCAATTTCAGTAAATCCGTTTAATTCTTCTGTAATTAAATTGTTTATTGCCTCATTGTTTGCACAAATCTTAGAGGCATCAATTACGTTTTTATTATTTTTTGTTGGCATAACTCATGCCTCCTTCCTTGTTATTTATGTTATATATATATCGAAAAATCATTTTCATCTTTACTTTATTATTTTACAACAATTTAGTGATGAATCTTGTATTTTTAAAAAGATTCTCTATTATATATATCAGAATGCCTCCCGCAATATAAAATCACATTTTGACTTCTGTATTTTTAATTGTAAGATGATATATAATTTATATTTTCTCAAGTGATGTAGAATCAATTCTCACGCCTAAAATCATTGATTATACAGCTTCTTCATTTTTAACCTTTTTAAGGCTGTTTTAGTGGTACAGTAGGCCGCTGCTTTACGTTCTCGCCATGAATTAATTTTCAGAAAAATTATGAAAATTAGTATGAAAATGGTTTTCAGGGATTTTTCTTGTTTAAAGAACATGTTTAGTTGTTCGTTGTAGTCTAATTTAAGACAATTAAAATCTATTTTCTCGTTCCTTTAAATCTATATATCAATTTTTTACTAAAATCCTCAAATATATTAACTTTTACACTTCAAATTTATATATCAGAAAAGTTGTATAATAATATAAGAAGAGGAGTTTTTATTTATATGAATACATTAAAAGAACTCAAAAAAGAAAGAAATAAGTTAGGAATGGAATTATATACTCAGAAGTCAGTATGGGAGAAATTGACTCCTTTTACCATTTATAACTTAATCGCTATAAATTTTATTGGAACAATTAGTTATTGTTTAAGTTTGTTGTTTCAATTTGAGTATAAACATATTGTCTCATTTGCGATGATTTCATTCTTTATTTACGAATTATTCGACTTACATAATTTTCAAGTTGCATCAGGTCTCTTACAAGTTAAAGGTCTAGGAGAACTCTACAAGAATGATTTTTTCTACATAATGAAATTTAATAATCAAATTTATGGAATTAAAGAAATTCCTGAAGATAAGAATCAAAAACTTGTACTTCATGAGATAGGATTTGATGTAGATTTTCCTCCTATCGATCGAGAAAATATTATTTATAATGTTTCAGACGTTTTCTCTGTTAAACAGGAGACTCAAAATTAGTAAGCATGCACTAGGTTAAAACCTAGTACCTAAAGGTACGATTGTTTACAAGACTCAGGATTAAGAAATTAATCCTACGATAGTTAGAAGAGACACATACACACCTTCGGTTGAATGCTCAAGACCGTTGCTCTGTGATTACTGATTAAGTTGAGTTGAGAGTGCTAAAAGAACTCTGTGTCAGTAATTTCAAAACTCTAATTATCATTGTCGATGAGAAGTCCAACACTAACTTTGGTAACAGGAGTTAGTTAGGCACTACGGTTCGATAAGTACCGTCTTAAAGAGTAGAACCTATCATCAACGAAAGGAGCGAAAGCATATGTTGGTGTATGTATTGAAACAAAACGGACAACCTTTTATGCCGACAGAACGCTTTGGCAAGGTTCGTAGATTACTAAAAGAAAAGAAAGCAAAGGTTGTTCGTAGAGAACCTTTCACTATAAAGTTGCTTTATGAACCTGAAACAGATGTGGTTCAGGAGTGTTACTGTGGTGTAGACACTGGTTCACAACATATTGGTGTAGCGGTCGTTGGAAACGATAAGGTGTTGTACCAATCTCAAACGGAATTAAGAAGCGACATCAAAAAGAAGATGGATAGGAGAAGAGCTTATAAAAAATTAAGACGTTATAGAAAAACACGTTATAGAAAGCCTAGATTTTTAAACAGAAGAAACTCCATTAAGAAAGATAGACTTCCACCTTCAGTGAGACATAAGGTTCAGGCTCACATAGATGAGATTGAATTTTGTAAAAAGATTTTACCTGTTTCGGATTTAATTTTAGAAGTAAGTCAGTTCGATACCGCTTTAATGAAAAATCCTAATCTAATGAATGAAAAGGTTAGACACTGGGGCTATCAGCAGGGCTTCAACTATGGCTATTCTTCAAGAAGAAGTGCTATTCTCCACAGAGATGGTTACACTTGCCAGTGTTGTGGTAAGAAGAATTGTAGACTAGAAGTTCACCACGTTAAATTCAGAAGTGATGGTGGAACTGATGATGAAGAAAATCTAATTACTTTATGTGTAGATTGCCATAAGGGAGTTCATGCTGGTACCGTGGTTTTAAACAAGAAACCTAAGAAGAGTAAGAACTTAAAGCACGCTACCCACATGAGTATAATCAGAAGTAGATTGTTGAGAGAATATCCTGATGCTATTGAAACGTTTGGTTTTGTAACAAGTGAAAATAGGCATCGTTTAAATCTATCGAAAGACCATTATATAGATGCTTGTGTTATAGCGAGTGGAGGTTTAGAGTTCAGAGAGTTGGATGTAATTTACAGAAAAAGAAGAGTTTCTGTTCAAGATAGAATTTTAACAAAAGGCATTCGAGGTGAGAGAAGAATACCAACATGTAAAATACATGGTTTCAAGAGGTATGATAAAATTAGGTATCTAGAAGAAGTTTGCTTTGTGAAAGGCAGAAAAACTAAAGGTGCTTTTGTTTTGATGAATATAAATAACGATTCTATTGATTTTAGAGATAGAGGTGGAGTACAAAGCCCCTCATATAAAAATATTGAGAGAATAAATGCAAGAAGAAGCGTTTTATGTATTAAAGAAAAAATAGAAAGAGAGGTAAGGTTTATTCCTGTACTAAACTAAAGACTTAGTGCTTTCCTGAACCGAAGTATGGACTACATTATTACAGTGAAAGATTTAAACTTCATAAAACAACTTCATATTCCAGATAACACAGAAAACATAAAAGAATATATTGAAGAGTGGTTGTTCGCGGAATATGGAATTAGAAATAAAGATTATATGATAGAGAGGAAATAAACTCATGAGAAATAGAAAAATAGCATTAATCGGATTAGGTTTGGTTTTAGGAATAGGTTTATCTGTAATTTTAATAAAAACACACAAAACGCTTTAAAGGAGAAAATTAAAATGCAAGAAGAAAAGTTGTTTGAACGCTTAGAGAAGGAATTTAGTGGCACCTTTTATATTTCTAAAGAAAATAATGGTAAAATATTTTGTCTTAGTAATAGATTGTGTGACCGTTTGGTGATTCAATTTACAGTAACTCAAGAATATGTATTAAAACCATTTATAGTCGAAATGTATCCATCAATACAAGTGAATATGTTGCCTAGTATGAGACTTAAGACAGAGGACCAAGTTGTGGAATTAATAAAATACATATACCAATATCTTCGCGGCAACACAAAGAAAGGAACACAATAAAATGAATAAACAGGAATTATTTTTAGAATTAGTAAAACTTGATGATTCTATTACACAATTAAGTTTAGGAGTAATGTATGATGGAATCGATGTAACAGGCGAAATCAAATTTTTCGTATCAGGATTTCCAGATAATTTAGGTATCTTTTTCGTAGTAGATTTAGACAACAACTCATTAACATTTCAACTCGCTAAATTTGAAGAGAAAATTAAGAGTCCAACAACACAGACATTCAATTCAGAAACAGATGCATTAATCACTATCAGAAATATTATTACTCAATTTTATCTTTTTGCCATGATGCGTTGTGGTGCTCAATATGAGAGAAAAATTTAAAAATTTCTCTCTTTTTCTATGTACTTTTTATCAAAGTTAATATATAATTTAATAGTAAACAAAGTAGAGGTAAATAACATGGGACATTGTTCAGATATTCTAGTAGTTAATAAAAAATCAGATATTATGGCAGAAGCACAAGAATTCGCATGGAATCATGCAGACCATCAAGAATGTTATGGTGAATATCATGGTTTCGTAAAAGTTGAAGATAGAGAGTATGATTCTTTTGAAGAAGCTGAAGAATATTTAGAACAATTCCGTGGTTCTTATGATGACAGAGCTGTTAAGTTTAAAGATTATGAATTAAAGAATAAAACTCAACAACAGTTAAATCTTGAAAATAAAGTACAAAAAATTGAACAAGATGTATATGCACTTAAGAGACCAACGCAAAAGACTATGACATGTCCACATTGTGGTAAGAGAGTTGAAACAACATGGAGATATTTCTGTCCAACATGTCGAGAGAATATTATTCCAAAGACAAAGAAAGCAAGGATTGATACATTAGAAGAGAAGCTTACAAAATTTAATAATAAGATTCAAGAATTACAATTAAAGAGACGTAAGAAAAAGTTTACAGTTAAGTGGGCAGTAAAAGTAGAAGTACATTGTTAATAATTAGAAGAGGAAATTAAAAATTTTCCTCTTTTTCTGTTTACGAAAAACTGAATTTATGTTAAGATATAACTGTAAATAAATTAGAGGTGTATAACATGAATTATTCAGACATTTTTGTAGTAGATAAAAAGTCAGAAATTAAAACAGCAGTTGAAGAACATGCATTATATAACTTTGGTCTATATCATGGTGACCTAAAGATTTATAACAAAGAATTTGACTCTTATGAAGAAGCTGAAGAATATTTATGTAGTTTACGTAATGATGGAGCAGTTAAATTTAAAGAATATAATGGACATAAAAATTTCACAATGAAGTGGATGATTATGGTGTCACATTAAAGAGGAGAGAAAATTCTCCTCTTTTTGTGTACAACACTATTAAAATAGTGTATAATTAAATAGTAAAGAGGTAACAAGACATGAAGAAATTATTGATATTAAATGGAGTTATGGGTTCAGGAAAATCTACATTTATTAAACAAAACCATCTTGAAGATTTTGTAATCTCATCTGATGAGTTAAGAATCAAGATGGCAGGTTTTGACATGTCTGAAAATGGTTTAGTAATTTCACAAAAGAAAGACAGACAAGTGTGGAAAGTTTTATATGAAATGTTAGAAACACGTATGGAAATGGGTTTATTCACTGTTGTAGATGCTATGCACTTACATACAAGAGATTTTAAGAAATATAAAGAACTCACTGATTTATATGGTTATGAAATCTATGTAAAACGTTTTGAAGTATCTCTCGATGAATTATTACAGAGAAATAAACAAAGAGAGTCATATAAACAAATTCCTGAAAATGTAATTATTAAGAAACATGAAGTTTTTACAAATCAGGTGTTACCAGAATATGTAACAGTAATTAATTCAGTAGATGAATTACTACCTATTCCAGAGTGTTTAGATGCTTATGAAAATATTTATTGTGTAGGTGATATTCATAACAATGCAGATAAGTTAGAGATTGTTTATAATGAAGTAAAAGAAAATCAAAACTCACTGTATATCTTTACAGGAGATATTTTTGATAGAGGTGAAAAGCCTCATGAAACAATGTTACTAGTGGGTAAATTGTTAGAGTTGGATAACGTAAGATTTATTCAAGGTAATCACGAAAGACATGTAAGAAATTATGTCTATGGTACAACTAATTACAGTAATCAATTTAAAAATACTACACTAGATAAAATCCTAGAGAAAACTCAAGATACAACTATTTTAAATAGTTTAGTAAATAGATTAGAAGAGTTTATTTATTTTAGATTCAGAGGTGACATATACTTCATTTGTCACGCAGGTGTAGGTGCATTACCAAAGAATATGTTATATTTGGCCGGTCAGAACTGTGAATATGGTACAGGTGATTATGGTACAGAAGTGGATATGTTGTGGGAAAAGAATATGACAGGAATCACACAGATTCATGGTCACAGAGAAACAACTTCAACAGAACATTCAATTCGAGTAGATTATTCACATGATGGTCACATTGGAATTTATAATATTTTTAATAAAGAATTGAGAGAGATTTAATTCTCTCTTTTTATGTTTACAAAACACTTAAACTATGTTAAAATTAAACATGTAAAGAGGTATATATTATGGACAAAAGACTAGAGAACATGTTAAATTCTGAATATATTAGAGTTAAAGATTTAGGTAATAATATTGTCTCATTGAATTTTACTAGAGATGCATTTCAAGATGGTGTCTGGAACGATGAAACAATTAAGGCAAGAGGCTTATTTATCAATAAGGCGACAGGTGATATTGTAGCACGTTCTTATAACAAATTTTTCCAATATGACGAAACACAAGAAACAAAAGATTATGTAGACAATAACTTGGTATATCCATTGTATATCTCTAAGAAGTTTAATGGTTTCTTGGGTATTTTATCTGTATATAATAATGAGTTTTTCATCGCAACAAAATCAACTAATGATGGTGAGTATTGTGATTACTTCAAAAATATTCTCAATAACACAATCTTCAATGACGAACAAGAAACAAAAGAATTGTTTAACGCTTTAAAAGAGAACAACTGTTCAGCAGTATTTGAAGTAATGGATATGGAAAATGACCAACATATTATTTACGAAAATCAACCACTAGCACTATTAGACTTTATACCAAACTCATTAGACTTAAATGGTATTGATAAAGATGTTGAGTTATCTGAAACATTAAAAAATAAAATTAATCTAAAATCTATTATTATCGCTAAAAATAAGAAAATCAACTCTAAAGAAGAATTAGATAAGTTCTTACAAGACATGGAAGAAAATGAACTCGAAGGTGCAGTAATTACAGATTCGAATGGTTTCATGTGGAAGTTTAAGACTAACTTCTATCGTTTCTGGAAAACAGAACGTAATCAGTTAGAAAGAATCTTAAGAGGCAAAGAACCAAAAGGTGCTAATAGATTAAATTCATTAGATGCACAAGAAAAAGAAAATGGTTTTATAAACTTCTTGAAAGAATTTACAAAAAATAAGACACAAGAAGAATTAGAAGAACTATTAAAAACAAAATCAATTATCTGGTTCAGAGAACAATATAGAAGATTAGGAAAATAAACCTAATCTTTTTATTTACAAAACATAGAATCTATGATAGAATAATTATAGAAATAAAAGAGGTAATAAGATATGGAATACAGAGTTGTGTTATTTAAGACTAGAAACAAAGACAATAAACATATTGAAGGTTTTAAAGAAAATATTAAACAATTTCTTGTAACTGACATGGATAATGTTTCTGAAAAGTTTGAGCAGTTTGTTTCAAAGCAACCTGAAGGTGTATTATGTCGTTGTTATGTATCAGTAAACAAGCGTAACGGTGACCTAATTCAAAAACAGTTAATTTCATATCTTGCATTAAATGATATGGATTTATCTAAGATTGAGAGTAAATCTGTATCTCTCGCAATGCTGCCTCAATGTGCAACATCTAAGAAGTGGTTGTTTGATTTTGACTATGAAAGCGAAGAACAGGTGTTAGAGTTCGTTCAAGATATTAAAACAATCGACAACACATTAGAAGTTGAGTACAAGAAAACAGTACATGGTTACGCAGTAATTACAAGTCACGGTTTCGACACAAGAGCATTATTAGCGAAGTGGACAGAATGTGAAAATAAGAAAGATGGTATGTTACTAGCAGATTGGAAGGTGAAGTAATGGATATTAAATATTTTAAGGAAAAGTTTATTGATTGGATTGATGAAAGCAATCAATTAGGAATACCAGCAACTATCCAAGTACATGAAAGTTGTTGGTTCGGTAATCACTGGTGGGGAGTTGTAGATAAGTGTACAATTTCCGATGGTGTTGCAATTCTTAATGTAACAGAGTATGAGAACAATATTGAATACAAGTTTACAGACAAGTCTTTATTTGATAATATCAACAAGGTTGTATTTCGTATCAATGGAGACATTATCGAAGATGCGAAGTTGGTTGATACGAGTTGGAGTGACAGAGAATTTTTATTTAAGGTGGAATTATAGAATATGAGAAAAATAACAGAAACAAGAACTGGTAAGATTGTATCAGACACAGATTTAAAATTAGAGTATCTTTATGTAGGAGACTACGGTAAAGAGAATAACATTAAAGCAGACTTCTTAGGTTATACCAAGAAAATTGAACATGTAGAACATACAAAGGTAGATTTAACAGATAAACTAGTTGTAACAGTGTCATCTCAAAAAGGATGTCCTATGTCATGTAATTTCTGTGACTGTCCTAAGTATGGTTTTCATGGTAACACTTCATTATCAGAGTTAATTCACCAGGTAACAGGTGGTGTAGCACTAAGTGGAATCCAAAAGGGTGAAAGATTAAACGTGCATTATGCTCGTATGGGAGAACCATCATTTAACGAGAATGTAATTAAATCTGCGAATATGTTAGCGCGAATTTACAAGGATACATTTAAAGAATTTCATCCAGTAGTATCAACTATGTGTCCTAGAAGTAACAAACATTTATTAGAATTCTTACGGTCATGGGTAATTAGTGGATATGCATACGGTGGTGAAGATGGATATGGACTCCAGTTCTCTATTAATACATTAGATAATGAACAGAGAAATAAGATGTTCAATAACCAGTCCTTATCGCTAGAAGAAATTTCAGAATTGATTAAGAAATTACCTAATCCTAAAAAGCGCAAGTTCACATTAAATTTCGCAGTAACAGGAGAGAACGACTTAGATGTAGATAAGATGAACAAACTCTTTGATAAAGAAAGATGTATTGTAAAAATCACACCTATTCATGAAACAGTAGAAGCAGTTAAGAATGGTTATGAAATAGTACACACTTTCGATGTATACGAAAAATACGAAAAGCCATTAGTAGAAGCAGGATGGGATGTAATCGTATTCGTACCATCTCAAGAAGAAGATGAAGATAGAATTACATGCGGTAACAGTTTAATCGCATTAGAAAATAATAAAAAATAAATGAGGGTATATGAGTCAAATAATAGATGTAAAAACAGGTAAAGTTTTGTTAGAAGCTGATTTAGTATTTGAGTATTCTTTCACCGATGCTTCTCATGATAGTGATGATTTTTTAGAATACATAAAAGTAAAAAATAATAAAAAGAAAGAGGTAAAACAATAAGAGAGGATAAAATAAAATCCTCTTTTTATATTGAATAACAAATACGATATATTTATTAGAAAGAGAGAGTATATTCATAATGACTAGAGTAAAAGCTTTAACTAAAAATGGTAGAATTACTTACTGTTCAGCGAAAAATCCAGGTAGTGGTAGTTGTAATCATATTTTTCATCAGACTGAAGGTGTTACTGACGAACAATTTCAACGAGAAGTAGACAAATACTATGAAAACAAAGCCAGATTAGAAAAATACGAAAAAGAAGGTGTTAATCAGCAAAATTCAGATAGACATAACAAGAAAATGGACAAATTGACAAAACATAAGAAAAAAGACTCTACTGAAGATTATTTTAAACAGGACTTAGATAGATATAATAGGAGAATGACTAGACTAGCAAATAAATCTATTTCTAGTGCTTTAAGTTTAAATAGTTTGATGAAAAGTAAATTTTAAAGAAGAACAATATGCCATTTTTAATTGTTATGAATTATGCATACAACCGTATAGTTTTTATTATTTAAATGCTTTAGAAAATAAGAAATAAATAAAGATACAAGACTAAGCTAAAAACTTAGTCTTGTTATTTACAAAAAATATGAATTATGTTATATAAGAATTGAGAAACACTTATATAACATTAGTAGACCGTAGATACCAAGATAATAATTTGTACATTTTAAGCAACAAGGTAAATTTAATTTTTTAAGGCAACTTTCCCAAAAAAAGAAGTTGCTTTTTTATTTACATTTTCATAAGTCTATGGTATAATATAAATGTAAATAAAATAAAAGAGGTAACCTAAATATGACACAGTTTAAGACAAATAAAGGATTCTACATTGGAGACATCTGTTATGTACTAACTGAAGAACAATATGACAACATGTGGGCATCACATAATTACGATGATGGAAAGTATACAACAAACGACTATGACTGGGCAGTATACAGTACAGCTTATGGAGATGGTGTTTATAATGGTGGAAATTATAGATTTTGTGTAGATGCTGGTGCGATCGGAATTCTACCTCTAGAACTAATCACAGACAATCAGAAATTAGAAGAAGCAAAATCACTTGGACTTGTAATCGAAGGTGAATTATCTGCTAATTTTGAAACTGATAGCAACGGATGTTTCGATGTAGAAATCTACAATAAAGATAACAAGAGTGTTAAGAAGTTCGACATTAACACAGGTGATGTCGAAGAAGATGAAGATGAATACCAAGACGAAGAATGGGACTAAAAAGAAAGAGGTGGATAACATGATTAACATCACAAACACAAAAGAAGCACAAGACAACCTAGAGATTCCAACATTCAGAACAACACAAGAAACATGTGAAGTAACACAGTTTTCAGAACCAGAGAACGTACATCAAAATCTAGAACTACCAAAGTTTATGGAGACAAAATAACAAGTGATTAAATTTCTATTACAAGTATTTTTAATTCTAATCTGGTCCTTTGTAATTCTTCGTATGAAAAAAGAAAAGAACTTGTGGTATATATTGAAAATCTTTTCATTATCACTTGCGTTATTTTTCATACTTAGTATTTAGAAATTAAAAACAAGAACTATTTTTAAATAATAGTTCTTTTATTATGTACAAAATTACATGACAGTGATATAATTAAATAGCAAATAAAACAAGAGGTAGATAAAGTATGGAACTATTACAGATGTTAGAAAAGAAATCATACACAGTAAAAGATTTATCACAAGAAGCATACGATGAATTATTAAAAATGTTTGACTGTTATAGTATTCAAGATTTACTATTCTATGAGGAGCAGCTTCTTGAACAAGGGTTAATACTTGAAGTATGTGATGAAGAAGTCTATTATGATGTAGAAAATCCAGAGTATTCAGTTTCACACTATCAAATCTATTTATTAGACAACAAGAACATGGTAAAGTATATTGTATTAGACCGTTTTAAATAAGAGGTAGAAAAATATGACAATCAAAGAAAAACTAGAAACAGTTAAAACTAACAAGAAATATAGAACATTTATTCTCATCAAAAATAAAAACAACGAAAGACATGCATTAGTTCCATTATCGTTTAAAAATATGATAACAGATAAATTAGACAAAGAATTTATCTTATTCAAAAAAGAAATAGATAACTTTACAAAAGAAACAGTATTGACATTTATCATTTAACAAAAATAGCTCTAGATAAAAATAAAGTCTAGAGTTTTAATTTAAAAAGAAAGGAATTAAAGTATGAAAAGAAAACCCATTGACCCATACTTTCATGAAGTAATAGGGAAGACTCTTCAGTTCGAAGGAACATTGTATTCTATGACACCTGTCATAAAAGAAACATCAAAAAAGAAATACGTAAAATGTTTTCCTATGATTTGTTTTCATAATGTGAGAGAACTTAATTCTAAAATACCTTTTCGTCAACATGTTAATATCCTAGTCACAGAAGCAATGTTTAATAGAATTTTATTAGACAATAGATTTTTCATAGGTGACACAATTCAATTTACAGCGAGAGTATCATACTACGAATCAAACAAGGTTAACAAGAGATACAACTATCGTGAATTATCTATAGGACTTCAAGACATCGGAAATATGGTATCAGTACAAGGGAACAAAAGAAAAAACATAACATTAAACAAAGAACAGTTTCAACGTAAAGGTGGAATGACTACAGATAAAGCTAGAAACATTTTTTACAAAAATAATATGTAAACATAAAATATTTCGTAAATTAAGTAGGAATATAAAATTAGTAGGAATAAAATATGAACTTCCTAAATTAAGTAGGAACACAAAAAACATTTCTAAATGATTTACAAAAACTGCACCGAAAAAATAATGAAAAGATTTTCAAAAACATAAGAACATTTAAAACAAATTTAAGTACACGATTCCAATAATTAAAAGTTTCTAAAGAAGTAAACTATACTAATAAAATATGAAAAGGTTTTCAAAGAATTACAGGAGAACAATAAGTAATTAGAACCGTACTAAGAAGATACTATAAATAAATTTAAATTGAGTAGAACTAAATTGAAACGTATAATTTGTAGACGAACCACAATACTAAAACCACTAAATTTATAGATGTAATTAGGTAACTATATTATTTTACTAAAGAAGCATCAACATAAGATGAATTAGAACTATACTAATATCGTTTAGAATAATGAAAAGATTTTCAAGAAACTTAAAATAAATAAGTAAGAAATAAATAAACAAAGAAATGTTTATAAGCGATTATAGTATTAAAGTAGAACTATACTAATACAGAATAAAGGACCTAGAATTAAATTAATTAATAGAATACACTAAAATTAAAAGTAACTAATTGATTAGATTACATTTCACATGAAACGACTATTTCACCATTCTTTACATTGTAATGTTAATTATGATACAGTTGTCTCTATGCTTCTCTTTATAACAATAAAAATAACTACACGTTCTTACGAAGCTTAGGACGATTTTTTATTTTGCTTCTTTTACATGAAACGACTACTTCAATATAGTCAGTCATTCGCAAAAAATAACCACACGCCATTCGCTCTCGCGTACTTCACCTCTCACTCACTCTCATCCTCTCTTCTCTTCTCTTTCTCTCACCCACTCAGCACGTACTTCCTACGTGCTTCTGTCCCTGCTGTATCTCGTTCCTCGTCCCTCGTCTCTGCTTCTCGGCATGAGCGCTTCTCTCATGCCTTGTATCTTGACATGCATGTAATGTCTTACATGCGATGTCTTGCATCTCGTCTCTACTACGTACACGTTTCCCTACTGTACATGTATACTTCTCATCTCGTGCTTCGTGGCTCCATGCACTTACTTCATATCATACATTGCACTACTGTTCTGTACCTGTACAGCGTACTTCTAGGCAGAGCTCGCTCTGCCGTGGTCTTGCAACGTCTGCCCAACATCCGTTGCCTGTCATGCTTGCTCTCGTACACTGATACGAGAGTGAATCTCCGACGAACTCCGGAGTCATAGATAGCACAGGAGACAGCATGCATGATGGATATTGTGTAAGGTATGAGGAGGGGAGAGGAGGGATTCAAAAATGTTGCGTGTTTTAAAATGGGTAAAAAACCTAGTCATGTTAAAGTTTTGCAGTATAATTTATTTATCTATAACACACTGTATTATGAAAGTACGATTTATTGATATATTTATCAAAGGAAAATGTGGAAAAAAGGCAGGTGTCAATGCATGAAAAATAGAAATGAAAACTTTTCAGACTATCTTGATAATTTGTTACAAAGTGATGCTAGGAGAGTAGAAGAGCAAGAAATTGATGACATATTAGATATTATTAGAGATGAAGAGAATGATAAGAGAGAGCAAGAAAATAGTCAAGATGAGTTAGAATTAGAATATATTAAACCTATTAGACTTAAACAAGGTAGAGGAATAAAGGTTGAGTTAGATAAAGATAATATAGATAAAGAAGATATTATTGATAAGACTGTTAAAGAAGATAGCCCTAAGATATTTGAACAAGATGACCTGTTATATAAAGTAGAAGAGTTAGGTAGTAAAGCTCTTGTTGGAGATAAAGCTGATTTAGTTATTAATTCTAGTGGTGTTACATTATCTGAATACTTTAAACATAAGAGAGCTAAAAGAGGTAGAAACAATTTATCTAATATAGTTAATGCTGTAAAGAGTGGAGAAGTTGTTGATACTGAAAATATTTATCGTAAGGGATATGAAGAGCAGTTAGTTAAACTAAAAGGATTAGGTAAAGAACAGATTCGCGAGAGCGTTATAAAAGATGATACTAGTGACTTTTTAAGAAAGTATAATAAGACTGGAGTATATGAAAAGAATATATTACATTTCCTTGGAATAGATAGAAAACTACTTGAAGAGTTGTTAAGTCCTGATAGTAATTTATCTGAAAAGGAAAAAGCTAAGTTATTGAGTGTTGGTTATTATTCTGGTAAACGAAGTGTTAATGAAGGAAAAAATAGAAAACGTAAGAGTTATATTTCTTTTGGTGATTTAGATGTTTTATACTTTATCGATATTGTGAAATTAGCAAGTTTAAATAATCTAATGTATGCGACAGGAAGAACGAAAAGTAGTATTTACCAACAGTTATTAAAATTACAAAGAATGGGAATTACTAGATGCTTACAGGTATTTAATTCACCTGGTGTTTGGATTTTAACCAATCTTGGAAGAGCCCTTATTGGTAGTACACGTAAAACTGTTAAACGCGAGCAAGCTGGTTTAGGTAGTCTTGCTGAACGTATTTATGTAAACCATGTTATCGCTTGTCTATATAGTGGTTGCTTGAATATTTTAAATTTAGATGATTATCCTGTATATAATAGAACTAATTATGTTACAGGTGAAAAAGTTAAAGGTGAACATATTATTCCTGAAATGGATATGATGAGTAGCTACTGGAGTAAATTGTATGAGGCTAGAGGTGCCGTATGGGTAAAAGATAATTATAAAGGTGAGACTTCTAGAATTATTAAAAATATCTGGGAAACCGCTTGGAGAGACTGGGAAAATAACGGAAGAAAATATGACTCAAGTCCTGAGTTTGAAGTTGGTAATGAGTATCTATATATGTTAATGTATGATGGTATTGGACAAGGATATGTTCTACCTGATATTGTGGTTAGACGTGATAGAAATAAAGATGGTAGTCCTAATTCTATTGCTATTGAGGTCGAAAAAACGATTAAAACAGAAGAGGAATATATTAGGAAACTTGGTATGTATAAAACTGATAACAGAGTTTTTAGTAAAGTGATTTATATTACTAGCGATAAAATGATTGCTGAGAGAATTCAGAAATGTGCAGAACAGATTAACTTTACTAAATACGATATTGTACCAATGATTAATAAAGATGGACTAGTAGATATTAATGAAAATAAATGGAGTATTTAGTTATGCCTTTTAAAAGAAATGAAGAATTGTTTAATTTAAAAAAAGAATTTAGTGAATGTCCTTTCTATGGAGATGAACTTGGTAATGATTATTCTTTAAGTGGTTGGATAGGCAATTTTAATTTAGATTTAGTGTTAAGTTACGGGATTCTAATTGGTGCAAGCGATACTCATATCATTCCTAATCAAGATGTTACTTACTCTGTTTTAGGTGATATTGTGAAATGTAAAGACTTTCCTGTTATTGATGGAGAAATTACTGAGATGCTTGTAACAAGTATTCTTACTCATGAAAATAGAGGTTATTATGCAAGAGATTTTGAGTTTGATGGTAGTTATTCTATTCAGTATGGACCTTATAAAGGTAGAAGATTTAGAATTAATTTAGGTAGAACTTTCGGTTATACTCAGATGACTTTTAGAACTATCAACGATAAAATTTTTAGTTTGAAAGAGGCTGATGTGAGTGAAGAAGTTAGAGGATATTTTGATAACAGTGCTGGTGTTATTTTAGTGTGTGGGGCAACTGGTTCTGGTAAGTCAAGTACTCTTGCTTCGATTATTCGAGATATTCAGTTGCATGAAGCAAAGAAAATTATTACGATTGAGAAACCTATTGAATATGTTTACCCAGATAATGGATTAGGAACTGTTGTTCAAAGAAGTGTTCCTGATGACTGTAGAACTTTTGGGAGTGGTCTTACTAGTGCAATGAGAAGTGCACCTAATATTATAATGATTGGTGAAGTTCGTGATAGAGATGAGGTTGACGAGTTACTTAGAGCTTCTGAAACGGGACATTTAGCAGTATCGACTATTCATACAGTTAATAACGTTGTCACATTAAATCGTATTAGAAACTTATATAAAGGAAATGAACAGCTGAGAGTATTAAGCACATTAGGTGATAACTTAAGATGCATTATAAATCAGGTGCTTGTTAAAAATAAAGAAGGAACTAAACGTTTTCCTGTTAGAGAAATATTACCTATTACTTATGAAATAAGAAAATTAATTCAAGAAGATAAAATAAACACTATTAGAGAAATTCAAGAAGCTGCACAGGAAACAATGGAACATAAGTTAATAAATCTATATAAACAAGATAAAATAAGTTATGAGGAAGCACGAAATCATGCTCCAGACCAATCTTATTTTGACCATTTAATTAAAGAGAGTTAGATTATTTCTAACTCTTCTTGTTTTTTCTTGAGATTGTTGTATAATATAAATGTGTTAAGTGTAATAGCTGAAAAACTGATATATAAGTCAGTAATAGAGTTAAATCTATTACATCTTAATAACGAAAAATATTTTAAAGAAAGGAAAAATATGAAGATTAAAAATTTAGGAAAGAAATTTATGACCATGGCACTATCTGCATTTACAGTGTTATCACTTGCAAGTGGTGTTATGCAGTCAGTGTCTGCTAACGGTGGTTCTGGCTCAGGTGGTTCTGGTGGTGGTCATGTAACAGGTGACAACCCAGGATATACAGTGTGGTTTGACCAATGGGGAGCAGACGGTCAACCTATTCAAGGTTGGAACGAAGCATCCATGAACGATATGCAGGCGCGTATCGAAGGAACAGTTGGTAAGACAATGAATCCAAACCCTTATAATGGAGCACGTGCATATCTAGATATTTATCAAGAAGCTGCTCGTGAAGCATTGGCTGATGCTCAAGCTCGTTCTTCAACAGGACGTGCAAGAATTGTTGGTGTAACAAGTATTTATTACGACAATGGCTCTAATATGATGGCTGCTTATGATACAAAAGCAAATGTAATGCGTCTTGCAGGAACACGTCCTGGTACAGCTACAGAGTTGCCAGACAATACTGGTTGGTCTACAACATATAATAATGCTGATGGAGCAACAGGTACTAACTGGAGAGATTGGTTAGAACAGTACGGTGTTGCTAAGGCAGCAGATACTAACCTAACTATGATTGTATGGGCAGTTGCTGAAGGTGAGCCAGTGCCACCTAATGTGACCATTGATGTTCAAAAGGTTAACACTATTCCAACTATTACAAAAGATAATAGTTGCTATGCACAGGATTTAAGTGGGGCAGTATATGAGGTACATCGTAAGCAAGACTTAAGTGATGCTCCATTAATGACTCTTACTACAGATGCTAACGGACATGTCGCAACACCTAACGAGATTCCATTTGATGGCGCTAATCCTTATCTATATGTTAAAGAAGTTAAGGCTCCTAAGGGATTTAAGTTAGACCCACAGGTTCATATCGTATCACCTTATGACAAGTCAACATGGAATATTACTTCTAATGAAGAACCAATGAATGACCCTGTCGCTATTAATTTAACTAAGAAGTCAGCTGAAAATGTTGAAAATCCAGCACCTCTTGAAGGAGCAGAATTTACTGTTAAGTATTATGCTGGACAGTACACTAAGGAAACTCTTCCTGAGACACCTACTCGTACTTGGGTAATTAAGACTATTGCTAATAACAATGGTAAGTATATCACTCGTTTAGGTGATGAATATAAAGTTTCAGGAGATGATTTCTATTTAAACAACGGATTCCCTACATTACCTTTAGGAACAGTTACAGTTGAAGAAACTAAGGCACCTAATGGTTATACTTTAAAGAATAAAACTTTAAATGCCAATAACGAAGAGGTTTCAGATGGTATTGCATTATTCAATATTGTTGATGAACAAGCTACAGGACTAACACGTTTAGTTGGTGGTAATGAATACACTATCGAAGAAGGTGTTAAGCGTTCAGGTTTCTCAATCCAAAAGGTTGATGAAGATACAAATAAACCTGTAGGTTCTGCTGAATTCAAGATTTTAAATGCCAACAATTATGATGTTCAGTTTAATCATAAAGATGGTACATCAGAAATTATCAAGGCTGGTGAACAATCAGTTGAAACAATTGTTACTGATGAAAATGGTGCTTATACTTCTGCATTAGATGCATTACAGACAGGTACATATAAATTAGTTGAAACTAAGGCTCCAGAAGGATATTTCATTAATCAATATACAGATTTTGAAATCTCTAATGAAGCTGAAGCTAACGTGGTTGCCACAAATGTTACTGTTAAGGAAATGAAGATTCGTACTAAGGCTCTTGAGAAAGAAAGTCAAAAGAATGTATTAGATGGTAGCAAGACAAAGCAAACTATTGAAGATACAATGCCTTATGACCACTTTGTAACAGCTAAAGAATATACAGTTAAGACAACTTATGCTATTAAGCCTGCCGGAAAGACAGATGAAGAATTACGTAAGATGTCTCCTGAAGAGTTCGAACTTGTTAAGGATGAAAATGGAGTTGTTGTTGAACAAGTAACAACAGTTAGTGTTACATCACCAAATGGTGAGGTTAAGACATACACAGAAATTAATCCTTCTAAGTATGCTGGACATAAGTTAGTAGCTTTCGAAGAAGTTTACTTAGGTGACTTATTAGTAGGTCGTCATAAAGATATTACTGATGAAAATCAGACAGTTACAGTATCTATGGACTTAGAATTATCTATCGTTAAGGCAGATAAGGATAACACAAGTAAGGTATTAAAGGGTGCTGAGTTTACAGTATATAATCAGGACGGTACAGTTGCTAAGGATAAGAATGGTAAGGACGCTGTTGGAGTTACAGACGAAAATGGTAAAGTTACATTCAAGTTAGCTTACGACCAAGATAATGAAATGTACGTAATGGAGACTAAGGCTCCAGAAGGATATACATTATCTACTGAGAAGTACCCAGTTAAGAGAACAGGTAAGGATAAGTTAGGTGTAGACCAAGTTACTATTACTGTTCTTGATGATAAGGTACCACCTACAGGTGTTAAGTCTAATGCTTTGGTATTCGCAGGAATTGCTGTTGTTGCAGTAGTAGTATTAGGTGTAGTAATCTTATCTAAAAAGAAAGAAAATAAGTAATTTAAAGGGTGACTAAATCACCCTTTTTTAATTTTATGAAAATTTTTTAAAAAATATGCAAAAAACTATTTACAAATAGAAAAACGTATGGTATAATGATAATGTAAGTTAATTACGGAGGTATATTTTATGAATAAGATTATAAATACTATTAAGAACCATAAGAAGTTAGCAATTGCATTATTACTATTAATTACAGTTTCAATCGTTGGTACAGTTATTGTATTAAATAAGCCTAAGACTATTGAACAGCCTAAGGTTGCAGAGACTAAGCAAGAGGTAAAAGACGAAAAGAAAACTTCCACTAAGGAAGATAAGAAGTCTGATGACAAGAAAAATGATGACAAGAAGTCTGATGAAAAGAAGACTGATGTTAAGCCTGAAGCTACTGTAGCACCATCTAATGATGCAACTGTAGAAGAAACAAAGAACACAACTTCTAACAACGTTTCTAACAACACATCTACAACAGTTAATAACACTACTTCTAATTCTACATCTAATAATACTGCACCTGCTCCATGTGTTCCTACATACACAACTGTAACACATCCAGCAGTAGGTCATTATGAACAACGTGAAATCATGCCAGCATATAATAAGCCTATTTATGAAAGCAAGCCAGTTGGAGGTCAAACTGGCCGAGTATATAATAACCTAAATGAGTTTGATAATCAAGATGAAGACTTCAGCTACTCTGTTCAGCAGGTACAAGTAGGTACAGAATATGTTCCCGCAGTATATGATAATGTATGGGTAGAAGACCAGCCAGCCTATACAACAACTGAAGCTTCTGGTTGCTAATTAAAATAGTATAGAATATAAATAAAAAGAACTAGATTAATTTCTAGTTCTTCTTTTTGTTTTTAATTACTATAACAGAAACACCAATAATTGAAATTGCTACTAATATACCTGCAATCATTAATAATTGTTTCTCTTGTTTTTCTTTTTGTTCTTTTGCTTGTATTTCTTGTTCTAACTTTTCTGCTTGCTCAGTTTCCCACTGTTTATCTTTTTCAACCTGCTCTGTAATTGTGTTCTTTAATAGATTTTTCATATCTTCTTCTGTTTCAATATTATTAAATACAATTCCTTTTTCAGCATGTCCCGGAACGATAAATGGAATATACAAATTACTTGTTCCTTCAGGAATCTTATCTGCAAGTTCCTTTGAGTGTAATAGCTCTTGAGAGTGTTTAACAACTTCTTTTACATATTCATCTTTCTTTTCAGAAATCTGTTTAAATAAATCTTCATTTGTACCATTAATTGATAAATATCTTGTCTTGAATGTATCTTCATTAAAGTTCTTTCTATCAATCGTTGTATCTAAGTAGTTTAGCATTTTATTCATGAAATCTACACCATGCTCAGTGTCAACTTCATTTACCGCTAACTGATAACCTGCGTATTGTGCAGAGTATGAATTTTCATCCTGTCCAATAAATGCTGTTGGTGTATATTTTACCACTTTTCCTTCTGTTAATGTATCAGTGTATGAGTCTGATAATTCTGTGTCGATGTATTGGCATGAACCACATGCTCCATCATAATACCAATCAATTACCATTTTGTCTTTTACTTCTTCTTCAGAAATAATCTTTCCTGTATCTGTTGAAACATAAAACGATGTTTTAAGAGATGGTTCCTCAATAGATTGTTCTTGTACAGGTTTAGAACAACCAACTAAACAAGCAGCCATCAATACTGTTGTGAATAACTTCTTCATTATTTTATTTATAAGTCCTTTCTTATACTATTATTATATCACTTTTTGGCCATATATTATAAAAGGTGATACAGTGCGCTTCTGGGTGATTATTTCAATCAATGATATGATTAATATAAATAATTTTAATATACACAGGAATGCACATGATGTATGTTAGAAAGTGAATATATTAATGATATATAATATAAAGAAAGGAAAATACGTAAAAATATGGCAAGAGGAGTATTAGCGGTAAATTCAAAAGGTAATATCACATTATGCACAGCTCAGAATCCAGGACATGGTAATTGCAATCATTTAATTCACATGCAACCAAATGAAACAGAAAATCAGTTTTATGAAAGAGCAGATAAGGTAAATCAAGTTTTAGCAGCAGTAGAAGAACCATTGAGTGAGTATCGAAGAATTAATTCTACAAAACAAGCGTTATTACCAGATTTTGATAGATTAGAAATCTCAAAAGAGTTTGTTGATGAAAATCATGATATTTTAGCGAAACATCCAAACTCTGCGGTTAGAGCGTTAGTTGCGCATTATGGTCATAATCTTGAAGAGCTATCAAACGATTCTGCAAATCATGTAAGAAGAGTTATGGCTAGAGATGGTTATTATACAGACAAGTTCTTAAAAGACACAGACCCATATACAAGAGAAGAGGCTATCAAATATCTCAAGAGAAGTGGTAAATTAGACAAAGATGAAATCAAGAATTTAAGAGAAAAAAGCAATGAAAGAAAAAATCTTAAAGGTTTAACATGGAGACTTAGTCAATTAACGAATCATATGTATTCAGCAGGTGGGCTTTCAGATGAAGAGTTTAATGAATTTTGTGACATTTCTGATAGAGGAAGTGAAATTATGTCAGAAATTAACAATAATGCAGATAAAACAAGATTTATGCATGATTCGATAACTTCTTATAATGCATTGTATATGCATCTTCGTGGGGATTTCATGTCTCGAGAAAAAGCTCGTATTAGAGATAACAATATTGCGACATTAAAAACGTATAGAGAAACATGTAATAGAAGATATGCTGGAGGTACTGGTCGTTTTAGTTATGATGAAGAGAGTCTTCGTGCTATAGATGCATTATACATTAAAGGATACGATTATCTTGACGATAACGAAAGACGATACAAAATCTATAATGATATTTCAGAAGAATATTTAAATGTTCTTAAGTCAGAAGACCATATAATTAGAAATGGTGGTTATGATTTTGTAGAAGCACCAAAGCAAAACTAAGACTAGAGTAAAATCTAGTCTTTTTCTTTGTTTTAAGAAAAGGTGAGAGCATAAAACAGCGGCTTACTGTACTACTTTTACAGCCTCAAAAAGGTGAAAAATGAAGAAGCTGTATAATCTATCAGTTTTAGTAAAATTAGACGCGAGAACGCTTCTGGCATCACCAAATAAAATAAAAAAGGAAGAGATATATTTTCTCTTCCTTTTAATTGTTACTCATATTGTCGTTACTTTGATTTTCTTTTTTATCTCCAAATTGGAAATTCTTTTCGAAATCTAACATCTTCTTGGTATCAATATTTTGTATTTCACCATGAGATACCTGAATTGAGTCTCTCAATGTGTTTCTATACTCATCAATCTTCTTAGAATTTTCTTTTAAGAAGTTTTTTCTTTCTGTTTCATCATCAATAGTCGATGCATGATTATCAACGTTTTTCTGAGCTTTGTTTACTTCGCTATCAACAAAGTTTCTCTTGCCCTTAAATACACCATCCTTAACAACATTGTCATTTAATGAAGATAACATATCTTTACGTCTATTAATATCTTCAGAATGTTTTTGAACATCTTCTGGAGACATTTCATGTACCTCATCTTTCAAATCTTTCATGAAGTAAGATAGGCTAGAAGCACTCATTTCTTTCATTCTTGATTCTTCGATAGATAAATCATTTTCAAGATATTGTTTATTTTCTTCACTTCCATAACTTTCGTTATTAATCTGATTATTCTTATTTAAGTTATTTAGGAATTCTTTATTTTCAGCATTTCGATTAGCTTCATTCATATCTCTATTAGTTTTCTCAATTAGAGATGTTGCTTGGTTATTTAATCGTCTAGCAGTTCTTACACCGGATGCAATTAAACCACTACCTCTGCTTGCCTGCATAGCTACGCCTTCAGTAATACCAGAAGCAATACCTTGTCCAGTAACTGCACCAGCAATTCCACCAGCAACAGCTGCTTTTCCGTAGTCTCCAGCCTTATCTTTAATCTTATCTAATCTATCACCTAAAGCATTACTTAATTGTGTTCCACCTAAGTCTACTTTACCTAATAGGTCTACAACTTCTTTTCTGTAACTAATGAATGTCAACGCTAATACCATAGAGACTATTAATAATAATGTTCCATTTAGATTGGCAAATGCTGCTCCATATATATTTGTCATTACAATAACCAATATACCTACAGCAAAATATTTCATTAATGCAGATAGGAAACCTTGCAACCAACCTAAGAATATCTTTTTGCCTTTACCTGGATGAATACTAAATAGTATAAATACAGGTGCTAGCATAATCGTTACCATTGAAATAAATTTAAATGATAAACCACTTAACACAACAGGTAAGAATACTAATGCTGTAAATAATGCTGATAATACACCAAACAATCCAATGAGGTCTCTTCCACTTCCTGTCATAGCATTCCACATATCTTCGTTCTTAGCAAGTGTTGCCATTACGTATGATTGTCCTGTAACAATTCTAGAATCTTTTGATTCGTATTCTTGTGTCAATGCTGACGTTTCACCAAAATTACCTATTGTTGCATTCGCTAAATAAGCTGCAGCAATATTACACACCTTAGCGTTACCATTGCCATCTGTAAATTTAGGTGTTGTACCTGAATAACTAGATTGAATTTTGTTTAATGCAGACTCTACAGAAAACATACTTACACAATAGTCTTCAGGTTTTCCTGCGAGATTTTCAGGAGGAACAACATTATATCCATCAGGAGCGTTCATTGTGTATAATTCGTTAAATGTTCTACCAAATTGTTGTTCAGACCATCTATCAATAGCAATACCTTTTATAATGTTACATGATAAACTATTTACAGCGAATTGATTTTTAAGGTTAGCATCGTCTGTATCTCCGTATGCTGTACAGAATTGTTCTTTCTGTTGTTCTTGTAATTTTTCACCACTATCTAAACAACTTCCACCAGTCATTACATTAAATATACATGAACTAATAAGATTTACACCTTCTTGTGGTATTTTAGCAACCTTTACTGGTGCAATCATAATTCCTACGCCAATCATAAATGACATTAAGGCCCATAATAATCCACCTAATCCTTTTCTTAGTTCACCTTTCCATAATGCATTATATAATAACCATAATGCTACAGAGATGAATGCAAAAATGGACATCGGCATAAACACTCCTCGTGTTAGTTGTCCAATAATTCCTCCATTACCACCTTCTGTACCACCACCAATTTTAATCAAATCAATGTAACATGATTTTCCTGAGCCATCACATATTAATGAACTATCAAAAAATATTTGAATAATATCTGCTGTGATTTTTGCCAAAAATTTAGTGATGCCTAAAAATGTTGATTGAATTGTTGTTGCGAAACCTCCAACAACACACATTGGATTTTGCCCTGTTTGTTTAACTCTATCAATTGCTTCTTGATTTGGTGTTGCTTCAGCTTCAAGAATATCTATTACAGATGTTCTATTTGCTCTAAACCAGTCATTATCATTTCTGTCACCATTTACGATAGCGTAATTTACAGATTGTTCAAACAATTCAACACCAGTATATTTTCTATTAACAACATCTTTTAGTGGACTTTGTGCAGCTTGTAGTGAAATTGCATTAGCGTTTCTTGTCTTGGCCATGTTTGCTGAACCTGTACTACTACACATGTTTGCCCACGCGGCACTTTGAATTGTAGAAAGAGATATGATACATGTTATAAAAGCTATAATTGAAAATAAGACAACTTTACTTCTTTTTAGAAACATAATATATCATCCCCTTTCTTATTGATATTTACTTAATTCATTTGTTAGATATTCTATCTGTTCTTGTAGTTTTTTAATATCATCTAAATATCTTGCACAATTAGGACACTCGTTTACTACAGGAGGATTTCCCCATCCATTTTGTGCAACTTCTAAAATTGATACATAAAATCTTTTTCTTGATTCAACTGACATGTGATTATCATCAACGGTTGGTTGATAATCAAATAAGATAAATCTTATATAATCAGCCAAAGACAATGATAATCTTGCTGCTCTCCATCTAACAAAGTTGGCTTCATTAAATGTAATGTTACCAGATAATCGATAAATACGCTTTTCTTGTTTGGTTGATTTTAATAACATTAAACGATTTTCAATTTCTTCTAGTTCCTTTTTTAATTTGTTTATTTCTTCTGTATTTATATCATCTTTAACAATATCATCTAATTGGTCTATACTATTAATTAATCTAATTTTTTGTTTTTGCAATGTTTTAGATTCAGAATCACTATTGTCTAGATTTTTTAATCCTTGTTCTGCAAATGTTCTCCATTGTTCTATATCAAGTTGAAGTAAGATTTTCTTTCTTATATAACTTGAGATACTTGGTAGTTTTCCTAACTCTCTAATTCTTTCTCTATCTTGTATTAGTCTCTGTTTTTCATTTTCAGATAATGTAATTGCAATCTGTTGGTCTAATGCAATTTTCTTTGGCTCGATAGGTTTGAATTTTGGTTGATTTTGAAAGAGTTTAATTAGGCCTTGTTGGCCTATCCCAGCCAAAATATTTTGTTTGTTTTCTAGTTTTAAGGCGTCAATATCTTCTTGTGTTATTGTTTTCATTTATATCACCTATACCTTACATGTCTTTAATGCCTTTGCCAAAGCATCTTTATCGGCTTGTGTTAAGTTTAATTTATATTTATTTACAATCTCAATATAAATTTTTGCATAATCACAATGAGACTCTTCTTTTTCAGGCATCCACTCACTAGGTGTCTTAGCACCTTTTGCTCTATTTTGCTTTGCACTTGTTACTACTAAAACAGAATTTAAATCATTTGCGAAAATTTCTTTTTGTTCTTCGCTCCATTCTTGTGCACCCATTTTAGCAGCGGCTTTTAATGGTACTGTATGGTCAACATCTAAATCTCCAGGATTTGTAAATGTTTCACCTGAATAAGGGTCAACCCATGTACCTGATTTGATAGAACACGCCTTGTTAATGTCTGTTGTTTCTTTTTTATTTTTGTCTAAGAGCACAACATCTTTACCTTGATTATATAATGCTTGTTCTCTAGTATTCCAACATGTATTACCATTTTGTGCTGACCAATGTTTCCATTCTTTTCTATTATATCTTGCAGATTCATTGTATTTATCTACAATATTGATTGAGTTTAACATCTTCTCAGCGGCTTCTTTTGACATTCCTGTTGCAGACATCTTCTGTAAACTTGATTCATACGCAGATTCAATATTTAATCCTAAATCCTTATTTATTTCAGAAGGTGTTTTCTGTTGTTCATAAACTAAATGCGTATCATAGTTGTTATTAATGTCATCAGCCTGTTCTTGAGATTCAATATAATTTCCAACCTTTAGTCCTAAATTACATTTTAACTCACCGGACGTTAGAGAGTCATTAATACATTTACTCCATTCGGCACCCTTTGCTCTACCATAATGAATGAAATCGCTGACATTTTTTATGTTGTTTAGTTGAATAAAACCAACAATCATACCAAACACAATTAATAACATAATTGCGCTTGTGATAAATCTTTTTAACATCCCTTTCATATTATAACTTTTCAACCTTTCCGTTTAGTGATGGAATAGGGTCTCCTACATCACCAATACCTATATTAAAACCAGATAATCCTAACAACGCTAAATTAGTTGTCTGACTAAAATCGTTAATTTTTAATTTACCACCAGGAAACTCTTCTTGTAACAGTGTTAACTGGTCACCATTTGTCCATCTTAGTGTAAAATCGTTATTGGAATAATTTAACTTAATGTATGCAATAAATTCCTTTAGCTGCTCATAACTCTGTGCCTCAACAGTTAAACGATAAGAACCAATTAACCATGGTAAACTATCTTCTTCTAAATCTAATTCAACCATGTGTCGTTCCTGTTCTTTCTTAACGATAGCGGTTGAAACTCTTTGTTGTGAATTACTTAAGTTGTTCAATTCATCTTTTAAATCCTGCTCTTTTTTCTCCAACTTTTGTTTCATTTTCAATGTTGGAATCATTTGGAATCTTGCATTTACTGTAAATGGTAAAATTATATCTCTATTATAAAATGGTGGAACAGCAGATGGAAATGCCAGGTCTTTTGGAAATTTACTAAAACTTAATGTCGCTCTATATCCTGTAAAATCTACACCGCTGTGGTTTTGTGTGATTTTAACATATCTAGGAAATTCTTCAATCTCTGCACCAGTTTCATATACAATATCATAATAACCAAGTCTGTTTTGATAGTCCGTTTCAAGATAAGGTGTTGGCATCGCTGGATATAATCTACGTTTAATTGCTAATAATAATTCTTCAGAAGATGGTCTCTTTGCAGCAAAGATTCCTCCTGTCAATTGAGTGAAAATTGTCTCTTCAATCTGTTTTAGATTATCTGTTTCTTGTTTAGATATTTCTAGCTCTTTGAAGAATAATGCTTTTTTAATTGTTGAATATAGAGAATGAAATAAATCACCGAAGCCAAATTCTAATGGATTTTTAATTGCATCTTCTACAGACAATCTATTTGTTAGTTTAATACCAAGCATAATTTTTCTCTGGTAATATCCTTCATTTTCTAATTCAGCTGTCTGTTTTCTAACATAGTTCTCAAATCTTCTTCTAGAACTACTATCATTATTAATAGCGTAAAAGATATTTGTTGTATTTTTTCTCCATGGCTCTGGGTCTATTTCTTGATTAGAAATCAACAAATGACAATCCATAATTTTATTTCCATTTCTCGCTAACTCACCCAACGTATTAATTGTTTCTATAAAGAAATTCGCTCTACCTTGCATATCTAAAAATAAATAAGGATGTTCAGCGATAATATAATATGCCCATGTCTCATCTTTTGTAATTACAATATTATCTACTATTCCAATTGCAGGAACATTAAACTCTTTCTTTTCCATACATGTGTTCCTTTCTTAATTATGTTATATATATCAAAAAACTTGCTTATGTAAGCAAGTTTATTTATTTGTATCTACAGTCAAAAACATTTTCTTTCCATCGAATATCTATGTTTTTCTTTTTAGTCAAATGTGTCGGTTGGAATAAACCTTGTTGTGTTTGTACTGATTCTGTACTCTCCATATTAAACATATTTAGATTAATATTTGTAAAGAAATGACTATTGATTGTTGGCGTATGAATTACATCTGTATATGTAACATATAAATCTGTTACGTATTTGTATAATTTTCTAAAAATGTTTCTACTACCCAAAATATAAATAGGTCTATTATCATCTTTCTTCCTATCTAAACATGATGGAATGTCATAATCTGCGATAACTTTAAGTTCGTTTATTTTACTTAAATCTAGTTTGTTTGAGTTATTATGATAATATTCATCATCCATAATAACGATAGCATCTTTTGTCAATTGTTCTATTAATGTTATTTGCGCTTTTGGTAAAAAATATTTTTCAGATTCTCCAATCATATACATTGTGTCTACAAGAATAATCATTCCAACCTTATAGTGATTAATTTTATTATACTTTGCAATACCTTTTTGAATTGCTTTTTCGACTCGTTCTTTTTGTTTTCCATCTGAATAATGCACCAATCCATTTGTACTTGTTTGTAATAACCATAAGAAATGGAAAATCTGTTTTTGAGTCTCAAAATTATATTTATTTCTTATTTCTAAAATTTTATTAGGAGATGCTACAGTTATATCACTCCATGTTTTATACACTTCGATGTTTCCATCAAATTCATAGAACGTTCCATCACCATTAAAAATATATGGTCGTCCTTTCCAATCTTTTCTTGTCATAATTCTATTATACCTTACTTTCTATATGCCCACTGACTTTAACTTCTGAAACATCCATTGTAATATTTTGTATTTTAAGTTCATCTGTTAAATAATTTCTCAATTCATTTATTTGGTCTTTATTTAGATGCATTGTAAACATGTACCTTGTACCGTTCACATAATCACCCTCAAAAATTGTGAATGAAATGTTTTTAATAGTTAAATAATCTACTATTTCTTCTGTTTTGTCTTTTCTTTCATATAGGTGAGCAAGATATACCGTCTTACTAATTTTAGACATAATTATGTCTGTCAATGTGATAGAGAAACCTTTACCACATACGAATGCGATAATAGCGTAAATCGTGTTGTCAGATGTGATTGATTTTAACAAGAATGCATATATTAACGCATCAATACACGTAATAATATATTGTGTTGTTTTATTACCTTTAATTAATAAAATATTCTTAACATTGCCCATTGTTGATGATAAAAGAGTGAGAGAAAATAATAGAATGTAATTAACCATTATTTTCTCCTAGTATTTTATCAATGATAGATTTATATGATTCTGCAAATTCTGAATTATTTAATACATCATTTAATTTACCATCTTCATACGCTGTTAAGATAACGTCTGAACGTAGAGGAATGATTCCCGCAATATCATCTTCATTATAAGCTTTTTCAATCAACATCGCACTCTTCTCTGAAATGTTATATACACGATTAATAATTACATAAGATTTACCATCATACTTTGATAATTCTTGATTAATTAATGTTGCACAAATAGCTAAACTTGTTGTTGTTGGTTCTGTAATCACAACAAATGTATCAGCCATTTTATATGTAACCTGTTCAGTAATATCACTAACATTACCTGCATTAGTATCAATTAAAACAATGTCATACAAATTACTCAAAACATTTAAAATATCTTCATACAATTGAGGTGTTAAGTATTCAATGTTCTTAGCGCTCTTAGGAGCAAACAAGAAATCTATTCCTGTTGGTGAATGCCACATGGTGTCAAATACCACATCCTCTGTAACGGTATCTTCTTCTAAAATGTTTAGAACAGTTTTAGCATCTCTAGGAGCACTGTTTAAGAAATATTGTTGGCCACCAGTAATATCAAGGTCTACAATACATACACTCTTGTTAGGATAAAATCTCTTAATTCCAGATGCAATAAGAAGTGTATTTGTTGATTTACCAACACCACCTTTAGATGATGTAATTGTGATAATTTTTGCATCACCTCTCAACATTGATTCGTTATTATTTTTTGTCTCTTCGTTAGTGTTCGTATCCTCTTCATTGTCTTCATCCTCATCACTATTAATTGTAATGAAATTATCAATAGCATTATATACATTTTTCTTTACTTCACTATCAATAATATCTGAACCAACGAAGTTTCTTAATGATTTTTCTAGTTCATCCATCATATCATTTCCATAATTGATAAAATAGAAAGGACAACCATCTGTTCCGTTTATTTTTTGAGCTTCTTCAATTTTGTATCTCATCTCATCTTCATAATCTTTATCGTTTCCAATGAGAAGAACATTCATTACAGCTGCATCACTTATTCTTGCTACGAAATCAATGAAATCATCTTCATTATCGTGAAACAGAAGTGAAGAAACAATAAGACAACATGTATTTTCGTCAAATTCTTCGTTATCTATGTCTTCATCAACCTGTTTAATATTTTCATAAAATTTCTGAAAGTCTAACAAATCTGGACTATAATTACTAAAAACATTATATAACTCTTTCTGTCCAATGAATATCATTTTAGATTGTGTCATATTATACTTTCCCCTTTCAATCTTTTCCATAGTTATTATACAACTTAGGCCAGTAGAAGAAACTGAAAGAATTTTCCCTCAGTTTCGTTTACTTATTCTATATATCAATTTAATTCTGGTGTTGTCTTAAATATTTCTGTCCACTCTTCATCTGCTCGTATTCTAACGATACCATGTCTACCAAATGCGTCACACATTAAACATTCACCTTTATCCAATGTTGTCAATATACCAGCCCACTGTTGATACTCGTTAATTCTCATTTTCTGACATGTTAATATATTATCTTTTGTGTCATAACTTCTAAACGCAAAACGCATTAAGATACCAGCGTCTAAATCTGAACCATCGTTCAAATCAAAATGAGATGTTGCTTGCGTCAATAAGATACATGCCATGTTAAGAGAACGTCCTTTTAGTAAAACTTCTTTAATCATATTACGACTTGATGGTAAAGATACAACAGACCATGCCTCATCTATCATTAGAAACTTAGGAATATTAACAGGCATGTTAAACATAATATCTCTAATTAGCCTGTTTAGTAACGTTATAATGACAAGCGATATTTTTTCTTCTGACGTACATTCACTTAAAAGCTTACCTTGTGTTGGCAGTGTTAATGCTGACATGTTTATAATTGTAATACCGTCTTTAATGTTTAGTGTTTTCTTTTCTGTTTTTCTGTCATACATTAAAATCTGTGCTGTTGGGCTAGAGAATAATAATTCTAGTTTTGTTGCGATTGCGCGTACTGAACCTAATTCGTGTCTGCCGATTTTAGTAATTAGTCGTTTCATACTAGGTGCAGGTTCTTTGCACAAATCTCGCACAAGGTTAGAAATGATACTTGCCTGTTCATCTTTTAAATCTTCACCTAACAGGTCTTTAATAACGTCAAGTGTTAATTGAGCATTTTGTACATCGTAAGGTGTAAAGCATGTTGGGTCAAGCATACCGACAGTATCTTTATCTACATATTGTTTACCTGTGCGCTCATCTATATGAACCGAAATATCCCATATATTAACCTTATTGATAATGTCTTTATCATAAAGAACTTTAAGTTTTTTGAAATCACCTTTTGGGTCAAGAATGACACCAACTTTTCCTGCTAAACTGTTCTGGGCCGCTATTGTTAAACCAAAGAACGTTTTACCGGAACCAAGTGTACCTGTAATAACAGCTGTAGGTGGTTTGTTAATGTATGCAGGATAGTTGCTGTCAAAGAACACAGGCATCTTAGGTGAATACTTCGTTTCACCTATATACATAGATAGACCATAAATATCTCTACTCATGACTTGCCTCCTCTTCTATCATCTCTCTTAACTTTTTAAAATCTTTTTCTCTTGATACTACATATACATGATTAATTTTTGCTTTTGTTAATTGTCTTCTTCCATGACCATCATAGTATCTTTTAGGACTAAAAATATATTTTATAAAGCATTTAGCCCATGAGATAAATGTTTTACCACCAAAGTATGGTCCTGAGAATAATGCGGCTCCACCAACAACAGGTCCAAAATACAAGATAACCATAGGTGGATTAAAAATTTTAAATATAATCATTAACGGAAGCGCCCAAATGACAAATAATCCAACTAGGAACAGAATAAATTTTACTTGAATAGGTTTATTAAATGAGAAATCTGATAATGAATAAATCAACATTTCATCTGTAAATAGCTTAGTAGCATTTTTAACTTGTATTCTTTTCATTTGAGTCACCTCCTATCTTATGTATCTAAAATAATTCAGAAAAAGAATTATAAGCTTTAATTTTATTGATTGTACTTAAAATTAATTTTTGATTTTTAACATTTAATATATCGTATTTTAAATTATCCCTTATGAGACAATAGTCATGTGTTACTAAATTAATTGTCCCATTATTGAACTCTTTATGAATAAATTTGATTCCTTTCTTTGTTAAAAAATTTTTTAATTGTTCAATTGTTTCTATTGTTGTTGTCATATTTTCTTTCCTTTTCTAGTGTGTGTAGAATCAATTCTCGCGCGTATTTTTTCTAAAAGTGATAGATTATACAGCTTTATCATTTTTCACCTTTTTAAGGCTGTAAAAGTGGTACAGTAGCACCATTAAAAACGTTCTCGCCAAAACTATTTAATTATGTTTTTATTAAAGAAGTTATCTAACTTATCGTTTAATTTAGTTTCCTTCTTAAGGAACTCTTCTTCTCTATCAAAGAAACCTAAATCTTTGTTTAGATAGTCTAGACGTTCACCTTCACTATATAAATCAATTAATATTTTACTGTCATTTCTTACTAATCTATTTTCTTCATCTATCATCGCTATTCTATTATAAGCATTTCCTACATATTTAATTTTATACACTTGATTGTCTCTTATTACATAAATATTATAACCTTTTTCATTATTATATCTTATATCATCTGTGGTCATATCTTTTAAATCTTTAATTATAATTCCACTGTCTTTTGACGATGAATATAACCACATATTATTTATGATAATTTTTTCTTGTAAAGAATCATATTTATTTGTATAATCTATTATTGTATTCTTTAAATCATTTTTTCTTTTATCATCTTCTCTACATTGATTATGAAATTTTAGATACTCTATTCTTGCACCAGTGTATTCTTGTTCTAGTTTATCTAATTTAAAGTGATATTCTTTTTCGAGTTCTAACAATTCATTAGTCTTTAATTCTCTAATCTGCCGTTTAATATCGTTTAACTCATCATCTTTAGATTTATCTCTATCTAATGCACCATGAAAGCCTACATACGTTGGTAACAAACAATTGTTTTTATTGAAAATAAAACGATTTTTATTTTTCTTGTCTCGATAATCAATAAAGTAAAATAAATATTGCCCTTCTTTATGGAAGTAATTTTGAGATAATTGTTTTCTAATTTTCCATTCATCAGTGTTTATATAATCATCTAATGATAAGTTATATTTTTTGTAATCGTCATCTAGCACCCTATAGCGCTCTCTAATGCATTTTAAGTCTTCCATTAATGTTTTAATGAATTCAAAATTAGGAGTGCACAGAGTCACACCAATATCATCTAGATGTGTTTTATATATATTCCTCACAAACTCTTTAGCATTATTAAAAGAATCAAAGAAAATATTCTTATATGCACTAATGTTTTCTGATTTATTTTCTATTTTTTTAATTGTTCCTTTTTCAGTAATATAGTATTTCATATAAAATATATCAAAAAAGAGTAGGAAATTCAACCTACCCTTTTACTTTCTCTTAACACCGCTTTTACCACGGTTTGTTAAAATTACCTCATCGGACATTTCAACAATTTCACAAGAAATAATCTCATCGTCTTTCTTTAGTTTATGTAACAAATATCCAGAAGAACCACGTCCTTTAGATGGACATTCTTCTATAGATGTGTACTTAACTTCATTATTAGATACTGTTTTGATTACATTGTTATGATGAACGATACCAGCAAATATAATGTCTTTCATTTTAGTACCAACAATTAATCCTGAACCAGCATTAACTGACTTCAGTTTTTCAATATCCATCTTAAATAATTCACCTTGTTTATTAATCATAATTAAGGAATTATTTTTTCTGTCTTCTTCATTGATTGGAGAAGCAAACATTAATTCTTCATCTTTCAATTTACACAATAAACCAGACTTAAATTTGTTCTTAAATACATTAATGTTACCTAAGTTAGAAACCAGCAATGTTTCATAACCACTATCACTTGTAACACCAACAATATCTTCGTTTCCATTAGCAAAAATTGAGATACTCTGTTCATCATCAAGAGGTAGTTTTTCAACTTCTAATTCTTTACAGTTACCATCTTTGCCAATAATGAAAATGTTACTATCTGACATTACCTTAAATTTTGAATTGTCATTAGGCTCAATTGATTTACCAATTTTGTCTTTATTAATATTAACAAAACATTCAACACCTTTAGCAAGTAATTTATGCTGTTTTTCAATCTCTTTTTGTTGTTGTTTCATTTCTTCCATTGATACACCAACAATCTCTGTTCTTCTTGGAGAAGAAATAATCTTTAATGTATCTTGAAGCTCTTTAACAATTTCATTATTCAACAATGTCTCATCACTTAAAATATCATGAATTAATTTATTTTCTTCGACTAACGATTTTTGCTTTTGCTTAATTTCAATACTATCAGCTTTAGTCAATTGTTTTAGTGTCATTAACAAAATTTGATTGGCTTGAATAGAATCAACATTAAATTTCTTTTGTAATTTTTCTGAAGCTATATCTGAGTTATCAGAATTTCTAATAATTTTAATAGCCTCATCAATATCTACCAAAACTTTTAACAAACCATCTAAGATATGTAAGTCTTTTTCAATAATCTTTAATCTGTAATCAGAACGAAGTTTATAGACGTCTTTACGCATTCTACAGAAACCTTCAACCATTTCGTACATAGATGTATTCATGTGAGGTTTATCATCGATAATAGTTGTAGCGTTTACAGAATATGAAACTTGACATCTTGTATATTGATACAACTCATCGATAAGTTTATTAATGTTGGCTCCAGCTTTTACATAAATAGCTAATTTTACTTCGCATTTATCTGTCTGGAAACGTCTATCAGATAAATCCTTTATTTCTGATATTTCAAAGAATTTTCCATTCTTCTTCTTTTTATTGTTAATATCTGTAATTACTTGTTCTACTGAAACATTGTAAGGTAATTCAGTAAAATCTATTTCAACTCTACCTTTACCTAATTCCCTAACAGAATATTTTCCTCTAACAATAAATTTTCCTTCACCTGTCTCTAAATATTGTTTGATACCATCAATACCAATAACAGTTGCACCTGTAGGAAAATCAGGACCTTGAATATATTTATATACTTTAGAAGGCTTGTCTATTTTTCCTTGCAGATACGCGACGCAAGCTTTCATAACTTCATCAGGATTGTGTGGAGGAATATTACAAGCAAAACCAGTAGCAATACCTTGTGTTCCGTTGATAATCCCTAACGGCCATCTTGTAGGTAATGTAAGAGGCATTATTTCATCACCCTGTTCATTAAACGTCCACAAACATCCATGATTTTGTGTATCTCTTACAAGTTCGTAACATGCTTTATTCATACCAACTTCAAGATAACGGGCGGCTGGTGCACTATCGCCAGTAAATCGACCAGGTTGTCCAGTTGTTTTTACAAGAGGTACTCTTGAGTTAAATGCTTGAGCCCAACCATCTAATACACCCTTGATGCTCGTATCTGAATGGGGGTGGTATTTACCCATGATAGTAGCCTGTACTTGACCTTCTTTTACATTGCCTTTATCAGGTCTTAAACCTTGCTTGTACATACCCCAAATACTTCTTAATTGAACAGGTTTTACAAAATCATAATTATAAACAAGTGCTCTATCAAGGAGTGTTGCATAAGCATATTCTAATCCCCAATTGTTCATTGCATCAACAATTTCATATTTAATTGGTTCTCTAGTATTTTCTAAAATTTTATCAATATCAAAATCATTTAGATTTTTCTTTTTGCTCATTATTCAACCTCCTCATTAAACTCAACAACCTCAGGTGTATAAGGATTATCCATAATCCATTCTTTACGCGCATCCGCATCATCACCAGAAATTAAATTAATAATTTCTTCTGCTTTTTCTACATCTTCAATTGTGATTTTGGCAATACGTCTGGTTTCAGGA
>ERZ773018.102-NODE-102-length-58888-cov-9.913025_pt1 | contig 58888 bp, 48 predicted proteins | sample MGYA00580840_ERZ773018 | MGnify/ENA primary metagenome ERZ773018 (study PRJEB29015, sample SAMEA2738125) | human oral metagenome | biome: human oral; feature: human-associated habitat; material: saliva | place: China | collected 2256 ... | reverse complement strand
AGCCTCCCATTCCCTGGACTTCAATTTCGATGTCCAAGAAACGGGAGGCAGTTCATAGCGTGACCAGGGGGTTAGATGTTGTTTATAGGCCTTACTTGGTGGCCTTGATCAGGTCAGTGCCGGCCTTGATAGAGCCGTCGGCGATAACCTCAACTTCAGCGAAGTTCATGTAGTTGGTGACCAGTACCGGGGTGACCAGCTTGTAGCCGGCTTCCTCGATAACTGCGCGGTCAACTACTACCAGGGTCTGACCAGCCTTGACGCGGTCACCCTTACCAACCTTGACGTCGAAGCCCTTGCCTTCGAGGTTCACGGTGTCGATACCGACGTGAATCAGGATTTCCAGGCCGTTGTCTAGAGCCAGGCCGTAGGCGTGGCCGGAGGAGGGGGCAACCACTACGGAACCGTCAGCGGGGGCCACAACCTTGATGGAGGCGCCGTCGCTGGGCTCAATGCCAGCGCCCTTGCCTACTGCGCCGGAGGAGAATACCGGGTCCGGTACGTCTTCCAGAGCAACCACGGTGCCGTTTAGGGGGGCGGTCAGAACCACTTCCTGGCCGGCAACCAGCTCAGCCTTGGGGGCGGCCTCGGCCGGGGCGGCGGCAGCGGCGGCCTCAGCCTTGGGGGCTTCCTCCTGCTCAGCGGCGGCGGCTTCCTTTTCTTCCTTGCTCTGGTAGCCGAAGGTGACAACCATGAAGGCAGAGACGAAGAAGGCCACAGCGATGGAGATCGCGTAGGTAACGGTGGGGTGGAAGACCGGGATGGTCAGCAGCGAGGTGAATACGAAGGTACCGGTCAGCACGGGCGAACCGGAGATCCAGGAGATCACACCAATGGTCAGACCACCAGCGGCACAACCGGTCAGCATCAGCGGGTAGATGCGCTTGAAGCGTAGGTGGATACCGTAGAGGGAGGGCTCGGAAATACCACCGAACAGACCGGCGGCCAGAGCACCAGAAGCGGTCTGACGCAGTTCCTTGTCGCCGTTGCGCAGGGTCAGGATGAGTACACCCAGGGTGGCGCCGAAGCAGGCGAAGTTCCAGGTACCCATGGGGCCCTGAATGAAGTCAGCGTGGGCAGGGCCAGCGATGTTGGCCAGCTGCAGAGCGTTAAGCGGCCAGTGCAGACCCAGCGGCACCAGGAACGGGTACAGCAACGGAATGAAGATAGCGAAGACGATCGGGGCAGTGGTGTTGAGCCAAGACAGACCCGAACCAATGCTGTTACCTAGCCATAGCGAGAAGGGGCCGATCAAGAAGGCCGAAACCGGAACCATCACCAAGAAGGAGAAGAACGGCACGAATACCATCTGTACGTTGGCCGGGATGACCTTCTTCAGACTGCGGTAAACCAGAGCCAGGATCGGCACCATGATCAGCGGCAGGAACACCTGGCCGCCGTAGTCCGACCACTTCATGGGAAGACCGAAGATCTCGGTGGTGCACAGGTCAGAGCCTACGGAGCTCTTGGTGCAGGTGGTTTCCTTAAGGCCCTTAAGGGCGGTGTACTCGGGGGTCAGCAGAGCCAGGACAACAGCTGCACCTACCCAGGGGTCAATGTCCAGCTTCTTAGCTGCGTTGTAGGCCACCATGGCGGGCAGGAAGTAGAACACTGAACGCCACATGGTGTTGGTGAACACTAGCCACGAGGGTAGGACCTTGGCGTGGGTGTCTACTACACCGAAGGCTTCCAGTACCGCGATCAGGGCCAGGATCAGTGAGGCACCTAGCAGCACCGGTAGCAGCGGACGGAAAGCGTCAGATAGGTACTCGAAGAACGCATCTACGTAGGCATTCTTGCCGCGAGCCTTGGCGCGAGCAGCAGCCTTGATGTCAGCGTCAGACTTAGCGCTAGAAGAGGCGCCGCCAGCCATGGCGGGTAGCTTCATGATGTCGTTGTAAACACTCTGAACCGCACCGCCAATGATGATCTGGTAGCGGTCACCAGACTGGGGGACCGCACCCATAACGCCCGGGATCTTCTCAACGGTGCCCTTGTCAACGACAGAGGCATCCTTGAGTTCGAAACGCAGACGCGTAGCGCAGTGGGTTAGGTGGGTGATGTTCTCGGCGCCGCCTACGGCATCGAGAATCGCCTGAGGCGTACTAGTGGTGGTAGCCACCGCATTGGCTCCTTCCGGGGTGGACACATTATGCGCAGCGCGCAACAGCTCAGAATAATCGCATAAAGTGCAGATATTCAATGCTTGACAAACCCTAATTCAGGAAAGTTTTTTTTCACCACAGGTGAATAACTTTTTTCTCGAAGCGCACCTTATCCTCAGCCTGGTGGTAGTAACTAGCTATCAAAGCGCACGCTTGCAACGTTGAAGTTGTTTAGCGCTTCAGACATAGCTCAGCAAACACAAAGAGTTATGTGCTAACAAAACCGATTTGAGGAGTAGAGAAAATGTGCGCTCTAGCTGCACTCATGCCGACACCTGTAGATCAAGAGCTGAAATACATGCCCAATGGTTGGACAGTGTTTAGTGCGCTCTATGAATTATTCGGCTTAGCCCGCCCGCGTTGTCTGAGCACTCCAGCTGACGGTGGGCATATCTGGGATGGGACTAATGCCGATTACGTACCCCTGGCTCGAATTGATTACATCCAAGCCCGGCTAGCTTTGCGCCTGCTACCCACCTTAGCGTTAAAAGACCGCCAAAACTGCGCCCCTGAGCTAGGCTCACTGCTGCGCGCCTGCGCCGCTAGTGACGGCGATATTTGGTTGCAAGGCTATTTAATTGGCCCCTCCCGCAGTGACGAGCGGTTAAGTGTTGACGGCATTTTTATTGCCCAAGACGAGCGCGGCCCCTGGCAGGTAGACACTTTCCACACCGCCGCCTGCCAATGCCAAGGGCTATGGGCTTATTTGCAGGGCGAATTAGGGCTCGACGGCGCCATGCCAGACGAAATTATCTGGCATGAAATGGATGCCACAGGCGCCCAAGGTTGGTGGCTTTGGTGGGACTAGTAGCATTAGGGGGTGATCAACGTCCAAAACCTGGTTATGCGTATCGGTGCCCGACAACTTGTCAGCGGGGCTAGTTTTAGAGTTGATAAAGGTATGCATATTGGTTTAGTTGGGCGTAATGGCGCTGGTAAAACCACTATGACCAAGCTGATCGCCTCAGCTTCCGTAGCTAAATCCGCCTCAGCGGCCATCGACGCCGATGTGCACCATTCGCTTGAAGCTGTCGAGTATGAAGGCACTATCCATGCTGGCGGCTCAGTGGGTTACCTGCCCCAGGACACCAAGGTAGGTGACTTAGAGCAAATTGCCCGCGATCGTATTCTCTCTGCCCGTGACATTGACGGGCTGCTGCGCCGCCTGCGTAAAGCCGAACAAAAAATCGCCACCACCAGCGGTGATGCCCAGGCCAAAGCATTAGATAGGTACACCCGGCTAGATCACGAATTTACTATGTCCGGCGGCTACGCCGCTGCCAGCGAAGCTGCCCGTATCGCCGCTGCCTTGGGCCTACCTGAGCGAGTGCTAGACCAGCCCATCGGTACCCTCTCAGGTGGTCAGCGCCGTCGCGTAGAACTAGCCCGGGTGCTATTTCAAAAACCCGACACGCTGCTACTAGATGAGCCCACCAACCACCTAGACCACGACTCAGTGCTGTGGCTACGCGACCACCTGCGCACCTACCCAGGCGGATACATTGTTATCAGCCACGACGTAGACCTAATTCGCGACACTGTAAACCAGGTGATGTATCTAGACGCCAATCGAGGCGTACTCGACATCTACCACATGGGGTGGGACGCCTACCTAAAGCAACGTGCCGACGACGAAGCCAGGCGCCGTCGTGAACGCCTAAACGCAGAAAAGAAGGCCGAAGCCTTACGCGCTCAGGGTGAAAAAATGCGGGCTAAAGCCACCAAAGCCGTGGCCGCCCAGCAAATGCTACGTCGCGCTGAGCAGCTTTTAGCTAGCATCGAAACCGAAGCAACCGTTGAAAAAGTCGCCCACCTGCGCTTCCCAGACCCTGCCCCCTCAGGTAAAACCCCATTGCGGGCGCAGGGGCTGAGTAAAGCCTACGGCTCGCTGGAAGTTTTCTCCGGCGTAGACCTAGCCATTGACCGGGGCTCGCGCGTAGTGGTGCTGGGGCTAAACGGCGCAGGCAAAACCACGCTACTGCGGCTACTGTCCGGGATTGAGCAGCCCGACTCAGGCAAGGTAATTGATGGCCACGGCCTCAAACTGGGCTATTACGCCCAGGAGCACGAAACCATCGACAACACCCGCACAGTTGCCGAAAACCTGCGCTCAGCCGCCCCAGACCTAGACGACACCGAAATCCGCAATATTTTAGGTTCATTCCTCTTCTCCGGGGCCGACGCGGACAAGAGCGCCGGGGTGCTCTCGGGCGGCGAAAAAACCCGTCTAGCCCTGGCCCTGCTAGTTACCAGTGCAGCCAACGTACTGCTACTAGATGAGCCCACCAACAACCTAGATCCGGCCAGCCGTGAAGAAATTTTGCGGGCACTGGGCACCTATAAAGGCGCGGTAGTGCTAGTAACCCACGATGAGGGGGCAGTAGAAGCTCTCAACCCCGATCGGGTACTGCTGCTGCCAGACGGTGACGAAGATCTATGGAGTGAGGACTACCTAGAACTAGTCACCTTGGCCTAAATCACGCCTATATTTTCGCTGCTAGCCCCTGCCAGTGCACTTAGGTAGCCCTAGCGGGAATAGCATAGGCATATCTGATGTTTAACCGCCTGGGTTAAGACCCGAGTGCAAGAGACAAATAATCAAGGAGTAGCAATGAGCCAAACCACCAACGAGGTGGCCACCCATGAGGTTATGCTGACCGATGTTGCCGCCGCTAAGGTGGCTAGCCTACTTGAGCAGGAAGGCCGTGATGACCTGCGTCTGCGCGTAGGTGTACAGCCCGGCGGCTGCTCGGGTCTGGTCTACCAGCTTTACTTCGACGAGCGTGTACTAGACGGCGACGCCATTCGCGCCTTTGGCGAAGAAGGTAAGCAGGTTGAGGTAATCGTGGACCGCATGAGCATTCCTTACCTCAACGGCGCCACTATCGACTTCGCTGACAGCATTGAGAAGCAGGGCTTCACGATTGACAACCCCAACGCGGTTGGTTCGTGCGCCTGCGGCGAGTCCTTCCACTAAAACCACCCGCTATACCCTCGTCATCGCAGCTGATGGCGGGGGTATAGTGCGATAGCAAACAAAAAAGCAAAGGAAATCTTGTGCGTCGATCTCTAACCGCCGCAGCGGCGCTGTTGCTGGCTGCTAGCTTGGGCCTAGCCGGTTGCTCTGGTGATGGCAAAAAGTCCGCTAAGGCTGCTGCCACGCCTACTAGCGCCGCCACTCAGCAGGAAAAAGTTGACTGCTCTAAGCTGAAGATTGATACCGACTCTAAGGTGCTACCTACCATTGGTCAGCCCAGTTCTAATAAGGCCCCGGCTATTACCTGGGTTAAAGGAGCTAAGGCCCCCACTAACCTTACGGTTAAGACCATTAAGGCTGGCAGCGGGGCCGCAGTAGCTGCTGACTCTAATGTGGCCGCTAACTACTCGGGTTGGAAGTGGGGTTCTGCCACTACTTTCGACAGCTCCTTCGAGCGCGGCTCAGCTACCCGCTTTAGCCTTAACGGCGTTATTGACGGTTGGCGCTGTGGCTTGTTGGGACACAAGGTTGGCGACGTGCTTGAGATTTCTATTCCCGGCAAGCTCGCCTACGGTGACAAGCCCGCTAACCCGCAGGCCCCGGCTGGTACCTTGGTGTTCTACGTGGAACTAACTGATGCTTTGACGAGTGCACAGATTTCGGCTGCTTCTAAGGATGCCACCCCGGTTGAGGGCGCCACTGAAGAGCTGGAAAAGAACGGTATTACCATCACCGGTAAGCTGGGCCAGGCTCCCTCGATCACAATCAAGGCTGGCATTAGCGCCCCCACCTCCGCCAAGCTGATTACGCTCGCTAGCGGTAACGGTGAAAAACTCACCGATACCGACACGGCCCTGGGGTACATGTCCATGGCCACTTGGGATGGTAACAAGCGCTCTAGCTGGACTGAGTCCTCACCGCAGCCGGTACAGATGTCAGTGTCCCAGATTAAGCAGCTGGTTGACCTATCAGGTATTCCGGTTGGTAGCCGCGTGGTGATCATTTTGCCGCCTCAGGCCAGCAGCCAGGGGGGACAGACCACACCTGCGTCAGTTTACGTATTCGATATCGCCGCCAAATAAGGCCTAATTGCTGCCAAATAAGGCCCTCTAAGTCTGGGCCGGCACTAGGGCTTGGGCTGCCTAAAAACCAGCATTTAGGCCGGTAAAGCAGCTTAAGGATGGCAGTAAATACAAGGGGGCGGCTACCAAACGGTAGCCGCCCCCACGTTTTACTAGGTGCTAGTTCAGCTTGCTAGTTTAGATTGGTGGTTTTCAGCCCAGGATCAGCTGCTTGGCGTTAGCTACGGCGTTGTCTAGACGCTTGGCTACATCGCTCCAGTTGGCGATGTTCCAGATGGCCTTAACGTAGTCAGCCTTTACGTTGAGGTAGTCCAGGTAGAAGGCGTGCTCCCACATGTCCACCATGAACAGCGGCACGGTGCCCACGGGCACGTTGGCCTGCTGGTCGAACAGCTGGAAGATAACTAGCTTGCCGGAGATGGAGTCATAGGCTAGTACAGCCCAGCCGCTGCCCTGGATGCCCAGTGCGGTGGCGGTGAAGTGGGCGCGGAACTTTTCAAAGGAACCGAAAGAGTCCTTGATGGCTTCAGCTAGCTCGCCCTCAGGCTCGCCGCCGCCATTGGGGGAGAGGTTGTTCCAGAAAATGGTGTGGTTGGTGTGTCCACCTAGGTTGAAAGCTAGGTTCTTTTCCCACAGGTTGATGGCGCCAAGGTTGCCTTCTTCACGGGCAGCAGCCAGGGCTTCTAGAGCGCTGTTGGCTCCAGCTACATAGGCGGCGTGGTGCTTGTCGTGGTGTAGCTCCATGATGCGCCCGGAGATGTGCGGCTCCAAAGCGGCGTAGTCGTAAGGCAGTTCAGGCAGGGTGTAGATAGCCATGTCAACTCCTGAAAAACTAGAGAACGTGGTTTAGGGCTTTTGTCCTAAAAATTGCTTAGCTCTAGTGTAGCTACAAATTGGTTAGTGCAGGTGTGAAAGATACACTTAACGCGAACATTTGTGTGCGTCCCCTGCGGCGCCGCCACCCAGGAGGAAAACATGACTTCAGCGCCTGAATCAGACAGCGTGGAACTGCTGGTGTTTTCAGACGATTCAGATACTCGCAAGCAGGTGATCGAGGCGGTAGGACGCCGCCCAGATAAAGGCTTGCCGCGAGTGACTTGGTTTGAATGTGCCACCGCTGAAGCTGTGCGCCTGGCCCTGAAAGAGAACCCCACTCGCTTTGCTGCTCTAGTGTTTGACAGCGAAGTCAAAAAGTTCGGCGGTATGGGTTTAGCTCACGAACTCCTTACCGAAATGGACTCGCGTCCGGCGGTAGTTATGCTCACCGCGCGCCCCCAGGACGCTTGGCTTTCCGCATGGGCTCATGCCGACGCCGTAGTGTCGCGTCCGCTAGATCCGGTAACGGTAGCTCAGGCCGTGGCGCAGGCAATGCGCAAGCAGCTAGCTAAGTAATTTAGGCGTGGGCTAGTAGTTTGGCGTGCCGCGCCGGCGAATCAATCGGCCACGATAGGTTCGCTTGCGGATCCAAACTCACTAGCCTGGCCCCCTCATCTAGGGCCCAGTCAGCCAATAGGTTGGCTTCTTCAACCATAAGCGTGCCCATAATCCGCTCTGGCGGGTCGATGGGGCTTAAAAATGCCTCAAACTCGGCTAAAACATCTAAGGGATAGACGCCGCTCGGGCTTACCGCAGAGCCAAGTAGCTGCCCATGGCTGATAGCCACAAATTCCCAGCCCCCTAGGCTGCGCCGTCGTGCCGAAACCAAATAGGGACAGGTAAACAGCGGACGCAGGCGCTGAACCCGCTCCAGGCCACGCACATAAGCCTGCAAACGTTTAGTGATCACCCCGGCGTCCTCATAGCGCTGTACTTGGGCTAGCGCCTGAATACGCTGCATCAGCGGATCCACCACCAAAGTGGCATTATCGCTAAGAGCCTGGTGGGCCAAATCAGCTAGGGCAGGGTAGTCCGCATCGCTGACAGTGTCACTAATGCCTTTATCGCCCACCCTGTCTAGGGCAAAAACTTCCTCAATAGCCACTCGGGCTGCATTTGCGCTGCGCCGTGAAGAATAGGGGCCAATTACCCCGCCTTTACTTAGCTGCTCGTAGTCAACGTAGCTAACAATCGACAGGCGCGGACGTGGCCCGGCGGTTAGCTTCAACCAGGCTTTAGTGGCGTGTTTACGCGAACGGCGGTTAGCGGGCGGGTCATAGAAACTAATTTGGCGTAGTTCTTGCACCCGAGCCTCAATCAGGGTGGGGTAGCGTTCGTATTCAACCCGGTCAGCCACATCCAGCATGGTGGCAATATGCCCGCGTGACTCTGAAGCGGTGAAATATGAGCGCACCCGCTGATGCAAATTCGTGGCGCTACCTACATAAAGCACCTGGTCGCCAGGTGAATAGAAGCGATACACCCCGGGGGCTGAGGGTAGATCGGCGGCCATAGCTGCCTTAGCGCGCCGTGAGGCGGGAACCGGATCGCAGGCGCTAGTTAGATCCTCCATATGGGTTAACCCCTGCAGGGCCACCTTCTCCAGGGCCGCATAGAGCACATCCACAGTGGCGCGGGCGTCGTCGAGAGCGCGGTGAGTGGGGGTAGTTTGCGCACCTACAAAGCGGGCCAAAGTACCCAGTTTATGGTTGGCCACATCATTGCGACTCCAGGCCCTGCGCGTCAGTTTCAAAGTATCTAGCACCCGCACCGAGGGCCAATTAATCCCAAAAGCTCCCGCTGCGCTACGTAGATGACTAACATCAAAACGCGCATTGTGGGCCACAATCACTGTGTCGGGTTCGTCTAGACGAGCCCAGCTCATAAAGTCGCCCAGAACTTCCTCCAGCGGCGGTGCGCTGGCCACCATGGAGGTGGTGATGCCGGTGAGCATGGTGATGTAGGCGGGCACAGCCGTACCCGGATTAGCTAAAGAGCCAAACTCATCAAGTATTTCGCCCCCGCGCACGCGCACCGCCCCAAACTCGGTTATGGCATCAGGTCCGGGTTGGGCGCCGGTGGTTTCTAAGTCCACCACCACGAAAGTTACTTGCTCCAGGGGTGTGCCCATTTGCAGCAAGCTAGCCTGGTGCGGGTAATTAGGGTCAGGATTGGGTGCTTTAACTACAGCGGACACAATCGAAACTGTAATATCAATGTAGCACTTGTCTCCACACGCGCCCGGCCGCGCTAGGCGCCAGTTCACTAATGAGTTTTGGGAGGTTCCATGGGATACCGTGCGATTAAGGCGACGGCTGGACCGGCCATCCACATGATGTATCAACCCTGGATTCGTGGTGAAGAACATATTCCTGTTGAAGGCCCGGCCATCCTAGCTTCCAACCACCTGGCGGTTATCGACTCTTTCTTCCTGCCGCTGATGATTGAGCGCGAGGTGGCGTTCATTGGTAAATCAGACTATTTCACCGGTAAAGGCCTTAAAGGCTGGGGCGTGAAAAAGTTTATGACCTCCGTGGGCACCATCCCGGTGGATCGTCGCGGCGGTAAATATTCGATGGCGGCCCTGCAAGCCGGCATTGACCGGCTAAACTCCGGTGAGCTTTTTGGTATTTACCCTGAAGGTACCCGCAGCCCTGACGGACGCCTTTACCGTGGTAAAACCGGTGTGGCCCGCGTGGCGCTAGCTACCGGCGCCCCGGTGCTGCCGGTAGCCATGATCGGCACCAATATTGCCCAGCCGATCGGCCAGGTAGTGCCGCGTCTGCACCGCATTGGGGTGGTTATTGGCCAGCCCCTAGACTTTAGCCGTTACCAGGGCCTAGAAAATGACCGCTTTGTTTTACGTTCTATCACCGACGAAATCATGTATTCCCTAATGGCTCTCTCTGGTCAGGAATACGTTGACCTATACGCTGCAGACGTAAAGAAAATGATGGACGCTGACAAGCTCAGCGCCGCTGAAGTGGTAGAGAAAATGCTGGCCGCCCAGGCTGAGGCCAACCCGCTGGCTATGCCGGTACAGGCCCCCGGTGGCCGCCAAGCCCCACTGACTAGTGTGCCCCAGCCGCCGGCTGAGGTTGAGGAGCCTGCCGCCCAGAGCGAGGAAGACTCAGCTAAGTAGTCCCTTTGCTCGTGCACCAACAAAGGTGAGCGAGTACACTAGTAAAGAAATCTGTGGCCGTAGGCCATATACACCCACAATTGAAAGGTTCTCGATGTCGGTTCGTCGCGTCGCCCTTCTAACCGCGGGCGGTTTCGCCCCCTGCCTATCCGCCGCTGTTGGTGACCTCATTGAGCGTTACACCGAGGTAGCTCCCGAGGTTGAGATCATTGCTTACCAGTATGGCTACCACGGCCTGCTGACCGGCAACTACATCGTCATTGACGAGGAGGCTCGTAAGAACGCTGGCCTGCTGCGCAACTTCGGTGGTTCCCCCATTGGTAACTCTCGCGTCAAGCTGACCAACGCCAAGAACCTGGTTGAGCGTGGTCTAGTAGCCGAAGGTGTAGACCCGCTGGCATTCGCTGCTGAGCAGCTACGCAAGGACGGTGTGGACGTGCTGCACACCATCGGTGGCGATGACACCAACACCACCGCTGCTGACCTAGCTGCCTACCTACACGAGCACAACTACGAGCTAACCGTAGTGGGCCTGCCCAAGACCATTGACAACGATGTAGTGCCGATCCGTCAGTCCCTGGGTGCCTGGACTGCCGCCGACGAAGGCGCCAACTTCGCCTTCAACGTAATCGGTGAGCACCGCTCCAACCCCCGTATGCTGATCGTGCACGAGTGCATGGGTCGTAACTGTGGTTACCTAACCGCTGAGACCGCCCTACGCTACCGTCAGCTGCTAGACACCAAGCAGTGGGCCCCCTCCCTGGGTCTAACCCGCGAGCGCTGGGACGTGCACGCTGTTTACCTGCCCGAGGTTAAGCTAGACATCGCCGCTGAGGCTGAGCGTCTAAAGGCCATCATGGACGAGCAGGGCAACGTCAACATTTTCCTGTCTGAGGGTGCTGGCGTTCCTGAGATCATCGCCGAGCTAGAGGCTGCTGGTGAAGAGGTGCAGCGTGACCCCTTCGGCCACGTCAAGCTAGACACCATCAACCCCGGCCAGTGGTTCGCCAAGAAGTTCGCCAAGCTCATTGGTGCCGAGAAGGTTATGGTCCAGAAGTCGGGCTACTACTCTCGTGCAGCTGCCGCTCACCAGGAAGACCTAGACCTGATCAAGCGCATGTGCGACCTGGCTGTTGAGTGCGCTCTGCGCGGCGAGCCTGGCGTAATCGGTCAGGACGAGGAGAACGGTGACGTGCTAACCGCCATCGCGTTCCCGCGTATCGCCGGTGGCAAGCCTTTCAACATCGACCAGGACTGGTTCAAGGGCCTAATGGAAGGCATTGGCCAGCATGTTGAGGCTTCTGACGCTCCTGTGGAGCACTGAGCTTAAACGCTACTGAGGTGGCTCCCACGTTTATGTGGGGGCCACCTTTTTTACCCTTTATGATTGGGCCTATGCGTAACTTTGATTGGCGTTCGTGTCCGGCGGCTCAGCAACCGTCCTATCCCGATCCCCAGCAGTTAGCTGACGTGGTTAACGATCTACGACGTCGTCCGCCGCTAGTGTTTGCCGGTGAAGCTGATTCTTTACGGGCAGATATGGAGCGTGCTGGTCAAGGCAAAGCCTTTGTACTGATGGGGGGCGACTGTGCGGAGTCCTTTGAAAAGGGCGATGCCACCACTATTCGCCTAAAGGTACAAACCATTTTGCAGATGGCGATTGTGCTTACCTATGGGGCCTCCATGCCGGTGGTGAAAATTGGGCGTATGGCGGGCCAATACGCTAAGCCGCGCTCTGCTGATACTGAAACTCGCAACGGGGTAACCTTGCCGGTATATCGTGGCGACTGTGTTAACGGCCATGAGTTTACTAAATCGGCCCGCGTTCCAGATCCTAAGCGGATGCTGGATGCATATTTACGCTCTGGCACTACGCTGAACCTGATTCGTGCTTTCACCATGGGTGGCTATGCCTCACTTAGCGAAGTGCACTCATGGAACCGGGGCTTTACTGAAAACCCGGCCTATGCGCGTTTTGCCACCATGGCGGGGGAGTTAGACCGCTCTATGCGCTTTATGAAAGCCGCTGGGGTGGATTTTGGGGCGCTAACCCAGGTTGATTTCTACTCCGCCCATGAGGCGCTGCTGCTTGACTATGAAGATGCCATGACGCGTGAGGATTCACGTACCGGCGACCCTTATGACACCAGCGCCCATATGCTTTGGATTGGTGAACGCACCCGTGACATCGACGGCGCCCATGTGGCCCTGCTGTCGGGTGTGCGTAACCCTATTGGGGTCAAGATTGGTCCTGACGCTAGCCCTGATGAGCTTTATGCGCTTATGGATAGGCTTAACCCCGCCGGTGAAGGTGGGCGCATCAGCTTCATTACCCGCATGGGGGCAGACCTGATTGAGGAGCGTCTGCCGGCCCTGGCTCAGGCGGTTAAGGCTGACGGGCGTCCGGTTACCTGGATTTGCGATCCGATGCACGGCAACACCATTACTTCCGAAAATGGTTACAAGACGCGCCGTTTTGCCGATATTTTGGCTGAAACCCGCAGTTTCTTCCAGGTGCATCGCGCTGTTGGGACCGTGCCTGGGGGTATACACGTAGAGCTGACCGGCGATGATGTCACTGAAGTTTTAGGTGGCGGCGAGCATATCGCTGAAGCTGACTTAGCCCAGCGCTACGAAACCCTGGTTGATCCGCGCCTAAACCACCAGCAGTCCCTAGAGATTGCCTTTGAAGTGGCAGAAATGCTGCGTAGCTAAAGCCACCTAAAGTTTTGAGCCCACGGCTTGCCGTGGGCTCAACGCTTTGGTGCAGGGTGGGTTTTTGGCGCGCGGGCGCCAAAAACCGCTTAGTTGCTAAAGCCTAACTGCCGCTGGAAATGGTTAGGGTGACCGTATCACCGGTTTTGGCGGTAGTACCGGCAGTAGGCTGCTGGCTAATTACTTGGCCCTTGGGCACGGTGCTAGAGCTGGCTGAAATACCGGCGGCTTTTAGCCCTACATCGTCTAAGGCGGTTACCGCATCATCTTGGGTTTTACCGGTTACGTCAGGAATTGAAACCTGTGAGGGTTTATCGGGGCTAGCCAAAATGTAGGCGCCAATTCCAGCCAGTCCGGCCAGTGCTAGTGCGGTAGGGATACCCACCAGCAGGCCACGTCGACGCAGGCCCTCATCGTCGTCGTCGCTATAGCTTTGCTGCCAGCCAGTATCAGCCATAGCGGGCATCTGAGGCTGGTAGGTGGGGGTGGAGTAGTAGCTGGGGGTGCTGTACTGCCCACTGTTACCGCTGGTAGCAGAGAAGTTGGAGGGAGCTGAAGCGGCAGAATAAGCCGACATTGCAGCAACCGGCGCACCAGGCTGGTTTAGCCCCACATTTACCCCAGCTACATGCTGGCTAGAGACCGGCATAGGGTCAACCAGAGTGTGGGTCTCTTCCGAATCCAAATCATGCTTAAGCACATTGGCTGGAATGGTAGCCACTAAACGCTCAACCAGCTCCAAAGCCTTAGTGGCGTTGGCGGGGCGAATATTTAGATCGTGGTTGGTTAGCGCGCTGACAATCTCGTCGATCTGCGGTGGTAGCCAAGGCACTAGCTTGGAGGGAGCCGGAATGGGCTCATTTACGTTGAGTAAAGCTACCTGTACTGGGGTGTCAGCAGTAAAAGGCTGCGTACCAGTTAGTAGCTCATAGAAGGTAACGCCTACCGCAAATATGTCGGCGCTAGTGCCGGCCTTACCGGTACGCACCAGCTCAGGGGACATATAGGCTACGGTCCCCATGACCGTGCCGGTAGCGGTGGCGGTGATGGCGTCGGCGGCGCGGGCTAGACCAAAGTCGGCTACCTTGGCGGTTTTACCGTTAGTGGGTAGCAGGACGTTTTCGGGCTTGATATCGCGGTGGATAATGCCGATTTGGTGGGCGGTTTCTAGGGAGGAAAGTAGCTGCTTGGTTAGCTCAATGGCGCGTCCAAGCGTATAGCCACGAGTGGCGATGAACTTACGCATGGTAATGCCATCGATCAGTTCCATCACCAGATATGGGCGTCCGGAGGGGGTTTTGCCTTGGTCGTAGACGGCAACGATCCCCGCATCCGATAGCTGCGCGGCTGAATGGGCTTCACGCTTAAAACGTGACACGAAAGCTTCATTATCAGCCAGGTGCGAGTGCATAACCTTAATGGCTACCTCGCGCCCTAGGCGGTGGTCATAACCGCGATAGACGACAGCCATTCCGCCCTGTGCCAAGCGTGCGCGCACTTCATAGCGCTCATCTAGAACCTGGCCTAAAACGGAATCTTTACTCACGTGCCCTAGTCTATGGGGTTAACAAATTCTATGCATGGCCTGCAGCTGGGAAATTGGTGAATTTAAGCTTGGCGAATGGTTAAAACTTGAGCTAAAACCTGCAAATCAGCGATAACTGAGGCTCCCAAAGCGTCATGGCTAAGGCAAGCTAAACCACGTGTTAGGTAGTCGTTGATAAGTTGTTCGTGCTTTTGGTAGGCCCCGCAGTCCTTCATTAGGTTCGCCACAGCTGCGATTTGCATCTCAGATGCGTTTGGGTTGCCCACGACGTCGCTTAGTAGGGCGCGTCCGTTAGCGTCTGCTAGCTGCCAGGTCAGCCCCACCAAAACGGTGCGTTTACCTTCACGAATGTCTCCGCCAACGGGCTTGCCGGTGACTTTAGAGGAACCAAACACACCCAGCTCATCGTCGCGTAGCTGGAAGGCGGCGCCCACGTTTTCGCCGTAAGTTTCTAGAGCTTTTACTGTCGGGCTGGCCGGGGCGGCACCTGCTAGTAGTGCGCCAATAATCAACGGGCAGGCCACCGAGTAGCGCGCCGACTTGTGTTTGATAACCGCTAGCGACTGGGTCACCATTTGCTCGCCGTCTGATCCGTTTAAGGGCAGGTTTTCGCTTCGCACATCTAGGTACTGGCCTAGTGCCACCTCTGCGCACATGTGGTTAAAAGCATTAACAGCACCGTAGTTTCCAGTTACCTCACTAGCCTGTGTGACCAAGTCGCCAGCCCAGGCTAGTAGGGCATCGCCCGCCAAAATCGCTGCAGCCTGACCAAAATCACTGTCACTGCCGCGCCAGCCGTTATCACCGTGTAGCTTGGAAAAGGCTATGTGCGTGGCTACTTGCCCGCGCCTGGTTAAGGCGTGATCAATGACGTCGTCGTGCACCAAGGCGCTAGCCTGATAAAACTCTAGCGCCGCTCCCAGGGCTGCTGCCTGGGGTGACATTAAAGCCAGTTTGTAAGCCCCAAACTCACTGGCGTATGCGTAGCCAATAGCGCCCAGGATGGCGCGCATACGTTTACCACCTTCCAGGGCACTAGACAGTATGGTAAAAACTTCATTTAGTGCTGGCGTGTTGCGCCACGAATCGGCATACCTGCCAAGACGCTCAGATACCTGAGTATCAAAATGGGGGCGGAGATTAGCTAGGTGTGCCGGCAGATCGCTCATGGCTACACGATAGGCGATCAGTCACATTTGTGGTACTGCGCTGGCTTTGTGAGTACGCTGAACGAGTAGTCAAACAGCCTTTGACTAGGGATAATACAAAACGAGGTGCAAAAAAAATGGCCGTCATCATGAGCTATCACGGGACCCTGGAATCACGGGCCGCTTTAGTTGAAGCAGTGAATTTGGCCAAACTTTTAGGCGAAAAACTTTTGTGCGTATATGCCCAAAAGCATCGCGGCGATGATCTGGCTGTAGACAGTCAGGTGATGGAAGTGCTTCATGATGCGCTCGGTCAAGAAGATCTGGACTACGCGGTGCAGCCCTGCCCGCGCGGTAAGGATGTAAGCGAGTTCGTGCTGGAAGCAGCCCGCGAAAACCACGCCTCCTACGTGGTGATTGGTTTGGCTCACAGCTCACGTTACGGCGGTATGAATATAGGTCCTAACGCCCAGCGCCTGCTGCTTGAAGCCCCCTGCCCGGTAGTCACCTACACCACTGAGCTCGACTAGCGTTGCCACATTGCGTAACCAAAATAGGAAACGGCGGGAATAAAAGCTAAACTAGCGGGGTTGTACCCCAAGATAGTGGCAAAATTGCCCCTGTTGTCGATGTTTTGGTGCGCGAAAGGATGTCCGTGGCTCCCAATAAAGCTAGTCGCAAGCCGGTTGATGCCGAACTGGAATTCGACCCGGAGGACGAGGAATACGACGAATCCCTTGAAGAAGCCTTGATAGACGAGGACTTCGAAGAAGATTCTGAACAGGACTCTGACGAGGACGCCGATGAGGAGAGCGACGAGTACGACGAGGAGAACGGCGAGCCTGCGCCGGCTCCTGCTCCTGAAAAGCGCGACTACTACCTGGATGTAAATCTGGAAAACAACGGTGACGGCTCTAAAAAGTCGCCGTTCAACACTCCTGCCGCTTTCAAAAACATCCGTCTAGCCCCCGGCTCCACCCTGTTTGTGCGCTCGCACACCGTGGTTAAGGATCTGGAACTCGTTGGCGACGGCACCTTGGAAGAGCCCATCACCCTGGCCCCCTACGGTCACGGCCCAGTACCGCGCTTCATCTACAAGGGCTCAGCCCCCATGGTGGCTCGCGACTTCCTAACCCAAAACGGCCTAGTATTCCGTGGCTGGGTAATTAAGGGCATCAAAATGCAGCCCTCCATTGCTGCTCTAACCGGTGACCTAGAGCGCGTGCGTCAGGAAGAAGCCGAAAAGGCTAACGCCAAGAAGAAGGGCAAGCGCTCTAAAAAGGAAGAGAAAAAGGGCTACACCGTTAACGACTCTGATGAGGGTGACGAGCCGGCACAGAAGGTAGTCACCGCTGGTGCTACCGCCGACCCGGTTAAGGACTACCTCAAGCAGATCGGTAAAGTCGCCCTACTTAACGCCGTCCAAGAGGTGGAGCTAGCCAAGCGTATTGAGGCTGGCCTTTACGCTGAGCACATCCTGGCTGACAAATCCGCTGAGCTGACCAGCAAATACCGCCGTGAGCTGTACTGGATTACCCAGGACGGTCAACGCGCCAAGAACCACCTGCTAGAAGCTAACCTGCGTCTAGTGGTTTCGCTAGCTAAGCGCTACACCGGCCGCGGTATGTTGTTCTTGGACCTGATCCAGGAAGGCAACCTGGGTCTAATCCGCGCTGTAGAAAAGTTTGACTACACCAAGGGCTACAAGTTCTCCACCTATGCCACCTGGTGGATCCGTCAGGCCATCACCCGCGCCATGGCTGACCAGGCTCGCACCATCCGTATCCCGGTGCACATGGTTGAGGTAATCAATAAGCTGGCCCGCGTCCAGCGCCAGATGCTGCAGGATCTAGGGCGTGAACCTACCCCGGCTGAACTGGCTGTAGAGCTTGACATGACCGAAGAAAAGGTCATTGAAGTGCAAAAGTATGGGCGTGAACCCATCTCACTGCACACTCCGCTAGGTGAAGACGGCGACAGCGAATTTGGTGACCTGATTGAGGACTCCGAGGCGGTTGTGCCCGCAGACGCCGTATCATTCACCCTGCTGCAAGAGCAGCTGCACGCAGTGCTTGATACCCTCTCTGAGCGTGAAGCCGGCGTGGTGTCTATGCGCTTTGGTCTAACCGATGGCCAGCCCAAGACCCTAGATGAGATCGGTAAGGTTTACGGGGTAACCCGTGAGCGTATCCGCCAGATCGAATCTAAGACCATGAGCAAGCTGCGCCACCCCTCGCGCAGCCAGGTGTTACGCGACTACCTAGACTAGAAGATGGCCCCCTAGCTGTTAGCTAGGGGGCCGCTTTACTTTGGTTGTTGATCAGTCAATGGTTGGGGCTCAGTCGAGCAATGGTTGGGGCTCAGTCGAGCAATGGTTGGGGCTCAGTCGAGCTGGTCGGTGAAGTCATCAATGCGCAAAGCTTGGGCGCGCAGCGCCTCCAAATTGGCCTTGCCGTGGTGGGCGCAAAACAGTAGCGGTCCGTTCATTAGCACCGCGCGCATGTAAGCGCGCGCCCCGCAAAGGTCGCAGCGGTCTGCCACATTGAGCGGCTCAACCGCCTGGCTACCTGACTGATTCAATACGCTGCTAACATTCATGACTTAATACCAACATAGGTTTTTAAGATTTTGTCCTTCTAAAGCCCTATTTTTGCTGTTGGCGCAGTGTGTTCACCCACAGATACACCCGCAATATGCATTAATTGGCGCAATCAGATAGGTTGTACACGTGTCCGAAGCCCCTGCCTACTCCGCTCGTCATCTGTCCGTTTTAGAAGGCCTAGAAGCGGTTCGCAAGCGTCCAGGCATGTATATCGGTTCTACCGATCAGCGTGGACTGATGCATTGCGTTTGGGAAATAGTAGATAATGCCGTTGACGAGGCACTTGAAGGTTACGCCAAAAATATTGACGTATTTGTGCATACAGATGGCTCAATTGAGGTGCGTGACGACGGGCGTGGGGTGCCGGTAGACACTGAGCCTTCCACTGGGCTTAGCGGAGTGGAGCTGGTTTACACCAAGTTGCATGCCGGCGGTAAATTTGGCGGCGGCCTCTATGGCGCTGCCGGCGGTTTGCACGGGGTGGGCGCCTCAGTGGTTAACGCCCTGTCTGCCCGCATGGATGTGCAGGTAGATCGCGGCGGCAAAACCTATGCCATGAGTTTTAGGCGCGGTGAGCCAGGAATCTTTGATGATTCAAGCGGCATGAGCCCCAACAGCCCCTTTACTGCCTTCGATGAGGCCAGTGAACTGCGGGTTGTGGGTAAGGTTAAGCGTGGGGTTAGCGGCACGCGGGTGCGTTACTGGGCTGACCGCCAGATTTTCCCCAGCCCCAATGACTACGACGGCGCCGCTTTAGCCTCGCGGCTGCGCCAAACTTCGTTTTTGGTGCCCGGGCTGAGCCTGCGGCTAATCGATGAGCGAGCCAGCGTCGTCGTCGACAATGAAACTGACGCCCAGAAACCCACCGGCCCCCAAACCTACCTGGCTTTGGGGGGCACCGCCGACTTTGTTGACTACCTGGCGAAAGACGGCTCAGTGACCGATACTTTCCGCCTCACCGGCCAGGGCACCTATAACGAGACTGTCCAGCAGCTTGACGAGCGTGGACACCTTCGCCCGCTAGAGGTGGAGCGCACCTGCCAGGTGGATGTGGCGCTACGTTGGGGGATAGGCTACGACACCTGTGAGCGTTCCTTTGTAAACATTATTGCTACGCCCCTGGGCGGCACCCACCTAACCGGCTTTGAGCAGGCCGTAGTTAAGGTGATGCGCAAACAGATCAGCGCCAATTCGCGCGCCTTAAAACTAAACTCGCGCGACGGCAAAATTGAAAAAGACGACGTTTTAGCTGGCCTGACCGCAGTGGTTACCGTGCGCGTGCCCGAGCCGCAGTTTGAGGGGCAAACTAAAGAAGTTCTAGGCACTGCCCCGGTGCGAGCCATTGTGGCCGCAGTGGTGGAAAAAGAGCTAACCGCTCTGCTTAACAGCCCCAAGCGTGACCTTAAAGCCCAGGCGCGGGCCCTGCAAGAAAAAATTGTGGGGGAGATGCGTGCGCGCGTAAGTGCCCGGATGCATAAGGAAATTACCCGCCGTAAAACTGCGCTGGAAACTTCCACCCTGCCCGCTAAACTAGCTGACTGCCGTAGCGACGACGTGGCCACATCCGAGCTGTTTATCGTGGAGGGTGACTCGGCGCTGGGTACCGCCAAAAATGCGCGTAACAGTGAAAATCAGGCTTTGCTGCCTATTCGTGGCAAGATCCTTAACGTGCAAAAGGCTTCCGCCGCCGACATGCTGCATAACGCTGAATGCGCCGCCATCATCCAGGTGGTAGGGGCTGGCAGTGGACGCACCTTCGATATTTCCTCAGCCCGTTACGGCAAGGTTATTTTGATGACTGATGCTGACGTCGACGGCGCCCACATCCGCACCCTGCTGCTTACGCTGTTCTTCCGCTATATGCGCCCCATGATTGAGGCGGGGCGAGTTTACGCTGCAGTGCCACCGCTGCACCGCATTGAGGTCAGCGCTAAGGGACGCAAGAAGAAGGAAGTTATCTACACCTACTCTGATGAAGAGTTGGTTAGCACTTTAGGCAAGCTAGAAAAGCAGGGGCGCACCTTTAAAGAACCCCAACGCTATAAGGGTTTGGGTGAAATGGACGCCCACCAGTTGGCTGAAACCACTATGGAACCCCAGCACCGGATGCTGCGCCGAATCACGCTAGCTGATGAGGCGGCGGTGGAACTGGCCGAATCCACCTTTGAGCTCCTTATGGGTTCAAGTGTGGCCCCTAGGCGCGAATTTATTATCGATAGCGCTGACGAGGTAGACCGCGAGCGCATTGACGCCTAAACCATAGGGCCAGCTCAAGCTGCCCACAGCTGGTGAAACCAGGCTGATCTCTACAAACTTTAAACCCTCCACAAAAACCCCTCCCGCCGGCCCTGGGCCGGCGGAACAAACGTTAAATTGGCGTGTTTAAAACTGCGCTAGGGTGCTTAAAGGCGCGCTAGAGGGTGCCAACTAAATCAGTCAAACTGGGGCTTTACGGCAGGTTTGAAGTGGCGCTAGAGCTGTATAGTTCCAGGAATAATTTCAGGGTCGTGGCTGGCGATTACGCGCAGGCAGCGCGGGTCTTTAGACACCTGGCGAATCCAGTCCAGGGAGCGGCGCGCCCAGCCGGCCTTGATAACCACGCCAGGGCGTAGATCCTCTTCCAGGGAGGGGCGCCCATAGCCGGCGTCGGAGGTAAGCAAAACGAACTCGCGCCCGTCGTGGACGCTGTTGCCAGAAGCATTAGGTACCCAGCGGGCCGGGTCGGAGCTGGAAATGTTAGAAGAGCGAATAATGGTGGCAGTTAGCCCATAGGAGTGACCTGGTAGGGCCACTGTAACCACGGAGCCATCCCCATAGACGTCAAATCCTGCATCCCAAGGACCAATTTTGGTGTTCCACGGATAGGTGTTGATAGCTACATGTTTCCACTGGTGGGGCAGGTAGCGTAGGTGGTCTCGTTTGGCGGCGCACCACTCAGCTTTAGAGACCATAATGCCGGGGGCGTCTTTAACTAGCCGCAAACCATCAGCGTGATCGCAGTGCAGGTGTGAGAGCATCACTAGGTCAAGATCTTTAGGGCTAATACCCATTTTCGCTAGCTGCTCGTCAATAGCCTGGCCTTGCGGTAAAACTGCCCTTTTAGCTAAGTATTGCTGACGTAGGTTAGCTATTTGGCCTAGTTTGGTGCGGTTATCTGGGTGCCAGCCGGTGTCAATGAGCAAGCGCCCATGGGGGCCCTCAAGCAGGTAGCACGATACCGGTACCTCAACTAACCGTGACTCATCGCGTAGCAGGTGGGTCCAAGCTAACGGGTGGTCGCTGGGACGACGGTAGAGCAAAGCTTCATCAACGATAACGCTGCCGGTGTGAAAAATAGTAAGGGCTGACATTTTGGAGTCCTAGGGAAAGGGGTCAAGCTTATGACCTATTGTAAACTTTCTAACCTATTGTCGACTAGTTTATTCACTCGTTTGTCCATGTAAGGGGTGGGTTTGTCTAACCAGATAACCCCGCTAGATGCCGGCCGTACCGCGATAAGTCGGCCATTATTAACAATTAAGGGCCTAAATAAACCGTTAGCGGTAGGACAAATAAGCTTTTCACCTGCTTCATCAGTAAGACAGGTGCGGTTACGGTAGCCTACATGCAGCTCATCAAAAGCGGGTAAATAAATTAACCTGCGGGCCTGGGATAGATTATCTGCTAACAGATCAGGTAAATCTGCGCGCATATATAACAGCTGATTATACTCTTTGACAGCTTTAGGTGGCGCAGCGGGAGTAAATGTATTTTCCTCGATTTTTACGCGGACAATTAGCTCGTTGTTACTAACTGCATCTTCTAGGGCTTGGCGGGCCTGAGTTACCGGTAAAGCGGTCCAACGAGCCAGATCAGCTACGCTTACAGGGCCGTGCCCGTAGGCGTAGCGCCTAGCTACTTCCATACGCGCCGCGCGCAGATCAGCTGGATCAAATTTAAAGCCACTAGCCGCACTGGTGGCGGCAGGTAGGCAGGTGGCGTCAATGAAACGATGCTCATTGGTGCCCATAGGAGCCTCCACTACTAGACCTTCTCGATCCAGCTGCCACATCATCAAATTGCACCAGCGGTTAACCCTTGCTTGCGGTGAGGCGGGAGCTTGGGGAGAAGTGGCATTTTGGGCTTTAACAGCTAGGCCCGCTTGCACCCACAGGGCAAACATGTCTTTGCGTCTAATGCCCTGCGTTGGGGCATGGGTTTTTACTAGCTGCCAGGCGGCCTCTAGCTCAGTTTCACTAATGCCCCCTAGGATCGACTGATTGCGCAAACTATAGTTGGAGCGCTGATTTAGGGTTAGCCGAAGCCAGTGGTAGTCAGCGGCGCTAGTGATATGTACGGTGCCGCGCATGGGGCGCGAGCGCACCAACTCTAACTGGTTAAAAGCTGTGGTTACATCGCTGAACTTTGCGCCCGGGGTGCGCTCCAATAGGGCGTGGGGTAGGGCTGAAACTTGCTGGCCTTGTACCGCCAGCAGATTGTTAACTGCCTGCACTACGCTAGTGGCGCTGGTAGCTGGCACTAAACCTTGGCTGACAATGCGTGCCAGGCTGACCATAACCGGTAGGGTAGGACACGCACTCATAACTGACTCCTAAATAGCTGACATTTTGAGGATAATCTGGCTAAATAGTTAAATCCACCAGCACTGAACTAGGATAAGGGCATCAAGGCATTACAGGGGGAAAATTGGGTAATACCAGCGCTACGGGGACCAGCTATCACTTGCCCGACAACGTAACTTACGACGACGCCGTCGACCCTGATTTTTCACATGCGGTTGGCTTTGGCCCGGCGCAAGATGAGCAGGTACCTACCTGGCTGGCCCTGGCTAAATACGCAGCCTGGTTTACGTTTTCGCAGGTAGTAACCCTAATTGTGTATATGGTGGTGCACTCTTATCTGTACACCCCGGTGGGCCAAATCCGTATCCCACTAGGATTGCTACAGTTCCTAGATTCCTTCACCGGGGTCGGCTCACTGGGCCCATTTATGCTGCTAGCCGTGTTTTTCTGTGCCGGGCCAAAGATTCGTCAGGTGCGCGCCTTTATTTCCTACCCCTTTGTGGTGACCATGGCGCTGCTAACCACCTGGGTGATGCTGTTTTTTGAAGACGCCACGCGCACTTTCTTCCACGGCGCGCTGATGCTCGATATCGCCTACTGGGAAGTTAGCCGCTACGCTCTGCCTTGCGCTGGGATGGGGGCGCTGCTTGGTTTAGGGCTACGCCACCTATTCCACTGGGGGCGTGACCGCTGGCTAAACCGCTAGCCAGAGCCCAAAGCTGACTGAACCGGACAGCTAACCGGCACCACTTTTGACGCCGTCGGGCCTTGACGCACGCGGGGCGCGAAAGATTACGAATATGTAGCGAGCAAGTGTGCCAACATAGGTACATGAGTGAACTTTTCTCAGCCACTATCGCAGCCATGGAGGCCGATCTCGACCCGGCTAACCCGCTAGCTAAGCCCTGGGACCTAGAACTAGGCCTACCTGACTTTAGCGTGCTAAAGCATGAAGACTTTGAACCAGCTATCCGCGCCGGTATGCGCCAGCAGCGCGCCCAGTGGGAAGCTATCGCCACCAACCCGCAGCCGCCCACCGTTGACAACACCGTGGTGGCCTGCGAACTTAGCGGCGCCCTACTTGAGCGCGCCCTAATCGCTCTAGGTGCACTAACTTCAGCCACCTACTGCCCGGATCTAGATGACCTAGAAGAGCGCCTAGCTCCCGAACTGAGCGAGCACTCAGACGCCTACTCGCTAGATGCACGCATGTATCGTCGCTACAAGCAGCTGGCCCAGTCAGGCCAGGAATTTGATGAGGAAACCAAGCGCGTAATCACCTTGGCGGTAGAAGAATTTGAGCGCGACGGCGTGGCCCTAGAAGGCCAAGACCTGGCTAAACTGCGTGAACTAAACGCCGCCATCACTAAGCTTTCGGCGCGTTTCCACACCCTGGTTACTGACGAAATCCACGCCAGTGGGGTAGCCAACTTTACCCTGACCCCGCAGCTGGCCACGCTAGAAAGCCACGACGAGCGCGTAGCCCTGCTTAACAAGGCTAAGAGCCGTAACTTCGGCGGTGAACGCGACACTCGCCAGATCGTTGAGCAGCTAGCTAAGCTACGCGCCCAACGCGCCCAGCTGTTGGGATTTGAACACCACGCCGCTAGTGTGGCCGCAGAATCTGCAGCTAAAACCACGCAGGCTGTAAACGCCATGCTTGCGCGCCTGGCTGGCCCGGCTATGGCTAACGCCCGCCGTGATGGACAGCGTCTAGCCCAGCGCATGGCTCAGGTTGAGCCCGGCGTCGAGTTCACCACCGCAGACTGGCTGCGCTATGAGGAAGCCGAACGTAAAGAACTGTTCGGTGTGGATGACGAGATTTTGGCTCCCTACCTGGAGCTAAATAACGTCATTGACGGCGTTTTCTTTGCCGCCAACCGCCTCTACGGCATCACTTTCCACGAGCGCGAAGACCTGGCCGCACACATGTATGATCCCGACCTGCGCGTATGGGAAGTGCGCGAAGCTGATGGCAGTGTGCTGGCGCTATTTGTGGGTGACTACTACGCCCGCGCCGGTAAGTCCGGTGGCGCCTGGATGAATACTTTTAATGAGCCTGGCGCCTTGACTGACACCAAGCCGATCATCATTAACTGCCTAAACATCACCAAGCCCGCTTCTGGACCCACCTTGCTCAGCTGGGACAACGTAATTACTTGCTTCCACGAGTTTGGCCACGCCCTACACGGCATGTTTGGGGCTACCTACTACCCGTCAGTTAACGGCACTAACGTAGCCCGCGACGTGGTGGAATTCCCCTCCCAGGTCAACGAAAACTGGGCGCTACACCCCCAGGTACTGGCCCGCTACGCCCGCCACCACGTAACCGGCGAGCCCATGCCCGCCAACCTGCTAGAGCAGCTGCGGGCCCAGGGTAGTTTCGGCCAGGGCTACATGACCAGCGAATACCTAGGCGCAGCCCTACTAGACCAGGCTTGGCACCAGCTTGCCCCCGAGCAAGTACCCACCGAGGCTGAGCAGGTGGAGGAGTTTGAACACCAGGCACTAGCCCAGGCTGGTATCGACGACGCCCTAGTGCTGCCGCGTTACCGCACCGCCTACTTCTCCCACGCCTTTGGTGGGGGTTATGACGCCGCCTACTACGCCTACATTTGGAGCGAAGTTATGGATGCCGACGCGGTGGCCTGGTTCCGCACTGCCGGCCTGGGTGCGATTGGCACTGAGGCTGATAACGACGGCGGACTTAATCGCCAGGCTGGTCAGCGTTTCCGCGATGAGTTCCTCAGCCGTGGCGACAGCCGCGAGGCGGCCCTTAGCTACCAGCGCTTTGCAGGACGTAAGCCCAGTTTGGACCACCTACTCAAGCGCCGTGGTTTGGACTAAATATGTGCCCAGGCACATACATGAGGCTATGGTTAGGACATGGAGACTGACCCTGGAGCCTCACTTGACCGTTTAATTGCTGCTCTTAGGCAGTATCAAGCTGCTAGCGCCGCCGGTGAAACTTCATCGGCGGCGCTAGCTGCAAAAAGGCAGTTGACGCAAGCTTTTGCTGACTGTGAGCAGGCCCTGGTGGATCCGGCAGAAATTAGCAAGGCGTTTGACACTGTGGAGCAGGTAGAGCAGAAGGCTAGAAAATCCTCTGGCGCTGAAAGCGATGCCCCAAAGCGAGTAAGCCACAAAAAGACTGCTGCAGATGGCCCTGACCCGGTTCCCTATTTCAACGATGGCACGAATACTTCTGCCTTTATCTGTATCGTGTATGTAGCTTGGATTGGGTTCTTCTACTTCTGTGGCCTGATGGTTTATAACGAGGTGTTTAAAAGGACCAACTCTTTTGAGGCCTTAGATACCGGACCCCAGTGGTGGTTACTGGCACTGATACGCGTAGCAGAATTTGGTCTGCTGGGAGGGTCCATGTTGCTGTTGACTTTTATCTGTGGGTTTATAGTGCGCGAGATAAGGCCCCACTTTGCCTATCCGCTGGTGGCACTGGTAGCCATGCTACTTGCCTGGTTAACGTTCGATTATGAGGGAAACCAACGTCTGCTTGAAGACATTAGCGATGAGTTAATAAGGCTTTCTATAGTTAAGCTGGCCCCTATTACAGAGAAATACTTTAGTGTGCTGTACCCGCCCCAGGTGGTCTCGCTTTCAATGCTAATGCAGCTTTCAGCGCTAGGGGCGCTAATTGGCCTATGGCTGCGGCGTAGATATGACTCTATTGATCATCCGATGAGTAAGCTCGTAGCAGCCTTAAGTAAGCTCGTAGCCGGCCTAAAGTCGCTCCTTTCGCTGCATGGCTGAGGCTAAGCGCACAACTAGGCTTCAGTAAAACCGTGGACTTAAGGCCTAGGTGCGCTAGGCTTTAACTAAGGCCGCCGCAAGCGACGCGGCATGGCCACCCAACCTATTACCCGGGAGAAGTATTATGGTTCGCGTCACTATTGTCGGTGGTGGCTATGGCGGTATCACTGCGGCTAAAGCCCTAGACGAGTGTGCCGAAGTAACTCTGATCGAACAAAAAGACACTTTCGTTAACCATGCGGCAGCGCTGCGCGCCACGGTTGACCCCGATTGGGCACAAAAAATCTTCTTGCCCTACGATCACCTGCTTAAAAATGGTCGCGTAGTTCACGCCACCGCCATGAGCGTGGATGGCACCACCGTGCGTACCTCCGATGGCCAGGTAATTGAAGCTGACCAGTTGATTTTGGCTACCGGCACGGCCTACCCCTTCCCGGCTAAGCACATGGATTCACCCTCAGCGGTGGCCAAGGCCCGTATTGCCCGCACCAATGACGCCCTAGCGGCTGCCAGGCGGGTGCTGATTCTGGGGGCCGGTGCAGTGGGGGTGGAGCTAGCTGGTGAAATTACCTCCGCCTTCCCTGACCTGCACGTAATTATGGTTGAGAGCGCCGACGATATTTTGTGCTCCAGCGACTACAAGAGTGAACTGCGTGAAGCTATCCGCGCCCAGCTACTTGATCGCGGCGTAGAAATCATTACCGGCGACAAGCTGGCTTACCTGCCTTCCACTGATGTGGCCACCTTGTCTCCCTTCACTGTGGAAACCAAGGCTGGGCGCACCATTGAAGCCGACATTTGGTTCCGCGCCTATGGGGCGCGAGTGGCCAGCTCCTTCCTAGGCCAGTCCTACGCCGACATCCGCCACTATGACGGCACTATCCGGGTGGATGAATACCTGCGCGTAATCGACCACCCCCACGTGTGGGCTATCGGTGACCTAACCGACGTGCGTGAATCTAAGCGCGCTGATGCCGCCCGCGCACACGCCGAAGTGGTAGCTACCAACATCAAATCCATTATTGCTGGCGGCGCACCTACCAAGCGCTATCGCCCGGCTAAAGAATGGGTGATTTTGCCTCTGGGTCCCGATGGCGGCGCCTCCCAGATTCTGCGCGACGGCGTACGCGTGGTGGTTGGCCCTGAAGAAACCAGCCGCATCAAGGGTGAAGACCTGTTTGTGGACTTTGTGCGCGAGCAGCTAGGTCTAAACGAGTAAAAGCAGCTTTTGTGCCTTGGTCCGGGGTTAATATCCCCTGGCCAAGGCACAAACTACAGCCGGCAAACTACAACTGATTATTACCTAATCGCTGCGCGGGGGAGAAAATCTCGCTAACCTTGGCATATGGCTACAGATCCGCGCGCAGCACTTAACCGACTCATTGCCGCTTTAGAGCAACACTTTGAAGCATCCTCCACCGGCGACGAATTCTCGCCGGCAGTAATCGCCGCTGAAGACCGTCTCGCTGACGCCTTCTTCACCTACGACGATGCCCTGTTCACCGCCTTTGGTATCGAGCTTCCCCTGGACATTGTCGACGCTGATGAAGACGATGACTTTGATGAAGAAGACTACGAAGACGACGAGGACGAAGACTACGACGTCGAAGACTTTGACGACGACGAAGACATCGATGAAGACGAGGACGACGAGGAAAACGAAAAGCTTTAACTAACCTCGTTTAACACATGTCGGATCTGAGGCTCTAGCTGCAGGTCTGCAGCCGCCAGTATGTCGCGTAGCTGGTGGGTGTTGCGCGCGCCAACTATCGAACAGTCAATCCCATCGCTGCCACGAGCCCAAGCCAAAGCCACTTCAAGTGGGCTACGCTCTAAGCCCGCAGCCGCCGTCGCCACCGCGTTAACCACGCGGGCGGCGTCGTCGTTTAAATACGGGGCCACAAACCCAGCCAAATGCGCCGAGGCACCACGTGAGTCGGGGGGAGTGGCGTTACGGTACTTGCCGGTAAGCACCCCGCGCCCCAAAGCAGACCAGCCCATAATCCCAAAACCCAGCTCCTGGGCGGCAGGAATCAACTCCTGCTCAGCGCTACGGTTAAGCAGGGAATACTCAGTTTGCACCCCGGCCATACCAATAGCGCTACCAAGTAGGTCAGCCATATGCACTGCAGCCCAGGCAGGATAGTTAGACACTCCCACATAGCGGGTGCGGCCACTACGCACAGCTATCTCTAAAGCTGAGGCTGTCTCCTCCATGGGCGTGTAGTAGTCGGGGATCTGCACCAGCCACAAATCCAGGTGGTCAGTGCCCAAGCGTGCCAAAGAATCATCGAGCGTGTCTAGCAGCGTGCCGCGCCCAGCGTCAGTAACCGCGCTACGCTTACCGGTACGCCACGAACGCACCCCGGCTTTAGATACCAGCACCACTTCACGGCGCGAAATGTGCTTAGCCAGCAATTGGCCCAGCAGCTTTTCACTGTCGCCACCCACATATGAGGCAGCCGTATCAACCAGTGTGCCGCCCTTATCTACGAATAATTCCAGCTGTTCACGGGCACTAGTGGCATCAGTGTCGTTGCCCCATGTCATTGTGCCCAGACCTAGCGAAGAGATCCGTAACCCACTGCGTCCTAACTGGCGATACTCCATAGGCAAAGGTTAGCAATTTAGTCATGGGCGCTGAGCATGTAACTCAACTTCTCTACTGGCATCTGGGGCTCTTTACCCCCAAATAATGGGCAAAACTCCTGGTGAGCACACCAGCCACATAAAACACTTTTACGCGGTGGGAAATACTGGCGCTGGGCGCAGGCAAAAATTTCGTTCCAAGTTTGCTCTAATTGCTCCTCAACCTCGATAAGTTCACTAGGGTGAGGGTCGTGGCTTAGCGTTTTTGTGTCTTTAAGGTAAAGCAATTGCAAACGCGCCGGCATAACCCCACGCATCCGCTTTAACACCAGCGCATAAAAACGCAGCTGAAATAGGGCTTCAGCGATAAAACGCGGGGCGGGGGCTTTACCGGTTTTATAGTCAACTACCCGCATAGCCCCATTTGGGGCCACATCTAACCGGTCCACAAAGCCGCGCAGTAGCAGCCCTGAATCGGTTTTAGCCTGCACGAACAGCTCACGCTGAGCCGGCTCTAGACGCTGAGGCAGTTCCATGCGGAAGTAGTTAGAAATAAGTGCGCGCCCCTGCTCTAACCAGGGCTCTACCTGGCTGGGGTCATCAAATAGATCCATAACCGCCGGGTTAGCCTGGCGATGGGCTTGCCAGTGGGGTTCAAGCATGGCCTGGGCGGCGGCTTCGGTGCGCTGGGCGGCAGGTAGATCAAATAGGTCTTCGAGCACCGCATGTACCACCGTGCCCTTGTGGGTGGCCAAGGAGCCGGGCTCTTCAAGGCGATCTACGCAGCGAAACCTAAACAGCAGCGGGCATTGCTTAAAATCTTTTACCCGCGAGGGAGACAGCGCGTTGCGTTTGCCGCCCGCAGGGCTGGGGCTCAAGCTGGGCTGGGTGCCTGAGCTGGGGCTGGCGTCCTGGGCTGGCGATCCGGCGGGGCCTGCTGAGCTAGCCGAGCCTGTGGCGTCGTCGGCTGCAGCGGTGCCCGAGCTTGCGGCGCCGTCGGCCATAGTGGTTTTGGGTGAAGTATCTAAGTGCCCATCCATACCTACAAAATTAACAAACCCTGGGTTCCTTTAGTTTTAAGATTGGCGCGCTATTTCCCTGTTAGCTAGCAAGCTAGTGACCTATGTCCCAGCAATACTGGTGGCAATTAGGTAGCCCTTACACTGGTGGGGATGAGTGAGGAAATCGAAAACACCCCCCAGCCCCCCGAGGCTGAGCCGGCCCTAGATCAGGTAGCAGCCACCGTTATTCGAGCCAAGCGTGAGGTAGCCAAAGTCGCCACCCAGCAGCGCCTGGGCCAAGACGGGCGGCGTGGGCCGTTGCGCTATGGTGAGCGCGTCCAGATCACCGACACTAAAAAGCGCATGAGCACCTTTGTGCTTGAAGAAGGCGGCTATTTCCAGTCGGTACGCGGCAATTTGCACCACAGTGAAATTGTGGGGTTAAACGAGGGTAGCGTCATTGAAACCGCTAGTGGCCATGAACTGATGATTATGCGCCCGCTGTTAGCCGACTATGTGCTATCTATGCCGCGCGGGGCTCAAGTGGTTTACCCCAAAGACTCAGGAAATATTGTGGCCATGGCCGATATTTTCCCCGGCGCCCGTGTGCTAGAGGCCGGGGTGGGCTCAGGGGCGCTAACCATGAGCCTGCTAAGCGCCATTGGGGAGGAAGGCAAACTTATCTCCATTGAGCGCCGTGAAGACTTTGCCCGCATTGCGGCCGCCAATGTTGACGCCTGGTTTGGCCGTCACCACCGTGCCTGGCAGCTACATAGCGGTGACTTTGCTCAGGTGGTAGCTGATTTGGTGGAGGACGCTTCGATTGACCGAGTGGTGCTAGACATGCTGGCTCCCTGGGAGAACGTGGAGCAAAGCGCCCGGGCATTGGCTCCCGGCGGCGTATTTTGCGCCTATGTGGCTACCGTCACTCAGATGTCGCGTACGGTTGAGGCGCTGCGAGGCACTCAGAGCTTTAGCGAGCCGCTGGCTTGGGAAACCATGTCGCGTGGCTGGCATGTAGATGGCTTGGCGGTGCGCCCCGATCACCGTATGGTGGGGCACACCGGCTTCTTGGTTTTAGCCCGTCGTTTAGCGGCCGGCTCTAAGCCGCTTAGCCGCCGGCAAACCGGTAGGGGTGGGGCTTATGACGAGTCTGGTTACTGGGTAGCCGACGACGTCGATGAGCGCACCAGCACAGACCGTAAAGTGCGCAAGGTGCTGCGTGACTGCCTGGTTAAGCAGCCCGACGACGCCACTGAAGTAAACGTGCAAGCTACCAGCGCCCGTGGGGCACTAACTGATCAGGTAGCACAAACTTTGGGGCTAGACGCTGTCCAGCGCCCCGCTTTTAAGGAGTAGCTTTCACAGGCATGGGTAGAGCAAAAGTTGACCCGCTAGTGCTAGTTGGCCAGGTACGCCAGTTGCAGGCTGAAGCTGCCAGTTTGGCGGCTAAAAACGAGCGATTGGCGGCGGGTTTAAAACGCGCCAAACAGCGTTTAGAGCAGGTTGATAGTCAGCTAGAAAAGCTACGCCAGCCGCCCCTTAGCTATGCGGTGTGTACGGGGCTGTTTTATGAAAACAAACAGCTAGTGGCGCTAGAGGCCATGGTGGGGGCGCGGCGTATGCGCTTAGCGGTGCACCCTAGCGTTACAGAGCAGAAGATTGACGCTGGCGCCCAGCTGCTAATTAACTCTTCCCAAGTGGTGGTGGGGGTAAGTGAACCCATGAATATGGGTGAGGCGGTGTATGTCAGCGAGCGCCTCGATAGTGAGCGGGTGCTGGTAACTACTTCCTCAGGCTCTAGTAAGGTGCTGCAACTGGCGCCCGGTTTGCAACGCGAAAATCTGGAGCAGCCGCTGCGTAGCGGGGATATGCTTTGCGCTCATCTGGAGGCAGACTTGGCGCTGGGCCTAATTGAACGCACCGGTGTGCAGGATTTGATTGTGCCCGACAGTCCCAATATTTCTTTTGAGGAAATTGGTGGTTTAGCTGATGCGGTTGGCGCCGTGCGTGATGCTATTGAGCTGCCTTTTACTCACCCGCAGCTGTATCGTTCCTATAACCTTTCGGCCCCTAAAGGCGTGCTGCTGTACGGGCCGCCTGGGTGCGGTAAAACCCTTATCGCTAAGGCTGTGGCTACCTCCCTGGCGCATGCTAGGGGGCAAGGCGAGGCCGCATTTTTCAACATTAAGGGCCCTGAGCTGCTTGATAAATACGTGGGTGAAAGCGAACGCCAAATCCGCACCATTTTTGAGCAGGCTAGGCGTCTAGCTGATGAGCAGCGCCCGGTGGTGATTTTCTTTGATGAAATGGAGGCGCTGCTGCGCCGGCGCGGCTCGGGTATTTCTTCAGATATGGAAAGCACGATTGTGCCCCAGATGCTGGCGGAAATAGATGGGGTTGAGGCCCTTAACAATGTGGTGATTATTGGCGCCACTAACCGTGAAGACATGCTTGATCCGGCAGTGCTGCGGCCGGGGCGACTAGATGTAAAAATCTATATTGGTCGCCCCGATAAGCTTGCTGCCGGCGAGATTTTAGCTAAGCACCTAACTGGGCAGTTACCAATTGCCTCTAGTGAGTTGGCGCGCGCCGGCAGCAGACAAGATGCTTTACAGATCATGATTGGCGCCACCGTGGAGGCACTGTATGCCTCTAGCCATGCCAACGAGATTTTGGAAATCACCTACGTTAATGGTGCCTGCCGCAAGGTGTACGCCAGTGAGCTGATCTCAGGTGCCTACCTGGCGGCGGTGGTGGCCCGGGCAAAAACCTTAGCGATTAAACGTGAACTAGCTGGGGCTGAGGGTGGTATTAGCACCTCTTTGCTGCTGGAGGCAGTGGCGCAGGCGGGGCGTGAACAAGAAGAGCTTAACGCCAGCACTGACTCTGAGGGTTGGCTACGCCAGCTGGGGGAGAGGCCTGTGATGGTGCGTAGTGTGAAGCGGGCTAAGCACTGATGCACACGCCAGATCCAGCTCGGCGCATGGTGGGTTTAGAAACCGAATTTGGTATCTCGGCCCCCGGCTGCGCCATGAACCCTATGCAGCTGTCGGCGCGAAGTGTGGCCGCCTATGCGCCATTTTCGCGGGCGGGGCGTTGGAGCCAGGCGGTGCGCTGGGATTATGAGGATGAAGATCCCCTAGCTGACCTGCGTGGTGGGCGCCTGGCGCGCGATTTAGCTGACGCTTCTTTACTAACTGATTTACCTGGCAGCCTAGCTCCTAGCGCCCCTGCGAGCACCAGCGATGGCAGCCAGCCAGGGGGTAGCGCTGATTGTCGCGAGCCCTCTGCGCCCAGCGCACTTGCTGCGGGCGCCTCTTTAAACCAGGGGACTGGTGGCGCGGGGCAAAGCCTGGCTGGTGGACTGTGTGACTGGGGCGTGCCCGGGGTGGGGGCTGGGGAAGTGGTGCGTGACCTGGCCGCTGAGCAGGCCCTGCCGCCGGGGGCTAGTTTGCGTACCGGTAAGCAGTTGCAACGCCAGGCATTAACTAACCTGGTGTTAGCTAATGGGGGGCGTTTTTATGTGGATCACGCCCACCCTGAATACTCCAGCCCTGAATGCACCACCCCATTTGCGGCCATGGTGTGGGATCGGGCCGGAGAGCTGATAGCTGCCCAGGCGCTAGCCCAGCTTAAAGCTGAGGGATTGCAGGTGCATGCCTACAAAAATAATGTCGATGGTAAGGGTGCCACTTGGGGTGCGCACGAAAACTATTTAGTTAGCCGCGCCCTGCCACTGGACCTGCTTAATTCACTCCTGGCCACGGTGCTAGTTACCCGCCAAATAGTGGTTGGCGCCGGCCGGGTGGGTTTAGGTGAGCGCAGCGAGCAAAGCGGCTTCCAGATTTCGCAGCGCGCCGACTACATCCACACCAGTGTGGGTTTGCAAACCACCTATGCCCGCCCCTTGTTAAATATGCGCGACGAGCCCCACGCCGATGGGCGCGCTTGGCGGCGTATCCATGTAATCAGCGGTGACGCTAACCGTTTTGATGTACCGATTTTGTTGAAAGTGGGTATCACTAATCTGGCGTTGTGGCTGCTAGAAACCCAGCCGCAGGTTTTGCAGCCGCTACTGCTGGTGGGTGACGTGGTAGCCCAGTGTCACAAGGTTTCACGTGACTTGACTTTGAAAACCAAGCTGAGCGCGGCTGGGGGAGAATTTAGTGCCCTGCAGATTCAACAAAAGCTACTAGACGCCGTCAAGGTTGCCTGCGTGGAGCGCTTTGGGGGCCTTGAAGCCAGCCAGATTGGCAGCGCCGCACAGGTGATTGAACTGTGGCAAAAAGTGTTGGATGGTTTAGCTAGCGATATTTCCACTGTGGCTGACTGTGTGGAGTGGGTGGCTAAATATCAGCTGTGTCAGGGCCTGCGTTGGCGTGGGCGTATCGGCTGGGATCATCCGCGCCTGGCGGCCCTTGATATTCAATGGGGTGAGGTGGACGGGGCCATTATTAAGCGACTAGATGCCGGTGGGCGCATTATGCGTCTAGCTTCCCCTTCTGAGGTGGCCAACGCCGTCTGTAATGCCCCGCCAGATACGCGCGCTTATTTGCGTGGCTGGGCGGTAGCCAATTTGGAGCATACGGTGGGGGCTTCGTGGACCTCGATTCTTTACCAGCCGCCGGGCTGGCCGCATATAGTGCGGCTGAGTTTGAAATCTTTGCGGCCTGAGCCAAACATCACCCAATACTTACATGAGCAGCTAAAACATCAAGGAAGTTTAAGTGGACAGCCAAAATCAAATTAATGCCAGCCGCGCTAGTTGGCAGGGCTCAAGCAGCCAGTGGCAAGAGCCGGTAGAGCAGATTGAAATTCAAGATCTTGACGACATCCTTGATGACATTGACGCGGTGCTGGAGGAAAACGCCCAAGAGTTCGTAGACAGCTTCATCCAAAAGGGTGGACAGTGACTAGTCGCGCCCCTAGCCGGCGCGTATTTGGTTTAGAAACCGAGTATGCGCTAACCGCTCAGGGGGGCCAGATGGATGCGGAGCAGCGGGCTAGGGTCCTGTTTGAGCCCATAAACCGGCGCTATAACAGCACGAATGTGTTTTTGCCCAGTGGTGGGAGGCTGTATTTAGATGTGGGTTCCCACCCTGAATACGCCACGGCTGAATGTGACCGTCTAGAGGATCTGCTTATCCAAGAGCGCTACGGTGACCAGCTGGTGCAGTCTTTGGCTGGGCAAGCTAATGAGCGCCTGGAGGGCCAAAAACTACACATCATTAAAAATAACCGCGACCAGGCCGGTCATGGTTATGGTTGCCACGAAAACTATCTGCTGGCGCGCAGCGATAACTATTGGGGTCAGGCCCGTAGCCTGCTGCCCTTCCTGGTTACCCGCCAACTGATCAGTGGGGCCGGCTGGCTGGCTGATGATGGCAGCTATCGCCTGTCTCAGCGCGCCGACCAAATGTGGAATGAGGTGGCTAACTCTACTACCCGCTCGCGCCCCATGATTAACACCCGCGATGAACCTCACGCCCAGGGTGATAAATGGCGGCGCCTACACATCATTGTGGCTGATTCCAACCTGAGCCAAGCCATGACTTTGTTCAAGGTAGGCAGCGTGGATTTGCTGTTGGACGCTATTGAGCATGGCCAAGATTTTTCTGATTTAACCCTGGCTAACGCCCCTAAAGCTATCCGGGAGGTTTCTAAAGATCTACGTGGCGCCACTAAGGTGGATTTAGCTGATGGACGGCGTCTAGGCGCAGCCCAAATTCAAGGCGAATTCTTAGAACGCTTAAGCCAATATGCGCAAACTGAGCTGGATTTAGACCCTTGGCAAGCCCAGGTGTTAAACATTTGGCGTACCTGCCTACAAGCCATTAGCGCCGGTGATTGGGAAAAGGTCAGTCACCTGGTGGATTGGGCGGCGAAAAAGAAACTACTGCAGGCCTACGCCAACCGCCACCAGCTAGCGCCAAATGATGTGCGGCTAAAACGTTTAGCTTTGGCCTACCATGATTTAGACCCAGCAAGTGGGCTGCGCACTAAATTAGAGCGCAGCGGGGCCCTAGCCACTTTCATTGACGCCAATAAAGCTAATTGCCCCACAGCTCCCGCCACTACCCGCGCTCACCTGCGAGGTTCACTTATTGAAGCTGCGCAGGGGGCAGGGCGCCTAGTTAGAGCCGATTGGGTTAACATCAAACTTGAAGACGGCTCAGCCCACCAATTTGAGCTGCTTGATCCACTAGCAAATAGTGACTGGCGAGTGGATAAACTACTCAGCGAGTTGCAAAGCTCGCAGATAGACCCTTTTTGGCAAGGCACAGGAGTGTAAGTGGAACAGCAACCTCGTAGCGCCCGCAGCGCAAACGACCCCACTACCCAAGCCCAGCGTGTAGTTACTGCCACGCTAGGACGCAAACGCCCTAAAGGAATCTGGTTCCTACTAGGGGCACTAGTACTAGTTGCCCTTATGGTGATAGTTCCGGTGCTGGTATCGGGTGGCCATGACCCCCAAATGTCTTCAGCTAAAGCTACCGACGCGCAGCTAAGCGCTGACGCGCCACTAGCTGACGCCATGACTATCTCAGGCAACGTGGGCGCCATCCCGGTACTGAATCTAAAACACCCCCTAAGCCCGGTAGATAAAGTCATTAAAGACGAGCTAGTTAAAGGCACCGGCCGCGCCCTAGTTAAAGGCCAAGGCATGCTATTGAACCTGGCTACATTCTCGGGCCAAGACGGTAAAAACACCACCGTTGGCGGACGTGGAGTACGCCTATACTCTGGGCTACTAGACGAAAAAGTCGGCCAAACCCTGCTAAACAACCTTGAGGGTGTAAAAGAAGGCTCACGCCTAGTACTACGCGCCCCCGTAACCAACAACGGGGTAACCACCGAAGAAATCACCGTAGTAGACGTGCTGCCCACCGTGGCCACTGGCACCCCAGCCAGCGCTGACGCCAGCGCCCCCAAAGTAACCGTAGGCACCGACCAAGTAACCGTAGCTCTAAGCGGGGTAGCTGAACCCACCCAGTCACAGATCTACTCACTACTGGTAGGTAAAGGCGAACAGGTACGCGCCGACTCCACCGTCATCGCCCGCTACAGCCTAATCAACTGGAAAGACTCCAAAGTCATCTCCAGCTCCTGGAACCCCGCCGACGCCCCCGGCGTAATCGACATGAGTAACACCCTCAAAGGCGTCGCCGAACACCTAGTGGACGTGCCCGTAGGCTCACGCGTGCTACTGACCCTACCCAGTGAACAAGCCCGTGGAGACGGGGCCGTGGCCATGGTTATCGATGTACTAGCCATCGACCACTCTGGTAGCGCCAGCGCCACCGCCACGGCCACAGCCAACTCCGACAACAACGTTCAGGTAACCGTCAGCCCCAGCGCCCTACCCTCTGCCAGCCCCAGCAAAACCGCCAACAAACGCAAATAACCGGCCGCGCCGCTAAATAGCGCCAAGCCCCAAACCAAACGGGCAAACAGGCAGGCTCGGTGGCAGGTAAACAAACGGGGTCGGCGGCAGGCAAACAGGCAGGGCCGGCGGCAAGGCAAATCACTGGTTGACAATCACCTGATCAACAAAACCATCCAAGCCAGCCCAGGAACGCTTACAAAAGCGCTCCTGGGCTTCCCAATTAGCCACATCCCACTGGTAATCATCACGCCTAGCAATCCGCTCATGGCGCACCCCATCTGGCGCCTGAACCCAAACCTTACGCATACGCACCCCCAGGTCCCTAAGCAAATACGCCAAATACAACGCCCCACTACCCTCAAATACATACACCGGCTCAAAACCCAAAACCAAAGGCTCACCCGGCGCCATCGCCGCCCAATCCCACTGTGGCAAAACCGCCTGGCCACCCCCAGCTAAACCCCGCAAAGCCACCGCCACCTGCTCCATAGAGGCAGCCAAAGCATCCCAACCCTGCACGCAATCATCCAAAGCCACCAAGCGCCCCCCAAACTCACGCGCCAAAGCAGCCCCAACAGTGCTCTTACCACTACCAGTAAAACCATCAACAAAAACCCACAAACAACTCACCCCCACAGCCTAACGCGACCAGCCGATTTGCTTTCAAACCCCTGTGAGCTTGATTATAGGGACGTGGGTGTGGTGGAAATAGTACAAAAGCGCAGGCTCATGGACGCTGTTGCCGCAGTGCGCCTAGCTCAAAAACGCCGCGAACGCGAAGTAAGCCTGGACCAACTCAAAGAACTCGCCGCCCACGCCCAACCCGCACGCAACATCGCACACACCCTCGCCAGCCAAGAACGCCCTGTACAAATCATCGCCGAAGTAAAAACCGCCTCAGCCACCTTCGTATCCCTAGGCCAAGTCCCCGCCGCCGCCACCCTCGCACGCACCTACGTAGCCGCAGGCGCCAGCGTAATCTCAGTAGTAACCCAAGTAGGCGGCTACCGAGGCTCCATAAAACAACTCGACGCCGTCGCCAAAGCCGTAGACGCCCCCATAATCGTCAACGACCTACCCGTAACCACCTACCAAATCCACGAAGCCCGCGCCCACGGCGCCGACGGCATCACCTTCACCATGCAGGCTCAAAGCGAAATCGCCCTCGAAAGCCTCATCGAACGCACCCACCAACTAGGCATGACCTCCATGGTCCAAGTCCGCTCACGGCGCGAAGCCCTCCAAGCCATGGCCCTAGGCGCCCAAATGATCAGCGTCGACGCCCGCGACTACGTCACCGGACAAATCGACCCCACCCTCTTCGCCCAGATCGCAGACGTACTAGGAAACCGCGTAATACGCGTAGCCGCCGGCGGCGTACGCGGCCCCCACGACGTCATGCAATACGCAAAAGACGGCGCCAACGTAGTCGTAGTAGGCCAAGCCGCCATACTCTCCACCGACATACAACAATTCGTCTCCAACCTAGTGTCAGCCGGATCCCACCCCGCCCTACACAAACTCACCCGCGAAAAAAACCTATGAACACCCCCCAACTGCTCACCCTCCCCACCGCCATAGACTCACCCAGCAACGCCATCTGGCACCTAGGCCCCATCCCCATCCGAGCCTACGCCCTATGCATCCTGGCCGGCATCTTCATCTGCGTATGGTGGGGCGATAAACGCTACCGCGCTCGCGGTGGGCAAAAGGATGTGGTGCTTGATACGGCGCTGGTGGCGGTGCCTTGCGGCATTGTGGGGGCGCGCTTGTATCACGTGATTACCTCTCCAGATGCCTATTTTGGGCCCCAGGGAGATTTGGCTCTGATTCCGCAAGTTTGGCATGGCGGCCTGGGGATTTGGGGCGGGATTGGTGCCGGCGCCCTGGCGGCGTGGCTTTACCTGCGTAGGCGCAAACTTGAGGTGGGTACTTTTGCTGAGGCACTGGCCCCCACACTGCTGGTGGCCCAAGCAGTTGGGCGCCTGGGTAACTGGTTTAACCAGGAGCTTTTTGGTGCCCCAACCACTTTGCCTTGGGGACTGCGTATTGACGTAGAGCATCTGCCTGCAGGCTACGCTCCAGGCACCTTATTTCACCCTACTTTCTTGTATGAGGCCTTGTGGAATCTGGCTGGGGCGGCGGCGTTGGTGTGGCTGGGGCGGCGCTTTAACTGGCGTGGGGGAGTGAGCATGTGGGCCTATATGGTGATCTATACGGCTGGGCGTATTTGGGTTGAATATCTGCGAATTGATGATGCACAGCATATTTTAGGTATTCGTCTTAATGTGTGGACATCGGCCGTGGTGTGTCTAATTGGTTTAACTGGCATGTTTTTAACGCTGCGTAACCAAAAAGCATCTACGCAGGTGGGGACGGGTTTGGAAGAAGAGTGAAGGTTTTGATTGAAAATGAAAATAACTTTTAAATTAGCTTAACAGCTGTTTAGGCTACAGTTACCGGGGAATGTGGTCTAATCTTGTTTACATGCGTAGAGCCAAAATTGTTTGCACCCTCGGTCCCGCAACCGAGTCCCCCGAGCAGGTACAGGCCCTAGTTGACGCAGGCATGAACGTGGCACGTATTAACCGTAGCCACGGTAGTGCTAAAGACCAGGAAGTTGTTATCGATCGCGTGCGCGCTGCTGCTGCAGCCTCCGGCCGTCCGGTAGCCATCCTGGTTGACCTACAGGGTCCCAAGATTCGCCTAGGGCGTTTCGTGGATGACCAGAAGGTCATGCTCAACAAGGGCGACGAGTTCACTATCACCATTGATGACGTGCTTGGTACCGTCAAGCGCGCCTCAACTACTTATAAGGGTCTGCCCGGAGATTGCGCTCCTGGAGACATGCTGCTTATCGACGACGGCAACGTGGCCATTCGTGTTGTGGCCGTCACCGACACTGATGTAATCACCAAGGTGGAGGTGCCCGGCTACGTTTCTAACCACAAGGGCATTAACCTGCCTGGTGTTGCCGTTTCTGTGCCCGCCCTGAGTGAGAAGGACCGTGAGGACCTGCGCTGGGGTCTGAACATTGGCGCAGACATTATTGCTTTGTCCTTCGTGCGTAACGCTAAGGACATTGAAGATGTACACCAGATCATGGACGAGGAAGGTATCCGCCGTCCGGTGATCGCCAAGATTGAAAAGCCCCAGGCTGTAGACAACCTAGAGCAGATCGTAGATGCCTTCGACGGCATTATGGTGGCTCGTGGTGACCTGGGTGTTGAGTACCCGTTAGAGGCCGTACCGCTAGTGCAAAAGCACGCCATTGAGCTGGCCCGCCGCTACGCTAAGCCGGTTATCGTGGCCACCCAGGTGCTCGACTCCATGATTTCTAACCCGCGCCCCACCCGTGCAGAGGCTTCTGACTGCGCTAACGCCATTCTCGACGGCGCCGACGCGGTTATGCTCTCGGGTGAGACTTCCGTGGGCGCTTACCCCATTGAGGCCGTTCGCACCATGGCCTCGATTATTGAAAACGTTGAGGAAAACGGTGGTGACCGCATCGCTGCGCTAGGCAGTGAACCCCACACCGTTGGTGGCGCTATCACCCGCGCTGCTGCCGGTATTGGTGAGCGCATTGGCGCCACCCACCTGGTGACCTTCACTCAGTCTGGTGACACCGCACGCCGTCTATCGCGTCTGCGTAACCACATTCCGCTGCTGGCCTTCTCTCCGTTGCAGACCACCTGCAACCAGCTGTCGGTCTCTTGGGGTGTGCACGCCTACAAGGTTGACGAGGTACGCCACACCGATGAGATGGTCAAGCAGGTAGACCAGTTCCTGCGCGAGAAGAAGCTAGCTCCTGAGGGTGCTCAGGTAGTTATCGTGGCCGGTATGCCTCCGGGCACCCCCGGTGCTACCAACTCCATCCGTGTCCACACGGTTGGCGAGCAGGTAGACTTCGACTGATTTTGTTAGCTAAATCAAACTGAAAGGCCCCGGCGTTAGCCGGGGCCTTTTGGCTTTTCTGGAAGTCAACAACTTAATGTGACTCTAATCACTGTTATTTGTGTGGTCGTTAAAATCTAATAACCCTAGGTGTTTAGGTTGGTGAGTTATTGTTTCGCAAATCTGCTTTGACCTGCCCAAACAATTTAAAAAACTAAGTGCCCCCCGTGGGATTCGAACCCACACTGGATCGATTTTGAGTCGATTGCCTCTACCGTTGGGCTAGAGGGGCCGTGTGCCATCTAGTGTAACCCAGATTTTCAAGCACCTGTTCCACTATACTACCAAACATGAGTGCAGAGCCATTGATGTCATCACGCAAGGTCCTCGTCGCTGAAGACGAAGCCCTGATCAGACTTGATATTGTCGAAATCCTCACCGAAGCAGGCTATGACGTTGTTGGAGAAGCCTCCAACGGTGAAGAAGCAATTCGACTTGTAGAGGAACTCAAGCCAGACCTGTGCATCCTCGATGTGAAGATGCCGGTTATGGACGGGATCACCGCCGCAGAAACCATCATCAAAGAGCACTCCTGTGCAGTGGTTATGCTCACCGCTTTCTCTCAACTAGAACTCGCACGCCGTGCAGCAGACGCGGGAGCCATGGCCTACCTAACCAAGCCCTTCACCCCGGCAGACCTACTGCCAGCCATTGAAGTGGCCTACAGCCGTTTCGAAGAGATTGTTTCTCTAGAAAACGAGCTAGAGGATATGCAGGAGCGTTTCGAAACCCGCAAGCGCGTTGACCGCGCCAAGGGCCTGCTCCAAGAGCAGATGAACCTAAGCGAGCCTGAAGCTTTCCGCTGGCTACAAAAGACCTCCATGAACCGTCGCCTTACCATGCGTGAGGTAGCCGATGCTGTAATCGAGCAGGTTGGCGGCGCCAAAAAGAAGTAGACCCTTAACGCCTCTGCCACAAGGCAGTGGCTTTAACGCTACACACTCATAAACGTGGGCAGGCCCTGGGCCTGCCCACAATGGTTTTAGCGCCACTAAAACAGCCCGCGCTTAAAAACGTCTAAGAAAACAGCACCCGCAACGTGCCGTGCGCAGTGAGGCGTCCGGCGTCGTCGTGAACATGAACCTGATAGGCCCCGGTGCGCCGCCCCAAATGCAAAGGCGTGGCCGTGGCGCGCACCCGCCCGCTCCTAACCGCACGCAAATGCGAAACGTTCAGCTCAGTGCCAACCGCCACCTTTCCCTGGGGGGCAGCCTCGCGGGCAGCTACCGAGGCGGCAGTTTCAATCAGCGCCGCACTAGCCCCGCCATGCAAAATCCCCACCACCTGCAAAGCCCCCTCAACCGGCATAGACACGATTGTGCACTGGGCGTCACGGCGCTCAACTTGCATCGCTAAAGTTTCCATTAATGTGCCCGACTCGCTAGCAATCAGGCCCTGCGTGGGATCGCTCATGCCTTAAAGACTGACACGACAAAGCCAAAAACCGCTAGCCTTAAACAGTGGATAACAAACGCCTGCTGCTAATTGACGGCCATTCAATGGCATTTCGAGCCTTCTACGCCCTACCGGCGGAAAATTTCGTCAATGGCGCGGGCCAACACACCAACGCCGTCCACGGCTTTTTAAGCATGTTCCTGGGGCTACTGGAAGCTGAGCAGCCCAGCCACGTGGCCGTGGCCTTCGACCTACCCGGCGGCACCTTCCGCACCCGCGAATATCCCGAATACAAGGGCACCCGCGACAAAACCCCTGAAGCTTTCATCGGCCAAGTAGAGCTGATCCGCCAACTGCTGGGCACACTAAACGTAACTTGCCTAAGCAAACCCGACTTTGAAGCCGACGATATTTTGGCTACGCTCACCCGCCAAGGCCTAGAACAAGGCTACGAAGTCCTTATCTCCTCAGGCGACCGCGACTCCTTCCAGATGGTCACAGACCACTCCACCGTGCTCTACCCGGTGCGTGGGGTGAGCGTGTCGCGGCGCATGACCCCCCAGGAAGTATTCGCCCGCTACGGCGTCACCCCCGCCCAATACCCTCAGCTGGCGGCGCTAGTGGGGGAAGATAGCGACAACCTGCCCGGCGTGCCCGGGGTAGGCCCCAAAACCGCAGCTAAATGGCTAAACCGCTATGAAAGCCTAGAGGGCATATACGCCCATGCCGATGAAATCAAGGGTAAAGTGGGCCAGTCACTGCGAGATCACCTTGATGACGTTAAACGCAACCGCAAACTAAACCGCCTGCTAACCGACCTAGAGCTAGATGTGCAGCTAGGCGACCTGAAACTAGCTGGTGGCAAGCGCCACGAATTTATTTCCTTCATGGACCAAATGCAGTTTGTGTCCCTGCGCGACAAGGCCCTAGCTCAGCTAAACTTTGACACCCAAATGCCGCCGATAGAACAGCTAGCCAAAGTGGAAGCCAAGCAGCTGCACCTAGATGGCCTGGCGGGCGGGCTAGAAAAGTGGCTACAGGCTGCTAACCACCCCTTGGCCCTGGCAGTTACCGGCTGCTTCACCCCGTCTATGGGCGACGCCGATACCCTGATTCTCAGCGACGGCGCCCAAAGCCTAAACATTGATCTGACCAGTATTTGCCCCGCCGACGAGCAGGCCCTAGCCCAGTACCTGGCCGGCAGCCAGGAAAAATACGTAACCGACTATAAATCCACCTGGCACGCCCTGCATGGGCGGGGCCTGGAGCTAAACTCAGTCAGTTTCGACGCCGCCCTAGCTGGCTATATCGCTCGCCCCGATCAGCGTGGTTACACAGTGGCCGATCTGTCCCAGCGCTGGCTAGGAATCGATCAAGAGCCCACCGGGCAGGCAGAGCAAACCCTGCTTGATTTAGAGGGCCTGGGGCAGGAGGAAGCTAGCGCCGACGACGCAGCCCTAACCCACGCCCTGGTGCCGGTACTTACCGGGCAGCTAGAAAAAACCGATTCCTTGCAGCTACTAAGCCAGTTGGAGCTGCCGGTTTCGCTCACCCTAGCGCATATGGAAAACGCCGGTATCGGCGTCGACATGGACTACCTTGAGCAGCTGCTAGGCGAGCTGGACTCGCGCGTAACCCACGCCGCCCAAAACGCCTACGACGCCCTGGGCCACACCATCAACCTATCTAGCCCCAAGCAGCTGCAGGTGGCGCTGTTTGAAGAACTAGATATGCCCAAAACTCGCAAAACCAAAACCGGTTACACCACCAACGCTGAGGCCCTAGAAGAGCTCTACCTTAAAACCGCCCACCCCTTCCTGGGCTACCTGCTAGAACACCGCGACGCCATTAAGCTGCGCCAAATGGTGGAGACGCTACGTAAAACCACTCGCGACGACGGGCGCATCCACACCGTTTTCCAGCAGACCGTAACCACCACCGGGCGCCTATCTAGCACCGAGCCCAATATGCAAAACATTCCGGCCCGCTCTGAAGAGGGGATGCGTATTCGGGGAGCGTTTGTGCCCGGGGAGGGCTATGAAGCCCTAATGACGGCTGACTACTCGCAAATCGAAATGCGTATCATGGCCCACCTGTCTAAAGATCAGGGTCTAATTGACGCTTTTGCTAGCGGCGAGGACTTACACCGCTATGTGGCCGCCCTGGTGCATGGCATTGACCCCGCTGAGGTCACCTCCCAGCAGCGCAGCCACATTAAAGCCATGAGCTACGGCCTGGCCTATGGCCTGTCCACCTTTGGGCTTTCACGTCAGCTAGGTATTTCTCGTGAAGAAGCAGCCAGCCTGCGCAAAGCTTACTTTGCGCGCTTTGGGGGAGTGCAAGAGTACCTAACCGGTGTGGTTAAGCAGGCCCGCACCCTGGGCTACACCCAGACCATGGCCGGGCGCCGTCGTTATCTACCCGGGCTAAACAGCGACAACTACGCCACCCGCGAGGCTGCTGAACGCGCCGCCCTCAACGCCCCCATCCAGGGCACTGCCGCCGACATCATTAAGCAAGCCATGCTAAATGTGGAGGCCGCCCTACGCGAGCAGGGCCTAGCTAGCCGCATCCTGCTACAGGTGCATGACGAACTCGTGTTGGAAATCGCCCCAGGTGAAGCCCAGACGGTGCAGCAGCTAGTGCGCCAGCAAATGGAAAGCGCAGCCAGCCTCAGCGTCAAACTAGAAGTTGGCGTGGGGTTGGGTAAAACCTGGCGCGACGCCGCCCACTAGTTATAAAAGTGATAGATAACACCAGAAGATAATTACTAGCTGTTGTTAATACCCTGTTATTCATGCGTGGCTAACTGATAAGGTGAGCAGCGTATGCCCCTACTCTGTGTAAAAAACAGATTAAGCATTTAACAATGTGCAGCGGCTAACTGGGACGGACCTAGTTGACCGTATGCGGGGCAGGCATGTTCGTCCGCAACTACTTTTCCGTATTCGGAGCAACTTCTAAATGACCACCACTACGCCCAACGAGCCGACCAACAACGAGGTCGCCGTCAACGACATCGGCTCTACCGAGGAACTACTCGCAGCCGTCGACGAAACCATCAAGTACTTCGACGATGGCGACATCGTTGAGGGCACCGTCGTTAAGGTTGACCGCGACGAGGTCCTCCTCGACATCGGCTACAAGACTGAGGGCGTTATCCTCTCTCGCGAGCTGTCCATTAAGCATGACGTAGACCCCGAAGAGATCGTTGCTGTTGGTGACGAGATCGAGGCCCTGGTTCTCCAGAAGGAGGACAAGGAAGGCCGTCTACTGCTATCCAAGAAGCGTGCACAGTACGAGCGCGCTTGGGGTCAGATCGAAAAGATCAAGGAAGAAGACGGTGTTGTCACCGGTAGCGTTATCGAGGTCGTTAAGGGTGGTCTCATCCTCGACATCGGTCTGCGCGGCTTCCTACCCGCTTCCCTGGTTGAAATGCGTCGCGTACGCGACCTTCAGCCCTACGTTGGCCGCGAGCTAGAGGCCAAGATCATCGAGCTGGACAAGAACCGCAACAACGTGGTCCTTTCCCGCCGCGCTTGGCTGGAGCAGACCCAGTCCGAGGTACGCACCAACTTCCTGCAGACCCTCCAGAAGGGCCAGGTTCGCAGCGGTGTGGTTTCCTCCATCGTCAACTTCGGTGCATTCGTGGACCTGGGTGGCGTAGACGGTCTGGTTCACGTCTCCGAGCTGTCCTGGAAGCACATCGACCACCCGTCCGAGGTTGTCGAGGTTGGCCAGGAAGTCACCGTCGAGGTCCTGGATGTGGACTTCGACCGCGAGCGTGTCTCCTTGTCCCTCAAGGCTACCCAGGAAGACCCGTGGCAGGCCTTCGCCCGCGCCCACGCTATCGGCCAGGTTGTTCCCGGTAAGGTCACCAAGCTGGTCCCCTTCGGTGCGTTCGTACGCGTCGAGGATGGTATCGAGGGTCTGGTTCACATCTCCGAGCTGGCCCAGCGCCACGTCGAGGTGCCCGAGCAGGTTGCCAAGGTCGGTGACGAGGTATTCGTCAAGGTTATCGACATCGACCTGGACCGTCGCCGCATCTCCCTGTCGCTCAAGCAGGCCAACGAGGGTGTAGACCCCAACTCCGAGGACTTCGATCCTTCGCTGTACGGTATGGCTGCCGAGTACGACGAGAACGGCAACTACAAGTACCCCGAGGGCTTCGACCCCGAGACCAACGAGTGGCTCGAAGGCTACGAGGCTCAGCGCGAGGCTTGGGAAGCACAGTACGCTGCTGCTCACGCTCGCTGGGAGTCCCACAAGGCCCAGGTTGCCAAGGCTCTGGAAGAGGACGTCGAGCAGGCTGCTGCCGCTCCGGCTCCCGCCAGCTCCTACTCCTCGGCTCCCGCTGAGGCCGCTGGTACCCTCGCTTCTGACGAGGCTCTAGCTGCTCTGCGCGAGAAGCTGACCGGCAACAACTGATTGCTAACACTTAGCTAACAAATGGGTGCCCCTACCAGTTTTGGTAGGGGCACCCATTCATATAAGCGATGTAATTAGCCTTTAAGTGCGCATAAGGCCTGGTGAGGGTTTGGGCTGGAACCAATAGGCTCCAGCCCAAACCTTGTCATCACCTTTTGGCTTTGCTCAGCTAAGAAGTCTTGGCTAGGCTCCACCTGTCAGTGAATCTGGGGCTAAGCCCTAAATACACTGACAGCCGGATTTTACTTGGTTTGTAGCGCTAGTCTCAAGTGCGTGATGGCTGGGATAATTGCCACTAAAAATGGCGTAGCTAACACTGTGTTAGCAAAACCTGCGCTGGCCAGGTTTCTTGAAGTATTCACAGGTGAGTGCCAGCTTAGTGGAGAAAATAGGGTTTCGAAAGTGTTCGCAGTTAGTGAAATCTATGTGACGTGTATTTGTGTGGGTTAGCGTGCGTGTTTGTTTACGCCCTACCGGTCAAAACCCAGTGCAACTATGAGGGGCACCAGCTGCTTAGCCGCGCTCACCCGCCAAATATGACTGTCTAGTGAGACAAACCTTGCCAGCGGGCTAGGGGCCCTTTATATTCCCTTCATGAACGCCGTACTTATCGCTGTCATAGTAATGCTTGTACTCGCTGCCCTGCGAGTGCATGTGGTGCTAGCGCTGTTCATAGGTTCGGTAGTGGGCGGTTTAATCTCAGGCATTGGCCTTGATAAGACCATGGTAGCCTTCCAAACCGGGCTGGCAGGGGGAGCTAAAATCGCCCTGAGCTATGCCTTGCTGGGCGCTTTTGCCATGGCTGTGGCCAACAGCGGACTGCCGGAACTATTAGCGCAAAAAATTACGGCCGCCGTCGGCAAAGAAAATAATGCCAAAGCAGCCTTTGGGGCTAAATGGCTGATGCTGGCGGGAATTTTAGCCATGTCGGTGATGAGTCAGAACCTGATCCCGGTGCACATCGCCTTCATTCCGCTGATCATCCCGCCTTTGCTGACCGTAATGAACAAGCTGCGCATTGACCGACGCCTGGTTGCTTGCGTGCTGACTTTCGGGCTGGTGACCACCTACATGTGGATCCCGGTGGGTTTTGGCTCGATCTTCCTAAACAATATTTTGCTGGCAAACATTAAAAGTGCTGGCATGAAAGTAGACGGTATCAACGTCATGCACGTGATGACCATTCCGGCTCTGGGAATGGTGGCCGGGCTGCTGATCGCCGTGTTTTTCTCCTACCGCAAACCGCGCGAATATGCGGACCAGCCGGTTACGGCTGTGGCTGTGGAGCAGGTGAGCCGCTACAAGGTGATCGTTTCCCTGATCGCTATTGTGGCCACCTTCGCCGTGCAGGTGGTGATGCTTTCGCTGGAGTCGGAGGCGGACTCGCTGCTGGTGGGTTCCCTGGTGGGGCTGTCAATTTTCATGATCACTGGGGCGGTTAATTGGCACCAGGCTGATGACGTGTTTACTCAGGGCATGAAAATGATGGCGATGATTGGTTTCATCATGATCACCGCTCAAGGTTTTGCCGCCGTGATGAGCGCCACCGGGGACGTGCAAAGCCTGGTGAAAACCTCTGCCGCGCTCTTTGGCGCCAATAAGGCCTTGGCGGCGCTGGCCATGCTGGTGGTGGGGTTGATTGTGACTATGGGCATTGGCTCTAGCTTCTCCACTTTGCCCATCATTACCACCATTTATGTGCCTCTGTGTGTGTCTTTGGGATTCAGCCCGGCGGCCACAGTAGCCATTATTGGTACGGCTGGTGCGCTGGGTGACGCCGGCTCGCCCGCCTCTGACTCCACGCTGGGGCCCACCGCCGGTCTTAACGCCGACGGCCAGCACGACCACATCCGTGACTCGGTGATCCCCACCTTCTTGCACTTCAACCTGCCGCTGCTGGCCAGCGGCTGGGTGGCGGCCATGGTGCTCTAGGTAGCTGGGTTGGGGCTGTCAGGGCCGCTGGGTTGACTCTCGACGACGGCGCCTCTGCTTAAGACTAGAAATGTGATTCGGCAGGGGAGTGGCCCTGCATTAAACTAAGTGCGGTGTTCATTGCTTACAGCCATGAACACCGCCAGGTTTTATATGCGCTGATGCAGATGGCGCATGAAAGGTGAGAGCGCAATGGTTGCTGCTGCTGAGCGGGCTGAACTGCACAAAACAATTTGGCGTATTGCCAATGACCTGCGCGGCAGCGTGGATGGATGGGATTTCAAGAGCTACGTGCTGGGCTTCCTGTTTTACCGGTTCATCTCTGAAAACCTCACTGACTACCTTAATGAGAAGGAACGTCAGGCCATCCTAGAAGATGGAGGCAGTCAGGAAGAAGCTGACAGTTTTGATTTTGCCTCATTAACTAATGAAGAAGCTGAAGATGGCCGTGCTGCTACCGTGGCTGACAAGGGTTTCTATATTCGCCCCACTGATCTATTTAGTAATGTGCGGGCACGCGCTAAGGGTAACGAGAACCTAAACGAGCAGCTGGCTGGGATTTTCCGCGCCATTGAAGATTCAGCTAAAGGCACTAACGCTGAGGCTGATCTACGCGGTTTGTTTGACGACGTAGATGTCAACTCAACCAAACTAGGAAACACGGTTGCTGAGCGTAACGCCAAACTGGTGAAAATCATGGATGCGGTTGGTGACTTACCGCTCGATCATGGCAGCGCCCAGATTGATGCTTTTGGTGACGCCTACGAGTACCTGATGACCATGTATGCCTCCAGCGCTGGAAAATCTGGAGGTGAATTTTACACCCCGCAGGAGGTGGCAGAGGTACTAACGCGTTTGGCTCTGGATGGACGCAAGGACGTAGAGCGCGTATATGACCCCTGCGCTGGCTCTGGATCATTGCTGCTGAAATTCGCCAAGGTATTGGGCCCGTCTCTATCACGCAAATATTTTGGCCAGGAAATTAACCTGACCACTTACAACCTGTGCCGTATCAACATGTTCTTACACGATGTAAACTTCGCGAACTTTGATATTGCACTAGGAGATACACTCACTTCTCCTGCGCACTGGGATGATCAACCTTTTGACGCCATTGTGTCTAACCCACCCTATTCCACCAAGTGGACAGGCAAAGATGATATGGCCCTGGTTAATGACCCGCGCTTTAGCCCGGCAGGTGTGTTGGCGCCTAACTCAAAGGCAGATCTGGCCTTCACTATGCATATGCTGCACTGGCTAGCTGAGGATGGCACAGCTGCGATTGTTGAGTTCCCCGGGGTACTTTACCGGGGAGGGGCTGAAGGCAAAATCCGCCGCTACCTGGTGGAAAACAACTTTGTACACACGATTATCCAGCTACCACCTGATCTTTTCTTTGGCACCACCATTGCCACCTGCATCATTGTGCTTAAAAAATCGCGTGTAGATGACAAGGTCTTGTTCGTGGATGCCTCTAGCCAGTTTGTGCGTGAAGGTAACAAGAACCGTTTGAATGAAGAAAACCGTAAGCACCTCCTTTCGCTGGCATTTGAGCGTAAGGATGTTGAGCATGTGGCAAAGCTGGTATCCATTGACGATATTGCAGCTAATGACTGGAACTTGTCAGTGTCATCCTATGTTGAGCCAGAAGATACCCGCGAGAAAGTAGATATTGCTGAGCTAAACAACCGTATTGCGGGGATTGTGGAGCGTCAGCAACAGCTGCGGGAATCAATTGATGCCATTGTGGCCGAGCTGGAAGCAGATCAGCTTGTCAGTATCCCTTCAGCTGAGAACCCGCGAGAGGGGGAGTGATGAGCCATTTAGCTGACCTGATTAAGGAGCTGTGCCCGGACGGAGTAGAGAAGCGTCCGTTGGGCGAGTTGTTATCTTACGAGCAGCCCACGCGATACTTAGTGAGTTCTAAAAATTATGATCCTTCTTTCTCTACACCAGTTCTTACCGCTGGTGCTACGTTTTTACTCGGATTTACTTCTGAAACGCATGGGCTGTATCCGGCCTCAAAGGATAATCCTGTTATTATCTTTGATGATTTTACTACGGCTTCAAAATGGGTAGATTTCCCTTTTAAATTAAAATCGTCTGCCGCAAAAATTCTAACCTTAGCTGATCCTGATAAGGTTGACATTAGGTTTTTATATTATCTTATGCAGGGGATTGGGTATGAGCCTGCTTCGCATGCGCGGCATTGGATTTCAGTTTTCTCTAAGATGCCAGTATTTTGTCCACCACTTGAAGTGCAGCGAGAGATCGTGAGAATATTGGATCAGTTCACGACGCTGGAAGCGGAGCTGGAAGCGGAGCTGGAAGCGGAGCTGGAAGCCAGGCGGGCGCAGTACGAGTATTACCGTAACCAGTTGCTATCATACGATGCCCTGGCATCTCGCGGCCCAGTCGAATGGGTCAAGCTTGGTGAAGTGGCGTCAAAGATTATTACTGGAGTGACTCCAAAAGCGGCTGACCCAAAATATTATCAAGATGCTACTAATCCATGGATTAGAACGCAAGATGTTAATTTTTGTAGGATAAATGAAGCTTCTGCTTTTGTAACTGATCAGGCTGTTGCGGAACTTCCTCTGAAGTGGGTAAGTCCGCATAGTGTTGTAGTTGCGATCTCTGGCGCTTCGGCTGGCAGATCAGCTATTTTGAATATTCGAGCTGTGACGAACCAACATTGCTGCAATATTGAGATTAATTCAAAGCTGGCAGATTTTCGCTATGTTTATTATTGTATAGCCTCTTGTTACGAACAGCTTCGTAATCTTGGTCGTGGTGCACGTGGAGATTTAAATGTTTCGATTATTAAATCATTTGAAATTCCGCTTCCTGCACTGTATGAACAGAGATATATAGCAGATATACTTGATCGGTTTGATGCGCTGGTTAACGATATTTCGTCAGGTTTGCCGGCAGAAATTGCAGCGCGACGCGCCCAATATGAATACTATCGAGACCGTCTGCTGTCATTCCTGGAGAAAAAATAATGGTTAACGTATCACCCGCAACCATCATCGAACCGATCGTCGTCTCAGACGAGTCGACCGTCGTCGGGCTATACGAACCCACCTACGAAAACGACGGCTCATACCAAAGCGAAGCAGAACTAGAAGAAAGCTTCGTTAAACAGCTACAAGGCCAAGGCTACGAACGCCTCAAAGTACACGACATTAACGGCCTGCGCGACAACCTACGCGCACGCCTCGAAGCGCTCAACGACTACCACTTCAGCGACAGTGAATGGAAACGCTTCTACGACCAGTGCATAGTCGCCTACCCACCCGGAGAACCAAACCCTGTCATAGCCAAAGCTCGGCGTATCCAAGAAGACTATGTGCAGGTACTAACCCGCGATGACGGCACCAAGAAAAACATTCGCCTGATCGACAAAGTCAACATCCACCGCAACAGCTTGCAAGTAATCAAGCAATACACGGTCAGCTCCGGCGCTCGTACCAACCGTTACGACGTAACCATCCTGGTAAACGGCCTACCACTAGTGCACGTTGAACTTAAACGACGCGGCGTTAAACTACGCGAAGCCTTCAACCAAATTAACCGCTACCACCGTGAATCCTTCCACTCCGAAGGCGGCGACGGGCTATTTGAGTACGTACAGCTATTCATCATCTCCAACGGCACCCGAACCAAGTACTACTCAAACACCACCAGGCTCAGCCACACCAAAAACAACGGGAAAACACGTGGCGGCAAAGTAGGCTCTCAATCCTACGAATTCACCATGTGGTGGACAGACCGTGAAAACAACCCAATCACGGACCTTACCGACTTCACCCGCACCTTCCTGGTTAAACGCACACTACTATCCATCCTCACCCGCTACTGCGTACTAACCGTAGACAACCAACTGCTGGTGATGCGCCCCTACCAGATCGCGGCCACCGAAGCGATACTGCTGCGTATCAAGCGGGCATCACTCAACAAAGAAACCGGTACGGTTAAAGCTGGCGGATACATTTGGCACACCACTGGCTCTGGTAAAACCCTCACCTCCTTCAAAACCGCAAAACTAGTTGCCGGCATTGAAGGTATAGATAAAGTCATTTTCGTGGTTGACCGTAAAGACCTCGACCACCAAACCATCAAAACATACAACCAATACGCAGTTGGTACAGTCTCAGCTAACCACTCAACCGGGCAGCTAGCTAAGCAAATCGCTGACCCTGGCGCGCGCATAATCGTCACCACCATCCAAAAGCTTTCTAACTTCGTGAAAGCTAATCGTGGCCACGAAATCTATGACGGCCATATCGTCTTTATTTTTGACGAATGCCACCGTAGCCAATTTGGTGACATGCATGCAGCTATCACAAAAGCATTCCGCAACTATCACCTATTTGGATTTACCGGTACCCCGATTTTTGCGCAAAACGCGCGTTCCTCCGGTAAAGCCCGCCTGCGCACCACCGAGCAAGCATTTGGTGACCAGCTACATTCATACACGATTGTAGACGCAATCCGTGACGAAAACGTGCTGCCCTTCAGGGTTGAATACAACGACACTTTCCGTACACGTGAACATATCGAAAACTATAAGGTTAAAGGTATTGACACGGACTCTGTATATATAGATCCGCGCCGTATCAAAGCCGTAGTTTCGCATATCCGTAAGCACTTTAGTCAGAAAACTAAACGCAACTCCACCTACCTGCTAGAAGACCAGCGGGTTCAAGGCTTCAACTCACTATTTGCTACTTTCTCCATAAAAGCGGCGCGCGCATACTACGCCGAGTTTGAACGCCAGCAACAAGACCTGCCGCCTGAAAAGCGCCTAAAAATAGCCACTATCTACTCATACTCGCCCAACTCTGAAGACCCTGACACCGGCCTGCTTTGCGAAGAAAGCATGGACACGAAGGCTTTATCAGCAGATGACAGAGCCTTCTTGGATCATGTCATTGCCCAATACAACAAAGAATTTGGGACAAACTTTGGCACTGATCCTGCACGCTTCGAAAACTACTATGAGCACCTATCAAAAGCGCTAGCTACCAAAGCTGTAGACCTAGTGATTGTGGTAGACATGTTCCTGACCGGTTTTGACTCTAAAACCCTCAACACCTTGTGGGTGGATAAAAACCTGCGAGCACACGGGCTCATCCAGGCTTTCTCACGCACCAACCGGATCTTGAACTCGGTGAAAACCTACGGAAATATTGTCTGTTTCCGTAACCTGGAAGAAGAAGTCGAAGAAGCTATTGCGCTGTTTGGTAACAAAAATGCGCGTGGTCAGATACTTCTGCGTCCATACAATGAATACCTGTCTGAGTACATTGAGACAGTAAAGCAGCTACGTGAACAGTTCCCCTTGCCGATAGGCATTATTGCCTCCGAAGCGCAGCAGAAGAACTTCATTAACCTGATGGGTAAGATTTTGCGCCTGCGCAATATCCTAACGGCTTATGATGACTTCGAAACCGATGACATTATGAGTCCGCGAGAGCTAGAAGACTACCGTAGTATCTATCTAGACCTCTATCAAGATATCCGCACTAAACTAGGTGGAGAAAAAGAGTCTATTGTTGACGATCTAGAGTTTGAAATAGAACTGGTCAAACAGGTTGATATCAACGTTGACTACATTTTGGTGCTTGTAGAACAGCATCGGGTGGAAAACGAAGGTGGGGACCGTGAAATCCCGGTAGAAATCTCCCGGGCCTTGGCGGCGTCGCCGTCGCTACGCGGCAAGCGTGACCTTATTGAAGAGTTCTACCGCCGCGTTTCCGCGCATGGGGATGTGACTAGGGAGTTTAAGGACTTCATTGATGAGCGCCGCGACCAGGAGTTAACTGAGATTATCGAGCGTTATCGCTTAAAGGGCGCGGTTAGGGAGTTTGCCTTTGGGTGTTTGCGTGATAACTATGTGCCCAGCGAAGGCGCAAACCTAGCCGAGATTCTTCCGCCCGCGAGGCGCTTTGGTGGAGGCGGGATCTCTGTGACCACGCGAGAAAATGTTGTAAACGAACTAACCAACTGGGTGGAGCGCTTCAGGAACCTGGGGGAGGTTGGCCTGTCCCAGGAGTAGTTTTTGGGTTAGCGTGCCCGGCTCGAAGCTGGTCTAGGGGCCTGCACCTGAGATTTACAGGTAAAATCGTCCGTCGCCTATGATTTTTCAATACTGTTTTTATAGGTGAGGGACGATTTTGTAGGTAACGGCGGCGAGCTGGGCCTTGCCGGCGTCGAGAGCGAACCCAACGGCGCCGTCGGCACCAATGACGCAAGGAGAGGCCATGGGGGAAGAATGCGACAAAACCCAGGACATTGCCGCGCACTACGAGCTTATCTGTGCAGATTGGCGGGCAGGCAAAGAAGTCTATTTGGCTGACCGCTTCGACAAGCACGGGCAGGCGGGGCTTGACTTCCTGTTGGCGCAGCTGTCTGGGGGAGGGGATGAGAAAATCCGGGTGCTCACCGCCGCCCTGGCAGCTGAGGTGCTGTCCAAACTAAGGCACCTAGATTTCTATGCGCCCTACTGCGACAGGCTTGTGGGCCCGCTTTGCGCCCTGCTTGCTACCGGGGACGTTCAGCTTCGCCGCAAGGTGGTTATCGCTTTGGGCTGGGTTGGGGGAGAAGGTGAGATTAACGTTTTGGCTCAGGTGCTTTTTAACGACGACGACGCACTGTGCCGGGCTTGGGGCGCGGCTAGTCTCATGCAAATGTCCTTTCACCGCGCTCAAGGGGAGGAGCTTAGGCTAAAAACCAAGGCGGTGTTTGCCAAGGCGATTAGCGAGGAAAAAGATCCCTATGCCTGTGGGGTCATGATCCAGGCGGCGCAGGAGCTGTTTTCTAAGCGGTGGGTGTCGGCAAGCGCAGTAGAGGGGCGCGAACTGGAAAAGATTGAAAAGGGGCGCAGGGGGGCCGTCAGGTTCTTGAGTAAGGGGTAGATGCATGCCAGAACTACATGCAATATCCACAGATTGTCAGATTCCCTTGTGTAACTAAAGTGATGTGCGCTACTCTGATTCAACTTTGTTTTGAACTGGCTGGCGCACTAAGTCGTGTTTCAGCCCTGTTCACCAGCTGAAATACGGGGGCGATCCTAAAAATAAGCCAGCCGTCTTGCCGGCGGCTGAACCTAGCGCGGCCAAATTTGGTGAAGATGAGGCTGCGCCTGAGACTCGCGGTGAGGCTCAGCTTGAGGGCGGCGCTAAGGGCAGTGGTGAGACTAGTATTGCGGGCCACAAGAAAAAGCGGGTTGGAAGTGGGCTGCCACCCTGGCTGCGCATTAAACCGCAAGACCGCTGGCCGCTGGTGCGAGTAGTGCTGGTAGTGGTGCTGTGCATTAGTGCCGGCTGGTACTTTGTGGACTTTTATGGTGGTAAAGACGCCCAGGCTGGGCAGGCTTTGCCTAGTGGTGGTGGCGTGGTCAGTGCAAGTGCGAGTCGTGCAGGGGCGCGAGGCACGGTTTCAGCGACGCCGACATCAATGCCGGCGCCTTCTGCTTCAGTTAAATGGACGCCCACGGCCCAGGAGGCCAAGAAGCGCGACGAGGCTTTGAAAATGCCACTTCCGGCCAAACCGGAAGAAATTACGCAGAATACCGATGATGGCGCTGTGGCCACAGCCAAGTATGCAGTTGACTTATATAATTACGCATTTTCTACGGGAAAAGTTGAAGAATATAAGGCTCTGTGTAAAGGGAGTCATAAATCTTGTGCCACAACTCCGGCGGCTATACAGAAATTACATGCTGATGGTGGCTGGGTTGATGAAATGCATGTAACGTTTATGGATGGATGGGTACGTAAAGACATTAAAGATAAAGTTGTTGTCGAGCTTTGGTATTACCAAACTGGTGGCATCGAATATCTTGGCGATGGATCAAAAGTTGATGTTAAACAAAGTAAATGGGCGGCATTAGTTACTTTGTCATATAACGGCAATAACTGGCAGGTAGAGGTGATTTACGGTGAGCAACGTTAAGGTGTGCTGTTTAGCTTTAATGGTTCCATGTTTGTTCCTCTCGGGAGTTGCTCACGCAGATTCTGAGGATCCGTATTTTGATCAAAAATTAGGGCCAGGCGGCAGCATTATTGTTGGAGCAAGGCAAGAAGAATCAGGTCCTGGCTTTGTGGGGGCCACTGGTAGCTCAGAGCTGCCAGAACAAGCACAAGAAGGTGCAGCTAAGCCTGTGCTGCGGTGCTATGGAAGTGGCGCAGCTGAAGGTGTTGTTTTTGAGGGTAGCGATTTAGATCCCTCACGCTACGACAGTTGTGAGGTAGTGCCTGGTCAGCCTCAAAGTGAAGGCGCTCCTGTGCAGGCTAAACCGTTTGTAGTTACACGCGAGCAAGTTGCGAAATTATTCGTAAAAGCCAGTGGGGTTGAGCGTTACCCAGCTGGACGAACATTAGTGATTGATCACGATATTACGTTTTGGACTAGCGGGAATAAGCAGTCCATTACTTCTAACCTGTTAGGCCGTCAGGTAGAAATTGAAGCCAGCCCAGTTAAATACATCTGGGACTTTGGTGATGGGGTAATCCAAGAAACTGACTATCCTGGGTCTCCACCTCCAGCAGGTGGAATCGTTCATCAATTCACGGATACTGGCAATAATTTTCGAGTCCAGTTAACTGTGGTATGGGTTGCTCGCTGGCGTTTAGCCGGTGGAGCTTGGCAAACAGTGCGTGGCACGATTACCACGCATGAATTTAGTACATATTTTGATTTATATTTACCAGATTCGTACGGGGTTGTGCCCGACTATGAGCCTTCGCCCACGATTGAGCCGCCTGCAGATAAACCTAGGTAGCAGTTTAACTCTGAAAATAGGGGTGAGCTCAGTGAAGAGATTAAAAATTGGTTGGCTACAGGCATGGGTAGTTGTTGCTTTAGTAAGTTGCATCAGTGCTGGCTTATGCATCATGGTTTTCTGTGGTGGTAAAGACGTCCAGGCTGGGCAGGCTTTGCCTGGTGGTGGCGGTGTGGCCAGTGCGAGTGTGATAAGTGCGAGTCGCGCAGGGGTGAAAGGTACGGCTCCAGTGACGCCGACATCAACGCCGGCGCCTTCTGCTTCGGTGAAGTGGACGCCCACGGCCCAGGAGGCTAAGAAACGCAGCGAGGCTTTGAAAATGCAAGCCCCGGTTAGGCCTGACGAAATCACGCAAAACACTGATGAAGGAGCTGTGGCTACGGCAAAGTATGCCATTGAGTTATATAACTATGCGTTTGCTACAGGGAATGTAGATGAGTACGCAAAGCTGTGTAAAGGAACCCATAAATCCTGTGCCACAACCCCAGATGTTATTAAGAAAATGCATGCTAATGGTGGGTGGGTTGATAAATTACAGGTGACTTTTACAAGCGGTTGGGTTCGTAAAGATATTAAGGATGAACTTATTGTCCAATTATGGTATTACCAAAGTGACGGTTTTGAATATTCAGGTACTGGTTCTAATTTAGATCTAAAACAAGGGAAACGTGCCGCACTAATTAGTTTGTCTTATAACGGTAGTAGCTGGCAAGTGGAGATGATCTACGTTGAGAAGCGCTAGCTACATGTATGTTAGAGTGTAAAGCGCTTCGAGTGCGAGGCCAAGGAAGCCCTGCTTGGCATGGAGGATCTAATGTTTTT